>Ga0075163_10009162_pt1 | contig 13009 bp, 8 predicted proteins | sample JI1023141ADNA_FD_71478 | JGI IMG/M metagenome (GOLD analysis project Ga0075163, IMG submission 71478) | Wastewater effluent complex algal communities from Wisconsin, to seasonally profile nutrient transformation and Carbon sequestration -... | ecosystem: Engineered > WWTP > Effluent > Algae...
ACGTCACCGCGCTCAAGCGCAGCGACGAGCGCCTGCGGCGGACCGAGCAGCTGATGGTCGACACCCAGGGCGTGGCCCACATGGGCATCTGGGAGTGGGACGTCAGCGAGCCGCACGCGGTCTGGTCGGCCGAGCTCTACCGGATCTACGGCCTGACCCCGGAGACCTACACGCCGAGCTACGAGGCCTACCTCGGCATGGTCCACGACGACGATCGCGAGCGGGTCATCGAGGCGACCAACCGGGTCTTCCGCGAGCACATCCCCTACTCCCACGACGAGCGCATCAATCGGCCCGACGGCACGATGCGCTACCTCCACACCTGGGCGTTCCCGGTGCTCGACGACGCCGGCGTGCTGCGCCGGCTGATCGGCGTGTGCCAGGACATCACCGACCGCAAGCTCGCCGAGGAGCAGGCGAGCGAGCTGGCCCGCGAGCTCGAACGCCGGGTCAGCGATCGCACCCGGACGATCGAGAACTCGATGCGCGACCTCGAGGCGTTCAACGCGATGGTGAGCCACGACCTGCGCGCGCCCCTGCAGGTGATCCAGGGCAGCACCCAGCTCATCGACGACCTGCTCGACGAGCGGCCGGCCGCGGCCCGCCCCCACCTCGCGCGGGTCCAGCGCGCGGTCGGCCAGATGAGCGCGCAGGTCGACGCGCTGCTCGCCCTCGCCCGGGTCGGCAGCTCGCCGCTCGAGTCGGTCGACGTCGACCTCGGGGCGCTCGCGCGCGACCTGCTCGCCGATCTCGCCGCGGCGGAGCCGCAGCGCAAGGTCGAGGTCGAGGTCGGCGACCCGCTGCTCGCCCGCGGCGACGCCCGGCTGTTGCGGGCGGTGATGCAGAACCTGCTCGAGAACGCGTGGAAGTACACCGCCCGCGCCGAGCCCGCGCGGATCGAGGTCGGCGCGACCAGCGGCGACGACGGCCGGGTCTACTTCGTGCGCGACAACGGGATCGGCTTCCAGATGGACGACGCCCGCCGGCTGTTCGAGCCGTTCGTGCGCCTCGCCGGGGCGAGGGAGTTCCCCGGCACCGGCATCGGCCTCGCCACCGTCCACCGCATCCTCGAGCGGCACCGCGGCACGATCCGCGCCGAGAGCGAGCCCGGCCGCGGCGCCACGTTCCTGTTCCGGCTGCCCTGAGGTGGCCTGATCGTTGGCTGACGACATGAGACGGTGCTACCGGTGACGTACTCGATGACGCGGCTCGCGCTCCTGGTCAGCGGCCTCGCGCTCGTCGCCTGCGCGCACCGGTCCTCGACCCCACCCGCGGCGAGCCCCCAGGCGGCCCATGCGCCAGCCTCCGCCGCGCCACGATCCCCGCCCGCCGGCACCCTGCCGTGCTCGATCGCGGAGATCCTCGACGATGGCCCCGGCGGCAGTCTCACGGTCAACCGCTTCGACGCCGCGCACCGGCTGCTCGCGACCGACATCGATTTCGCCAACGACGGCTCGATCGACCATGAGTACCGGCGCTACTACGACGACGCCGGGCATCTGATCGCCGCGTCGACCCCATCGGCGGACACCCGCTACGAGCTCGACGACCACGGCCGGATCATCGGTCGCTTCGTCCAGGACCACGGCTACACCCCTGTCCACACCACCATGACGTACGACGGGTCGGGCCGCGTCGTCGTCGAGCGCAGCGACGCCGACGAGGTGCAGTTCGAGTACGACGGCGCTGGCCGGCTCGTGCGCGCGCGCCGCTTCGCCCTCGGCACGACCACCGTGCTCGCCGCGCGAGCGCGGTCGTACGACGGCGCCGGCCACCTGATCCGCGAGCAGCGAGACGTGGACTCGGTGCACCTCGACACGCGGTGGAAATACGACGCCGCCGGCAACCAGGTCGAGCAGCTCGTGCTCCGCTCCCACCAGGTATACGCCGGCAGCCGCCGCTACTACGACGCGTACGGTCGGATGACGAGCCAGGACTTTCTCGACGCCGACGGCCAGGTCGCCGGTCAGGGCTGGTACGTCCACGACGCCACCGGCAACCCGGTCCGCACGGAGGAGGTCAGGAACGGCCATCGCTACCGCACGCACTACACCTACTGCGACGCAGCGGGCCCGCCGATCGAGGCGCCCTTGCCCCTCGAGCCCTGACGGTCGTCGCGCGTCCGCGGGCCGGCGCGAGGGGGCGGCGTCGAGCTCAGCGCGCGCGCCGGACGGGGACCTCGACGGCGGCGACGAAGCCAGCGCCGTCGTGGCCCCCGACCAGCGCGAAGCCGCCCGGCCGCGGCACCAGCGCCTCGGCGAACACGCGCGCGTCGCCGCGCACCGACACGTCGGTGACGTAGGCGCCGGTGGTCGCGTCGAGCACGACCGCGCCGGCGACGTCGAACATCGAAGAGCTCCAGGAGGCGCCGCCGGGCCAGAACTCGCCGGCCTGCTGGTCGACGGCCGCCGCGAGCGCGCCGCCGGCGCCGGTGAACGCGGTCAGGTGGACGTGGTTGGTGGACGGCAGGAGCCGCCGCCAGCCGCCGGACGCCGCGGTCGCGTCGATGACGATCGCGCTCGTGGTCGTGGTGGCGCCCGGCAGCGTCGCCGGCCAGGCCGCGCCGGCGCAACGTCGCGCGCCGTGACCGACGATCGGTGGTCCACCCCGGCGCGGGGCGAGCCGCACATCGTCGATGACGACGCCCTCGTGCGCGTACTCGCGCTGCCGGCCGAGCGCGCCGGTGGCCCGCGCGATCCGGATGACCACCGCGCGGTTGCCGCGGCCGTGCGCGCAGTCGGGCCGCGTCCACGCCGAGGTCCACACCGCGGCGCCGTCGAGCACGACGCTGCCGACGTCGCCGGCGTCGCCGAGCGCGGCCTGCCACACGATCGCGCCGGCGCGGTCGATCGCGGCGATCTGCGCCGGTCGGTCGTCGCCCGCGACGCCGGCGACGACGAGCCCGCGGTCGTCGACGACCAGCGCGCGGACGCGGGCGAAGCCGGGCAGCGCGGTCACGTCGCCCTGCCGCCCGTCGAGGCTCCAGCGGACCAGCGCGACCGGCGGCGCCGCGGGGGGCGCGGCGCTGCCGCCGTCCCAGCCGGCGATCGCCGTCCAGACCGTGCCCTTGCGATCGAGCGCGACCCTGGGCGGCGAGCCGTTGAACGCGTCGCACGGCGCCTCGCCGTACCGGACCCAGCGCGCGGCGCCGCCGCCGGCGGGCAGCCGCGCGACGAAGGCGCCGCCGGTCCGGTAGGCCGGCGAGGCGCGCGATGGCGGCGGGGCGGCGTCGAACGTCGGCCGCCCGACCGCGCAACCGACGACGATCAGGTCGCCACCGGGCACCAGCGCGGCGTCGGTGATGTGGGCCGACGACCCGGCGTAGATCCGCAGCGCGGGCCACGACGGCGCGCCGCCGCGGGGCGCGGGCGCGATCGGGGTGGCCGCGGCGGGCGCGGTGCTCGCCGGTCGTCGCGCCGGTGGCGCCGGGGCGGGGGGCGTCGCCGTGGTCGCGCGCGCGCGGGTGACCCGCTCGCCGTTCCAGCCGATCAGGACCTCGCGGCCGGCGCCGTGTGCGCCGGCAGCGATGATCGCGGCGATCGGCGGCCGCTCCTCGGTCCAGGTCCGGCCGCGATCGCGCGAGCGCGCGATGACCGCGTCGTCGAGGTCCCGGTACAGGACCGCGACCTCCGCGCCGTCGCGCCACGCCGCGGCCGCGACCAGCGAACGTGCGCGCGCGATCGCGAGCACCGGCTCGCGCCAGGTGCGCCCGGCGTCGTCGCTGACCGCGAGCTGGCCATCGTGACCGCCGACGACGAGCGTGGCGCCGTCGCCGGTCACGGCGCGAAGGTCGTGCTGCGCCGTGCGCAGGGCGGTCCAGGTGAGGCCGCCGTCGGTGCTGCGCTCGACGACATGGCCGCGCGCGCGCACCACCTCGCCGGGCCCGGGGACGGCGATCGCGGTGACGACGTCGGCGAGCGGCTCGACGCGCCACGTCTCGCCGCCGTCGGCGGACGCCGCCCACGCTTGGTCGCCGCCGAGGTAGCGGCGGGCGCCGTCGAGCGCGACCGCCCGCCAGGCGCCGTCCGGCGCCGCCGCCAGCGGGGACCACGAAGCGCCGCCGTCGCGCGACCCGACCGCGGCGCCATCGCCCGCGGCCACCGCGAGCCCGCCCGCGCCGGTCGCGACCGCGACCAGATCGGCGCGCGTCAGCTCGGCGGCGCGCACCACCTGCCAGGCGCCGGCGGCGGTGCGGCGCTCGATCAGCCCGCGGCGCCCGACCACGAGCACGGTCGCGTCGGCGGCGACCGCGGCCGCGCGCAGCTCGCGGGCCGGGCCGGAGGGCGCGGCGCCGTCGACGTCGAGCCAGCGCGCGCCGCCGACATCGAGCCGGGCCGGCGGTCCGGCCGCGCGAACGCCGACCACGCCCGCGGTGGTGGCGGCCAGCGCCTCGACCGCGCCGACGACCGGGCGGACCTCGTCGGCCGTGGGGTCGAGCACGAAGCTGCCGCCGAGGGCGTGCGCCACCACCACGCCAGCGCCGGCGAACACGAGCTGCGCGTCGTCGGCGAGATCGAGGCGGGCGGCGCCGTCGCTGGTGAAACGCAGGTCCGGACCGGCGGTCGGCCGAGGCGCGGTGGGCGGAGGCGCGATCGTCAGCGCCGCGCGCGCGGGCGGCACGCCGATCCAGCCGCGCGCCCCCTCGGCGAGGAAGGGCGCGGTCACGGGCCCGCCCACGGCGTCGGACGGATGGCCGAACGAGCGCCGCGGCGAACCCAGGGCGCGCAGCGACCACGCCCCATCGCGCCCTCGGCGCAGCAGCGACGCGCCCGCCGCGGCCATGCCGACGCAGGTGTTGCAGATCTCGGTGGCCGGTCGGTGGATGATCGCCGCCGCCACGCCCCACACCCCGCCATCGGGGGCGACGGCGAGGGCCGCGACCGGGACCTCACCGACGCGGCGCCAGGTCGGGTCGGCGCCGCGCTGCTCCCACAGCCCGTCCTGGCTCCCGACGACGCGCGTGCCATCGCCGGCGAGCGCGAGCGCGCTGATCGTGGAGGTCGGGCTGGCGACCGCGGCGAACGTCGCGCCACGATCGCGCGATCGCCACAGTCCGCCGGTCGCGGCGCCGAGCCACACCTCATCCCCCGCCACGGCGACCGCGACCAGATCGGCGGTGGTCGGCGTCGCCACCCTGGCGACGATCACGCCGTCGTCGGTCGAGAGCAGCGCGCCGCCGGTGCCGGCCACGTACACGCGGTCACGATCGCGCGCCACCGCCCGCAGGTCGGCATCGGCGATCGCGACCGCGGCCGCCGGCGCGTCGAGCGCCGCGACCGGCAGCGCGAGCAGCGCGCCGCGATCGCCGACCGCGAGCACCTGCTCGCCGAGCCCGATCGCCTGCCGCAGCCGTGCGCCGCTCGGCGTCGGCGCCTCCCAGCGCCACAGCCCGGCGTCGCGCCGATCGACCGCCGCGCGCGCCACCGCGGTCGGTGCCGCCGGCGACGCCGCCGCGGTCCGGCACGCCGAGACCAGGACGACGGAGGCGGCGGCCCAGCAGGCGAGGCGGTGCTGCATCCCCGTACGATGACCTCGCGTGCCGCACGCGTTGCCCGCCGGGTGTCAGGTCTGTGTCCGGTTCGACCTGGCGACCGGGCCCGAAGCGGAAGGAGCGCAGCCAGAGGTGGCAGAGGACGAGCTCGACCGCGACGATCGCGACCGAGATGCCGAGCCGCGCGGCGGTGTGGAACCGGCCGGCCAGGCCGAGGCCCCGGCCGTGGAAGAGGAAGGTCGCGACCAGGCTCTGGGTGACGTAGACGGTCAGCGGCATGCGGCCCGCGGGGGCGAGCTCAGCCTCGGCCGGATCGCCCTCGCGATCGGTAGCGTCTTCAGCGATGATCAGGCGGTGACCCAGCTCCCGTCGATCACCGGCAACGCCGCCGCCGCCAACGCAGCGACGGCCACCGTCGGGATCACGGGCTGACGGCGTCGGACCGGCGGACCAGACGATGTCATGGTGGGATAGCCCGGCAGGGACCGGCGGCGATCAGCCGGCCAACGCGCTGACCGCGGCCTGGCGCCGCATCCTGATCCCGCGACTCGAGGGCGGGCAGGCGCTGCCGACGGTGGCCGAGGTGCTCACCGCCTACGCCGCGAGCCTGCGCGCCGCCGACCTCGCGCCCCGCTTCGAACGCCTGACGCTGACCCGCGCAGGTGGGGCCGCGCGCAGCTTCCTCGGGCACGAGCCGCACCCGCCCGCGCTGCGCGCCGCGTTCGACGAGGCCGTGGCGGCGATGATCGGCGCGTACCAGGGCGCGTTCGCCCGGCCGCCGACCCCGATGGAGCTGGCCGACGTCTTCGACTTCGTGCTGCGGCCGAACCCGTCCGCGCTCTGCGCCGACGCGGCCGTCGAGCTCGCGCCGCCGTGGTCGCTGGTCGCCGAGGCGGACGTCGGCCGCGCCGCGCCCGTGCCGGTGCTCGCGCCGCTGCAGGTCCACGCCGCGGCGTTCGACGTCGATGCGACCGAGGTCGAGCGCCTGCTCGCGCTCGCTCGCGTCGCGGTGCCCGCGATCACGCTCTACACCGCCGAGCCGGTCGCCGACGAGACCACGACGATCATTCGCCAGACCGGCGGCGACTGGAGCCCGGACGCGTTCGCCGCGCTGTCGTCCGCGACCGGCGGCTGGACCCTGGCCCTGGCTCGAGGCGGCGGGCGGCGTTCGACCCTCATCGCCTGGTATGCCGGGCGCGTGGTCGAGCGCGTCGAGATCGACGAGCCCGCCGGATGGCAGCAGGCGTGCGCCTGGTACCGCCTGATCGCCGATCACGAGCCCTGGGAGCTCGACCGACCGCGACGGTCGGGCGCGCGTTCGCTGCCGGGTACGGCGCCAGCGGCCGCTCCGGACTCGATGCTGCTGCCGGCGCTGCATCGCGGCGTCATCGCGTCCTGCGAGCTGGGCCGGGCCCGCGCCGCGGCGGCGGCGACCGGCAGCGCCGGCGCGCGCTGGGTCGAGCGGAGCACGCCGGTCGCGGCGATCCCCTACCTGATCATCGACGGCGACTTCGACGACGACTGGTTGCTCGCGCTGGCCGAGCAGCTCGGCGTCGCCGCCGTCGGGTTCCGCCTCGGCGCGACGGCCGGCGACGGCGCGTCGATCCGCGGGTCAAACGCGACCGCCGATGCCCGCGCGGCCGGCCCGATCGGCGTCGAGCGCCTGACCGCGGCGCTGGGCGGCCTGGCCATCACGATGGGCGAGCCACCCGCGACCCTGCGCGCGCCACCGCCCGCGCCCCGACCGCCCGGGCTGTTCGCGGTGCTGGTGCGGGCCGGCACCGTCGACGTCGACGCGCTCCGACCGCTGCTGGCGCGCCTGCCGCCCGACGACGAGCTGGTGCTGACCGGGGCCCGCGGCGGCGAGGCCTTCGACTCGCTGCGCTGGCCCCTCGCCTGCAACGCGGCGCTCGCGACCTGGCTCGCCGGCCTGTTCGACGATCCCGACCGCCGGCTCGCCGACACCGAGCTCGACGTCTACGCCTGCGATGGCGACCCGAACCGGCTGCGCGCGCTGCGACGCGATCGGCTGGTCCGGCGGTACGCCAGCGCCGGCCTCGACCGGGCGACGGTCCGGGTCATCGTCCCCGACGCGACCGACGTCGAGCTCGCGCTCGTCGACGAGCCACGGTGGCCGGCGGACGCGGCCGAGATCGCCGCCGACCTGGTCGTCGCCCACGACGAGGCGCGCGACGGGCTGTACGCCTATCACGTCACCCGCGGCGATCCCGGACCGAGCGCCGAGGCCGCCGCCCGCCTCGCCACGCGCGCGCTCGGCGCCGGCCGCGTGACCGTCGCCCGCCTGGTCGAGGAGGCCTGCCAGGTCCGCTGGCCGGCCGCCGACGGCTAGCTATCGGCGACACCTGGCCCCTTGATCTGGCGCTTGATCGCTGTTGCCCGGCACTTCGAGAAGGCGGTCATTGCGTTGGCCACCTGCAGCGCCACCTTCCCGGCGTCGTAGCGTCCGGCCTTCTTCGCCTCCTTGGCAGCGGCGTAGATGGTCGTCAGGGTCTCGCGCAGGGCCTTCGTGCACGCACTGGCGTCGCGCTTGCTCAGGCCCTTCTCGGCCTCGGCCATGATCCGGTCGAGCTCCTCGAATGGCTTGGCCAGGTCGGCGGCGATCTCGGCTGGCGTCTTGGGCTTGGGCATACTGGCAAGCTGCCACGACAGAGGACGAGACGAGCTGGCAAAGAAGTGCAGCAATCCGCCCGACCGTCTCGATCCGCCGTCCCCGGATCTCCGGCTCAAGAGGTGTCGAAAAAGGCCTCGACACCTCCTTGTCGATCGGCTTGCCGGCTACGCCGGCTGCGCCTGTACAGAGGCCGTCGCTCGCAGACTCGCTCCTTTCCGAGAAGCCGAAACACGCGGCAACCGCATGTTTCGACACCTCTTCAGTCGGCGTAGTCCGCGTACTGGCTGTCGAGCTCGGCCTGCTGGCGGGTGATCCAGCGCTGCCAGCCGGCGCGCTCGCGCGCGGGCAGCGGGTTGCCGTCGAGGCCGAGGGAGGCCAGGCGCGCGAGCTTGCGGAGCTCACGCGGCAGGGCGCGCAGCCGGTTGCGCTCGAGGCCGAGGTTCTCGAGGTCGTGCAGCTCGACGACCCACGCCGGCAACGAGGTCAGCCGGTTGCCGGCCAGGTTCAGGTACTGCAGCCGCGTGAGGCGCGCGAGGCAGCGCGGCAGCGCGGTGAGCTGGCTGCCCGAGACATCGAGGTACTCGAGGCGGACCAGGGCGCACACGTCGTCGGGCAGCGCGGCCAGGTGGTTGCCCTCGAGATCGAGCTTGCGCAGCAGCGCGAGCCGGCCGAGCGAGGCCGGCAGCGCGGTGAGCTGGTTGCCGTCGAGCTCGAGGACCCGCAGCTCGGGCAGCGTGCCGAGCGAGGCCGGCAGCGCGGTGAGCTGGTTCTGCTCGAGATCGATCGAGGTCAGGCCGCGTGCGCTGCCCAGCTCGTCGGGGAGCGCGCGCAGCTGGTTGTCGCTCACCACCAGCTCCTCGAGCGCGGTCAGCCGGCCGATCGTCGACGGGAGCTGCGCCAGCCGGTTGTGGGCGATGGCCAGGTACTCCAGCCGGGTCAGCCCGCCGAGGGCATCGGGCAGCGTGGTGAGCAGGTTGTTCGACAGGTCGAGCCGGTCGAGCGGGATCCCGCCGAGGTCGTCGGGCAGCGACACGAGCTGGTTGCGGGCCAGGTCGAGGTTGCGGAGTTGCGCGAGGCGACCGAGCCCGGCCACCGTCGCGAGGCGATTGCCGGACAGATCGACCTCGACGAGCCGGGTGAGCCGCCACAGCTCGTCGGGCAGCGCAGCGAGCTGGTTGTCGTCGAGGTCGAGCGAGGTGAGCGCGGTCAGTAGCCCGATCTCCGGCGGCAGCGCGGTGAGCTGGTTGTCGTCGAGATCGAGCTCCTCGAGCTTCACCAGCGCGCCGATCTCCGCCGGGATCGAGGTGAGCTGGTTGCCGTCGACGTCGAGCGAGCGGAGGTTGACCATGAGGCCGATCTCCGGCGGCAGCGCGGTCAGCGCCTGGTCCTCGAGCTTGAGGTGGACGACCGCGCGCGGGTTGGCCAGCGCCTCGGCGAGCGACTCGATGACCGGACCGTCGACGGCGATCTGGTCGTGGTCGTCGGCCGCGGCGCGGGGCTGCGCCTCACCGTCGGGCTCGACGACGTCGTGGTCTTCGCTGACGACCCGCGCGGGAGCCGCGATCGGGGGCTGCCCCCGCGGCGCGGTCGGGTTGGCGCCACAGGCGGCGACGAGCGACGCGGCGATCGCGAGGGTCGAACAGGTGATGGCGCGCATGGGTCGACGCCGAGCGTAGACGCGATGCGGGCGCGGCGGCACCGCTCGCGCCAGCCCTGACGCGAACCTGACGCGGCGCCAGGTCGTCACGCGGCTCGAGCGCCTGCGGTCGAACCGCCGACGGGGGCGCGGCGCATGGGCGGGCGATGGAGGTAGACGGCCCAGCGCCACAGCCACTCGAGGGGCCCGAAGCGGAAGGAGCGCAGCCAGAGGTGGCAGAGGACGACCTCGACCGTGAAGATCGCGACCGAGATGCCGAGGAGCGCGGCGGTGTGGAACCGGCCGGCCAGGCCGAGGCCCCAGCCGTAGAAGAGGAAGGTCGCGACCAGGCTCTGGGTGACGTAGACGGTCAGCGGCATGCGGCCGGCGGGGGCGAGCACGCCGAGGACGCGGCGCCACGGCCGGTGCTGGAGCAGGAGCACGACCACGCCGACGTAGAAGGACGTCATGGCGAGCAGGCCGATCTCCGACGAGAACATGGCGGCGACCTCGCCGCCCGTGCCCTGGGCCCGCAGGTCGATCACCGCGAGGCGCTCGAGGACCTCGACGGTGGTGGTGAGCGCGCCGACCGCGCCGCCCCACAGGGCCAGCCGGCGGAAGACCGGCAGGTGACCGGCGCCGTCGTCATCGAACCAGCGGGCCTGGCCGGCGATGTAGCCGAGGAGGAAGCGGCCGAGCGTCCAGAAGAAGTACCAGCCCCACAGGAACGAGCACCAGACGAAGACGTAGCGGAGGTGCTCCCAGGTCAGGCTCAGCTTGTCGGCGTGCACGAGCGCGTCGCGCATCCGCGCGGTGCCGGCGCGCATGCCGCCGTGGCCGACCGTGGCGTCCGCGATCGCGCCCTGGACCTCGGGGAAGATCCGCATCACCAGGAGCGGGACGAAGATCAGCGCGAGGCCGGCCCACAACCGGGTGCGGTTCGACGCGTGGACGAAGGCGAGCAGCCCGAAGCCGGACACCGCATAGGTCCAGGTCACGTCGCCCCACCAGAGCAGGGTCACGTGGAGGAAGCCGAACACGAACAGCGCCAGCAGGCGGCGGACGTAGTGGCCCATCACCGGCTCGCCCCGCGCCTGGGCGCGCAGCAACTGGGCGGCGAAGCCGAAGCCGAACAGCCAGGTCAGCAAGGTCTGCGCCTTGCTCTCGACCACCAGCGCCTTGAACCAGCTCGCCACCTCGTCGACGGTGCCGGGGGCGCTGTCCGGCTGCAGCCGTGCCCAGGTGCCGCTGAGCAGCACCATGTTGCCGATCATCACCCCGCACAGCGCGAAGCCGCGCAGCACGTCGAGCGACAGCAGGCGTTCACGAGGTGGGACGGGCGCGAGCTCGGACATGGGACCCCGGTCGAGGAACCATGTTCGCGGAAGGAGCCGGCGCGAGGCAACCGGCGGCGGTCGGCCTCACGCGCGGCCCCGGCGGCCGCGGCCCCGGCGCCGTTCAGTCGGCCGCGCGCAGGCGGAGCTTGCCGAGCGCCGCCGCGCAGGACTCGCGGACCGGATAGACCGTCTTGCCCCAGGTCCCGTCGGTGCCGGCCTGCTCCTCGACCGTCGACGCGTCGTCGCTCTCGGCCAGGATGGCGAGCTTCTTCGCGACCCGCGCGTCGCCGATCTCGCCCAGCACCTTGCAGCCGATGACCCGCATCTCCGTGACCTCGGACAGCAGCGCGGCCTCGGCGGCCGGTGCGGCCTCCCGGCACTTCGCCTGGTACGCGTAGTCGAGGGCGTGCCAGCCGGCGGACGCATAGTTGTTGCGCCAGTCCTCCTCGTTGTCGCGGCCGGCGACGGCGTCCAGGAGGAGCGCGCAGTGGGCACGGTCGGGCTTCTTGCCGAGCCACCCGAACACCGCCAGCACCGACTCGGGCGCGCCGGACCGGTCGCGGGGGAAGAACCGCGGCCCCCGGTGCTCGGTCGCGTAGCGCACGAAGCCGTCCTCGAGCGGCAGGTGATCTTCCTCCTCGAGGCCGCGGAGGTACGCGGTCCCGTGGAAGCCGAAGCGCTCGAACAGGTCGGCGTAGAGGCCGCAGGTGGCGAAGTGGACCGCCATGCCGTGGTCGTAGACGCCGACGTTGCGCGTGTCGGGCGGGGTGCGGTCGTACAGGTCGCCGACGGTCTCGCAGGTGGCGGTCGACAGGGCGGTGAGCCGCTGGGCGGCACCGCACGCCTCCTGCGGGAAGTCGATCGCCACCTCGCCCCGGCAGGCGCGCTGCAGGAACTCGACATCGCCGCGGCGCTCGGCGTCGGCGGTGTCCTGGTAGTCGTACGTGTGGCGGGGGCGCAGCGTCGCGCAGGCGGAGGCGCTGGTGACGAGCAGGACGGCGAGCGAGCACGCGACAGGACGCACGAGGGACCTTCCTGGGCGACCGACGGTGATCGCCCGGCGGGCATGATCGCCACCGGCGACGTCGCCGTCATCACACGCCGCTCACACGCACCGGGCGGCGCGCTGGCGCCCGTGCGCGAATGACCACCGGCGTCGGTGGCGCCCCTGGCCTCGGCGTGTCGCACGCAGCCGGATGCCCGCGCCGCCGATACGCGGGTGCATGACCAAGCAATCAGGGCGTCGCCGGTCGTCCGTGGCCCCGCCCGCGCCAGCGCCCTCCGACCGCCGCGAACGCGTGACCAGGGGGACCATCGACCGCCTGTCCGCGGACCTGCGTGCTGCGCACCCGGACATGCGCGGGCTCTCACCGCGAAACCTCGAGTACATGAGGGCGTTCGCCGGCGCCTGGCCCGACCGGCCAGTTGTGCAAGGAGTCCCTTGCACAATTGCCCTGGAGCCAGAACTCACGCTGCTCGAGCGCCTCGACGGCGCCGCGACCCGCCGCTGGTACGGCGAGCGCGCGCTGCAGCACGGCTGGTCGCAGGCGGTGTTGGCCGTCCAGATCGCCAGGCGCGCCCACCAGCGTCGCCGCGTGGGAGACCACCATGGTGGACACCCTGCCCGCGGACCTCGAGGGCACGCTGCCCAGCGTCGCCGCGATCGAGGCCGAGCTCGCCGCCGGCCCGGGCGACGCCGAGGCGGCGGGCGGCCCCGATCGCCGCGACGGCCGTGGACGCGACGCCGATCAGCAGGCCACACGCCGCGGCGGCCGTCGGTGGTTCGCGCGGCGTCCGTCCGGGAATGGCCGGCAGCCGGACGGGTGTGGCCGGATGCCGGACAACGTGTCCGGGGCCGCGACGGATTGCGCGGGGTTGGCGCTGGCAAGGGGTGTGCAGTACGGGCGCGGGTG
>Ga0075163_10009163_pt1 | contig 13008 bp, 10 predicted proteins | sample JI1023141ADNA_FD_71478 | JGI IMG/M metagenome (GOLD analysis project Ga0075163, IMG submission 71478) | Wastewater effluent complex algal communities from Wisconsin, to seasonally profile nutrient transformation and Carbon sequestration -... | ecosystem: Engineered > WWTP > Effluent > Algae...
AACCGCGCAGCGTCGATTCGATCACTCACTTCTCCTTGGGCGTCTCGAGTCCCAACGTGTAGATGCGCCAGGCTTCCTCGATCTCGTCGAGGTTCACGCCCGCGAAGGCCTCCTCCACCGCCTTCTGTCGCGCCTCGTAGCCGGCCTTGTTGTGCGCGGACACGTCGTCCTTCTTGCCCGCCGCCTCGAGCTCGGCGCACGAGGCCTGGTACGTGTTCTTCAGCACGTCGAAGTACGTCGGCAGGATCTTGGCCCACTCGGGCTTGGCCGCGACGTCCTTGCACGTGCGCAGGAAGTAGATCATCGACCAGCCCTGGGCGTAGCAGATGCCGATCTTGGTCTTGTCGTAGTACTGCGGTTGCTCGTACTTGATGATCTCGGCCCAGGGGATCGACTTGTTCACCCCGATGACGTCCTTGATGTACTGGACGCGCCACGGGTTGACGCCGATGCCGCGCATCTTCCCGTCCTTGATCGTCGCGCCGGAGAAGAAGTCGCCGTGGCCTTCGTTGTACCAGGAGTGCGGCGGCAGCTCGCCCGCGGAGTAGTGGATGTACTGGTGGAAGGCCTCGTGGTAGAGGACGATGAACGTGTCGGCGTCGCTCTTCTTGCGGTCCTTCGTCACGACCTCGGCGTCGTACAAGACGAGCTCCTCGGTGCTCGAGTTCCAATAGCCCGCCGAGCCCGGCATGCCGCCGTAGGCCAGGTATTCCTCGCGGTTCTTGCACACGCGCACGGTCGAAACGGCCGTGACGGGCTTGTCCGACGGGAAGAGCTTCTCGTACTCCTTGCGGATCAGCTCGACGTCGCGGAACACCTTGCGCATGAGCGGCTGGTCGACCGTGTCGTACACGACGATGTAGTGCTCGAGGTCCTCCGCCTTCCAGCCGCGCACGAGCTTCTGGCGCACGCCGATGCGGTACGGGATGTCGGTGAGCTTCGAGCGCGCGTACATCTGCTCGAGCTTGGCGGTCGACATGCTCTCCGGCTCGTCGAAGTCGACCTTCTCGGCCATCGCGCGCCAGATCTTGTTCTGCTTCTCCATGTCGTCCTGCGGCCCGATGCCGACGAACGCGATGGTGCGCTCGGGCTTCGAATACGCGAGGACCCAACCGCCGGCCTTCAACTGACCGGCGCCCTTCTTGGGTGCGAGCGTGTACTCGCGACCGGTCCAACCTTGACGCACCTTGGGATCACCCGGCTGCGACAGTCCGAACATGGGCCAGCGCTGATCGACGTAGCGGTCGATCGAGTTGATGCGCGGACGCTTGGGCTGTCCGTCCTCTCCCTCGTCCTCGCTGTCGCCGGTGCCGCCGCGCGGAACGGGACCCTCCGGATTGGCGGGGGTCTTGGCCTTGGCGGGCGCGTCCGGCACGTGATCGATCCACAGCACGTAGAACTCGGGACGGATCGCCTTGGGACGTTCCTTCGGGTCCTTGGGCAGCTTCTCGGCGTAGTAGAGGACGACGAACTCCTCGTCGGGCTGCGTGGGGATCTGCTCGTAGTCGCGCGCGCGCGGGAACGTCAATCCGAGATCGGCGTGCTTCTCGGTCGTGTAACCGCCTTGAGCGGACACGGAGTCGGTCAGAGCGAAGCCGGCGGCGACGATGGCGAGGAACAGCGGGAGAATGGCGCGCATGGCACAGGTTCTATCCGCCTTTGGACACTTCCGGCAACCGGCAGTACGCAAGCGGAACGATCGAGCCGGTCCGAGCACCACCGGTACGGGTCGCGGACCGCGCGTCCTCGGATCGCGCGCTCCGGTCCTAGCCGCCGTGTCCCGCGCGCTCGATCCGTTCCAAGGCGGCGATCGCGGACCGCAGACCTTCCGCCAACTCGGGGTGAACGCGCGGCGCGAGGGCGTCGACCAGGGCGCGGGAGGTCGCCAACGTGCGCTCGCGTCCCCCGTGGAAGCGAGCCCACACGGACGCGCGGTCGGGAGTCGATTCGAGTTGCGACACGAGCGTCCGCAGATTGTGGATCTTGTCGGCGGCCTTCACCGCGCACGCGTCCGCGCTCATGTGCGGGACGTGTTCGACTTGCCAACGTTTGCGCTCGGCCCACGAGTTCGACTTGTCCTCGGTGAGCTCGAGCACGATGGCGGCCACGCGCGGTCCGAACTCCCGCTCGACGCGCGCGCCGTCCCAACCGTCGCAGTCCTCGACGACGTCGTGCAGGATCGCCGCCTGGATCAAAGTCGAGTCGTAACCCAACCGCGCCAGCGTGAGCGCGCAGTGGATCGGGTGCAGCACGTACGGCGCGCCGTCCGAGTCCTTCCGGGTCTGCCCGCGGTGCGCGCGTTCGGCGGCACGCAGCGCGCGTTCGATCCCTTCGTCGAAGACGCGGTCGGTCACGCTCACCAGTCGAAGGCCTTGTGGCCGTCCACGAACACACCGTCGGCGCGGACCTCGATGCGGACCTCGGCGGGCAACGGTTCGATCACGGCGTCGCCGACGCGCACGCGTCCCTCCTCGATCACGATCTCCCGGTCCTTCACGGTGAGGGTCGTCTTCGTGGACGTTCCCGCGGTCGTGGTGGTCGTCGTGTTGCGATAACCGACCGGGATCCCCTTCGCGATCGTGATCGTCCCGCGCGACTTGCCCGTGTCGAAGCGGACCTCGCCGTCCGCGTCGTTGGGCAACGACATGCTGGTGACGAAGGACGTGCTGGTCGTGGTCGTGGCGGTCGTCGCAGGCGCCGGCACGGGCTCGGAGCGCGTGCATGCCGCCGCCGAGAACAGGAACGCGATCACGACGACGGACGCGAGGACGGATTCGGTGTCGGCTCGAAACGGTTGGCGCATGCGTGGAGGATACCGAACGCGCGCGCCCTCGGTCCGTTCAGATCTGCACGCGCAACGGCTTGATCGCCAGCGCGCCGAACACCATCGAGCTGACGAGGAACACGATCAGCACGCCGCCCGTGCCGCCCGGGAGCCAACCCAAGTCCGAATCGGGGTAGACGAACGAGACCTTTTCGACGGGGGAATCGGGCGCGAACGTGTCTTCGGCGGGCCACAGGAGCGCCGCGACCAAGCCACTGCCGCGCTCGGGCTGCATCGCGCGCACCTCGACGTCTCCCGCGACGATCCGCTTGGTCTCGCGACGGCCGTCGCGGAACGAGAGCTCGATCGAATGTTCTCCGTCGCGCGACACGACGACTTCCTGGAACGCGCGGCCTTCGCTGGGCACGCGCACGAGTGGTGACACGGGCCGCACGCCTTCGGAGTATCCGATCGTGAGCCCCGCGACTTGCGACGCCGCGTCGTGCTTCAGGTCGATCGAGATCGTGGTGCCCTGTCCGGCCAGTAGTCGTGCTTCCGCGGCGTGCACCGGCACCGGATCGAAGCCGTAGCGCACGACGAACTGCGCCAGGACGAACGTGAACGGGATCGCCAGCGGCACGAACGGCAACAGGTTGAGCCCCAGGTAGCGCGCGTTGCAGACGAGCACCTTGCCGATCGCGCGCGAGACGAGGCGCAGGTCGTCCTGATAGATGCGGATCTCGAGCAGGTGCGCCTTGATCCGGTCCTTGGCCGCCTTGATCGCGCGCTGCGGCGAGATGTACTTGAACGACAGCAGGGCCAGCACGCCGAAGATCCCACTCCCGATCACGAGCGCCGGCCCGCGACCGAGCAGATCCAACGGCCACAGCAGCGCGTCGAAGACGGCGGTGATCCCGTGGTTCAGCGTGTTCATGGTCGAGTGTCGGAGCCCCGTGCGTCGACGTCGCGGCGTGCGTCGCCGTCGTCCGATCCGTCACGAGGTCAGGAGATGTAGCCGAGCCCCTTGAGCTTCTCGGTGATCTCCGCGTCGCTCTGCGCGCCCTCGAACTGGGCGAGCTCCTTCTCGAGCACGTGGACGATGAACTCTTCGTGGCTCGCGTAGCCCGCGACCGCCGCGATCTTCTTGATGCGCTCGAGAAGGTCCTTGTCGATCTTGATCTTGTTGCCGCCGCCGAACATGAGAACTTCCTGTGGTGATGGCTATCGAAGGACCGGCGCCCCGTGCATGTCGGGCTCCGGCGCGATGCCGTACTGCTTGAGGATCTCGACGGTGAGGTCTTCCAGCCGATGCGCGCCCTCCCGCACCTTGCGATTCGTGAGCAACACACCCGGCACGACGTCCGGCGACATCAGGTGACTGCCGTTGAACGTCCCGCCCAAGTTGTCCTCCAGCACCGCGTGCGGGATGCGGCCGGTCGAACTCTCGTCCGAATTGCCGTAGTTGGCATTGTACCCCACGACCATGTCCGGAGCCTCGCCGCGGCGAGCGCCGCGGTAGACGTCGCGCGCGAGGTCGCAACGCAGCACGACGCGGGCTCCGTGGTCGACCTCGGCCTCGAGCTCGCGACGGATCTGGTCGAGCAGCGCGTCGGCTTCGGCACCGGGCGCGACGATGCCGCTCTCGTCCACGTTCTTCGTCGACGGGTCGTCCCGCTCGCGCCCCTTCAGGTTCAGGTACAGGCCGTTGAAGCCCATGCCGTAGGCGCGTGTCCGCGTCCAATCGACCGCGCTGTCGACCACCGTGGTGCCGTCGGGCAGCGCGCGCGCCGCGGGGTAGATCGTGACGGGTGCGTGGTTCGGATCGCTCTCGGGCAGCTCGCGTTCGCGCCCGTCGGCGAGCACGAGGTAGCCGTGCTCCAGGAGCCACGTGTTGAGCGAGAACTTGCGCCGATACGACTCGAACCCGTGGTCGCTCATGACCATCAACGTGGTGTCGGACGGCAGCTGCGATCGCAGTCGCGCGACGACGGGATCCATGCGCAGGTACAAGTCGGCGATCACGTCGCGCCACGTGCTGCCCGGTCGATGGCTCCAGCGCGACGAGTCGCTCGCGGCGAACGCCTCGTCGTGGTTCGGGTGCGCCGAGTCGAAGTGGCGCCACATCATGTGCCCGCACAAGTCGACGCCCGAGAAGTAGAAGAACAGGAATCCGCCCTTCTTCTCCTGCAGGTAGAGCTCGACGGCATGGTCCATCATGCGCACGCCCTCGTCGTGGACGAGGTCGCTCTGCTCCATGAACTCGACGTCGGTCAGCACGTGTTCCTTGACCGCGTTCACGTCCTCGGGCATGCCCTGCGTGTAGTACGAGCCGATGGCGCGGGCGACCTCGACCGACGCGTCGTGGGGCTCCGAGATCGGCGTCGCGGGCGCGAGCGGGTCGATGTTGATCGGCGAGGCGTACACCTCGACGTTCGGCGTCAGGCTCTTCAAGTAGAAGCGCACCGTGCCGTGCAGCGTCGTGACGTTGGGCACCAGGTCGAAGGAGACGCGCACGAAGTCGCTCCATTGCCCCGGGCTCATGACGAGCGTGCGTCCGCCCACCTCGATCACCGCGGCGCCGCCGGGAGCACCGTCGCCGCCGACGGGCGCGCCGGCCGTGCGGTCGATGCGGATGCTGACCGTCGTGCGCAACTTGCCGCCGTCCTTCTTGAACGGGTTCTCGGGGCCGGTGAGGAACGTGTCGATGCGGCCTTCGTATTCGCTGATCGGCACGATCTTGCTCTCGGCGCCGAAGCTCGACGCGGGCGGATCCGTGGTCCACAGCGTGCACTGCCCGTACGCCGAATCGATCGCGGGCGTCATCATGCCCGAGAACGAGAGGCCCTCGGCCGGCTCGACGGGGAAGTTGGCCGGCATGCGCCACACGAACGCGGGCACGTCGTGCTCGGCGAGCAACTTCCAGAACGGCTTGCCGGAGCGATTCGAATCACTGCCGCCACCGATCGGGAATTGCCAACCTCCGACGAGCGGGACGTTGCGAGCCGCTTCGGAGCGCGTCGTCGACGCGGTGGGCGCGCGCGTGACCGGATCGCGGTGGATGAAGTCGTAGATGCCGTGCGTGCTCGGATCGGTGCCCGTGATGAAGCTCGACCACGCGACCGGCGACTGCGGCGGGATCGACGTGCCCAGGATGTTGATGCCGCCCTCATCGACGAGCGCCCGGAACGCGCGCGTGCGATCGGGGTACTTCGCGAGCACGTCGTGCAGCACGTCCGGATCGAGGCCGTCGATGCCCAGCACCACGACGCGCGGGAACTTCGACGGAACGGCTCCGGCGGTCGACGGCGTCGGCGGCGCGAGCTTCGCGTCGCGCTTCTTCGGCACGGCCGGGATCAAGAACACGGCGAGGACCGCCAGTGCGGGATACACGGTCCAGCGGGGAAGTCTCATGCGCTCGTCTCGGTGTGGGTTGCGCCGGACCCGGCGCGTCGATGGGCGCCGCGATCGCGCGCCACGGCCGCGTCCACGAAGAGCGGACGGCCTTGCATGTACGGAGGAATCTCGGCGCCGAACACGTCGAGGACGGTCGGAGCGACGTCCATCAACGCGGGATCGTCGGTCGCGATGGGTCGATCGCAGAAGAATACGCCCGGCACGAGCCGCGGATCCACGCAGTGGTCGCCCGACCAGCTCTTCGTGTTGTCGGTGAACACGACCTTCGACACCGAGCCCGTGGCGCAGTCCCACGAGTGGCGGAAGCCCTTGTGGTAGCCGATCAAGAGCTCGGGTGCCGCGTCCGCGTACGGACCGTGGTGGATCTCGCGGGTCAGGAACACCTCGCGGATCACCGGCTCGCCGGTCGCGGGATCGCGCAGCGCTTCCATCTTGGTCTTCAGCTCGCGGCACAGCGCGTCGAGCTCGCTCTTCTCGACGATGCCGTGCTTCTCGCGGCCCTTGCGGTTCACGAAGACGCCGGTCAGGCCCAACGTGAACGCGCGCGTCCTCGACCAGTCGACGTGCGCGAACCAATCGCCCGACACGTCGTGTCCGTCCTTCAGCACGAGATAGCCGTTGTCCTTCAACCACGTGTTGAGGTTGACGCCGCGGCGGAAGTTCGTGAAGCCGTGGTCGCTGATGACCATCAACACCGTGTCGGGGTCGTCGCCGATCTTGGCGCGCACCTCGCCGACCAGCTCATCCATGCGCGCGTACGTCTCGGGCATGACGTCGCGCCAACGCTCGACTTCCTTGCCCACGTTGGCCGGGTGCGTGGGGTCGAGCGTGCGGTAGAACATGTGACTGATGCGGTCGCTGGTGTCGAAGACGCACGTGACGAAGCCACTCTTCGTCTTGTCGAGCGCGTCCCACAGCTGCGCCTTGCGCTCGTCGAAGTAGAGCCACGCCTGCTTGAGGAACGCCTCTTCGTCGATGACGCGCTCGTTGAGGGCCCACGTGTCCTCGGCCAAACCCAGCGTCGCGAACGGACCCAACAGCTTGGCCAGGTAGACCGAGTACACGAACGGATGACTGATCGGCATCGCCGGCGCGCCCGGATCGATGTTGACGGGCGTCGCGTACAGCTCGAAGTCCGCGCCCTCCCACGTCTGCACGTAGAAGCGCACGATGCCCTGCACACCGTCGAAGGGCACGACGAGCCAAGGCGTGTACTCCTTGGGTCCGACCTCGACGGTCTCGGTGCCGACGGTCACGCGCACCTTGCGCCGCACCTCGTCGAGCTCGACGGTGAACGGCGACTTCATCGGGTGGCCGTCCTTGCCGTGCGGACCGGTCAGGTTCGACTCGATGCGACCCTTGCGCACCGTGACGTGGAACTGTTGACCACCGACGTGCGCGTCCTTGGGGCGCGCGCGCGTCGAATAGAACGAGAACGATCCCTGCGTGCCCTGCAGGTCGGGCACGCACATGCCCGAGAGCAAAGTGCCGTTCTGGAACGGCTGAGGCGGGAACGTGATCGGCACGCGCAGGATCGACGACCACACGCGCACGTCGCCGAGCAACTTCCAGAACGGTTGGCTCTTCTGCAGGCTGCGGATCGACGCGCGGTGACCGAACGGCACCTCGGCGAAGCCCAAGTTGAGCGTGCGCGGCACGGTGCGGATGTCGGACGAGCTCAACATCGGCGCGTACGAGCACGGGTCGCGCGTGAGGAAGTCGTAGATGTTGTGGCGCGACGCGTCGGTCCCCGTGGCGAAGGTCGACCACGCGACGGGCGAGATCGAGGGACACGCGGTGCGCAGCGGATGGAAGCAGCCGTCACGCTCGAGCTTCACCAAGTTCGGCATGCGGCCTTCGTCCATGTAGCGGCGCGCGAGGCCCGGATCGAAACCGTCGAGGCCCACGACCACCACGCGGCGAGCCTTGCTCGGCCCGCGCTTCACCGGTCGCAGCAACCGTCCGACGGCCTTGATCGGCCACACGAGCACGATCGCGAACGCCAAGAAGAGCGTCCCGACCATCACGAAGGCCGATCCCGCGAAGGCGAACCCCGCCCCCGGACCGATGTACGCCGCCGCCGGCGACGCGAGAACGCCCGCGCAGAGGACGGCGAGCGCGACGGATCGGACGGTGCGTTGCATGGGGTCTCTTGGGTCGGCCGTCGCCCGCGTTCACGACACGGTCCGGGATCCCCCGGAAAGAACTTCCGAGCGACGGGCGGCCAGCCGCGCATCCTATCGTCCGGTTCCCGGGGCGAGTTGTGCCCCTACCGGCCGAATTGGCGCCCGTGGGGGCGAGTCCGGTTCCCCACGTCCCGCACGCGGTCGCCCGGGCTCGCCACGTGAGGCGGACGAGCCGCGCGCCCACGGCTCGCGCGACTTCGCTCAGTGCCCGCGCCACAGCGACGGCAACGCCAGCGCGATCGACACGAGCGACACGACCACGACCGCCTTGCCACGGTCGAGGCGGCTGACCAGCGCCGCGGCGGGGATCATCGTCGCGAGCGAACCGAACAGCAACGGCGCGAGCAACCACGGATCGACGGACAGGTCGTCCAGCGCGGCGGAGCTCGCGACGTAGCCGATCACCGCCGCGATCGCCATGAACACGCGACCGACGAGCGACGAACCGATCGCTTGACGCGGCTCGATGCCCAGCAAGAAGAGGAGCTTCACCCCGATCGGTCCCCATCCGGCGCCGGACACTCCCGACGCGAAGCCGGCGACGAGGCCGACGCCGCCGATGCTCGTGTCCGAGACTTGTTCGGTCGCTCGCGCACCTTGTCGTCCGGACCACCGCGCCGTCGCGAGCACCAGCACGCCGATCAGCACGATCGTTCCGGCCACGACGCGCACGACGATCGACTTGGGCAGCGACGTCGCGACGAACGGGCCCGTGAACGCGCCGACGACGCCGCCCAGGATCAACGGCATCACGACGTGTCGACGCACGTTGCCGAGCTTCCAATGCGCGCCGACGCCCAGCGGGATCACGAGCACCTGCAGGAACAGCGACGCGGCCGCCGCGAACCGCGCGTCGACGTCGAGCAACAACAGTCCGGGGACCAATACGCCGCCGTAGACCCCGATCGACGTCGCGGAGAGGCCGGCCGCGGCCGCGATCAGCGCAGACCACGCGATCGGCGCGCCGTGCCCCGCTGGCGCGAGCATCGCCGTCGCCACCGTGGCCACGAGGCACGCGAGCGGCAACCACACGGTCGACGCACGCGACGCGTGAGTTTCGCACCGATCGTCGCCACGGGGCGAGTCGTCACGGGGCAGAGCCTCACGGGGCGAATCGCCGCGCGAGGAATCTCCCCCCGACGTCGGCGCGGCGTCAGCTTCGTCGAGCGGCGAGGACGTTCGCGGCGCCGCGCATCGGGCGGTGTCGACTCTCATGACGACCCTCGTGCACGACACGTCGACTCCGTTACGGTCTCCTTCGATTGCGTGGCGTTCATGAACTCCTCGCCAGCTATCGGACTCCGCCTCGATCGAGTCGATGGTTTCTTCGCGCGTGTCCCGAACTCGCGCCCGCTCCAGCTACGAAGATGAGCGTAGAGAACGATCCGGCGTCGCGTCGTGCGGGCAGGTCGCGACCGACCGTTGCAGGCGTCGCGCCCTTGCATCCGTCGCGCACGGTCTCATGATGACTCGTGGAGCCGACGTCGTCCGTACGTCGGTGTGAATAGAGGACGGCCCGCGAATCGCTCGCGGGTGCCCCGGGCCGCCCTCGGTCGCGCGCGATCCCTCGGCGCCGCGGCCCTCGAACGAGTCACCCGCTCGAGGAGTGGACCGATGACTCGAACCGAATCCGACGCGCCTCTCGCGCTCCGTCGCATCCTCGTCGCGCTCGACGCGGACGCTCTCGCCTCGAACGCGATTCCCGCCGCGTGTCGCTTGGCGCGCGAGTCGGGCGCGCGCGTGGAGTTCGTGCACGCCGTCGAGCCTCCCGGACCGGTCATGCAAGTCGTCGAGGCCCTGCGCGCGATCCCGAAAGGCGGCGACGTTCTCGCGGGGGTGCGGGACGTCGTGGTCTCGCGCGTACGACACGCCTTCGAGGAACACGGTGTCACGGACCTGAAGGCCGAGGAGGTCGTCGACGTCGTCTCGGGCCGGCCCGCGTCCGCGATCCTGGCGCGCGCGATCGAGACGAAGGCGGACTTGATCGTGTTGGGCGCGTTGCGTGGGCGCAAGCTCGTCGACTTCGGCAGCACCGCGCGCGCGATCCTGGCTCACGCACCGTGCGCCATCTGGGTGCAACCGAGCCCCGTGACGCCGATCCGCACGATCCTCGTGCCCTACGACATGTCGGACGAGAGCCGGCGCGCGCGCACGACCGCGTGCGAGCTCGCGCGTCGCTCCGGCGCACGCGTGCGCGTGATCCACGTGTTCGACTCGTCGGCGTTCCTGGGCGGCCTGGCCCTCGACGGCGTCAACCTGGCCGAGATCCTCGAGGAACGTTCCCGCGCGGTGCGCCGGGAGTTCGAGGAGCACATGACTTCGGCGGATTGGAACGGGGTCGCGCACGAGCACGAGTTCGTCGACGGATCGCCCGCGGACACCATCCACCAAGCCGAGCGCGCGGCCGACCTCGTGGTCATGGGGACGCACGGGTTGACCGGCTTGTCGGCGGCCCTGATCGGGAGCGTCACGTATTCGGTGCTCAAGCACGCGACGCGACCCGTGCTGGTCGTGCGCGAACCGCAACGTCGCTTCTCTCACGGCTGACGCGAAGTCCCTGCTCGAGGCTAGAGGCAGAGTGCGAGCCTCCGACGGCCCTGGCATGGTCTGCAGTACCGAGTGGATGCGCGTCTCGTGAGCGTGTGAAGGGTTGGCAGGCTACGAGCTCATCGTTCGGCAACGCCTTCGGGGTGTTCAGCCTGTCGAACGCCATGAACTGGGTCTGGCAACCCTGATCCAGGGCGTAGCCGCCGAGCCGTCGCCTCGGCCGATGACACCCACTCTCCGAGGCCGATCTGGTTTCCAGGTCGGCCTCGGTCGTTTCGAGGTCGTGACGCGCGGACACGTGGACTCTCACGTGGCGATCGACCTGCACGGAAACGGCCCGCGAATGCAACGAGTTCGAGGGTGCGGCGCGGAGCCGTCGGGAGCTCGGCCTCTCCCCCGCTTCTCACCCGGCGGCGTTTTTCGGGTTTCCTCCGGGGTCCGGCACGGGTAAGGCTGTCTGGGAGGACGGGACGCGCCGCCGGCGGCGCACCGAACGACATCCGCGTGACCACCCTTGGGATGCTGGAGTTCCGCGCTCTGTTCGAGGCGGAGCGGGATCGACTCATGCGATTCCTGTGTCATCTCACCGGGAACGCGTCGGATGCCGAGGACCTCCTCCAAGAGACGTTTCTCGCCGTGTGGCGGAAGCGCGATCAGTTCGAGGGCCGTGGCAGCGCCGCCGGGTACATCCGACGCACCGCGTTCCACCTCTTCTTGAACGCGCGCCACAAACAAGACCGCCGCGACACCTTGGGCCGTCGCACCGACGAAGAGCCGACCTGCACGCCTCTCCACGACCTGGACGAGCGCGAGGCGCGGGACGTGCTCGTCGCCCGCGTGCGTGCCGCGGTCGACGAACTGCCGGACGGACCGCGCGAGGCCTTCATCTTGTTCCGGTTCGAAGGGCACACCTGCGCCGAGATCGCCGAGATCACCGGCGTGCCGAAGAAGACGGTCGAGTCGCGCATCGCGCGTGCCGTCGAGATCCTGGGAGCCCGCCTGAAGCGCCACGCGCCGGAGTTCACGACCGAATGAGCGGCAGCGACCACGAACTCGACGTCGACCTCGACGTGCTGCGCAGTTGGGTCGAGGGACGCCTCGACGCCGCCTCCGGCGCGCGCGTCGAAGCTTGGATCGCACTCGATCCGGATCGTGCACGGCGTGCGGCTCAGATGCGGGACGTGTGGACCGCGACGGCCGCGGGATTGGGCAGCGCGTCGACCACGCTCCGCTTCGAGGACTTGCCGCTCACCGCGGGCGAAACGCGCGTCGACGCGCCGTCGCGTCCGGTCGAATCGCCCTCGATCGCGGAACGTCGTCGTCGACGCGTGGCGGCGGCGGCCATGGTGCTCGTGCTGGGCGCGGGCGCGTTGGCGTGGAGCGTGTGGAATCGACTGGGGCCCGCGCGCCGGCATCCGACGGTCGTGCAGCTCGCGACGATTCCTCTGCCCGCCACGAACGCGACCCTTCCCGCGGATCCGCTCGCGAGCCCCGCGCGCGTGCCGGAAGCGCTCGCGAGTTGGACTCCGGTCGAGGACGGACGCATTCGCTGGCTCGACTCGCCCGCCGACGCCGCGGCGATCAGCGCGGCCACGGGGCGTCCCGTGTTCGTGTACGGCTTCATCGAATCGTGCCCGATCTGCCAGGGCTTCGCCGCGCACGAGTTCCGCGACGCCGACGTGTTGGCGTGGGTGGACCGCACCGTGCCGCTCGCGATCGACTTGATGAAGCTCGACGAAGCGGAGATGGAGGCGATCATGAGTCGGCGCTATCCGCTGCTCGAGCTCCAGGACCCGCAAGGTCACGTGTTGCGCACCTTCGGGGGCACGTTCGGCGAAGTCGACATGCCGACCGAGTTCGAGAACAGCGTGAAGGACGTCAGCGTCCCCGACTGGCGCGCCATGCGAGCGGGAGCGGCGAGCCTGTGGCAGGCACGCGCGGCGGAGGCGAAGAGCGATTGGCGCGGCGCGGTGGAACTCTACGAGCCCTGGTCGCGGCGCGACGACTTGCGGGCGTGGTCGTCCGACGCGAAGGAAGGTCTGGGCCGCATCGGCGCGCACTTGGGCCGCACGCTCGAGGACGTGCGCGAGCGAGCCC
>Ga0075163_10009164_pt1 | contig 13007 bp, 11 predicted proteins | sample JI1023141ADNA_FD_71478 | JGI IMG/M metagenome (GOLD analysis project Ga0075163, IMG submission 71478) | Wastewater effluent complex algal communities from Wisconsin, to seasonally profile nutrient transformation and Carbon sequestration -... | ecosystem: Engineered > WWTP > Effluent > Algae...
CACGGTCGCCGTCGCGCTGGGGCAGGGACACAGCGGCTACGGCCGCTTCGCGCAGAACATCGGCGTCAATGCGCTCGATCTGCTCGCCAGTGGTTGGGATACGGCGGGCGGACTCGCGCTCACCACGACTAAGGCCAAGGTCACCGTTGGTGCTGACGTCTCGCAGCTGGTCACCACCGAAGGGTCGGCGCGTCAGCACGGACGCGGCATCGGTCAGGCGCTGACACTGGCCGACTTGATCAGCGGCGGCGGCGACGAAGAGCATCATCACAACATCCCCGGTTTGCCGTCGCAGGAATTTCAGCCTGGCCTCAAGTCGCCGATTGCGGCGGATGCGCAGGGTGAGTTTGCCAATCCGAAGGGCAAAGCCGAGGGCATGTACGACCCCGAGCATTCGTCGGGGATGGAGCATCGCCGCTGGGCGATGACCATCGATCTGGCGCGATGCACGGGCTGTTCGGCGTGCGTGACCGCCTGCTACAGCGAAAACAACATTCCGACGGTGGGTGCGCCGTATCAGGGTCGCGCGCTCAGCCCCACGTCCTGGGATGAACGTCCGGGTGCGAACATCATCAAGGGCCGCGAGATGGCCTGGATTCGCCTCGAGCGCTACTACGAAGGCAACGAGAATACGGAAAACGAATTCTCCGCCGACTTCGACACGCGCTTCGTGCCGATGATGTGCCAGCACTGCGGCAATGCGCCCTGCGAGCCGGTGTGCCCCGTGTATGCCACGTATCACTCGCCGGACGGCCTGAACGTGCAGGTCTACAACCGCTGCGTGGGCACGCGCTACTGCAGCAACAACTGCCCGTACAAGGTTCGCTACTTCAACTGGTTCGGCTACGGCGAGCCGGAGCGCAAGCAGTACGCGTGGCCGGAGCCGATGCACTGGTCGCTCAACCCCGACGTCACCGTGCGTGGCAAGGGCGTCATGGAGAAGTGCACGTTCTGCGTGCAGCGTATCCGTGAGTCCGAACACCGCGCCAAGGCCGAAGGACGTCCCGTCAAGGCCGATGAGTTCACCACGGCCTGCGCCCAGGCCTGTCCGTCGCGCGCCATCGTCTTCGGTGATGCGGCCGACGAGAACTGGAGCGTGTCCAAGCTCGCGTATGACCGTCGCGCGTATCACGTGTTCGAAGAATTGAACGCGTACACCGCCGTGGTCTATCTCAAGAAAGTCTCCTATCCAGCGCCGGCGTCCCCGGCGAAGGCCTGAGGGTAGTCGCACATGGCATCCGTAGCGCATCCGGTGCGTGAGGGCATCCGTGGGCCGAATATCGCATCGGCCGACGTGCAGCTCCCCGCGGTCAAAGATTACGAACAAGTCGATCGCGAGATCATCGCGACCCTTGGCTTTACCAAGAAGTGGTTCCTCGGTCTGTCGATTGCCGTGCTGGGCATGCTCATCGGTGCCTCGGCGTGGCTCTATCAGATCTACTGGGGCCTCGGACAGGCCGGCTACGAACCGCCGGTGATGTGGGGTAACTACATCATCACGTTCGTTTTCTGGGTCGGTATCGGTCACGCCGGCACGCTCATCTCGGCCATTCTGTATCTCTTCCGCGCCGGCTTCCGCACCTCGATTTATCGAGCGGCCGAAGCAATGACGGTGTTCGCCGTTATGACGGCCGGTCTGTTCCCGATCATTCACATCGGGCGCCCGTGGAAGTTCTTCTGGTTGGTGCCGTATCCGAACTGGCGTCTGCTGTTTCCGAACTTCAAGTCACCGCTGGTCTGGGACGTCTTCGCCATCTCGACGTACCTCACCATCTCGACGACGTTCCTCTTCATCGGTTTGATCCCCGACATCGCGGTGCTCCGCGACAAGGAGACGAACCCGATGCGCAAGCGGATCCTCAGCATCCTCTCGCTCGGCTGGCGCAACAGCGATCGCGAATGGCGTCACTTCGCCAAGGCGTACCTGTTCCTTGCCGCCTTCAGCACGCCGCTCGTGCTCTCCGTGCACTCCGTCGTTTCCTTCGACTTCGCCATGTCGTTGGTGCCGGGCTGGCACGCCTCGATCTTCCCGCCGTACTTCGTCGCCGGTGCCATCTTCTCCGGCTTCGCGATGGTGTGGACGATTGCGATTCCGATGCGCAAGTGGTTCAAGCTCGAGCACTACATCACGCTTAATCACCTCGACGCGACGGCCAAGGTCGTGCTCTTCACGTCGCAGGTGGTCGGTTGTGCCTACCTGATCGAGTTCTTCATCGCCTGGTACAGCGGCGTGCGGCCGGAACAGGAGTTCTTCTGGAACCGTGTGTTCGGCCAGTGGTGGTGGGCCGCGTGGATCATGCTCCTGTGCAACATGGCCCTGCCCATGTCGCTCTGGTCGCAGAAGCTGCGTCGCAACCCGTCGTGGCTGTTCATCCTCAGCCTGTTCATCAATCTCGGCATGTGGTTCGAGCGCTTCGTGATCGTGGTACCGTCGCTGTCGCATGAGTTCGAGCCGTGGCAGTGGGGCAGCTATGCGCCCAGCTGGATCGACATGTCGTTCCTGATTGGCTCGTTTGGCTGGTTCTTCATGTGGTTCCTGCTGTTCGTCAAGCAGTTGCCGGTCATGGCCATCATGGAACTCAAGGAAATCGTCGTGCCGCGCAACAAGCATGCGCATGATGGAGGACACCACTGATGCAGGGCGTTCTTGGAGCCTTCCGCGAACTCGACACGACCGTCGCGGCCATCAAGGATCTCAAGTCGAAGAAGCTGGGCGAGATGACGGTCTACTCGCCCACCATTCGCCATGAGCTCGACGATGCCATTGACGGGCCGAACAGCGTCGTGCGCCGCTACACGCTGATTGGCGGCCTGCTCGGCGTCAGCTTCGGCTATTGGATCGCGATCTGGTCGTCGCAGTACTGGCCGCTCGTCACGGGCGGCAAAGCCATTGCCTCGTGGATTCCGTACACGATCATCGGCTTCGAAGTGATGGTGCTCGTCGGTGCGCTGTCCACGGTGGCCGGCATGTTCATTCACTCGCGTGTGCCGCGACTGACCACGACGACAGGATACGATGTGCGTTTTTCCAGTGGCCACTTCGGCATCTTCATCGCCTGCGACGCCGCCAAGGCCGGACAGGCGGAAGCGCTCCTGCGCCAGCATGGTGCGGTGGAGGTGCGTCGTGAAGACTGAGTCGATGCAACAGTACGCCACACGCCTGGCGCGGGTATCGGCGGTCATCGTGCTGCCGATCGCGTTCGGCGCGTGCAGCTGGTTCACAGACTTCAAGCGGCAGCCGTCCATCGAGCCGTGGGAGCCGGTGTCGCAGACCGACGCCGATTCCACCACCCCGCCGCGTGGACAGCCCAAGTACAGCGTGCCCATGCAGGGCACGTCGGGAGCGGCCTACGCCATTTCGTATCAGGCGCTGCCCACCACGATCGATTCGTTCAACGTGGTGATGAACCCGACGCCGGTGGATGATCGGTCCATCGCGAACGGACGTCAGCACTATCAGATCAACTGCGCGGTGTGCCACGGCAACTCGGGTGACGGCAAGGGTGGACTGGTGAAGGTCAACCCCGCCTACGCCTTTGCGCCCAGCCTGCTGACTCCGTCGGCGCTCGGTCGCAGCGACGGGTATCTCTATGGCATGATGCGCAACGGGCGTGGTGTCATGCCCAACTACAATCGCATCGAAGAAGCCGATCGATGGGATGTGGTCAACTACGTGAGAGCGTTGCAGGGCAAGACGTCGATCAAGGCCGACACGACACCGAGCGGCATTCCGGGGCAGAACGGCACCACCGTCCCGGGTCCGTCGCAGTCGGCGCCGACGCTGCCATCGAAGTTCGGGCATCCCACCGTGATGCCAACACCGGGTTCGCCGAACATCAACTCGGCCACGTACAAGGGTGCCGAAAAAGCGCCTGAAGGTGCGAGCAAGGAGAAGCACGAATGAGCGGCGCGCATTATCACTATCCCACGCGTGAAGAGTTCACGCGTCGCCTCGCCAACAAGCCGTTTCCCAAAGGGCTGAAGACGCTCTTTCTGGTTCTGGCGGTTGTCGGACTCGCCACCTTCCTGGGCGGTGTGTTCACGGGGCAGGAGCGCGCGTGGCATGCGCTCCACTTCAACTGGCTCTACTTCACCGTCATCAGTACGGCCGGCACGGCGTTCGCCGCCGTGCAGCGGATTGTGACGGGCCGCTGGTCGCGACCGATTGTCCGCTTCGCCGAAGGTTTTGTGGCCTTCGTGCCCGTGGCCTTTGTGATTCTGCTGCTCATCCTGTTCGTCGGGCGCGAGCACATCTTCACATGGGCTGGTCGCGAAGCCATCACGGTGCAGGAAAAGGCCACCTATCTCTCGCTCGGGTTCTTCCTCGCCCGTGGCGTGATCCTGTTTGGCTTGATGACCGTGGTGCAGCTCTGGTTCGTGTACAACTCGGTGCGGCTCGACGTGGCCGTGATGCCGGAGTACGGCGCGAAGTGGGCCGCCGGCATTCGTGCGAAGATGCGCGCCGGCTTTGGCGATGAACGCCGCGAACTCCATTCGCAGCATTCACTGCAAGGCAAGCTCGCGGTTGCCGTCTGCATGATCTTCGTCGTCGGCTGGTGCTTCATGGCGTGGGACTACTCCATGACGTTGTCACTCCACTTCCAGCAGACGATGTACGCCTGGATCGTCTTCATGGGCGGCTGGGTGAACATGATCATGACGCTGTCGTTGCTCACGATGTGGTGGCGCAACCATCTCGAGATGAAAGACGTCGCGACGATGGATCAGCTGTGGGACCTCGGCAAGCTCGGATTCGCCTTCACGGCGTTCTTCGGCTACATCAGCTTCAGCCAGTACCTGGTGATCTGGTACGGCAACATGCCAGAGGAAACGCACTATTACCGCCTGCGTCTGATCGGGGCCTGGAAGCCCATCACCACCGCGGTGGCCATTTTCGCCTTCGTGCTTCCGTTCTTCGGACTGATCTCGAAGGCTGCCAAGATGTACCTGCCGACCTTTGTGCTGTTCGCGGTCTGCAGCCTCATCGGCATCTACCTGCACCGGTATATCGAGGTCTATCCCTCGATCTACGGTGAAGCGACCAGCGTGCCGTTCGGCATCTGGGAGATCGGCACGACGCTGGGCTTCCTGGGTCTCTGGGGCATGTGCTACGCGGCTTTCATGGATGCGTTCCCGGTGATGCGCGTCTTCATGATGACCTCGCCGTATCGGGACGAAGTGCAGGTCCCGGTCGATGCGCGGACCATGGAGCCACTCCCGGCGCACGAGTAAGTCGGCTACTGTTTCGACACGACGATTTCGGTCGTCGTGTCGGACACGGGGCGTTAGCTCAGCTGGGAGAGCACCGCCTTTGCAAGGCGGGGGTCGTCGGTTCGATCCCGACACGCTCCATGAAGTGACCCGTTCAGGACAGATCTACCGGAACACCGGACGCTCCGCCGATCGCCTCGACGGGGCGTTTGTGTTTGGCGCCCGCACCAGCGCCTCCGACGGGAGACCAATCAGGCCCCACAGCCCCGGCGCGTCGGTGAGCAGTTGCTCAAACTCGCTGCGGCACACGGCCGGCGAATAGTGCGCCCCCTGCTGGGCGAAGCACTGCAGACTGGCCAGCAGCCGGGCGTGCGCGGCGCTCTCGACGCCCTCGGCGATCACGTCGATGCTCAGCCCCTGCGCGAGTCGGATCGTCGACGCCACGATGGCGTGATCGCGAAGATCCGTCAGCATCGATTGGACGAATCGACGGTCCAGCTTGATGCCATCGACCGGGGCCTCCCGGACGAATGCCAGCGATCCGAAGCCGATGCCAAAGTCATCCAGCACCAGGCGGACACCCATCGATTTGAGTTCCCGCATGGCACGTGAGGCGACGTCGGCGTCCACCACCATGGTGTTCGCGGTCAGTTCAAGTGTGAGTGCGCTGGGCGGACAGCCGGTATCGGTGAGGATCCGTGCCAGTCGCGCCGCAAAATTCCGCTCCCGGAACTGCACAGCGGACACGTTGACACTCACGCGGATTGAGGCGTGATGCAACCGCGCCCGCCAATCCACGACCGCGCGGCACGCCTCACGCAACACCCACTCACCGATGGGGACAATGAGTCCCGTTTCTTCGGCGAGCGACAGAAAATCCGACGGCAGCAACAACCCACGCACGGGATCGCGCCAGCGCAACAACGATTCGGCGCACACCACACGGTTGGTGAGGACGTCGACGATCGGCTGAAAGTGCACCTCGAACTCCCCGCGGCTGACGGCGTCGCGCATGCGTCCTTCACGCAGGCGGCTCTCGCGCAGTCGGCTGTCACGGACACGACGCTCGCGTCCGAGGCCGTCCGCTCCGTCCGCATCGCGTCGTGCAACGGCGAGAGGCCAATCGTCACTGCGCATCGTCCCTGTGCCCACGGCCGACGTCACCAGTGGGGAGCGGGATCGGCGGCGCTGCGACTTGTCGCGATACATGTCGGCATCGGCGGCGTCGATGAGCGCCTGCACCGTCACGCCGTCGAGCGGCGACATCGCCCCACCCACACTCGCATCGACACGCAGACTGCGCGTCGTGTCGACTTCGATGGGCGCCCGAAGGCAGGAGAGGATCGTGTCACGGACGCGCGCGACATCCCGGCGACTGGTGACATCGGGCAGCAGCACGACGAATTCGTCCCCGCCCAGTCGCGCCACCGCGTCGGATCGGCGCACGCATTCCAGCAGCCGTGCGGAGACCACCCGTAACAGCGTGTCACCCAGGGTGTGACCGTACGCGTCGTTGATGTCCTTGAAGCCGTCCAGGTCCACAAAGAGGACGCCGGTTTTTCGACCATAGCGCGCACCGAGCGCCAGCGCGCGGTCGAGTTGATCGAGAAAGAGGTCCCGGTTGGCGAGTCCCGTCAGCGCGTCATGCGTCGCCCGATGCGCCGCATCGATGCGGGCCGCCTCGAGCGCGGCGAGGCGGCGCTGACGTTCCACCGCGCACTGCAGCAGTCGGGGCAGGCCGTCGATCGCCACGTCGTCACGCAACAGGCAGTCTTGAGCGCCTGCGCGAAGCGCGCACAGCACCTCCGACTCATCGACGCTGGCCGCAACGAGCACGATCGCGGCACTCGGCGCCGCGGCGCGAAACGTCGCCAGCGCCGCGAGCGAACCGGCATCCGCTGACGAGACAAACATGAGGATGGCGTCGTACGACCGCGCCGCGAGCAAGCGTGACGCATCCGCCGTTGTCTGCGCGGTGCTCACCTCCGCCACTTCGCCGACACGCCGAAAGATCGCGCAATCGGAACGAAGTGCTACCGTTTCGTCGTTATCGAAGGCGAGGACGCGCATGGCGCTCTTCCGTCGTTCGCGGTGTCGCTGCGGACCTTCAGATCACCATCGTTCCGAGTGCACTCCGCAGCGCGGCACTACACTCACATGATACGACTCTTTTCCACAGGCGCCAGAGTGAATTATCTTTGTGATATCACTCGAGAGCAGGCACTCTCAGGCAGGCTCCGGCGTGTAGCCGGTTCTGTGACGGTGTCGGCGTTAGAGGGGGCACTCAGGCCTCCACGTTCCCCAAAATCCACGTGATGACCACGACTCAGACCCAACCAATTCAAGTCGGCGAGACCGCTCCCGACTTCACACTCGCGTCGACGGCCGGCGCGTCCGTGACGCTCTCGAGCTTGCGCGGACAGAAGCACGTGCTGTTGGCGTTTTTCCCGCTGGCGTTTACCAGCGTCTGCACCGCCGAACTTTGTGCCTTCAGCGAAGACTTCGATGTCTTCAGCGCCGAGGACGTCGCCGTCATGCCCATCAGCGTCGACGCCGTGCCGTCGCTCAAGGAGTTTCGTTCGAAGTACAACATGAAGGAGGAGTTGCTCTCCGACTTTCGACGAGACGCGTCACGTGCGTACGGCGTGCTCCGCGAAGACACCTACTTTTCGCAGCGCGCCTACTTCCTGATCGACAAGGAAGGCGTGGTTCGGTGGGCCCACGTGGAAACGACGCCAGGGACCAAGCGGGAGAATGCGGAAATTCTGGCGGCGATCAAGGCAGTGACGGGGTGAGGCGGGGCTATCGCTGACCGCGGGACACAACTGAAGGACAAAGGGCAGGAGGGACTGAGCCAGGAGTCAGGAGGCAGCATGTACAATGCTCTGCCTCCTGACTCCTGGCTCAGTCCCTCCTGCCCTTTGTCCTTCCCCAAGCGCGTCCAGACACGACGACGCTCGTCGTGTCGTTACGCCCCCACCTCCACCGCAATCTTCCTCGCCTGCGCCGGCGCCACCTTCGCGACCCGCACCGTCAGCACGCCGTTCGCGTACGACGCCTGAATCGCGCCAAGATCTGCACTCTTGGGAAGCCGGAAGCGGCGGAGGTAGTTGCCGGCCACTCGCTCGGTGAACACGGCCTGCTCCCCTTCGGCGAGCTCGCGCTGCGACCGAGTCGCGCGCACCGTCAACACGCCGTCCTCGGCAAGCACTTCGACGGAGTCGGCCGACACGCCAGGGAGATCGAACTCCAAGGTGAAGCCAGAGGCCGATTCGCGTGCATCCACTTGCGGCGTCACATCAGCGGTCGATGCGCTCTGCACCTCGTTGAGTGCTCGCTGCATTTCGGTGCGCAGGCCAGAGGAGGGGAAGGTTGTCTGAAGCAGCGACGGCATGGCGAAACGATAGATCGACATGGTATGGCTCCGATTGAATCGTGAAAGGCGGTGATGATGATCCTGCAGCGCCCAAGCTGGTCGCGCTGCACGTCCCGCACTGGTGCAGCCGTCGTGCCGGTGGCGATGCGCCGAAGCGGCATTTTCGTTGCGCCCACTTCCCCGGTTGGCTGCCAACTCTGCGCTGGGGAATGTCCTTTTTGCAGCGGGCTCTGGCGCGGCGTTTCCGGACGATCGGTCAGCTTGCCCGAACATGATCCGACTCCTAGCTTGAACGGGTGACCCGCTCAAGCCGATGACCCCAGAATCTTCAGCCCAGTCGCTTTCGGCCTTGGTGGCGGTGGCGGCGCAGGCGTCAGGTGGCGCCGATGTCCCGGTCGCGATCACCACCGAGCTGAGCCGCCTGCTGAGTGCCTCTCGTGTCACGGTCGAGTTCACCATCGGCGCGGCCGAGCCCCGAGGCTGGTTTGTGGCGCACGATCCCGGATTGGCGCGGGCCCCGGTGGCGTGCGCATGCGGCCTCTCGACGGGCGGCGTGAGCGGCACGCTTGTGGTGCACCGGATGGAGGCGCTCGAGCCGCTGGAGGTCGCACTCCTCGAGTCGGCGGCCAATCTGCTGGTTGTGGCGCTCGCACGCGACGACCGCCTGCGTCGCCTCGAGCAGGAAGTCACTGCGCACGTGCGTGAAGTGGCGGAGCAACGTGCGTTCATCGAGCGCGTCGTGGATTCGCTGCCGTTTGGCCTCTACGTGGTGGACCGCGAGTACCGCATCCACGCCTGGAACCACAAACGGGAGACCGGGCTGCAGGGCGTGGCGCGGACCGACGCGATTGGTCGCACGATCTTCGAGGTGCTGAGTCGCCAGCCCGCGTCGCTGCTCAAGCAGGAGTTCGACGAAGTGTTTGCCACCGGTCGACTCCAGCAGTTTCAGATGGAGAGCAATGCGTTTGGTGATGTGCGCACCTTTCGCATCTCGAAGATTCCGATGTGTGTCAACGGCAACTCGGTGACGCACGTGATCACCGTCGGCGAAGACATCACCGACTGGCGCGCCGCCGTGGATCGCACCGCGCAATCGGAGAAGCTGGCGGCGCTCGGTCAGTTGGCGGCGGGGGTGATGCATGAGATCAACAATCCCCTGGCCACCATCGCGGCCTGTGGAGAGTCACTCGCGTTGCACCGCGAGCTGGCCGCGGCGCTGCCACCTGGCGCGCCGGTTCCCGGCGCCGATCCCGACGAGCTGCTGCGCATCATCGATCTCGAGGTGCAGCGCTGCAAGCGCATCATCAATGGCCTCCTCGACTTTGCGCGCACCAAGCCGGCCATGCGCGAATCGCTCGACCTCAACGAGCTGGTCGAACGCGGAGTCTTCCTGTTGCAGCATCATCCGCGTTTCAAGCGGGTACGACTGGAAACCGATCTGGATCGATCGCGACCGCTGACCGTGTCGGGCGACCTCGATCAATTGGTCCAGGTGCTGATCGCGCTCTGCATGAATGCGTTCGACGCATCGCCCGAGGGTGGGCGCATCGTGTTGCGTACGCATCGCATGCCAGGGAGCGGACCAGCCGAATATGCGTTGGACGTGTCCGATGAAGGACCAGGGATTCCTCGTTCGCTCCACGCCAAAATCTTCGAACCGTTCTTCACCACGAAACCGCCGGGGCAGGGGACCGGTCTGGGCCTCGCCATCTGCTACGGCATCGTGAACGATCACGGGGGGGAATTGGAACTCATCAGTGGGGATAGTCCCGGCGCGGCGTTCCGCATGCGTTTGCCGGCGCAGACATCCGCGCCGCAGGCGGTCGCGTGACATCCGAAATCGTGACCCCGGCACATGATCTGGCGGCCGTGTCGCCGATTCGCGTGCTGATCGCGGAAGACGAAACGCATCTCGGCAGCATCCTCGAGCAGTATCTGACGGCGCGCGGGTTTGCCGTAACGATGGTGCGGAACGGTCGTGCCGCGCTCGATCTGCTGCGTGGTGAGACCTTTGATGTGGCGCTGCTCGACATCGTCATGCCGGAGCTGGACGGACTGGAAGTGCTGCGGCAGGTCCGCGCGGAGCCGCTGCCACCGGAAATCATCGTGATCACCGGCAATGGCACGATCGAAACGGCCATGTCCGCTCTCAAGCTGGGTGCGTACGACTTCCTGTCCAAACCGTATCGCATGGCGGAGATCGACGCGCTGGTGCGGCGCGCGTGGGAAAAGCGGATGCTGGCGCGCGACAACCACGTGCTGCAGTCGCGCTTGCGTCGCGCCAGCGCGGCGCCGACGATGGTGACCCAGTATGCGCCGCTTCGCGCCGTGCTGTCCGTGGTTGAGCGCATCGCGCCGAGCGGGTCGCCAGTGCTCATCAGCGGCGAGGCCGGAACCGGGAAAGACCTCGTCGCGCGCATGCTGCATGCCAGCAGCCAGCGTCCGGACGGACCGTTCATCGATCTCAATGCGGCGGCGCGTACCGCGGCGCAGCTCGAACTCGATCTCTTCGGCGTCGAACGTGACGCCTTGCCCGGAGTCGCGCAGCGCACGCTCGGGGCGATCGAGCTGGCCGCCGGCGGCACCCTCTATCTCGATCACATCGGGCATCTCGATTTGCGACTGCAGGGACTGCTCGCCGGCGCGCTCGAGAGCGGAAGCTTCTATCGGGTGGGCGGCACGCAGAAAGTCGTCGTCGACGTGCGCGTGATCGCCTCGTCCTCGCGTGATCTGGTGCGCATGGCATCGGCGGGCACTTTCCGCGATGATTTGCTGCATCGCATCAACACGATTCGCATTTCGCTGCCGCCGCTGCGGGAGCGCGCGATCGACGTGTCGCTGTTGGCCGAACACTTCCTGCAGGAGTTCGGCGGCACGGCACCACCGCGGCTCAGCGTCGATGCGATGGCCGCATTGGAGCGCTACCGGTGGCCCGGCAACGTGCGCGAGCTGCGCAACGTGATCGAGCGGGCCGTGCTGCTGGCGGTCGACGGCGTGATCAGCGCGCGCGACCTTCCGCTGGGCGCCGAGGCTGCCGGGAGTCCACGCGCTACGCCGTCGTCGGTGCTCACGCTGGTCGAAATCGAGCGTCGGCACATCGCCGATGCTTTGGAACGAACGCAGTGGCATCAGGGCCGGGCCGCCGAGTTGCTCGGCATTTCGCCCAAAACGTTGTACCGCAAGATTCGCGAATTTGGATTCCGGCGACCGGCCGGCCGTGACTAGCATTCCCGATACCCTGCATGCGATGGAGCTGGCGTGAAAATTCTGGTCATCGAAGATGATCCAACCGTCGGCGAATTCGTTCGCCGCGGTCTTGAAGAGCAGCGGTGGCAGACGGACCTCGTCGCAAACGGCATTGACGGGGAACGCATGGCGCTCGCGCAGCTGTACGATCTGATCATTCTCGACATGCGGCTGCCGGGACGGAACGGCCTCGACGTGCTGCGCACACTCCGCGGCCGCGGGTTCGAACGGCCCGTGCTGGTGCTGACGGCACAGGACGCCGTCGACGCCAAAGTCGAAACGCTGCGGGCGGGGGCGGACGACTATGTCACGAAGCCCTTTGCGTTCGAAGAGCTGCTGGCGCGCGCGGAAGCGTTGCTGCGACGCCCGCGTGCCCTCGCGTCGCCGGTGTTGCGCATCGGTGACCTCGAGTTGGACCAGGGAACGCGCGAGGTCCGTCGCGGCGACGAGGCCATCGAGCTCACGCCCAAAGAGTTCTCCGTGCTGGAATATCTCATGCGTCACGCCGGGCGGGTCATGAGCCGCACGTTGATCACGGAGTATGCCTGGGGGTATCACTTCGATCCGGGCACGAACATTGTCGACGTGGTCATCAATCATCTCCGCAAGAAGATCGATGCCAAACATGAGAAGAAGCTCATCACGACCGTGCGCGGCGTGGGCTACATGATTCGCGCGTAGCCTGAGGCCCGCCGAACGTGCTCTCGATCCGCACTCGGCTCACATCCGCCTACGCAGCAGCGATGATGCTCACGCTGCTGTTGTTTTCGCTTGCCCTGCTCACGGTGCGTCGTATCACGCTGCTCGACGCGCTGCGTGCGCAGGTGGAAGCCGAGGCGGACAAGATCGTCCTGGCGGTGAATCTGGCACGGACCACGGGCATTGAACCCGTGGTGGCGCAGGACGACCCGCTGGCCATTCGCAGCGTGTCCATGCGCATGAAAGCATTTCTCTCCATGCTGGATGGGTACGTGCTGGTGCAGGACAGCACGGAGTACGATATCTACGCGTCACCGGCCGTGCAGGCGCTGTCGGTCAGCGCACGTGCCGCATTCAGTGACGCGGCGCGTCGGGCCACACCCAACGCCGCGCCGATCCTGGTGACGATGCGTGATGACGAAGTCATGATGGCCGCTCGCGAAGTGCCGCTCAGCACCAACGCCCGGTATCGCGT
>Ga0075163_10009165_pt1 | contig 13007 bp, 11 predicted proteins | sample JI1023141ADNA_FD_71478 | JGI IMG/M metagenome (GOLD analysis project Ga0075163, IMG submission 71478) | Wastewater effluent complex algal communities from Wisconsin, to seasonally profile nutrient transformation and Carbon sequestration -... | ecosystem: Engineered > WWTP > Effluent > Algae...
CACCCGATGCCCTTTCTCCGCTAGGAGGAGCTCCTGCCGATGCAGATAAGGCCCGAGAACTCTTTCAGCAACTGGATGCCACAAAGAACTTGCAGAATTTTGCAAAAGCTTTTGACTACCTCAAAACAATTCAGGATTGTAATGGAAAATTTGGTTGTATTGGTTTTTGCTGGGGCGGAGCCATGGCCAATAACCTGGCGGTGAATGTACCGGAGCTGCTGGCCTCTGCACCTTTCTACGGTCGCCAACCCGATGTAAACGATGTGCCTAAAATTAAAGCGGCTCTTCAATTACATTATGCTGAACAAGATGAACGCGTGAATGCCGGCATTGCTGCTTATGAAGAAGCGCTAAAGAAGGCAGGTGTAAAATACGAACTGCATATGTACACAGGAGCCCAGCATGCTTTCTTTAATGATACTGCCCCCACTCGGTACAACGAGGCAGCGGCCAAGCTTGCCTGGGGTCGGGTGATCGAGTTTTTTAAAGCTGCCCTTAAGTAATTTATTTCATCTTCCATAAAAACAAAAGCGCAAGTCTCTCCAACTTGCGCTTTGCTTTTTTGCCTGATGCGTGAAAATTACTTCACGTGCTTGCTAACAATCTTCGCCAGATCAAACATTGATACTTGCTTCTTGCCAGCGAAAAGCGCCAACAATTTCTCATCTGCATTGATCATGCGCTTGTTCTTAGAATCCTGAAGTTTGTTCTTCTTGATGTAATCCCAAATCTTCTTGATGATCTCGGTTCTAGGAATAGCCTTGTTACCGATTACAGCCGCTAAAGTTGCGCTAGGAGTAAGTGCTGCCATGAAGGCTGCATTTGGCTTTCTCTTAGCAGCTTTCTTAACTGCCTTCTTTGCTACTTTCTTAGCAGCCTTCTTAACTACTTTCTTAGCAGCTTTCTTTGCTACTTTTTTGGCTGCTTTTTTAGCAACCTTTTTACTTGCCTTTTTTGCCATAGCTCAAGTGGTTTTTGTATTGTTTACTTATAAAAAAAATCCGGTTGCTTCTCTCTATATGTTTTGTTCTATCAGGCATTCAAGAACAACAAAGTATAAAGAAGCATACCGGGCTTAAAAATAGATGGGCGTTTCTAATTATCCTAATTTTCATAGGGAACTCCACTCCTTTTCCAAGGGAGAAAGAGAGTTATCCAAATAGATTAGCCCCATTCTTTCCTCTGTGTTGTTGGTGTTTTCATAGGAGAAAATCCTAATCACACCTTGCATTCCACTATAGAAAATCAAAATTAAACTTGCATAAAAACCCATTTTTCATTGGGAAAATCGAGTTTCTGCAAACTTTTGCCAATCACCTGTATGATACACAGTCATTGAGCTATGAGTAGAATGCAATTTTCTTTCTTATCACTTTTCCCTATGAAAAGGGTATCCTGAGTCTCAAAAAAATTCTTAAAAATATTTTTGAAAAACTTGTCTTTACCTAGTAAAAAATCGGATTTTCCTTCCAAAACCGAGAGATCATCCAGGGGGAAACACTTTTAGTAACACTTTAAAATGAACTTCTCCGTGCGAAGCAATACCTTGCCATACCAATGTCAGTCAACGTAAACTCACTCCGCACCGTCAACGTAACGCGCTACGTAACACCCTTACGAGAGGGTGGATCGCTTCCCGCCATCGTGGAAGCAGACGATCAGTTTCTCTATGTGCTCAAGTTCAGAGGGGCTGGTCAGGGAGCAAGAGCACTTATTGCTGAGTTGGTCGGAGGCGAAATTGCCCGAGCCCTCGGCTTTCGCATCCCTGAAATTGTCTTTGCCAACCTCGACAGTGCCTTTGGCAGAATAGAGGGAGACGAAGAAATACAAGATCTCCTAAAAGCCAGCGAGGGTCGTAACCTGGCCTTGCACCTCCTTTCAGGGTCCATCACCTTCGATCCGCTCGCCACACCGGTAGATCCGCTGCTGGCTTCGCAGATCGTCTGGCTGGATGCGTTTCTGCTCAACGTAGACCGCACCGTACGTAACACCAACCTGCTGTGGTGGCATAAGGAACTCTGGCTCATTGATCATGGCGCTGCTCTGTATTTTCACCATACCTGGCAAGATTGGCAAAAAACTGAAAGACCGTTCCCGACCATAAAAAACCATGTATTACTGACAAAGGCCAGTGAGTTAGAACAGGTGAATGCTCACTTCACCACCTTACTTAGCCGGACGAAGATTACAGAAATTGTTGAACTCATTCCGGAAGAGTGGTTAACGGAAAGTATTTTTGCCTCCACCCAAGAACACCGAAATGCTTACGTGGAATTTCTTACCAACCGACTTGACCATGCTGATTTTTTTGTAAACGAAGCTCGCCATGCAAGAGAATCACTTATTTGAATATGCCGTAATCCGCGTAGTGCCCAGAGTGGAGCGCGAGGAATTTCTCAATGTGGGAGTCATACTCTTATGTGCTAAGCAGAAATTTCTAAAGACCCGGATTGAGTTGAAGGAAGAACGCTTGAAGGCCTTGTGCAATGAAGTAGACACAGAAGCGCTTAAGCAACACATTTTGTCTTTCGAGTTGATTAGTCGCGGAGGTGAACAGGGAGGGGCCATCGGTTCACTGCCCATTGCCGAGCGCTTTCGTTGGCTAACCGCTACGCGAAGTACCATGGTACAAACCTCCAAAGTTCATCCGGGGTTGTGCACTGATCCTCAGCAACAATTAGATCGTTTGTATGAGGAGTTGGTCGTTATTTAACCACTCCATCAATTATCTATAGAAGTGTTTGTCACCGCTTTCGCAGTACTACCTTCACGATAATTTTCCGCTCTTCCAGTATGGCCTCAGCACGGGCATTCACAAAAGAAACCAGCCCCGTTCGATCGCAACCCAATGCCACCAGTTGATCAATCACTGCCTGCGCCTGCTTAAGAGTTCTGTCGTTGTGGTAGGTGTATTCGGCTATCAAGGTGTCGCGCTGATACAGTTGGCCTAATGAATCTATCTCATCCATGTAGTACTCCACCGAATCAATCGTAACTTCAGTAAGGTCAGGGTCTGACTGAAGACTATCGGATCGGTAACCCTGTAACATTACCTGCACCTCTGCTTTCAAATCTGGCTTGCTCTTTAACAGTCGACTCAGTCTGCGCAATTCACTGGAAGAAGATTCTTCCAATTCGTTGGTGTATGGTTTAAAGCGTACGCTGCTCAAAGAGATCTCATCTCCGGCAGTAGCTTCTTTAATAGAAGCATTGTATCGTTCAAAAGGACGACCTATTCCGGAGGATAAATCAAAAAAACGACTGGTAAAGGTGGCACTTGCATTCTCAGGATCAATCGCCACTTCATATCGGCTACCTTCTCGCAAGTAAAGTGTAAAGCTGCCATCTGCATTGGGACGAGCATTATAGATGCGCTTGTTGGCTGTCATGTCAGTCACCGTGATGTAAGCAGAAATAACAGGGCTCTCCAACTTACCATCTACCCGCAGAATACCCTTCGGTTTCAAGTCTAGTGGAAACAGAAACTCTGTTAACTCATTCTTACGCTCACCCTTTGCATCGCGCAATAAATATTGCCCTTGCGAAGTAGCACTTACAAATTGATCGTCTGCTGGTGTATTGACAAAATCGAGTGGCACAGGAGAAGACCAGGTTTGGCCATCCCAACGCGTGAGATATAAATCCATACCACCCTTATTAGGCTGCAATTTGTTAGAAGAGAAAATCAAGGTTTCGCCATCTGCCATTATGCGTGGGGTTTGGGAGTTTCCAGTATTAATATAGGCCGGCAACTCCTGAGGCTCACCCCATTTACCCCCCGGTTGCTTCTTACTCATCCATAGCTTGCACCGGTCTGCCTGCGCGCTGTTCATGGTTTCGCAACGCATAAAATAAAGTACTGAGCCATCTGCGGATAAACTGGGAGATCCATCATGTTGTTTAGAGTTAATGGGAAGCCCCACACTAAGAGGGGTAGAGAACTCAGTGCCTTTGAGTGTGCTTAGGCAAATGTCATAACCACCCATGCCCATGGAAAGAATAGAGGTGAGGTACAGACTTTGTCCATCGGGATTAAGCGCAAAGCCCTTAATGTAGTTAACCTTGCTATTGAAATTCTTGGGAAGCAAAGCAGGTTGAGCCCAATCGGCACCGGTGCGCTTGCTATAATACAAAGCCAGGTTCCCATCGTCTGTGTAGTCATTCAAAAACAAAATAGAATTGCCATCAAAACTGATATAGGGAGCAAAAGAATTATAAAACGGCTGATTGAGCGGATGCGGCATTTTGCGCGTGGGCTTCGGTTGAGAAAAGGATTGAAATCCCAGCGCCAGGGCGATAAAAAAAATTATTCCTGTTTTCATATCAAAAGGCTTCGTGTAAATCAAAATTACTTATTTCTTTTGTCGTACCTTAGAAATAGAATTAGCAAAACATGATCCAAGTAATACCCTCCATCGCCATCCGTAAAGGCAAAGTTGTGAAAATGCGCAAAGGCGATCCTGCCAGTGAGAAAGCTTACGATGAAAATCCCTTAGATCTGGCCAAACGCTTTGAAGATCACGGCATTGAAGTGGTGCACGTAGTGGATTTAGACGGAGCAGAAAAGGGCACGCCAAAAAACATGCACGTGATTGAGGCCATTGCAGGCTATACAGATCTTAAAATAGATGTGACAGGTGGTATTTCTACCGATGGAGATATCAGCAAAGCCTATGAAGCTGGTGCGGATTACATTACAGCCTCCAGTATCGCTATCAAAGATCCTGAATTATTTGCCTCTTGGATCGTCAGTTACGGTCGCGAGAAAATTACATTAGGAGCAGATGTTACCGACATCCAATCTAAAGAACTTGCCTTTAGAGGTTGGCAAACCAAAGCACACAAGGGCTTGTATGAACATGTCGCCTATTTCTATAACAGAGGTTTAAAATATGTGAAAACCACCGACATTTCTCGTGATGGTGTCTTAGAAGGCCCAGCCTTCGAATTTTATTCGGATATGATCAAGACCTTCCCCGAAATTTGTGTGTTGGCAAGTGGTGGAGTACGCGGTGTAGACGATATACAACGTCTTAACGACCTGGGCGTATTCGCTGTTATTTTCGGCAAAGCCTACTACGAAGGAATCTTGAATCTGAAGGATCTTGAAAGATTTCTGGTGAAAAGACCCGCTTAGTCGTTTTATTGCTAGGCAAAAGTTTTCTTCCGTTTAGTTCAGCACTAATTCTTTGAGGCATTGGATCCAGCGCGGATGGTCGTTAAGACTTTCCACAAGCTGTACTTTCTCTCCTCCATGCTCTTCAAAAATTTCCTGATACTCTTCTCCTATTTCGATGGTCGTTTCCAAACAATCGGCTGTAAAGGCAGGTGAGAAAACCAGAAGTTTCTTCATTCCCTTCTTGGCACAATCCTCCACTACTTTATCAGAAAAGGGTTCCAACCATTTTTTATCCAACCTGGATTGAAAGCAGACGGTATATTTCTCCTTAGGAATGTTCAGTTTTTCAACCAGCAGGCGCGTGGTCGCATAGCAGGTGGCCTTGTAGCAATACTTGTTATCCTCTGTTACTTCATTTTCACAATCATGATCGGAGCACAAATCCGTATCATATACCTTATCTACCTGACGTTCCGGCAAGCCGTGGTAAGAGAATAACACATGATCGTAGTCGTTGAGATTATATTTCTTTCCTCTCTCCACAAAGCCTTCGATATACTGAGGATGATCGTAGTATTGACTGATTATTTTTAGTTCAGGAATAACCCACCAGGTTCTGATCACGCGCATCACTTCATCCAGCGCAGAGCCTGTGGAGGCAGACGCATACTGCGGGAACATGGGAAGCACTACAATCTTTGTGTAATTTTTTTTGCGCATGGCCTCCAACACAGCTGGTATGGAGGGGTTTTTATAGCGCATGGCTAAATGTACATCATGTGTTTCTCCCAATTCTGCTTGCAATAATTCCTTGGCGCGCATGCTGTGGTATAGCAGTGGAGAGCCATTTTCTGTCCACAATTTCTTATACACCTTCGCAGATTTAGGTGCGCGAAAGGGCACGATAATTCCATTGACTAACAATTTTCGCAACAACCACGGAATGTCGATTACCCGAGGATCGTTTAAAAATTGGGATAGATAAGAACGAACATCGGACACTGAAGGGCTATCGGGTGTGCCCAGATTGATGAGAAGAACTCCGGTTTTTGAAGACATGAATGATTCGCTACGTACCAAATGAAAACCCAAAAATAGAGGAAGAGTTCAGAAGAAAATAATCTTTCTAAAACCAGTTCGGAAAACTCCACACCATCCAGCCATACACACTAAAGCGAATGATGCGGGAAATAGAAATCAACAGGAAATATTTAAAGTCCAGATTGATGGAGCCGGCTAACATGCACATGGCAGAATAAGGAACGGGGGTAGTGGCTCCGACAATTACCAAAAAGCCACCGTATTTTTTCAACTTCCCTTTGTACTCCTGTAGGTAACGTTCTTCAATTTTTTTGTAGAAGGGTGTTTTGGAAAGGTTACGACCAATTAAGTAGCCAATCACACCTGCGACATACGAAATGACGGTTAGAATTATCAGGTTGAGAATAAACCCCGGCACCGTGATGCCGTGCAGAATCCAAACCATCATAAAGAACTCGGGGGGAATTAAGCCAAACACCACTTCAGAGGTAAAGAAGATCATGTAGAGCAAAACAGGCTTGTCGTGTATGGCCTCAATGTCGTTTTTAAAATTTGTTTGAATGTAATCCTCTGCCAGTATAAAAACAGTTATAATAACAGCAAACCATACCAACCCACGAAGGATGTTCTTAATTAAAAAACTAGACCGCGTTTCTTCCTGTTCCTCTTCCATATTTAGCCCTTCATAATAGGATAACGCTTAAACTCTTTTGTTTCATCAAACAACTTGCGATAGGTAGCGTGTCGCTTAACAATTTGAGGAGTAACCTGTTCGGCCACCCGAATCATTTTAGAATTAAAATCACCAATCCAGTTCATCTCGTATTCTTCATAGCGCAGGTATTCCTGTTGCATTACTTTCTTAAAAGCCATAATAATACCACCATCCACACCTTTTCCCTGATGCTCCGGTACCACCCCAAACAAAATTCCAAAAGCCTTCTTATTGGTCTTGCGCCAGCGATGATACACAAATTTTAGCTTACCGATCAGATCCAATTTCCCGTTGACGTGCTTAAAAATTTGATTGACTTCTGGCAAGGATAAGAAAAAAGCAACAGGCTCATCCTTATAAAAGGCGAACCAAAGCAGCTTCTCATCCATAATGGGCTTCATTTGCTTTACAATATGGTTGGCCTGTGTTACGGTGAGTTCGGGGATCTCACCTCTGTTTGCCCAAGCCTTGTTATAAACATAACGTATTTTATCAGCAAGGCTGTTGTCTGATTTGGATAGATAACGAAAAGTGTAATCTGGATTTTTTGCAATGATGGCTGCCTTCTCAGCAAGTCGTGGGTCGAGATCGCCCATCATGGATCGGCCGTAGGTGTGCTGATAAAAGTAAACCTGAAAGCCGTAGGCTTCGAAGAAGTCCTTATAGTATGGGTAATTGTAATTACACTGGTAGTTGGGGTCGCGGTCGTAGCCCTCTATCAACAAGCCCCACCACTTATCGCGATTGCCGAAATTAATAGGCCCGTCCATCGCTTCCATTCCCTTTGACTGAAGCCATTTTTTACCTGTATCAAAAAGCAAAAAAGCAACTGCCTTCTCTTCAATGCAGTCAAAAAAACCGATGCCGCCCGTGGGCTGTTCGTTGCCCTTGTTGGTAGTCTTATCATTCACAAAAGCAGCCATTCTGCCTACCACGGCACCCTTGTCATTTTCTACAAGCCAGCGAATACACGCACCATGTTGAAAGGTTTTATTCTTCTTTTTATCAAAGACGGCTTCTATATCTATATCCAATGGCCTTATCCAATTGGGTGTTTTGCTATAGAGCGTATCGGGAAAATCCAGAAAGGCACGCACGTGTGCCGGGGTGGTAACTTCGATAATTTTCATGCGCCCGCAAATTGATGAATTTTCCTGCTTTCAGAAACAGGCCAACAGGAGATGGTAAAAATTTATTATTTCTCGTTTACCAACTGCGGCATTTTAGTTACCACATTGTTGACCTTATTAGGTAAGATAATGTGGAATCGAGTACCCACACCCGACTTACTTTGTACGGAAATTTTTCCGCCCAACTTATCTACTGCATTCTTCACAATGTAAAGTCCGATGCCGGATCCATCGGATTGCTCGGACGCTCGGTAAAACATTTCAAAAACGCGTGTTAATTTATCCTCATCAATGCCGATGCCGTTATCCGTAAAACTGATATCAGCACGCAGATGATCAACCCTTACTTTAATACTTATCTCCGACTGTATTCGAGATTCGAGGTTGCGGTACTTGATCGCATTTGAAATAAGGTTGCGCAATATTTCGGAAACTCGCCAAGGGTCGTTATAAAATTCTATACCCTCAATATTAACGCTTTGTTTAATGTCAGTAGCTCCGTCCAAATAACTTAGGTCACTGAAGGTATGGGCAATGACTTCTTCTAAATTAACTTTAGCTACCGCCACATCCATTTTCAGATTTTTGGAATGGCTTAATACGTCTCCGATAAAGTGGTCGAGTCGATCTACTTTTTCACCAATCAACTCAATGTAATCCATGGGATTGTCAGTGTTACCGGGGAGACGAGCGAGGTTTACCAGCCCCAAAATAGAAGAGAGTGGTGCACGCAAATCATGCGAAACCTTGTATACAAAATTGTCCAGCTCTGTATTTCTGATTTTCAACTCCTCCTCTACACTCTTGCGCTCGGTGATGTCTACATACACACCATAAATACCGATGGTCATGTTTTCCATCATCACCGGCACGCCATATAAAATAACATTGATTAACCTGCCATTGCGATGTTTACGAATGGTTTCGATGCTAACCACTTTGTGGGCGGTAATGAGGTTGTTCAGATCAATGCCTTCATTCTTCAAATCTTCCGGCACAATAAAGTCGTTCAGGTTTTTGCCCAAAAGCAATTCCCTCTCGTAACCAAACATGTCGGCAAAACCCCTGTTCACTTCCTGTACTCTGCCATTTTCATCAAGCATTACTACAGCCATGGGTGCGCTTTCGAAAAGCTTGGTGAAAAGCATTTCGTTTTTCTTCATCTGGCGCTCCGTTTCCTTGCGCTGTGTGATGTCGCGGAATACTACTTGTACAGCCGGCTCATCGCGGTACATAAAAGGAAAGGCAGTGGCTTCCACAATTATTTCTCTGCCATCGGTGCGAACAAATTTTTGCTCGAGCATCGGAACGGACTCTCCGCTCATGGCTTGCTTTATTCGGTTGGCAACCTCTGCTCTAAAGGCAGGATGCACAAATTGAATAACATCTGTACCAATGAGTTCTGTTGAATGGGTAGCGCCTAAGGATTGATACGCATTTGTATTGGCGTAAATGAGCTTACCGTGACGGTGAATCACAATGCCAATAGGCAATCGTTCCACCAGAGATTGGTATCTCAGCTCGCTTTCCCGAAGGGTTTCCTGACGTTGCGTAATGTCTTCAATAATTCCCCTTCTGATCACACATCCCTCAGCCAGTAGATCGTGATTTGATCGCATCTCCAACCATCGTATGTTCCCATTGATGGTGGCCCTTCCCTGCCAATACCATTCACTTTTGCTTTGGTGGCTTTCCTGGGCACTTTGCTTTAGCTTGGGAAGATCCTCTGGAAAAATAATGGCGTCTAACAAGGTATGATCCTTTTTTAAGGCCTCTGCCCCGATTCCCAATATCCGTTCGCTCGCCTCACTAACAAAAGAGAAGTAACGTTTTCCGGTGGGTTCGATGGTGTATTCGTATAATACGGCAGGCAAAAACCGAATTAGGTCCTGCATGGGGATGCGGTTAAAGTTGGGGAATTGGTTTGGTAGGTCGAGAGAGGTTTGGTCACAAGCTTGCAAGATAGCTGTATCCATTTATTAAACAATACATCCCCCTCATTCTCAAAATGTTATTTGGTTGATCGTATATTCCATGCAATAATATGGGGTGGCCTTTCCGGTTGACAGCCGGGCCATCATTTAGCCATGGCCAAACTGCACTTTTACCCCCTCATTCAATTTTTGTATCATTGCAAGCCAATCCTATGATTGGCATTATTGTTTTTTAATGCGTACCAAAGCCCTTACACGTCTACTCTTTTCAATAGCCATTATTACCTGGCTTGCGTTGGTGTTTACGGACTTGAGTATTCTCTTTAGTGTACGCAATGGGTTAAAGCCTGAAATTGCCTCTTGGCTGCCCCGTGTTATCCTCAATGCCTATATCATTATCCTCTTTTACTTCTACAAGTTTAAAATTGAGCGCGATGAGTCGTTGAATTTTATTGACTTGCTCTGGAGGGTATTTGCCACCGGACTCATTTCAACTGTTTTATCGCTCATCCTGCGATTAATTGAAACGCTTCTGGGCGGATCAAAGCTTGCCAGTAATTTCCTGTACCTAGAGTTTACCTACCTCATCAACCTGGGCTTAATGGTGAGTGTGCTCCTCTGCGCCTTTATGGCCTGGAAGCGCCTGATCCTTTATCAAAAATCTAAGTGGTTAATCCGCCTCTGGACATTTTTTGAATGGGGCATGGCCATCAGCTTACTTTTCAATAGTCTGAATCACGTTTTTGTACAACAGTATTTTCAGTACGTTTTAGGCTTGTTTGTATTGGTGGGCTTAGTTCTTTCCGGAAACATGAAGTGGGTGGCTTACCTCAATTTCCGTCAAAAGTGGACGGGACTACTCCTTCTCTTACTCACCATTTTTTACCTGTTTTACATCTTCCTTACAGCAGGTTCGCTGCTTCCGGAAACCGTGAACCCTGAAAATCAAATCATCAATCATTCGGTGCACGTTTTCATTTTGTCCCTAATGATTTTCGTATCGCTCTACAGCATCTTCTCCTTTTTGGTGGTGCTTTTCAACCTGCCTACTACCTCCGTATTTGAACAAAAGCTGGAGGAGGTTGTCAACTTTCAGCGCATTAGCCAGTCCATACAAACGGAGCAAAACGAAGAAAGTGTTTATAACATTCTTTTAGAAACTTCGGTAAGTACAGTTTTTGCAGATGCTGCCTGGCTGGAGTTGACTGAAAAAAAAGAAGGGCATCGGATTTACACATACGCCATTAAAGAAAAAGAAGCACGCGACATCATTACGCATTTGGAAAAGCAACACGTGCGCGGTTTGTTAGAGCAGAATCAGGACAAAACCAGGAATCTTTCCAAGCACCTGAGTGCCCTGAAGGGCGCACGGTTTCGCTCTATCCTCGCGTATCCAATTTATGTTAAGGGCGAGAACATCGGAACCCTTGCCCTCTTGAAAGAACTACCGGAAGGCTTCAATAAGGAAATGAATAAAATCGTTTCCACCTTCGCCAACCAGGCGGGGATTTCCATTGAGAACTTTCGCTTAATGGAAGAAGCTCTTCAAAATGAACGTTATAAGGAAGAGTTAAAGATTGCCAAGACGGTTCAAAAAAGTTTGCTTCCACAGGTGCTTGAAAAAGATGAGCATTTCGAAATGGTCGCCTTCTCAGAATCGGCAGACGAGGTGGGTGGTGATTATTACGATACTCTTAGGATCAACGAACATCAAACCGCACTCATCATTGCAGACGTTTCTGGCAAAGGAACCACCGCAGCCTTTCACATGTCTCAAATGAAGGGGATCTTTCATAGTTTGGCGCAAGGATGCAGCGATCCAAAAGACTTTATGTTCCGGGCAAACCAGGCGCTCATCCACTGCCTGGAGCGCGGCTCTTTTATTAGCGCAACTTTTTTTGTGGTGGACACGCGGGAGAAGAAAGTGCGTTATGCGCGAGCCGGACATTGCCCGGTATTATTTTACACGAGTAGCCGCGATACTGCAGAATATTTTAAAGATAAAGGTGTTGCACTCGGCATGGTGCGAAACAAAAGCTATAAGGAATTTATTCAGCAAAATGAATTCAGCTTTGCCAGCAACGACATTCTGGTTTTGTATACGGATGGTATAACCGAAGCAAAAAACAACAAAAACGAGCAGTTTGGTAACGACCGACTGCTGGATGTTCTCTGCGAAGTAAAAACCTTATCGCCCAAGCAAATTCAGGAACACCTCATCAATCGCTTGTACGAATTTTCAGGCACCAGCAATATTGATGACGACTATACGACTATGATTATCAAATTCAATGATCGAACATAAACTGATAAAAACCGTTTAACTATGATACACATTAAACGATTACAAGAAGACGGAACCGATGTGGTGGCACTGGTGGGAGAAATTGATGCAAGTTCGTCTATCGATCTGGATCTGGCCATTGCCAAAAGCGTGGGGGAGAATTTTACCAAAATTTTAATAGACTGTTCGGCTCTTGAATACATTTCATCGGCAGGTTTGGGCGTGTTTATGTCCTACATCGAAGAGTTTAAAGAGAAGAATATTAGCATGGTGCTGTTTGGTATGAACGAAAAGGTGTCAAACACGTTTGAAATACTAGGATTGAATGAATTGCTGCTCATCGCAAGCGATAAGGCAGAAGCAAAGAAGATGTTGGCATGATTTATAAACAAAAAGTTGGCTGTAAACTGGAGAATCTGAAACCACTGCGCGATTTCATTCGCGAGTCGTTGGCGCTCCATGGCGTGCACGAGTTGCACATCAGCGAAATTGTGCTGGCCCTGGATGAAATGTGCTCTAACCTCATGATCCACGCACACCACTGCAATCCACAGGATTTATTCGAACTTCAAATCGATATACAACCGAACAAGCCTGTTGTTTTCGAAATTATTGATGACGGCACCGTCTTTGACATCAATCAATTTGATGAACCTGCTCTGGGCAACCTTATTCACGATAAACGAAAAGGCGGCCTCGGCATACGATTGGTTAAATCCATCATGGATAAAGTAGAATATTCGCAACGCAATGGCCATAGCATTTGTCGCCTGGAGAAAAAGGT
>Ga0075163_10009167_pt1 | contig 13006 bp, 12 predicted proteins | sample JI1023141ADNA_FD_71478 | JGI IMG/M metagenome (GOLD analysis project Ga0075163, IMG submission 71478) | Wastewater effluent complex algal communities from Wisconsin, to seasonally profile nutrient transformation and Carbon sequestration -... | ecosystem: Engineered > WWTP > Effluent > Algae...
TGCGGCGGCGCCGAGCTGATGGCGGTGGGCGGCGCCGAGCTGCGGGTGATCGACCTGGAGGTGGTGTGATGTGCGGCGTCTGCGGCTGCGGCGACCCCGACCGGCGCGACGCGCGCGCCTTGGCCCGCGCGGCGGCGGCGCGGCTGGTGCGGGTCGAGCGCGACATCCTCGAGAAGAACGATCGCGACGCCGCGGCCAACCGCGCGCGGTTCGCGGCCGGGCGCACGCTGGCGCTGAACCTGGTGTCGTCGCCGGGCGCCGGCAAGACCGCGCTCCTGGTCCGCACGTTGACCGCGCTCGGCGAGCGCGGGCCGGTGGCGGTGATCGAGGGCGACCAGCAGACCAGCCTGGACGCCGAGCGGATCCGCGCGACCGGCGCGCCGGCGGTGCAGATCAACACCGGCAAGCTGTGTCACCTCGACGCGCGGCTGGTCGCCGACGCGCTGGCGCAGCTGCCGCCGCTCGACGGCGGCGTGCTGTTCATCGAGAACGTCGGCAACCTGGTGTGCCCGGCGGGCTTCGACCTGGGCGAGGCCGGCAAGGTGGTGCTGGTGTCGGTGACCGAGGGCGAGGACAAGCCGCTCAAGTACCCCGACATGTTCCACGCCGCGCGGCTGGTGCTGATCACGAAGATCGACCTGCTGCCGCACCTGGAGTTCGACGTGGCCGCGCTGGTGGCCAACGCGCGCGCGGTGAACCCGCGGGCCGAGGTGCTGCAGGTGTCGGCGCGGACCGGCGCGGGGCTCGACGCCTGGTACGCGTGGCTGGCGGGGCGGCGCGCCGACGCGGGCGCGTAGGCGTCACGGCGTGGCGGCGGCGGCGCGGACGTGCTCCCAGTCGGCCAGGTACGCGGCGAACACCGCGTCGTCCTCGACGGTCAGCAGGGTCTCGTCGTTGATCGCGCGGGCGGCGTCGGTCCAGTTGTGCGAGCCGGTGTAGACCCGGCGGCGGTGCGCCGGGCCAGCGGCGGTCGGCGCGTCGATCAGCAGGTACTTCGAGTGCAGCGACCAGCCGCTGCGGTCGGGGTAGCGCGTGAGCTCGACGCCGGCGCCGGTCAGCGTCGACGCGACCACCGCGCCCAGCGGGATCTCGGCGTCGCCGGCGACCACCCGCACGTCGCAGCCGTCGCCGGCCCGGGCCGCCAGCGCGGTGGCGACGCCGCGGCGGCCGTCGGTGAAGTACGCCATCGCGACCCGGATGCGGGCGGTGGCGTCGCAGCGAACCTCGGCCAGCGCCTCGATCACCGGGTCGCCGGTGGGGCGGGGGAAGAACTGCACGTGGGTCGGGCCGTCGCCGTCGGCGCGGCGATCGTAGGCCGGGATCTCGACGTCGGCGAACAGGTCGTCCCAGGTGCGGCGGTAGGCGGTGTACAGCGCGGCGTCGCCGGCGACGATCACCGCGTTGTTGTGCATCGTGAGCTGGGTGGTGGTCAGGTTGTGCGACGCCTGCATGACGACGTCGCGGCGGCCGTCGGTCAGCGCCGAGAACAGGAACGTCTTGTGGTGCATGATCCCCGAGCCGACGCAGGCGGTGCCGGGCGCGTCGCACAGGTGGACCTTGGCGGCGCCGAGCCCGGCGGTCAGCGCGGCGACCTCGGAGCCGACGCCGTCGGCGCCGCCGTCGAGGACGATCGCCACGTCGACGCCGCGGGCGGCGGCGCGCACCAGCGCGTCGGACGGCGGCGAGCGGGTGAAGCTGAACAGCGCGACGCGGATCTCGGCGCCGGCCGGGGTGGCGTCGATCAGCCGGACCAGCGCGTCCTCGATCGCGGTGTCGCGGCCGTTGGCGGCGTCGCGGCGCGAGAAGACGGTCGCGAAGCGCGGCGCCGCGGCGGGGGCGTCGACCGCGGCCGGCGCGTCGGCGGGGGCGTCGGGACCGTCGGCGTTGGCGAGCGCGTCGGCGTCGGCGTCGGCGGGCACGTCGGCATCGGTCGCCGGTGCGCCGCCGCCGCCGCTGCAGCCCAGCGCGAGGCTCGCGACGCACGCGAGGGTGAGGGACGGGCGCGCGACCATGGCCGACGATCGCACGGCGGCGCGGCGGGCGCGCGGGCGACGAGCCGACTTCAGCGTGACGAGGTGGCGCGGCGCTCAGGAGCTTGCTGAGCGGCGGTGTAGGCCGACTCCCGGCACGTGTCCGCATCCCGGACAGTACCCGCGGCGGCGCGGGCGTGAGCTGCGCGACCAAATCCAGACCCCGTTGATCGTCGCCGCCGAAACCCGCACAACGGTGATCGTGGAGGGATCCTGCTCGTCGGTCTGGTCACCACGCGGCGCCGCCGCCGGAGCGCGGGCGTGACGGTCGAGCGCACCGCGGCGCGGGTCCGGGCCCGCAAGCCGACGCTCGAGATGGTGCCGCCGGGGACGCGGCTCGGGCGCTACGAGCTGTTGCGCCGCTTCGCCGCGGGCGGCATGGCCGAGCTGTACCTGGCGCGGGTCGCGGGCTCGGGCGGCTTCGAGAAGATCTGCGTGGTGAAGCGCATCCTGCCGCAGTACGCGAGCGACCCCGACTTCGTGCGGATGTTCCTCGACGAGGCGCGCCTGACGGCGGCGATCCGCCACGGCAACGTCGCGCAGGTGTTCGACATGGGCGAGTGCGACGACGGGCTGTACTTCGCGATGGAGTACGTCCACGGCGTCGATCTGCGCTTCGTGCTGCACACGCTGGCCACCCGCGACGAGCGGCTGCCGCTCGAGCACGTGCTGACGATCGGGATCGGCGCGGCGGCGGGCCTCCACGCCGCCCACGAGCGCAAGGATCGCGACGGGCGGCCGCTCGGCATCGTGCACCGCGACGTGACGCCGTCGAACCTGCTGCTGGCCTTCGACGGCGGCGTGAAGCTGATCGACTTCGGCATCGCCAAGGCGACGCGGCGGGTGACCGAGACGCGCACCGGCACGCTGAAGGGCAAGATCGCGTACATGTCGCCCGAGCAGTGTCAGGGCGAGTTGCTCGACGGGCGCTCGGACGTGTTCGCGCTGGGCGTGGTGCTGTACGAGGCGTCGACCGGCACGCGGCTGTTCGCCAACGAGAACGAGTACGCGGCGCTGCGGCAGATCGTCGATCGCGACGCGCCGCCGCCGTCGACCCGGCGCGCCGACTACCCGCCGGCGCTCGAGGCGATCGTGCTGAAGGCGCTGGCCCGGGAGCGCGGGCGGCGGTACCCGTCGGCGCTGGCGCTGCAGCTCGACCTCGAGGACTTCGCGGCGGGCGCCGGGCTGGCGACGTCGCACGCGCGCCTCGGGCGCTACCTGCGCGTGCTGTTGCCCGCGCGCGCGGCCGAGTCGGTGGACGCGCTGACCGTCGGCCACGACGCCCCGCGGGCGGCGCCGCTGGCCCGCGGCACCGACGAGCAGGCGGCGCTGCCGCTGCCGGCGCCCGAGCCGACCGGGTCGGTGCAGATCTCGATCACGGACGCGCCGTCGTCGGCGACGACCGCGCCGGTGCCGACCGTGCCGGTGCCGGCGACGCTCGCCGCTGCGGCCGCGGAGGGCTCGGCGGTGTCGGCGGTGTCGGCGGAGCTGGCGCAGCTGATGTCCCAGCACCGCCGACGGCAGCTCGGCTGGATGCTGGTCGCGGTGGCGATCATGTCGGTCGCCGTCGCCGCCGTGCTGTTCTTGTTGCTGCGGCAGCCGGCGGCGCTGCGCTCGGCGCCGGTCGCGGCTCCGGTCGCGGCTCCGGCTCCGGCTCCGGCTCCGGCTCCGGCTCCGGCTCCGGCTCCGGCTCCGGCTCCGGCTCCGGTTCCGGTTCCGGCTCCGGTTGCGGCTCCGGTTCCGGCTCCGGATCCCGTTGCTTCGCCGGTCGCGGCGCCGGCGCCGTCGCCGCCGCGTCGTCGGTCGTCGCCGCGCCGCGCGTCGCACGCTGCGCCGGCGGCGGCGTGGAACCCTGACTCGGCGTTGCCCCCGCGTTGATCGAGGAGGACCATTGCGCACGCTCCGCCGGCTCGCCCGCGCATCGATCGTCTTCACCGCCGCGCTCGCGCTCGGGCGCGGCGCGCCGGCCATGGCGCAGCCGACCACGACGCCGCCACCGGAGGCGGTCGCGAACAACTGGCTGCGGCTCGGGCTCGAGCGTTACGAGCACGGCAACCTGATCGGGGCGATCGAGGCCTTCGAGCAGGGCTACGCCGTCGAGCCGCGCCCCGAGTTCCTGTTCGCGCTGGGGCAGGCGCACCGCCGCCGCGGCGACTGCGACCGCGCTGATCGCTACTTCGGCGAGTTCCTCGCCACCGGCCCCAGCGCCGGGCAGGCCGACGCCGCGCGCGCGCAGCTGGCGCGCTGCGAGCCGGCGCCACCACCGCCGCCGCCGCCGCGTCCGGTCGCGATCGTGGCGGCGCCGCCGCCGGCGCTGGTCGTCGGGCCCGCGGCGCCGCGGCGCGATCGGGTCGCGTGGATCGCGGGCGGCGCCGGGGTCGCGCTGGCCGCCACGGGCGCGACGCTGGTGTGGCTCGCCCACGCGCGCGCGGCCGACGCCGACGCCGCGACCACCTACGATCGGCACCACACGCTGGCCGCGCGGGCGCGCAGCTTCGAGCTCGGCGGCGCGATCGCGCTGTCGGCGGCGGCGCTCGCGGGCGGCGTGGTCGCGTGGCGGGTGGCGCGCGGTCCGTCGGAGCGCCCGGCGCCGCTGCGCGTGACGCTGGCGGCCCACGGCTACGGCCTCGCGGTGCGGGGGGCGTTCTAGTGCGCGGCGCGTGGGCGGCGGTCGCGGCGGTCGCGGCGGTCGCCGGGGCGGCGGCGCTCGGCGCGTGCGTCAACCCGGCGCCGTTCGTGTGCGCGACCGACGCGCAGTGCGGCGCGGGGCGCTGCGAGGCCGACGGCGCGTGCAGCTTCGCCGACGCGACCTGCCACGGCGCGTGGCGCTACGGCGACGACGGCGATCCCGCGGTCGCCGGGCGCTGCGTCGGCGACGCGTCGGGCCCGATCGCCGCGCTGGCGGCCGGCAGCGATCACGCGTGCGCGCGCGCCGCCGACGGTCGGGTCTGGTGCTGGGGCGACAACCCGCGCGGCGGCCTGGCCCGCGAGGACGTGGCGCGCACGGCGCTGCCGGCGGCGGTGCCCGACCTGGCGGGCGTGACCGCGCTCGACGGCGGCGAGTACACCACGTGCGCGGTCGCTGGCGGCGGCGTGACCTGCTGGGGGCAGGGCGACTCCGGTGAGCTGGGCGACGGCGAGGCCGCCGATCGCCCGCACCCGGGCTCGATCGCCGAGCTGACCGGCGTGGTCGACGTGGCGCTCGGCGAGCACCACGCGTGCGCGCGCGACGCCGGCGGGCTGGTGTGGTGCTGGGGCAGCAACGGCGATCGCGAGACCGGGGCCCCGGGCGCGCCGACGGTGGCGCGGCCGCGGCTGGTCGACGGCGTCCCGCCGGCGGCGTCGCTGGCGGCCGGCGGCCAGGTCACCTGCGTCACCACGGCGACGGCGGTCTGGTGCTGGGGGAAGAACTCCAACGGCCAGCTCGGCGTCGGCGATCTCGACGCGCGGCAGCGCCCGGTCGAGGTGCCGGCCTTCGCCGGCGCGGTCGCGGTGGCGCCGGGCGGCGAGCACACCTGCGCGATCCGCGCGGACGGTCGCGTGGCGTGCGCTGGCGCCAACAGCCGCGGCCAGCTAGGCGACGGCACGACGACCCGCCGGCCGGCGCCGGTCGAGGTGGTCGGGCTCACCGACGTGGTCGAGGTGGTGGCGCTCGACTGGTCGACCTGCGCGCGTGATCGCGCCGGCGCGGTGCGCTGCTGGGGCGCCGGCGATCGCGGGCAACTCGGCGTCGGCGCGGTCGACACCGCGGCGCCGGGCGAGGCGGTGCCGCTGCCCGGCCCGGCGACCGCGCTCACCGCCGGCGAGACCCACGCCTGCGCGCTGACCGCCGACGGCTGCGCGTGGTGCTGGGGCGACGATCGCAAGGGCCAGCTCGGCGACGGCCGCATCCCGACGACCGACGCGGTGGTCGGCGTGCGCCCGGTGCTGTTGTCGTGTCGGTGAGCGCGCGCTACTCGCCGAGCCAGCCGCACGCCGCGTCGGAGGTGGCCAGCCCGCCGAGATCGGCCGTCGCCGGCCCGCACACGTGGGCGCCCTGGCACCACGGCCCGTCGGTCGGGCACACCGCCTGACAGCGCGCGGTCGCGGGCGTGCCGACGCAGCGCAGCCCGGGATCGCAGTCGGCGTCGCAGCCGCACGGGTGGCGCGACCCGCTGCCGAGCACGAACGTCGGCGCGCACGCGCCGGCCTGGCACGCGAAGCCGGCGGGGCACGGCGTCGTCGGGCCGCACTCGGGCGGCTGCGATGCGCACGCGGACAGCAGGCTGTCGGGGATCGACTGGCAGCTGCCGTGGCCGCCGCAGTCGCGATCGACCTCGCACGGCACCGCGCAGGCGTGGAACGGTCCGCCGAGCCCGGCGCCGGCGAGGCAGCGCTCGCCCGCGGCCTGATCGCAGTCGCAGTCCTGCACGCACTCGCCGGGCGCGCCGCACGGCCGCAGCGACGCCGGCCCGACGGTGATCGCCAGCGGCGCGGCGCCGGGCGCGGCGATGGTCCAGGCGCCGGCCGGCAAGCGCAGCGCGACGATGCGTCGGTGCGGCGCGGGGCCGCCGCCGGCGCCGCCGGCCAGCGCGAACGCGCGCGGCGTGATCGTCGCGGTGGCGCCGGCGATCGCGACGTCGGGCATGGCCGGCTCGTCGAAGGCCGCGCCGGCGACGTCGACCTGCACCCGCAGCGTGCGGCCCGCGATCGGGCTGGGCTCGTCGAGCAGCGCCAGCGCGGTGGCGGGGCGATCCTCGAGCGCCCACGGCAGGCACGCCACCGGGGCGTCGCAGCCCAGGCAGCCGTCGGCGCTGTCGGGCGGCGGGCCGTCCGGCCCGGCGTCGGGGACCTGCTCGTCGGGGCCGCCGCTGCACGCCAGGACTCCGAGGATCGCGACGACCGGCCAGCGCATGCGATCACGGTAGCCCCGCGCGCGCCGGGCCGCGAGGCGCGTGGCCGAGGTCACGGTCGGCGGCGGCGTGTATCCTGCCCGGGTGTCGTGTCCGTTCTGTGCGCCCGACGCGGCGCGGGTCGCGCTGGCGCCGCCGCTGATCTGGGTGCTCGACGATCGCTACCCGGTGACGCCGGGCCACCTGCTGGTCGTGCCGCGCCGCCACGCCACCGGCTGGGACGACGCGACCGGCGACGAGCGCGCGGCGCTGGTGGCCGGGATCGACGCCGCGCGCGCGCTGGCGCGGCGGCGCGATCCGTCGATCGCGGGGTGGAACGTCGGGTGGAACGACGGCCCGGCCGCGGGCCAGACCGTGATGCACCTGCACGTCCACGTGATCCCGCGGCGCGCCGGCGACGTCGCCGACCCGCGCGGCGGCGTGCGCTGGGTGATCCCGGCCGCGGCGCGCTACTGGGACGAGCCGTGACGGCGCTACCGGCGGCGTGATCGGCCGGGCGCGCGCGGCGGTGGGGCGGGGCGGGTGCCGACGAAGATCACGTGGCGGGCGCGGCCGTGAGCGCCGCGGGCCGGCACGCCGTGGGTGCTGACCGCGAAGCCGGCGAGCGCGAGGCGCCGCTCGAACGCCGGCGCCGGCGCCGCCGACCACACCGCGAGCCGCCCGCCGGGCGTGAGCGCCGCGAACGCGCGGGCCAGGCCGCGCTCGCCGTACAGGCTGGCGTTGCCGGGGCGGGTCAGCGCGTGCGGGCTGTTGTCGACGTCGAGCAAGATCGCGTCGAAGCTGGCGGGCGTCATCGCGAGGCCGACGTCGCCGATCGTCACCCGCACGCGCGGATCGGCGAGCGCCGCCGCGGCCGCGGGGCCGACGACGGTGCGGTTCCACTCGACCAGCACGTCGGAGATCTCGGCGACGACCACCGCGGCGCGCGGGCCCACGGTCGCCAGCGCCGCGCCCAGCGTGTAGCCCAGGCCGAGCCCGCCGATCAGCACGCGGCCGTCGACGACGCCGGCGCAGCCGATCGTCGCCAGCGCCTGCTCCGAGCCGACGCTGCGGTTCGACATCAGCTCGTGGCCGTCGACGCGGATCACCAGATCGCGATCGCGGCGGTGCAGCGACAGCTCGCCGCTGCCGGGCGGGCGCGCGCGGGCCAGCTCGATCCACGGCTTCATGGCGCGATCGTCGGGGCGGGCGACAGCCGCGTGCCGGTGAGCGCGCCGCGGACCCAGATCACGCCGACCGCGCCGCCGCCGCCGCCGCCACCGCCGCCGCTGATCGGCGCCTGGCCGGCCTGGGCCGCCGCGGTGCGCGCGCCGCCGTCGCCGCCTGGGCCGCCGTGGGTGCCGCCCTCGTTGTCGCCGCCCGCCGCCGGGACGTCGAACGTGGTGGTCGTGCCGTCGGCGCCGGGGAAGCCGTCGCAGCAGTCGCCGCCGCCGCCGCCGCCGCCGCCGTTGGCCGCGACGGTGCCGGTGATCGCGATGGTCGGCGCCTCGAGGACGATCAGGCCGCCCGAGCCACCACCGCCGCCGCCGCCGCGGTTGCCCTCGGGGGCGTTGGCCGCCGCCCCGCCGGCGCCGGACGCGAACACCGCGGCCCCGCTGCGCACCTCGATGCTCGCGCCGGCGATCAACGCGATCGCGCCGCCCGACGCGCCGCCGCCGCCGCCCGAGCCGGTCGTCGAGCCGTCGCCGCCCTTGCCGCCGGCGCAGCCGCCGCGGATCAGCGCGAGCGTCGGCGCGGTGCTCGGCGCGCCGCCAGCCGAGCCGTTGTCGCCGTCGCCGCCGCGGCCGCCGCTCGCGCCGAAGCTGCCGCCGGCGCCGCCGCCGCCGGTGGTGGTCGAGGCGCCCGCCGCGCCGGCGCTGCACGCCGCGGCGCTGCCGGCGGCGCCGGTCGGGCCGCCGCGCTCGCTCGACGCGTCGAGCGCGCCGGTGACCGTGAGCGCGTCGGTCGCGAGCAGCACCAGCGGCCGACCGCCGGTGGCGACCAGGCTCGCGACGGTCACCGTGGTGCCGGCGATCACGCACAGCGCGGGCCCGCCCGGCTGCGTGATCGCGACGCAGCGGTTGTCGGCGTCGGTGTCGATCGCGCCGGCCAGGCTCACCGGCCCGGTCGGCAGCGCCGGCAGGCAGATCGGGCTCAGCGTGCCGTAGCAGGCGCGCGCGTCGGCCGGCGGCGCGGCGTCGGCGGGCGCGCCGTCGTCCCCGGTGGCGGCGTCGACGGCGCCGTCGCGGGTGACGAAGTCGTCGATGCCGAGCAGCGCGCCGCAGCCGGTGGTGGCGACGAGCACGACGGCGAGCCACGGATGCCGCACGGCGCCAGGGTACCACCGCTGCCCGGTCACCGGCGCGGCGACGTGGTCGGCGTGGCGGTTGAGCCAGCGCCGGCTTCGGCTTACGATCGGGCCGTGTACCCGGCCGGGACCGTCATCGGCGGCAAGTACCGCGTCGAGCGCACGCTCGGCGTCGGCGGCATGGGCGTGTTGGTGGCGGCGACCCACGTGCAGCTCGGCAGCGAGGTGGCGCTGAAGCTCTTGCACCCGGACATGGCGCGCCACCCGAAGATCGTCGAGCGCTTCGTCCGCGAGGCGCAGGCGGTGGCGCGGCTGCACAGCGACCACCTGTGCCGGGTCAGCGACGTCGGCACGCTCGCCGACGGCGTCCCGTTCATCGTGATGGAGCTCCTGCACGGCCAGGATCTGGCGTCGATGGTGCGCACCACCGGCGCGATGCCGGCGAGCACGGTCGCCGAGTACGTGCTGCAGGCCGCGCAGGGGCTCGCCGAGGCCCACGCCCACGGGCTGGTGCACCGCGATCTCAAGCCCGGCAACCTGTTCGTCGTGCGCCGCCCGAGCGGCCGGCCGCTGGTGAAGGTGCTCGACTTCGGGATCGCCAAGTCGACCGGCGCGAACCCCGACTTCAGCGTCACCCAGACCACCAGCATGATGGGCTCGCCCGGGTACATGTCGCCCGAGCAGGCGCGGTCGAGCAAGGACGTCGACGCGCGCGCCGACATCTGGGCGCTGGGCGTCGTGATGTACGAGCTGATCACCGGCCGCGCGCCGTTCCTCGGCGAGAGCATCACCGAGCTGGCGCTCAAGGTGGTGACCGAGCCGCACCCGCCGCTGCCGGCGGGGTTGCCGCGCGCGTTCGTCGAGATCGTCGATCGCTGCCTGGAGAAAGAGCCGGCGCGGCGGTTCCCCGACGTCGCCGCGCTCGCGCACGCGCTCGCGCCGTTCGTGGCCGGCGGGCAGGAGGCGGCGGTCGGCGTCGCGCGCACGCTGCACGGCGCGGGCGTCGATCTGCCGACCGGCCAGCTGGTGATCGGTACGCCGACCACGCTGCGCAGCGCGAGCGGCATCGCCGAGGCCGCGCCGCGGCGGTCGCGGGTCGGCGCGATCGTCGCGGGCGCCGTCGCCGGCGCGGTGATCATCGGCGGCGCGGTGATCGCGCTCAGCGGGGATCGCGAACGGGCGGCGGCGCCGGCGGCTGCGCCGGTTGCGGCTCCGGCTCCGGTTCCGGTTCCGGTTCCGGTTCCGGTTGCGGTTCCGGCTCCGGCTCCGACTCCGGTTCCGGCTCCGGCTCCGGATCCGGTCGCGGCGAGCGCGAGCGTGGACGCGGGCGTCGAGGTCGCGGCGCCGGTCACCGCGCCAGCACGCGCCACGCCGCCCGCGGGCACGCGGCGCCGTCCGCCGGCGCGTCCCCCCACGTCCGTCGAGGATCTCAGTGACCTGCGCAAGTGATCGCGGGGGCCGGCGCGCCGCGCGGGTGCTCGGGCTCCTGGCGCTGACCGCGACCGCGGCGATCGCCGGTCCGGCCGACGACGCGTTCAAGCAGGGGCGGGCGCTGGCCAAGGCCGGCAAGCATGCCGAGGCGTGCGCCGCGTTCGAGACCAGCCAGCGCCTCGATCCGTCCTTCGGCACGCAGTTCAACATCGCGCAGTGCGACGAGAAGATCGGCAAGCTCGCCACCGCGCTCGGGCTGTACCGCGAGCTCGCGCAGCGCGACACCAACGCCGAGCGCCGCGCCGCCGCCGCCGACCTCGGCGCCAAGCTGGCGCCCCGCGTGCCGCGCCTGCAGGTGCAGGTGACGCCGAGCCCGGCCGACCTCGCGGTGACGATCGACGGCGTCGCGCCGACGTGCGAGCCGGCGCCGTGCACGGCGACGCCGACCACGCTGGTCGACCTCGGCTCCTACGAGGTGGTCGCGCGCGCGCCCGGCTTCCGCGAGGCCCGCGCGACCGCGACGATCACCGACGAGGGCCGCGTGGTCGTGGTGGCCCTGCAGCTGGTCGCCGAGCCCGCCGCGACCCCGGCGCCGCTGGCCTCCGCCGCCGCGCCGACCGCGCCCGCGCCGCGCTCGCGCCGACGCACCTACGCGGTGGTCGCCGTCGCAGCCGGCGGCGCGACGCTGATCGGCGGCGCGGTCGCCGGCGTGCTGGCGCGGCGCGCGTGGGACGACGCGACCGCGGTGTGCGGCGGCTCGACGTCGTGCCCGACCGACGCCGACACCGCGCGCGCCAACCAGCTCGCCGACGACGCGCGCCTGCGGGCCAACCTCTCGACCGCCCTGGTGATCGCCGGCGGCGTCGCGGTCGCGGGCGGCGTCGCGTTGTGGATGACCGCGCCGCGCGATCGCGCGGTGACGGTCGCGGCCCACGCCAGCGGCGATGGCGGCGGCGTCACGGTCTTCGGTCGGTTCTGACCGCCGCGACGGCGCGACGGTGCGCCGATCCGGACGCCGATGTCGCGGATCGGCGCCGCCGGCGCGGCGCGCCCAAGCCAAGCCCGCGACGCGCCGTCGGTCGAACCGCTGGCCCAGCGGTTGCTGAACCCGCGGGCATGAACGGGACGCCGATCCGGATCGTGGCCCTGCTCGCGCTCGTCGCCGCGGCGTGCGTGCCGCCGCCGGTCCGCCGGGTCAACCGCGCCGCGCTGGTGCCGCGGCTGACGCCCAGCCTCGGCGACGGCGCGCCGATGGCGCAGCCGGTCGAGCTGGCGTTCGGCGCGGCCAGCCTGGCGGCCGGCGCCCCTGGTCCGGGCGACGGCGACGCGGCCCTCGAGGTGCCGGGCACCCAGCTCGCCGGCAGCGTCCGGTTCCGCTTCGCCGACTACGCCTCGATCGGGTTCGGCTACGCCGCGGGGCTCGACGCGAGCGCGCAGCCGATCCGCCCGCACCAGGCGCCGGTCGACGGCGGCGACGCGGTCGGCGTCGGGACCGCGTTGACCGTGGCGGTCCCGGTGGCGCCCGGCTGGTCGGTCGGCGCCGAGGCCGGCGTCGTCGGCTGGGAGGTGCCGTGGATCGAGCACTCGACCTGCGTCGCGAACTGCCCGATCGGCGAGCCGATCGAGGCTACGACCGAGGGGCGCTCGGTGGTGATGCAGGGCTCGTTCGCCGTGACGCCGACCTACCGGCAGGGCGACTGGACCGTCTTCGCGAGCGCGACGCTCAAGAACCAGCCGACGATCGCGCACAAGGGCACCGAGCTCGGCGTCGACGACGTCTCGGGCGACGTCGAGACCGGGCCGGGCGTGTGGCTGGGCGCGATCGGCCTGTCGGCGCAGGTCGTCGGTGACCTGCGCGTCAGCGCCATCCTCTACGCCCCCCTCGAGCGCGGCCCCGTCGTCACCGGCCCGGGCCTGGCGACGATGCTGACCCTGCCGCTCGGGCCGCGCCGCGCGCCGTGACCGTTAGCCGAGCGCCAGCGAGGCTCGCTCTGGGTCAACGCGGTACGAGTTGCTAGCGGTTGGTCGGGAAGCCGAGGTCGACGCCGCGGAAGCGCGGATCCGGCCAGCGGCTGGTGATGACCTTGTTGCGCGTGTAGAAGCGCACGCCGTCGGTGCCGTAGATGTGCAGGTCGCCGAACAGCGACGCCTTCCAGCCGCCGAACGAGTAGTACGACATCGGCACCGGGATCGGCACGTTGATGCCGACCATGCCGACCTCGACCTCGTGCTGGAACTTGCGCGCCGCGCCGCCGTCGTTGGTGAACAGCGCCACGCCGTTGGCGTAGGGGTTGCCGTTGACCATCGCGATCGCCTGGTCGTAGGTGTCGACGCGGGTCACGCCGAGCACCGGGCCGAAGATCTCG
>Ga0075163_10009168_pt1 | contig 13006 bp, 13 predicted proteins | sample JI1023141ADNA_FD_71478 | JGI IMG/M metagenome (GOLD analysis project Ga0075163, IMG submission 71478) | Wastewater effluent complex algal communities from Wisconsin, to seasonally profile nutrient transformation and Carbon sequestration -... | ecosystem: Engineered > WWTP > Effluent > Algae...
TAAATGAAGCAACGTAGTCCGCCATTGTGTCTAAATTTGGCTTCATACCAATCTTGTAGAAACTATCCATTCCTCCGCAACCAGGCAGATCTGGCATGGTCACAGTTCCAAACACGCTCAAGGCCTCAGCAATACCATACATGCGTTCTAAACTAGCGTGATGGCCATAAATTAATAGAATTTCCTTTTTTTGAACTCCTGGCTTAGTGGTAGCTGAACTCAATCGAAGCATTCGTCCATTTAGACCGTTCATATTAAGCGGCTTTATGAATTTTTGCATTGGCATCAACTGATCGGCTATGTTTTTCATATTTATAGTTAGATTCACTGTACCTTAGTTCTACCTCTGTATCAACAGTAATACTGTAACTAGAATTAATTGTTTAGAATTTCTGAACCAACATATACATATTCCCATGCTTCTGGATTAGGGCCTTGCAAGTCTGCATCTGCGGGGTAACTAGGGATAAATCCGTGTTTTTTGGCCATTTCATAGTTATTTTTAGACAACCAGTCGTGACAAGACGAATCTATGAATTTTTCAAAAACCCAACCACTGCATAACAAATCAAAAACGTAGCCTGTATGGTGTTTGGAGTAGCCTGGGATAGATGTGGTGGTCAATAATTTGTCAACTTCTACGTCAGCAGTTCCGGCCTCAACTGCCGAAATAGTCACACCGGCTTCATTTAATCTGGACAAAAATAGTGCTCTCTGGTCGTCAACACTACGATAGGCAGAAACAATAGTCATAATTATCTGGTCACTAGTTGCTTCTGCCTTCAAATCAAGCCAAGGTTGCTGTACTGAATCCTGCAAAGGATAGCCGTCAACATTTGTTAGGGCAGTCTGTGGGCTACGGCGTAATTTATAACCTCTGGTTTCTGCTAGCTGTCTGATTCTTGCATCCGCAACTTCATTGCCGCTGATGGACGGGGGCAATTCAACCCGTAATGTATTGGGCAGGATCATATTGTCAAATAATAATCTGAACTCATTCCCGCTGAACTGCCTTAGGCCAGTTTCTTCTGTTTCTACTGATTCATTTTGGGTTAAAACTTCTGAAACATCTGTTTGGGCTACTAGCGGTGTGGGAGCTTCGGCTTTATTGTTAGTGTAGAAAAAAATGCCCAATATAATCAGTAAAGAGGCGAGTATAGCGACTAATTTTTTACTATTCAAAAATCTACGTCCGGTACGCTTTTTCTTGGCCTTTGTAGGAAATCTATTGGGCTCAATTACTCTCATTTTCACGTTCAATTATAACGTATCTGTTGTTTCTACACTATATTCATAAAAGTTATACCGCAAGGTATACAATATATAGTATGGATAAGCATTTTGATAATCTTGTATCTGAAGCAATCGATAATATACCCGATAAATACCAGGAAAAACTGAAAAACGTATTGTTCAAAACAGAAGACCAGCCATCTGATCAACAGCGAATCAAACTGGGACTACGTAAATGCGATGCGCTTTTTGGACTTTATGAGGGTGTACCTCTGACAAAACGAGGCGGAGCAACACATTCAATAGTTCCTGATGTAATTACGATATTCAAATTTCCAATGATTGATATATATTCAGATGAACTTGAACTTAAGAAACAAATTTTTGAAACTGTTTGGCATGAGGTTGCACATTATTTTGGCCTAAATCACCAGATGATCCACGCCTCTAAAAACAAAAGTTAATCAGTTTATGCTCTACATCTATATGTCGATGTTGCCAATATTGACAGTAAGCATATAATCAGAGGTAGATTAGGGAGATATCATGGCAAATAATAAAACGTCTAAGCATAATGCGTCAAAAATCATAGTACCAAAAACAACTACCGTAAAAGATAATTTGAAGGACCAAAAATTTAGCCTCAGAAAAACTTTAATACTTAGCATTATTGCTGGGATACTATTGTTAATTGCAAACTCTGCCATTTGGGTTAATCAACAGATTTTCAATGAAACTAACTTCAGCAACACTGCAACAAATTCTCTCACATCAGAAAGTAGCCGTAACGCATTAGCAAGTAGTTTGACTGATAGAATTTTTGCTGATAGACCTATCGCAAAGCGCCTTGCGGGTAATACATCAGAAAAAATAATTAGCGGACTACTTGGTACCGACCAGACAAAAACTGCTTTAGATTTTGTCACAGGCAGATTACATGTAATATTGACTTCAGACCAAAAAGAAGAAATAGCTATAGATTTATCTGGCATCAAATCAACAGTTGGAGAGATAATTACAGTCATCGAAACTACCGGGAAAGACCCCAAACTTGATCCAGTAAATATACCTGACAAGGTTGTAATTATTGAAGAAGGTGCGATTCCAAGTCTATACAAAATTGTCCTATTTTTCATGTGGTTTGCACCGATCGCCTTTATTGCTTCAATTACAATATTGTCTATTCAATACATACAGCACAAAAAACAATACAAATTACTGATGATTATTCAGGGCTCTGTCATTTTTGCTGTTGGCCTTTTGGGACTTCTACTTGGGCCTTTGTTCAAACCAGCAGTCTTGGCTCAAATAAATAAATCTGATGGCAGAGTAGTAGTCGGTAACTTATACGATGCATTCATAGCTACATTTAATAGCCAAACTGCTTATTTAATTTCGTTCGGCGTTGCAATGACTCTAGTCGGAGTTACTCTGTACTACATACCTAAAGTTAGAAGTTTTGTAAACTCCCAAGGAAAATAAGTAGTCTGTAATATCTAGTGAGTGACAAATGTAACGGCGTGGCCTTTGGTTCCAGCACGTCCAGTTCTACCAATACGGTGAGTGTAGTCGTCGTAGGTTTGAGGTACATCATAGTTAACAACGTGTGATATTCCGTCGACATCAATTCCACGCGCGGCAACATCAGTTGCGACAAGTACTTTGACTCGGCCTTCTTTGAAGTTCTTTAGAGCCCTCTGTCTTTGACTTTGACTCTTATTTCCGTGCATTGCATCAGACGTAAAGCCTCTTATAACTAACTCTTTGGATAGTGCTTCGGTAGAGCGTTTGGTTTCGCAGAAAATTAATGTTCGTTCTACGTCATCATTGTTTAGCAGGTCATGAAGTTTGTCTAGTTTGTCGGTCTTTTCAAAGTAGTGCATAACTGATTGTTCAACATTGTCGCTTGTTTCTGTAGTTCTGGCCATAACAGTTGTAGGGGACGCTGTGAATGTACCGATTAGACTCTCTATTGTTGGACTCATTGTTGCAGAGAAAAACAGTGATTGACGGTTTTCTTTTGGCAAATTGCTCAAAATTTCACGGATATCGTTGATGAATCCCATGTCGAGCATTCGGTCAACTTCGTCCAGAACAATTGTAGAAACTTTCGACAATTTTAGTGTACCTCGATCCATATGGTCTTTTACACGTCCAGGTGTACCAATAATTATTTCTGGATTACGTTGCAAATCACGCAGTTGACGGTTCATAGGTGTGCCACCTATAAGTAGAACATCAAATAGTCGTCCACCTTTAGCAAACAAACGGCTTTCTTCTTGAATCTGCAATGCAAGTTCACGGGTTGGTGCAAGTATCAATACTTTTTCACCACGATTTGCCATAAGTTTGTTGAGCGTAGGCAATAGAAAAGCGGCTGTTTTGCCTGTTCCGGTGTTTGCAATACCAATTACATCACGACCCTCTAGGGCGTGAGGAATAGCTTTGTCCTGCACCTGTGTTGGCACTGTATAGTTACGACCAACAAGGTTTTGTTTCAGTGTGTCATTAAGGGCAAAATCCCCAAAAGCGTTAACCGGATTGTAAACTTCTGCTTCAATTGGTGTAGCCGCTTTAACAAAGCGCTTTGGGTCAATTGTTTGACCAAAACGTCGTTTGCCGGAGCTTCTACCTCGACTGTTAGAATTTGATGAACTGTGATAACTTTTACGTCCACCAAAAGCAGACGGTCGGCTCGATTTACGGGCCGGAGAATAATTCCCCATATAAATTTGCGCTTCGCTTGTTCAGAGGAAAACCTACGGTTTTTCTCTGGCGTGCGGGACAGTCGAATAAATCGTCTGTTCCGACTGCTCTTTTCCCTTGGCTACAAGAGATGCAGACGAAGCATCCTTTCTTTAGATTAGTTAGTTTAGTTTCTTGCTTATTTTGAGACTGGAGCTATCAGATTCTTCTGATTACAAACCCCAAAAAAGGCTCTGTTGCCCCTCTAAAACCGCTTGTGAACTAATCTATTTCTGATCAATATTTAGGATTCAAGAAAAACAATTACTAATATTATAGCACAAGAATTATTTTTTGCCTAGCGGTATATGTTTGCAGTACTATTTCTGTGTATTTTCACGTACTGCTAGCTGTGTGAGTCTGATTCTAGAAAAGTGGGTAACTATAGCAGTTGCAACGACAAACACGAGTCCACTAACACATGTTCTTAGCAAACTTGCCTGCGCCGAGGCTACAAGGTATGTTCCGCTCATTAGAGTTGATGCAATGAGTACGTAGGATGTCTTTAATTTTGCTTTAGTAGGGCTAAAAAATGAAAGGGCAGTGAACAAAATGCTTGATAGTGCAATAAGTACGTGAATAAGTATAATCATTATTCAATTATAGCACTACACAATCTATTTATGGAACAATAGAATTGATTGAAATCATCACAGAAAACACGACTAGAACAAACAGAGATGACTTGAATACGCTCTTTGCCCAGGCATCGGTGTTTTTGACACTCAGACCTTTTAAACCTATAGATAACCACCAGATACCAATTCCTAAGATAATAATAGAATAAGTTACTCCGGTATAGCCATAGATACTTAGTAACATTGACGCAATAATGTATAGCACTATGTAGACAATTATCTGATGTATGGTGTTCTTTCTACCACTTTGGACGGGCAGTACAGGTAGTGAAGCATCCTTGTAGTCTTGAGACCTAAACATTGCAATAGCGTAGAAGTGGGGCATCTGCCAAGTAGCTAATACAGCAAATAATAGAACTGCCCCTAGGTCTAAAGCCCCGGTTACGGCAACATAACCTGCAACTGGTGGCAAGGAACCAGAAATACTCCCTACTAGTGTGCCGTGAACGGATTTGCGTTTAAAATAGCCATAAACCGCCACGTAAAAAACTAACCCAATAACACCGATTATCATCGTTAAGCTATTTATTAAAATACCTAGTACGCCCAGACCAATTAGACCAAGTATGACAGAGAAAATTAATGCTGAGCGTCCGCTGATCTCTCCGGTGACTATTGCTCTTTTATTTGTTCGTTTCATTTTACTATCAATGTCTTTGTCGATGTAGTTATTCAAAACACATCCAGATGCAATAACAAACGCAACACCCAAAAGCGTATATATTAGCCGTAATAACTCGATTTCGCCCTTTGATGCAAGCAGAAAGCCTGCAAAAACGCTAAACAAATTACCTTTTATTATCCCCGGTTTTGTCAGCTGGTAGTATAGTTTTATAGTTTGTTTATTCATAAGAGTTATATTTAAAATAGTACCATAACAAATATTTAGAATATGACCTGGATTAAGACTCTAGAATAGACTTCTTCTGGTATTTACAACGCAATTGTACTATTATTTTTGTATATGGATAAATTCGGGGTAGCTCAAAAAATTGTAATTGTAGAAGACAACGTCAGCTTGGCAGAAATCTACAAAATCCGACTTGAACTGCTTGGGTACACTTGTTTAGTCGCTCGTGACGGAGAAGAAGCCCTAGAACTAATAGAACGTGAACTACCTAGCTTGGTACTACTTGACATCATGATTCCAAAAATTTCAGGAGATCAGGTATTAATCAAAATGCGAGCAACCGACTGGGGCAAGAACATCAAAGTATTGATTATATCTAACCTTAACGAAGCCGATGTACCTCTAAATCTAAGAGAGCAAGGTATAGAAGGCTACGCAGTCAAAGCTAACCTATCAAACGACCAACTAGACAAACTAGTTGATGCTATATTACTGCCAGCAGATCAAAGCGAATCTACAGTCCTAGAATAAATATTTCCTAGGCTACACTTGCTAAACCAATTACGTAGTTTTTGCCGTAGTGTTTGGCGCATTTTGGACATGTTGTGTAGAAAAAGTAAATTTTATCTAGGTTTTTATCCTTACTTTTCACAAAAGTTCGCATAGATTCGTACCAGTTTTTTGCATTTTTGTATGGCCCCTCAAATACTTTTGTTAGATATGTTCCACTAAGCGTCTCATTATCTGCTCCTTCAACGTATTTACTAACAGCGTAGAGTTGCTCTGCTTTCCAGGGTGAAATGTCTCTAGTCAATATCATAACCTCGTCAGCAGGTACTTCTGCTTTAGCGTCCACCGCTGTCCTCTGAATATTCTTCATTATTCTAGACATGTTCAACGGCACAAACAGAAAACTTCTAGTGTACATTCGTATAAATCGCCGATTATCAAAATTGACTTCCTTTTCATCCCAATCATTAATATTTGGAAACGCACAGCAACCTGTTTCGTTCCTATCGGTATAGGTTTTTGGTAGATTCATGATATTAATCCTCCTACTATTATTATAGTCTGATCTGCAATGGGGTGCACCCCAGGTAGGTCTGTATAAATAGAGATTATTGGGTGATTAAAGTGATAAACTAATTATATGTACAGTGAATCAAGTGGTCAGAGCAACAAAAAAGCCGGAAAGAAGTTGCGCAAGCTTTTTATTATATTGATTGTTTTAATTTTGGTAGCTGTCGGCGCAGTCGTAGGCTACAAATATTTTACTCCTACTCCTGTTGAAAAGGCTGTCGAACAGCTACAGTTTGATACTAGTGTCAGTGAATCAGAGAAACAAACTATAAAACAAGCCATCCAAGAGCAATCAAAAACGTACCAGGGTACTATTACCGCAAGCGCTAAAACCACTTTAGAACCTACCGCTAACTCTATGATTTTGTCAGCATACGTTCCAGTCACAAACAAATATGCAACACGTCAAATTATAAGCGTGTCAGAGCTAGAGAGTCTAACATTATATGTCAGCCAAGATATAGACCAATCAGGCCGAACTGCAATCGCAACATTACTGGGCATTGACCAGGCAAAATTGACCCAAATCGATTTGAAAACAAAAGAAATTGAAGAATCGGCGGTTGCATTCATACCGGCAAACCAAATATCACCAGATACAAAGCTTCTAACGTTTGAAGGCTCGTATTATCTTGACGCATTTCAGAAAGGTGCAATCTACCGTGAAGCATCGTTCGCCGGTGACTCCGCCACAAACATGCAAGACTTAAAGCTGAATTCGTATCAGACCAAAGACGACACTCTAAAGGTCAACATTACTGGGGTGACAGCACTCACAAGAGTTATGATGACAAAATTGGCATCAGTTAAAGACCCGCTGTATTTCAGCGAGTTAATCGGTGGTTATTTGGCAGACGCCGATATTACCCATGTGTCGAACGAGGTATCATTCAAAAAAGGGTGCGAAATTAGCTACACCGTCTTTTGCTCACCACCTGAAATGATAGAAGTACTGAAAGACAGTGGAGTAGACCTGGTAGAACTGACTGGCAATCATAATAACGACACCGGTAGCCAATACAACACAGAAACCATAAATTTGTACAAATCTCTTGGCTGGCAAACCATCGGCGGGGGACTCAATACAGAAGAAGCTGCCAAATTCTACACGGCTGACCAAAAAGGTTCTAAAATCTCGTTTCTTGCATATAACTACCCTGATTCACCCAACGGTAATGCTATTTCTGGCGCAGACAAAGCCGGAGCTAACAGCTTTGACTTTGACAGGATCACTACAGAGATAGAAACTGCAAAAAAGCAATCAAATTTTGTTGTTGTTAATGTTCAATTCTGGGAATGCTATGCGTATCCGGATGGATTTGTTGAATTTCCACAGTGCGACAGTCCAATCCCGGATCAGAAAGAAGTTTTCAGAAAACTTATAGATTTGGGCGCAGATATGGTAATTGGTAGCTCTGCTCATCAACCACAAACCTACGAACAATACAATGGCAAACCAATCTACTACGGACTGGGAAATCTATATTTTGACCAAACGCAGTGGCCAGGAACAGAAAGAGGAATAATCCTTAGCCATTATTTTGCTGAGGGCAAATTATTACAGACAAAGCTTGCCCCAACAGTTTTCGGTACTGATTTGCAGACTCGACTGATGACAAACGAGGAAGCATTGAGTTTGCTGGAAAGATTACGTGTAGCTAGGGTAGAATCCGGCCTTTAATCTTATCACTCAATCTGCGCGCTCAAAACCGTATTCAGTACTTATTAATATATTCTTCTCTTTTATCTTTCTATCACTATACCTCTTTGAGATTGCCAACTTTCTTATCCCTCCATGTTCTACGAACGCAAAGATATCACCTTTTCTGACCGGATACCTAACCGGTAAATCGGCATCTCGACTACCCCATGCGTAGCTATAGTCTCCTACGTCTTCTACACAACCGTTAGAGACTATACTCGAAAATATATCTTCTGGCTTAATAGTCGAATTAATTAGTGCCATATACAAGCGCCACAAATTATTCTCGTCAGGTATTAGATCACACAATCGCAGGAACTCATCAATATCAATGCTTGGTCCTGTAGCTGTGAGTAACTCCAATATATCTACAGCAAGCTGGTCGTCTTTTAGCTCGTCATATACATCCCAAACCTCTATCGTGTCTATGGGAGTCCATAACACTGAATCATTGTGAATATTTTTTGTGACTGCACCGAGTACAAACCTATTAATATCGCCTGAATCATGCTCTGACTTTTCAATGACCCAGCTAAACCCTTTGTACCCTCCCGTAGCGGAAACGTAGGGATATGCGGCTTTCACTACAATGCTTCCATCTACCGGTTTGACCACAGATATTTCTTCACTCACAACCAGCAGAGGTGTCTTCTGTGGCAACACACTATAACTAAGCATGTTAATTCCAAATGCATCTGGTTTTGCCAATCCTGCATTAACTTCCAGCTGGTGGCATTCTGCCAACTCAAATACTTCTATTAAACTTTGACTCATTATTAGAGTTTAGTATATAGCTATGGAAAGAAACTGACAAAACATAATCGTATATTAAGCATATTATGATTTAATATTGCTTTGATTCGAGAAAGTTCCAGGACTAGGTTCACATAATAATAGATGGTAATTTGTGTGTCTTGATTGAATTATTACAAGTAGTTATAAGAGTTCAACCTCTAAAAAATACAGGGTCTACTATTGATCCCTGTGAGTAGCGTTGTAGTAGCGACGCAGGCTTGAAACGGCGTTGATTAGAGGGCTTACCATTTGTCGAGCTTCTTCAGCAGATTTAGCCGTGCGACTTTGAGTACCATCTATATTTCCGAGTTCATATGTATCTTGACTGACATCGATACCAAAAGAGATATCAACTGTCTTGCCGCCGTCAGACGATAGCCCGAGCGATACTAGATGTTTGTTCGGTGGGGCAGGTCCGGAGTAGTCAGTCACACGCCACTGTGCAATATTTCTAGCACCTACACTAAAACTATCAACCAAGTAGGTTTGCACGCCAATTTCTGTAAACTCCAGATTCGGCATTCTTCCATCCGCTGCTAGCCTTATTCTGCTACTGCGAGTCATCGTGTTAGGAGTGTGTATCACGTCGAGACTCTTCGGAACCTTAACACCTGTCTCGTTGTGTATATCCCTTACAAGGCTATCGATATCCAACCTATCATCTTGCTTTAGAGTGCTTTGTGCGTTGTACATTGATATATCGGCGACAAGTTCCGCAGAGCCCATTACTCCAAGAGGCCGATATTCGGCAACACAAGCAAGGTAGGCTAACAGGAAATTTCTATTTGTTACTTCATTGAATGTACTGTCATCTATGCCCGCATCTATGCCGTCAGCCCAAACTTTGCCCCTGACATCCAATATTCGTCTAGTGTTAAACCAGAATTTAGCTGTTGCCAAAACGTTAATTACAGTATCATCATCTTCTTGCAGTCGTACTTTTGAAGATCCGACGTGTTCTTTTCTGCGAGGGACTACGTCTGATACGATTTCGATTTCGAGTGTGCGCACACCGCTTGCTCTCAATATACCCGTATGTGTGTTTTCGACAAGTGGGATGGTAAGTAAAGCATCCAATGTATGGGGTGTTGCTACTTCAGGGGTAGGGTCTAACATACATGATGATAGCTCATGTTGTTCATCATTACGGGTTCTGCTTGCAAGCGTGTCGAACGCATTAACTAAATATTCCTGGGTTGTTAGTATTCCTGGAGTAGAGTTGTTTGCCATGACCACACTATAGGTGACAAGTAAAGATAATTCAATATAGCAGGTCTAGCTGAGGCGGGGACTGTGTTATGAATTGTTGACATTAGTATATATTTGATGTATAATATTGTTATGTATAGTCACCAATCACCTTATATAGCTAGTGGTGAACAGCTAACTGCTTCAAGAATACTTGCAGATGCTATTACGTCTGACCCAGATGAGTTCAGTGTGAGTGACTATAGTTTATTTACTACTATGTTTTGGAATGAAGAGCCGGGTAGTCCAGAGGCTAGGACTTACTTTTTTGGGGAGATGATTGAAAAATTAGGCAAACTGGACGGCGAACTTATACCAAATCAAATAGATCCTGAAAAGGCAATTGAGCAGTATGGTGACTTCTCGTTTTGCGTATTTGCACTTGACCATGCCTTTGGAGTAGATACCACTAAATTTGTTAAAGATTTATGGAAAAAACAAGGCTTTAGTCGCTCTGATCCTTCCGAACCAGCGTACGTTACATCTGTAATCAATTCTGGGGCTGTAGAAGGCTATCGTAGAACACGTTATGGTACGTTTACATGGCAACCTTACGAAAACAATTTATTGCCATGGGAAACGCAATTTGACCACAGGAAATATCAAATTGGTATGGTAGAAAATCTTGTGGACCCTGTACCAATCTCAATCTCTGATGCACAGCGGTATATGGCACAGCAACTTGTCGGATATACGTTGGCTGATTTGTGGCTTGGCGAAACCAAAAGGGTAGCAGAAGCACTGGATAGCCCACAGGTCATGATAGACGGAATGGCAACCAGCATGAACAAACTGCTCGCCGCTCACGTCGAAAACGTTTAGATTGTAGTTTTTTGGCTAGGACGGTAGGATGAGTGACCATCTCAATCCATGCGCCCGCAAAGCCAGGGGATGATTGATTCTACCTAGCCGGAAAATCAAAATTGAATCTTACAAGACAACGCTTGCGTGTCGAGGATGTGCAAAGACTAGCAAAGCTAGCTATAAAGTATTATAATAGCATTGAAATGATTGAGTTTGGAATTCTGCACCACGAACGCTTAAGACTTGAGCACCAGCTGGAACAGCTTGCTGTTGCACAACATGCGAATGCGACTGTTAAGGCAGAGGCTATGGACCAATCATCAGAGACTTACCATGACAATGCTCCTGTTGATGCAGCTAATCTAGAGGCTCGTCGAATAGCGGGCGCTGGGAAGGAAATAACCAGGGCATTGTCAAGAATTGACCAACCTTACCCCGATCCAGAATCCGATACAATCCAGATTGGAAGTTTTGCTACTTTGTCGATATGGGGTGATGTTGTTGGTGCAGCGTTGGTAGGTAATTCTTCAGCATATTATGAAAGTGACTTTATCGGTATTGGCCCGGAAGTGACTGAGGTTGTAATTGTTAGCCCGGAATCATTATTAGGCACGAGTTTACGTGGTCTTAGAGGTGGGGACACTTCGAAGTATTCTACGGAAGATGGCGTGGTGTTTACATTTAACGTAATTGCAATCGATCAAACCCTGATACGAGATCACCTTGACACACCACTCTAGGAGTAGGCGTGACGTGACATTATTACCTCATCGCTCACTGGGTTGCTAACATAAGGCCAGCCCCGTCAGATTTGAACAAAACGCTTAATTTCCATAAACGCTATCCGCATATTTATTGCCAATGCTCTTTATAGCAAGTACCAATATATTCGTGTCTGTTTTGTTGTTCGGAACCAATAGCCTAACATATCCTAGTCCCTCGAAGCCTGGTGACTTGTTTAATTGCTTGCTAATTACCCCATAAGATAAAAGCTCCTCGTAAATATCAACCCCAGCCTTACCAGCTAAACAAAGTAGATTTATGCTGGTGTTGTCAACTAAATCTAAACTGTTAATACTTTCAATGATTCCTACAATTTCATTTCGGTTTTTGTGTATATTGATTATCTGCTCTACTCTATAATCGGGAGAGTTTAGACAATTTATAGCAGTATTCATAGCTACACTATTCAAGCTATACATTAGGACTGATTTATTTAACATCTCGACGATTTCCTTAGATGTAAAAGCCATACCAACCCTTAAAGCGGCTAGCCCCCAGGTTTTCGAGAAACTGTTAAGAACAATGAGATTAGGAGTATTATTAATGAGTTTTAATGCACTTAGATTGCGTGCATTATCTAGGAAATCTATGAATACTTCGTCAACAACCACGACGCCACCTTTAACCACACTTGAGGCAAGTTCTGATATTTGACTAAGGCTAAAGATAGTACCCGTCGGGTTGTTTGGAGAACACAATAGAAGCAAACCAATACGTTGTTCTTTTATTATACTAAGCAGACTATTGTGGGCTTCGTCGTCATAAATAAACTTATTACTATGATTGAGTTTGAAAGTTAGACTGCTCACGCCAGTTCGCCGATACTTCTTCACTGCATTTATGAGCCTGCCAAACGTTGGGATTAGGGTAAGTGACACCTTGTCTTTATAAGAATAAGCAATTGCTTCAATCAATTCGTCTGAACCATTACCGAGCACTATATTATCTTTGCTAACGCCATAGTACTCACCTATCAATTGTCGGAGTCGATTCTTCTCAAAACTTGACGGAAGTATTGACATATATTCTGGCGTCAAATTTACATTAATCAATAGTTCATGATTTAATTTCACACTTCCTTCGGCTACAGAAAGATCAAGTATTGCTTTTTGTGTGGCCATCTGAGTA
>Ga0075163_10009169_pt1 | contig 13006 bp, 10 predicted proteins | sample JI1023141ADNA_FD_71478 | JGI IMG/M metagenome (GOLD analysis project Ga0075163, IMG submission 71478) | Wastewater effluent complex algal communities from Wisconsin, to seasonally profile nutrient transformation and Carbon sequestration -... | ecosystem: Engineered > WWTP > Effluent > Algae...
GGCTGGATGCGCGCCAGCGGCGCGCTCTTGCCGTGGCAGACCTGCATGAAGCCGCCCGCCACGCCGCGTGCCACATGCTCGGCGCAGGCCACGGCGATCCAGTGGCGAACGTGAAACACCCCCGGAGCGCCTGTGGCGCTCTCCCCCTCAAGGGGGCGATGCCAGCGGCCTGGCGAAGCCAGTTCCGCGGCATCTCTGGAAGGGGACACGCCCTGCTTCATGTTTTTGGGGCTGCATTTGTGTGCCATGGCCGTTAACCGGGGAATGGGTGCTGCGCCACCAGCGCGTCGTCGATGGCGGTGGCGCGCACATAGGCCTCGCGCTGCATGATGGGCTGGATGTAGCGCTCGAAGGCCGGGCGTTTTTCGATGCAGCCGGTGCGCATGCCCCAGCCCAGTGCAGCGGCCAGGTACAGGTCGGCCGCGGTGAACTGTTCGCCGCAGAGGTAGGGGTGGCCCTGGGTGATGGCAAATTCCAGCGTGTCCATGGCCAGGGCGTAGCTGCCGTATCCCGCCACACTGGCCTGTTCGGGGGTGGCCAGGTGGCCCAGGCTTTTGCCCACGAAGGCGGCTTCGAGCGGCGCGGCGGCGAAGAACAGCCATCGGTAGTACGCACCACGCTGCGGGCTGCCGACGGCGGGCGCGAGTTTTTTCTCGGGAAACAGGTCGGCCAAGTAGGCGCAGATGGCCGCCTGCTCGGTCACCACGATGTCACCGTGGGTGAGGGCGGGCACCTTGCCCATGGGGTTGATGGCCAGGTAGGCGGGGGCCTTCATGCTGGTGCCGTAGTCCAGCACCACGGTGTCGTAGGTGGCGCCGCATTCTTCCAGCATCCAGCGGGCCGTGCGGCCGCGTGACATGGGGTGGGTGTAGAGGGTGATGGGGGCGGTCATGCACAGTTCCTTGAGGGGTTGAGGCTGTGAAGATTAGGCCGCCGGGGTGTCAGAAACTGTCAGCAGGATGGCAATGATGGCGGGCCTTCCGTACCAGGGGACCCGTGGAGCGGGCTTGGCCCGGCCACCGGGTGCGTCCCCCTTCGCGCAGCGGAAGGGGGGAGCGGCGTAGCCGCTTGGGGGGATGTTGTCCGGGCTGCGTGCCAGCGCTGGATCAGCACATGGCGCCGTACCGGGTAGGCCTCGCCCATGTCGCGCAGGTCGGCCACCCGGTCAGCCCGGAAGTGGCGAAATTCCTGGCGCAGTTCACACCAGGCCGCCAGCACCCGCGACGCCTGGAAGAAGCCCATGGCAAACGGCCACACGGTGCGTTGGCTCACCGCGCCCTTGGCATCGCGGTAGTCGATCTGCACCTTCCGTTCGTTGCGGATGGCCCGGCGCAAGGCGGGCAGCCAGGGTTCGGGCGGCGCGGCGGCCACGGGCGGCACCAGCAGCCCGCTGGTGTCCACGGCCAGGCGCAGATGGGCCGGCAGGGTGGCGCGGATGCGGTCGAGCGCATGGCGTGCAGCCAGGGCCAGCTCCGGGTCGGCCTGCTGCGCCACCCATTGCGCGCCCAGCACCAGGGCCTCGATTTCTTCCTCGCCGAACATCAGCGGCGGCAGCGTGAAGCCGGGGCGCAGCAGGTAGCCCAGCCCGGCTTCGCCCTCGATCTGCGCGCCCTGCTCGCGCAGGGTGGCGATGTCGCGGTAGAGGGTGCGGGGGCTGACCTGCAGCGCGTCGGCCAGCACAGCCGCGCTCACCGGCCGTCGGTGGCCGCGCAGGGTTTCCAGCAGTTGCAGCAGGCGGGACGCGCGGGAGGCCATGTCAGCGGGCCGCAGGTGCCTGGTGGATGCGCGGCAGGGGTGGCGTGGCCGGTGAGTTCATGGCGCCATGGTAGCCGGTGGCCCGGCCCCTGGGAGATCGTGAACACACCCTCAGAACGTGTTCAATGTCTTTTTGGAGATTGCATTGGAGTGCAATCGGGATGAGTGGGTGGCCCGGATGCGCCGCATGGGCTCGTGCCCATGCCAGCACGTTCTCAGGCCATCTGGCTGAGGGTCTTGCGGAAGCGGGCGAGGGCGGTGGTGAACAGGGTGGCGCCGATGGCGGCGATGGCCAGCATCTGAGGCCACACCACGTCCAGGCCGGCGCCGCGGTACAGGATGGCCTGTCCGGCGGTGACGAAGTGGGTGGTGGGTGCGGCCAGCATCACCTGCTGCACCAGCTGGGGCATGCTTTCGCGCGGCGTCATGCCGCCCGAGAGCAGCTGCAGCGGCAGCAGCACCAGCACCAGCAGCATGCCGAACTGGGGCATCGAACGCGCCAGCGTGGCCAGGAAGATGCCCATGGACGTGGCCGCGAACAGATGCAGGGCCACGACCACCGCGAACAGCGCGACCGAGCCCTGCACCGGGATGTGCAGCGCTCCCTGCACCACCAGGACGAGCGCGCCCATCGCGGCCAGCAGCACCACCAGCCCCATGGACCAGACCTTGGCCAGCATGATCTCGCCGGGGGTGACCGGCATCACCAGCAGGTGCTCGATGGTGCCGTGCTCGCGCTCGCGGATCAGTGCGGCGCCAGTCAGGATGATGGACAGCATGGTCACGTTGTTGATGATTTCCATCAGGGCGCCGAACCAGGCGTGCTCCAGGTTGGGGTTGAAGCGCGTGCGCACATTGAGTTCGGCGGGCAGATGCGTGCTGCCGCGGTAGCGCTGCACGAATTCGTTGACCTCGCCCGCCACGATCTGCTGGACGTAGCCGCTGCCGGTGAAGGCCTGGCTCATGCGGGTGGCGTCCACGTTGAGCTGTATCGCCGGGCTGGCGCCGGCCAGCACGTCGCGCTGGAAATTGGGCGGGATGTCGAGCACGAAGGTGAAGTCGCCGTTGTCCATGCCGGCGTCCATCTCGGCCAGGGTGATCATGCGCGGCGCGAGGAAGTGCGGCGGGTAGAAGCTGCTGGCGATGCGCGCGGACAGCGGCGAGCCGTCTTCGTCCACGATGGCGATGGCCGCGTGGTGCAGGCTCTCGGGCATGGCCGTGGCGGCGACGTAGATCGAGATGGAGAAGGTGTAGACGATGAGCACCAGCATCGTCGGGTCGCGCACAAGGCTCCACAGTTCCTTGACGCCCAGGCGGAAGATGTTGCTGAACGAGGGCAGGCGCATGGTCAGCTCTCCTGCTTCTTGAGCAGCACGATGGCCAGCCCCAGGATGGCGGGCGCCATCACCAGCAGCGGCCAGAACGAGGGCCACAGGCCGGGCAGGTCCAGCGCCTTGCTGAACACGCCCCGGCTGACGGTGAGGAAGTAGGTGGCCGGGAAGATCTGCCCGATGAAGGCGCCGACACCCTCCAGCGACGACACGGGGTTGAGCAGGCCGGCGTACTGCACGGTGGGGATCAGCGTGCCGATGATGGTGACGAACATCGCCGCGATCTGGCTGTGGGTGAAGGTCGAGGCCAGCAGCCCGAAGCCGGTGGCGCAGGCCACATACACCAGGGCCGTGAGCGTGAGGGTGCCGAAGCTGCCTTTGAGCGGCACCCCGAACACGGTGACGGCCAGCGCGGTGAGCAGGAAGAAGTTGGCCATGGCCAGGCCGATGTAGGGCAACTGCTTGCCAACCAGGAATTCGGTGCGCGTGACCGGCGTGACGTACAGGTTGATGATCGAGCCCAGCTCCTTCTCGCGCACCACGGACAGCGCTGTCAGCATGGCCGGTATCAGCATCAGCAGCAGCGGAATGACGGCGGGCACCATGGCGGGCAGGCTGCGCACGTCGGGGTTGTAGCGGTAGCGCGTCTCCAGCTGGCTGGCGCTGGGCAGCGCCATGCCCAGCCGGTGCTCGGCCATGTCGGCCAGCCAGGTCAGGTGGATAGCCTGCACGTAGGCGCGCACGGTCTCGGCACGCATGGGCATGGCGCCATCGACCCAGGCGCCGACCTGCACGGTGCGCCCGTGCTGCAGGTCGCGGGCGAAGCCGGGGGGGATCTCGATGGCCAGCGACAGCTCGCCGCTGCGCATGCGCCGGTCCAGGTCGGCATGGTCGGTGATGGGGGGCTTCTCGATGAAGTAGCGCGAGCCGGCGAGGTTGAGCGCATAGCTCTGGCTCAGGCCGGTCTGGTCGTGGTCCAGCACGGCATAGGACAGGTCCTCCACGTCCAGGCTGATGCCGTAGCCGATGATGAACATCAGCAGCACCGTGCCCAGCAGGGCCAGCGTGGCGCGTACCGGGTCGCGGCGCAACTCCAGCGTCTCGCGCCACATGTAGCTGAACGCGCGCCCTGGGCTGAAGCGCTGCCGCCGCGGGTGGCTGGAAGCGGCCTGCATGGCGGGGGCTGCGGGGGGCTCTTGCGGGGGCGGGGCGGTGGTGGTGCCGGCGCCCGAGGCGTCCTCCAGGAAGCCGATGAAGGCTTCTTCCAGTGTGCCGGCGGCACGCTGGCGCACGATCCGGGCCGGGGTGTCGCTGACCAGCACCTTGCCCGCGTGCATCAGCGAGATGCGGTCGCAGCGTTCGGCCTCGTTCATGAAGTGGGTGGAGATGAAGATCGTCACCCGGTCGCGGCGCGAAAGCTCGATCAGCAGGCGCCAGAAGTTGTCGCGCGCCACCGGGTCTACGCCCGAGGTGGGCTCGTCCAGGATCAGCATTTCGGGCTGGTGCACCATGGCCACGGCCAGCGACAGGCGCTGGCGCAGGCCCAGCGGCAGGGATTCGGGCAGGCTGTCCAGCACCTCCTGCAGGCCGAAGCGCTCCACCATGGCCTGCACCCGGGCCGGCACCTCGGGCTCGGGCACGTGGAACAGCCGGGCATGCAGCACCAGGTTCTGCCGCACGCTCAGCTCGCCGTAGAGCGAGAACGCCTGCGACATGTAGCCCACGCGGCGGCGGGTGTCGATGTCGCGCGGGTCCACCTTCTGGCCGAACAGCCATGCCTCGCCCGCGCTGGCCGGCAGCAGGCCGGTCAGCATCTTCATGGTGGTGGACTTGCCGCAGCCGTTGGAGCCCAGGAAGCCGAAGATCTCCCCCCGGCGGATGCGGAAGTCCACATGGTCCACCGCCACGAAGTCGCCAAAGCGCATGGTCAGGCCCTGCGCTTCGATGGCCACGTCGGCGTCGTCGCCCAGCGCCAGCGGGGCGATCTCCACCGGCTGGTGGCCGCGTTTGCGCTCTTCGGGCAGCAGGGCGATGAAGGCAGCCTCCAGGCTGGCGGCGCCGGTGCGCTCCAGCATTTCGCGCGGGGTGCCGGTGGCCAGCACCTGGCCGGCGTCCATGGCCACCAGCCAGTCGAAGCGCTGGGCCTCGTCCATATAGGCGGTGGCCACCAGCACGCTCATCTGCCCGCGCTCGCGCCGGATGCGTTCGATCAGGTCCCAGAACTGGGAGCGCGCCAGCGGGTCCACACCGGTGGTGGGCTCGTCCAGGATCAGCAGGTCGGGGTCGTGGATCAGCGCGCAGCACAGTCCGAGTTTCTGCTTCATGCCTCCCGAGAGCTTGCCCGCGGGGCGGTCCAGGAAGGGGCGCAGGCCGGTGCTGTCGGTGAGGCTGTCGATGCGGCGGCGGCGCTCTGCGGCGTCATGCCCGAACAGGCGCGCGAAGAACTGCAGGTTCTCCTCCACCGACAGGGTGGGGTAGAGGTTGCGGCCCAGGCCCTGCGGCATGTAGGCGATGCGCGGGCACACGGCGGTGCGGTGCGCGGCGCTGCGCATGTCGCCGCCCAGCACCACCACGCTGCCCTGCTGCAGCGCGCGGGCGCCCGAGACCAGCGCCAGCAGGCTCGACTTGCCCACCCCGTCCGGGCCGATCAGCCCCACCATGCGGCCGGCGGGTATGTCGAGGTCGATGCCGGCCAGGGCCTGGGTGCTGCCGTAGTGCAGTTGCACGCCGCGTACGGCGACGACGCTGGGCTGGGGGGAGTCCGCCACGCCTCACTCCGGCAGCTTGATGGCCAGGTGGGCCGGCCATTCGGCGCCTGGGTCCAGCCGGACCCAGGCCACGCCGGGCAGACCGGTCTTGACCAGCGTGGCGTGTTGCTGCAGCAGCGCGGGGTCGATCTGGGCCTTCACGCGGAACATCAGCTTCTGGCGCTCGCTGGCGGTCTCGACCGTCTTGGGGGTGAACTGCGCGGTGCTGGCCACGTAAGACACTTTGGCCGGGATGACGATGTGCGGCGCGGCGTCGAGCACGATGCGCGCCTCGCCGCCCAGGGCCAGCCGGCCTGCGGCGGCCTCGGGCAGGAAGAAGGTCATGTAGACGTCGGACAGGTCCACCAAGTTGAGCACCTTGCCGCCGCTGCCGATCACTTCGCCCGCCTGGGCCACGCGGTACTGCACGCGTCCGCCGCGCGGCGCCACCAGGGCGCTGTCGTCGATGTCGGTGCTGGCGCGCGCCACCGAGGCCTCGGCCGCCTGCACCGTGGCACGGGCGCCGGCCACCTGGGTTCGGGCGGCAGTGATGGCGGCCTGGGCGGCATCCACCTGCGCCTTGGCGGCCACCACGGCGGCCTGGGTGCTGCGTTCGCGGGCGCGGTCGTCGTCCACTTCCTGCTCGGACGAGGCGCCTTCGCGCACCAGCGTCTGCGAGCGCGCCAGGCGCCGCTGGGCGGCGTCCAGCTCGCTCTGGCGCTGCGCCACCAGGGCCAGCGCGGCCTGCTTGTCGCTTTCGCGCACCGCTACCAGGGCCTCGGCGCTGGCCACGGCGGCCACGGCCTGCTGCTGGCGCGCGCGGGCTTCGGTGCGCAGGGCTTCGAGCGAATCCACCTGCATGTGGGCCAGCACCTGCCCGGCGGTGACGAAGTCGCCCTCCTTCGCGGTGATGTCGCGGATGCGCCCGCCCAGCTTGGCGGCCACGTCGATCTCGGTGGCCTCGATGCGGCCGTTGCCGCTGGCGAAGCCTTCGCCCGGGCCGGTGCTGCGCAGGTGGGTCCAGGCATAGGCGCCCGCCGCCAGCGCGGCAGCGGCGAGGACAAGGAGGATCAGGCGCTTCTTGGGGGTGGTGGTCATGGTGCTGCAGGCGTGAGGTCGGAGGAGGTGGCGCGGGCGGGTGCCGGCTCGGGGGCACCGCCGCCCAGGGCGGCGTACAGCCCCACCTGGCTGGACAGCAGGGCGCGGCGCAGTTGCACCGTCTGCTGCTCGGCCACCAGCAGGTCGCGCTGGGCGTCGAGCACGTCCAGGAAGGCGGCGGCGCCGTTGTCGAAGCGCAGTTGCGACAGGCGGGCGCGCTCGGCCTGGGCGGCCAGGGCGTCCTGGGCGATGGCGAGCTGGCGGGCCAGTCCCTGGCGCGCGGCCAGGGCGTCCGCCACGTCGCGGAAAGCGGCCTGCACGGCCTTTTCGTAGTTCGCTACGGCGATGTCGCGGCGTACCTCGGAAAGCTGCAGGTTGTTGCGCAGGCGTCCGGCGTTGAAGATCGGCAGCGTGATGCTGGGCGAGAAGGTCCAGGCCTGGCTGCCGCTGTCGAACAGGCCGCCGAGTTCGGCGCTGGCCGTGCCCAGCGAACTGGTGAGCGCGATGCGTGGGAAGAAGGCAGCCCGCGCCGCGCCGATGTGGGCGTGGGCGGCCTTGAGCTGGTGTTCGGCGGCGGTGATGTCGGGGCGCTGCACCAGCAGGTCGGAGGGCAGGCCGGCCTGCAGCGGCGGCATCTGCAGCGCATCCAGCCGGCCCTGCGCAGGCGCCAGCGCCACGGGTGCGCCCACCAGCAGGTCCAGCGCATGGGCCTGCTGCGCGCGGGCCAGCTCCAACTGCGCCACCAGGGCCTGGGCCTGGGTCAGCAAGGTCTGCATCTGGGTCAGGTTCAGCCGCGAAGCCGAGCCGACCTGTACCCGGCGAGTGAAGATGCGCAGACTCTCTTCGCGGCTGGCGGTGGTCTGGCGGGCCAGCACCAGCCGCTCGTCGAACTCGCGCAGCGCCAGGTAGCCGTTGGCCACCTGGGCCACCAGGCTGATGGCCACGGCGCGGCGGGCCGCGTCGGTGGCGAGGTAGTTCTCCAGTGCCGCGTCGCCAAGGCTGCGCACCCGGCCCCAGAGGTCGAGTTCCCAGCTGGCCAGGCCCAGCCCCACCTGGTACTGGCTGCCCAGCAGGGGGTGGCGGGTGAGGTTCAGGTCGGCAGGCACCCGCGAGCGGTCGACGCCGGCCTGGGCCCCCAGCGTGGGGAACAGGTCGGCGCGCTGGATGCCCTGGGCGGCGCGGGCTTCCTCCACGCGCAGCACGGCGGTGCGCAAGTCGCGGTTGTTCGCCAGGGCCTGGGCGATCAGTGCCTGCAACTGCGGATCGGTGAAGGTGGCGCGCCAGTCGGCGGCGGGCAGGGCGCCGGCCGGGCCGGTGTCCTCGGCGTAGCGCGCGGGCACGGGCAGCGGGGGGGGATCAAAGGGCGGTGCCATCGAGGCGCAGCCGCCCAGCAGCAGGGCCGCGGCCAGCGCGTGCAGGTGGCGAGGAGCGGGGCGGGGCAGTTTCATGGTGTCAGCACATAGCTGCCGGGCGCGTCGGCGATGGCGGGGTAGGCGCGGGTGCCGGTGCGTGGCGGCGGCACTTTCGTGCCGGAGTGGGCCTGCAGCCAGGCTTGCCAGGCGGGCCACCAGGAGCCCTGTGTTTCGGGGGCTGCGGCCAGCCACGCATCGGGCGCGAGCGGGTGGCCCCCGGCGGCGCGGGCCAGCAGCTGGTAGTGGCGGTGCGGGTGGCCCGGCGGGTTGACGATACCGGCGTTGTGGCCGCCGCTGGTGAGCACGAAGGTGATCTCCGCCGGGCTCAGCTGGTGCAGCTTGAACACCGAGCGCCAGGGGGCGACATGGTCGGTCACGGTGCCGACCATGAAGGTGGGTGCGTGGAGATCGCCCAGGTGCACCGGCCGGCCGCCTACGGGGTAGCGGCCCTGGCTCAGGTCGTTGTTCAGAAACAGGCGCCGCAGGTACTGTGAATGCATCTTCGCCGGCATGCGGGTGGCGTCGGCGTTCCAGGCCATGAGGTCGTTCATCGGGGCACGGTCGCCCAGCAGGTATTCGTTCACCATGCGCGACCACAGCAGGTCGTAGGAGCGCAGCATCTGGAACGCCCCGGCCATCTGGTCGGCCCGCAGGTAGCCGGCCTGCTGCATCTGCGCTTCGAGCAGGCTGAGCTGCGCCTCGTCGATGAACAGGGCCAGCTCGCCCGGCTCGGTGAAGTCGGTCTGGGCCGCCAGCAGGGTGGTGGTGGCCAGGCGGTCGTCGCCGTCGCGCGCCATGGCGGCCGCCGCGATGGCCAGCAGCGTGCCGCCCAGGCAGTAGCCGGCGGCATGCACCCGCTGGCCCGGCACGATGGCGGCCACGGCGTCCAGCGCGGCGTGGAAGCCCTCGTCCAGGTAGTCGTCCATGCCCAGGTCGCGGTCGGCGGCGCCGGGGTTGAGCCAGGAGATGCAGAACACCGTGTGGCCCTGCTCCACCAGGTAGCGGATGAGCGAGTTGTGCGGCGACAGGTCGAGGATGTAGTACTTCATGATCCAGGCCGGCACCAGCAGGATGGGCTCGGGGTGCACCGTGGCGGTGGCCGGTGTGTACTGGATCAGTTCCATCAGGCGGTTCTTCAGCACCACCTTGCCGGGGGCGGTGGCCACGTCACGGCCGGCGGCGAAGGCCTCGGCGCCCGCCGGGGGCTCGCCGAGCGCCTGGCGCTGGAAGTCCTCTGCCGCGTTGCCTGCGCCGCGCAGCAGGTTGGCGCCGCCCTGCGCCAGCGTGCGCTGCAGCACCACCGGGTTGGTCGGCAACTGGTTGCCGGGCGAGAACACATCCAGGAACTGCCGGGCCACGAAGGCCACCACGTCTTCATGGTGCTTCTCGACGCCCCAGACCCCGTGGGTGGCGGCATCCCACCATTTCTCGGTCAGCAGGAAGGACTGCGACAGCACGTTGAATGGCCACTGCTGCCACTGCGGGTCGGCAAAGCGCCGGTCCTGGACGGGCGCCGGCACAGCGTCCGGGCCCTGTCCTTGTACTTGCGGCGCGAGGCCGCGGGCCATGCAGGCCTGGGCGTACCGCAGCATTTCCGTGTTCTGTTGCAGGGCCAGCCGCACCAGGTCCAGGCATTTGCCGGGCGATGCCGCCAGGTGCATCGCCCAGTCGCTGCCGGCCTGTAGCAGCCCGGCGCGCGAGAGGGAGGCCATCTGCCGGCCCAGGGCAGCGTGAAACAAAGGGTCGAGCTGCTCAGCCAGGGTGGTGGCTGAAAAAGAAGCGTCCGGCATCGTGTCAGTCCTTGGGCCATGGGCGGCCCCTGGGGGTAAGCTCTCTCCGGCAGCAGGCCGGGAAGGTGCTAAGAACGTGTTCAATGTCTTTTTGGAGTTGCACAAGTGTCTTTTCGGGGTGGGATGCTAGGCGCAGTGCGCAGTCCATAGCCCGGCTATGGACAAGCGCTGCAACGCCGCAGACCGCCCGAAAAGGCACTTGCCCGAAGGGTTGGAGTGAAATCGGGCGATTGGGCGCCCCAGCTGCTTGCATGGGCAGGAGCCCATGCGGCGCATCCGGGCCCCCCCACTCATCCCGATTGCACTCCAATGCAATCTCCAAAAAGACATTGAACACGTTCTTAAATACCGACTGGTCAGTATTTAGCAATCAAACCATCATACCCACGATGCATGAAGTTTTGGCGGAAAACGCCCCCGATTCCTTGCGCTCGGTCAAGGATGAGACACCGGCGCGGCAGCGGCTGGCGCCCGAAGTGCGGGTGCAGCAGATCCTGGATGCCGCCCTGGTGGAGTTTGCCGAGCGCGGCTTCACCGCGGCCCGCATGGACGACATCGCGGCGCGCTGCGGCCTGTCCAAAGGGGGCCTCTATGCGCACTTCCAGAGCAAGGACGGCATCTTCGAGGCCTTGCTGGCCCGGTCCCTGGCGCCGCCGCAATGGAACGAGCCGCCCCCGCCGCCCCTGAGCGAAGGCCCCCGGGCGTTCGCGCAGTGGGTGGTGCAGGGCCTGCATGCCGGGCTGGCCCAGCCCGCCGCGGTGGCCACGCTGCGCCTGCTGGTGGCCGAAGGTGCGCGGGTGCCGCACCTGGTGGCCGCCTGGGAGCAGACCGTGGTGCAGCCTTGTGTGGCCCAACTGGGCGAGATGCTGCTGGTCCGCTCGGGCGGGCGGCTGGCGGACAGCGTCATCGTGCGCGAGCCCTGGCTGCTGGTGGCGCCCGTGGCCCATGCGCTGCTGTCCCATGTCGTGCTGGGGCGCGACCCGGCGCAGTACCGCGAAGCCCATGTAGAACTGCTGTGCACGCTGATCGGGCCGCACATGCAAATGCCCGGGCGTGGCTGAAACCCCGCCGCTGGTGACTCAGGCGAAGTGGTCGAACGAAGCGAAGCGCCGGCTGACCGGCTGGCCCCGGCCGTCCACCAGCCGCAGGCCGGGCGCGGCTTCGATCTGGCCGATGCGGGTGACGGGCGTGGCGCTGGCCTGGGCTGCGGTCTGTACCGCAGCACGCTGGGCGGCGGGGGCGGTGAAGGCCAGCTCGTAGTCGTCCCCACCGGCCAGCACGAATTCGAGCTGTTTTTCAGCATCAGAAAAGCCTGGTGCGACCGCTGCATGCCGGCATGCAGCTATCAAATCCATTGCAACGGCGGTGTCGATGCAGGCCCCCACCCCGCTGGCGCGCAGGATGTGCCCCAGGTCGCCCGCCAGGCCGTCGCTGATGTCGATGGCGCTGCTGGCCACGCCGCGCAAGGCCTGGCCCAGGCCCACGCGGGGCGTGGGCTGCTCCATGCGGGCGCGGGCTGCGCTGAACACCTCACCCGGCACCGCCAGCGTGCCGCGAAACACCTCCAGCGCCAGCCGGGCGTCGCCCAGCGTGCCGCTCACATACAGGTCGTCACCCGCGCGGGCACCCGAGCGCAGCAGCGCCTGCCCCGGCGGCACCTCGCCGAACACGGTGATGCAGATGTTCAGTGGCCCCTGCGTGGTGTCACCGCCCACCAAAGCACAGCCGTGGGCATCGGCCAGGGCCAGCAAGCCGCGCGAGAAGGGCTCCAGCCAGGCGGCGTCGGCGCGCGGCAGGCTCAGTGCCAGGGTGAAGGCCAAAGGCCTGGCACCGCAGGCCGCCAGGTCGCTCAGGTTCACCGCCAGCGCCTTGTGGCCCAGGTGGGCCGGGTTGACGGTGGAGAGGAAATGCCGCCCCTCCACCAGCATGTCGCTGGAGACGGCCAACTGCATGCCCGGCGTTGGTTGCAGCAGCGCGCAGTCGTCGCCGATGCCCAGCACGGCGCCTGTGCTCGCAACGGCTGCGGGGCGCTTGAAGAAGCGTTCAATCAGATCGAATTCACCCATGGCCGGTGAGCATACTTGAAGCTTCGTGTTTGAAGCCCCGTGCGCCCTGGCGCACGGCGTCAGGGCAGCAGTTTGGCCAGCCGGCCCTCGAATTGCACGCCGCAGCCCCCTACCACTACATGCGCCTGGTGTTCGCCCAGCAGCGTGAAGGTGCCTGTGGTCGGGCAGCCGTCGGGGCAGGGCAGGGTGAAGCGCACCGAGTCTCCGCTGGCAAAGCCCACCCCCTGGCGATGCCCCTCGTAGACCACGATGCCGGATTCATGCTGCTCGAAGGTGTAGCAGCCCTCCACCGAGGCCAGGAACCAGTACAGCGTGCCTGTCCAGGTGCCCCAGAGCGCGGCGGCCACCGGTGGATCGGCAGCAGGTGGGCTGGGGGTTGCGGGCGGGTGGTGCATAGGCGCATGCTGCCCGCCGGGGGCGCCAGGGGCCATACCACCAATGAGGTATTGCCAGCGGCGGGCCGGCTTGCAGGTTATGCCGCCCCGGTTCCCCTGAACCGCCAAGCCGCCTGCCGTATCACCTCAGCCAGCAGGCGTTCTTCGCCTTGCCGCTCGCGCAGCCAGCGGGCGTCGTTGTGGCCGCGCTGCACGTCGCTGCGCAGCAGGTGGATGGCGCTGCCGGCGTTGATGGCGCGGGCCTGGGTGCCGACCTTGTCCATGGTCTGCAGGATGTGCTCGCGCAGCGGCATGTGGCTGCCGGTGGCGGGGTCCACGTAGACGGCGTCCATGCCGAAGCGGCAGGCCTGGAAGCGGTTGTAGGTGTAGACGAGGTAGTCGTCTTCCTCGGGCATGAAGGGGTCGTCGGCCA
>Ga0075163_10009170_pt1 | contig 13005 bp, 7 predicted proteins | sample JI1023141ADNA_FD_71478 | JGI IMG/M metagenome (GOLD analysis project Ga0075163, IMG submission 71478) | Wastewater effluent complex algal communities from Wisconsin, to seasonally profile nutrient transformation and Carbon sequestration -... | ecosystem: Engineered > WWTP > Effluent > Algae...
CTGGCGCCACCTACCTCTGGAGCACGGGCGAGACCACTCCCACCATCACCGTCGGTACCGCGAACTCCTACAGTGTGGAGATCTTCCAAGGCGCATGCAGCGTGACCGATGCCTTGAACGTGCAGGTCAACGCCATTCCCGTGTTCGACCTGGGTAGCGATGTGGTGCTGTGTGCCGGACAGACGACGGTGCTCGATGCCACGGTGCCGGGCGCCACCCACCTGTGGAGCACGGGGGCAACGACACCCACGATCACCGTTGGCACCACCGGCCTGTACAGCGTAACGGCCACGTTGAACGGGTGTCCGGTGAGCGATCAGGTGCAGGTGACCGTGCTCAGTACCACCGCCGTGGACCTCGGATCGGACATCACCCTGTGCCAGGGTAACACCGCCGTGCTGGACGCCACCGTGCCTGGGGCCACCTACCTCTGGAGCACGGGCCAGACCACTCCCAGCATCACCGTCGGCACCGCCAACACCTACAGCGTGGAGATCTTCCAAGGCGCATGCAGCGTGACCGATGCTGTGAACGTGCAGGTGGATCCCGCTCCTGTGTTCGAACTGGGCATCGATCAGGAACTATGTGCAGGTGCGACCACGATCCTGGATGCCACTTCGCCCGGATCCACCTACCTCTGGAGCACGGGAGCCACGACACCCACCATCGTGGTCGGGACTGCTGGGAACTATAGTGTTACAGCTACGATCAATGGATGTACCCTCACCGACGAAGTGGACATCACGGTATTCACCCCGTTGGCGATCGACCTGGGTCCGAATGCCACCCTGTGCCAAGGCGATGAACTGGAATTGGACGCTACGGTACCGGGGGCTACCTACCTCTGGAGCACCGGTGCTGTCAGCCCGAGCATAACGGTCAATACCAGCAACACATACAGTGTCCAGGTATTCCAAGGTGGCTGCAGTGTGGCCGATGCGATCCAAGTGGTGGTGAACACCGTTCCCGTCCTTGAATTGGGTGATGATCAGGTGATCTGTGCGGGTGAAAGCACCGTGTTGAACGCTACAGCGCCCGGAAGCACCTACCTGTGGAACACCGGGGCAACCAGCCCCACGATCATCGTGGATGCCAGTGGAACATATGGTGTGATCGCCACCTTGAACGGATGTACCGTGGCCGATCAGGTGGAGGTGACCGTACTCACACCGGACGCGGTCGATCTGGGCGATGATGAGCAGATCTGCTTGGGGAACGCGTTGACCCTTGATGCCACATTGCCCGGTGCGAGCTACACCTGGAGCACCGGGGCATCCAGTCCCAGCTTGTCCATCACCAGCGCGGGGACCTACTGGGTGGTCGTGCAACAGGGTGCCTGCACCGCCAGCGACACCATCGTTGTGGCGGTCACCGATCCTGGGCAATTGGACCTGGGGGATGACGCCACGTTCTGCACGGGCGATGAACTCGTGTTGGATGCGACCTACCCCGGGGCCACCTACCTCTGGTCGGACGGTATCACCAGCCCTATCCGCACAGTGACCCTTCCTGGCACCTACGGCCTCGTGCGCACTCTCGATGGTTGCGAGGTGGACGATGAGGTCACCGTGCTCTTCAACGCTCCACCAGTCATCGATCTAGGCCCGGCCATTTCATTATGCCCGGGTGAGAGCACCATGCTGGATGCCACCCTTACGAACGCCAGTTATGCTTGGAGCACGGGCAGTACGGCTTCCGCCATCAGCGTGAGCACCACGGACACCTATTCCGTGGAGGTGACCGTGAACGGTTGTACGACCACCGATGCGGTCAACGTAACGGTGGTGCAAGGGCCCGTGGTGGATCTTGGACCCGACATGACCCTGTGCGCCGGTGACCAGTTGGTATTGAGCGTAGCACAACCCAACGCGAGCTACCTCTGGGACGACGGCACTACCGGCCCCACCCGGACCATAACGACCGCTGGGACCTTCGGAGTGACCGTGGTGCGCAATGGGTGTAGCGTGGAGGACGAAGTGATGGTGAACGTATTCGACCCTTCCGTGGTGGATCTTGGGCCTGATCAACGCCTGTGTCCTGGTGAGGTGACCACGTTGGTGTGCACCGCCAATGCCGATCTTGTCTGGAGCACCGGAGCGACAGCTTCATCGATCTCGGTGAACACAGCCGGAACGTATTGGGTGGAAGCCGACAATGGTGGCTGCGTGGTTCGCGATAGCATGGCTGTGAGCTATGTTCCCTTGGTGGCTCCTGACCTGGGTGCCGACCGTGTGTTGTGCGACGGGGACACACTCTGGTTGGAAGTACCTGTGACGGCGGCGAACATCCAATGGTCCAATGGCAGTTCCGATCCACGGATCGCGCTCACGTCCACCACCCCGATCAGCATCACCGCAACGTTGGAGAATTGCTCCGTCACCGATGCCATGCAGGTCTACTTCCTGCCTCCCGTCATCGATCTGGCGCCTTGGACCGATAGCACCTTCTGCCCGTTCGAGGAGCTGCCGTTGGACGCTTACGTACCATTCGCGACCTACCAGTGGAGCGATGGTTCCTCGGGACCCGTTCTGGACGTCACCGGCATCGGAACCTATTCCGTGGCCATCACCACGGTGTGCGCCAATATGGAACGTACGATCACCATCAGTGAAGGGTCATGCGCTCCGCTGGTGAACATTCCGAACGCGTTCACTCCCAATGGGGATGGCTTCAACGATGTGTTCCACGTCGTGCTCAGCGCCGAACCGCTCGACTTCGAACTCTTGATCTTCGACCGATGGGGTGAACGGATCTTCAGTAGCACCGATCCACAAGCCATGTGGGATGGATCGTACAATGGCTCGTTGGCACAAGATGGCGTGTACGTCTATCAAGTGACCTACCGCAAAGTGGCCGATACCGGTGTAGTGAGCGAAAAGCTCACAGGGCATGTGACCTTGTTACGCTGACCGGTTCCTCAAGGTCCTGGCACGGACTCCTCCTGCCAAACGAAGCGCCGATCGGACAACCGCACATAGCCCATGCGACCGTCCTTCATCACCTTCAGTAGTCCCGGTGCGGCCAACGTGATCGAATCGTACATGGGCGGAAGCACCTCCTGTCCTTCCTTGCCCAACAGTCCCGTGCCTTGCTCGGTGACCACCGCATAGAGTCCGGCTGCTAGGACGGTCACCTGTTGGTACAGCGTCGGCACTACTTCACGTCCCTTGGCGTCGATGAGGCCGAACAGCGCACCACTGCGCACCTTAGCGTAGCCTTCCACCATGTCCCAGGCTTGGTCGTACTTGGCCTCCACAACGGTCGCGCCCGTACGATCCAGGTAAGCCCACAGGGTACGTTTGCGGCACGGGATCAGATCGCCGGTCGCCAACCCGATATCCACCTGTTGGATGGGTATCACCTTCCGGTCGGAGGTATCGACCATGCCGAACTTCCCGCCCTGTCTCACCTTGGCAAAGCCGTTCACGAAATTGCCCCAGTTGTTCACCCCATCGGTGGCCTCGTATTGAATGGGAATAACGAGCTTACCCTGACGGTCCGAATACCCGAACTTATCACCTTGGACCACCAAGGCACGGCCACTGACGAATGGACCGATGTGGTCGTGATCGGCGGGAAGCAGTTCATTACCAAAGGGACCTATGAGGCCTGTCCGGTCATTGAGCCGAACGCGGGAAACACCTTGTTCGAAGCCCTCGATCCATTGGAACCGGGGAGGGACCACGAATGCGCCGGCCCTGTCGATCACCCCGTGCAGTCCGGCTTGCTCCACCACGGCCAGGCCGTTGCGGTAGGTTCCGGCCGCATCGAAGGTGAACGGCACCACCACCTCACCCCGCGCATTGATGTATCCGTAACGGCCATCCTTGGCGGCGTAGGCCATGCCTCCCGAGAACTCACCGACCTCCTCGAACACCATGGGTACAACAAGGTCCCCATTGCGGTCCACCGCACCTACCCGGCCAGAGCGTTCAACGGTGGAGGTGCCTTCGACGCTTTCCATGACCTCATCGAACTCGATCGGCACGACCACCCGGCCCGAGCGGTTCACAGTGCCCACCCGACCAGCAAGGCCCACCAAGGCCTGGCCGCCACGAAAAGGCTCCACCCACTCATAGTCGGCCTTGATCCGTTCGGTACCCTCGGTATCCATGAAGCCCCATTTCCCAGCACGGGTGAAGGGCACCAGGTCCATGCTCGCTGTGCGGTAGTCGTCCGCCACTTCCTCCACGAACGGGTAGTCCGGATTCTCTTGTAGGAATCGCGTGATGGAGCCCACGCTCATATCGCGCGTGGCGATCTCGTACAAACTTCGCCATGCATCCGCCACATGATGGTTGCGCGGATGCTCTGCGATGAACCTTCGGTACTCCGTTGCTGTTCTTCCCGGCGTGACCAAGCGGAACACCTCATCCTCGGCATGACGCACATAAGGACTCTCCGGATGTGCCGAAATGAACGTCACATAGGAGGCGAGGTCACCGGCCATGGTCCCCTCGCGGTACACCGCCTCCTGGTACCTGTTCCTGGCCTCGTACACCTCCCGGCTTCCCGGATAGCGCTCGAGGAAGTCGAGATAGGCCCCTGCCGTGTTGACGTCCCTGGCGTGTTGGAACGCAAGATGATCACGAATGATCGTGGCTTCGGTGACAAAGGGGCCGCGCAGGTGCGTCGTGATGTACCTGTCGTATGCCTCCACGGTGTTCTGAGCACGCGCAAGATCCCAACCCGCCCGTTGCACCAGCATCAGTTGGTCGGCGATAGCCGCCTCGTCCACGCCCACCTTCGCCAAGGACTTCCGCTGCTTCTCCGTAGCAAGCGAATAGGACGCCTGAGCACGCATCACCTGTGTGAGCGCCGTATCCAGTTGGTGGAACGGATTGTCGGCCCTACCACTGATCACGCTCAAGCCGTACCATGCCGCAGCCGGTTGCTTGCTCACCTGTTTGATGAACAGTGCCCGGGCCTTGAAATAATCCTTGATGCGAAGTGCCTCGAACGCCTTGTCCAACGGGCCGCCCGCTACCACCAACGCACAACCCAACGCCAGCGCAAAGGCCGCTGTTCTGTTCCTTGCTCTGCCCATCGTGGAACAAAGGTACCCGGGCCATCTCCCCTTGAAGGCCACCTTTGCACCTCGGCATTGACCACCGCATGTTGATGGACCCACGTATCGATCGCATCGAACGGCACCTCACCCCGCGCAACGCGCGCATCGCCTTGGGTGTGCTCGGGGTCATCACCCTGCTCTTCGCCTTCGCCTTGCGCAACGTGCAGGTCGATTACGACTTCGAGAAGTTCTTTCCCAAGAGCGACCCGGAACTGGATCGCTACCTGGAGTTCCGCGAACGCTTCGGCTACGACAATGACTTCCTACTCATCGGCATCGAGCGAGAGGAGGGTGTGTTCAACACCGGGTTACTGACCAGGGTGGACTCCTTGGCCGCGGACCTCGAGCGCCTTCCCTTGGTGATGACCGTGCTCTCCCCCACTCGCATGAAGGAGCCCGTGGTCACTCCCGTCGGCGCGTTCGAGACACCCTACCTCCGCTACTGGAACGACACGCTGGTGGCCATCGACTCCGCCCGCATCTGGAACGATGCCCGTGTAAAGGACTATTTCTTCACCGACGATGCAAGGGCCATGCTGGTGGTGATGAACGCGGAACCCGGTCTTTCCAAGGAGAAGTGCGATGTGTTGCTTGCCGACATACGAAGGACCCTGCAGGAGAACGATCTGGGACAGGCTCGGATCGTAGGGCGGATCGTGGGGCAGGACCACTACATCACCACGATGGTGCGGGAGATGCTCTTCTTCCTGACCGCTTCCATCCTGCTGCTCGCGGTCTTCCTTTGGTTCGGTTTCCGCAGTGTCCATGGGGTGTTGGTGCCCATCGCCGTGGTGGGGCTCTCCATCCTTTGGCAGGTGGGCTTGATGACCGCCCTCGGCAAGCCTCTTGGGATCCTCACCATGTTGCTTCCCACCATCCTCTTCGTCGTGGGGATCAGTGATGTTGTCCACATCCTGGAGTGTTACCTGGATGAGATCCGGAGCGGCGTACCGCGCATACGGGCGATCGCCATCACCTATCATGAGGTCGGACTGCCCACCTTCCTCACTGCCATCACCAGCGGCATCGGCTTCGCCACCTTGGGTACGGCGAGCATCCCACCCTTGCAGGAGTTCGGTTTGTACACCGCACTGGGTGTGCTCCTGGCGTTCCTGCTCGCCTTCACCCTGCTTCCTGCGCTGCTCATCCTCACAGACCCGGTCAAGCTCCTGCCCATCACGGACAAGGGTTCGCCTTGGGATGTGCACCTGCCCGGCCTCTTCCGATGGACCATCGCACACCGACGCTCCATCCTGCTCGCTTTCGGTGCGATCAGTGTGCTGGGCATCGTTGGTGCATCGCGCATCAAGGTGAACAACTACCTGCTCGAGGACCTGCCGAACAGCGACCCGTTGAAACAGGGGTTCGTCTGGTTCGAGGAACGCTTCGGTGGTGTGCGGCCCTTCGAGATGGAGGTGACCGTGGTGGATAACACCAGCACCATCTGGGACCTCGAAGCACTGCGCGCCATGGAACGGGTACACACCTACCTGGACACGGCCTATGGCGTGGATGGCATCGTATCCCCGGTGACCGTGATGTGGTCCTTGAACAAGGCATTCAATGGTGGCGACCCGGCCTATTACCGCTTGCCGGATGATCCCGATGAATGCCGGCGCCTCGCCAAACGGACGCGGCTGTTGGGCAAGGACATGATCGGGTCCATCACAAGCGCCGATGGTCGAACGGCCCGGATCTCCGGACGGTCCGTGGACGAGGGTGGCTATGTCCACCAAGGAAAGAACACCCGTCTGGAGGCCTTCATCCGCAGTGCGACCGACCCGACCGTGGTCCGATTCGACCAGACCGGCATGGCCTACCTCATCGATCGGAACAATGCCACCTTGAGCACCCAGCTCGTGGGCGGAATGGGTCTTGCCGTGTTCCTGACCGCACTGATCATGCTCTGGTTCTTCCGCGACTGGCGGATGGTGCTGGTGGCGCTCATCCCGAACATCGTTCCCTTGTTGTTCATCGCCGGGGTGATGGGCTTCGTCGGGATCGACCTGAAGGTGAGCACCGCCATCATCTTCACGATCAGCTTCGGCATCGCAGAGGACGATACGATCCACATGCTCGCTGCACTCCGCCATCACCTCCGCGGTGGACTCTCACCCGCTTACGCATTGAAGCGAACCTACCTCCGGACCGGCAAGGCAGTCACCGTGACCAGCCTCATGCTGCTCTCCGGCTTCGTCACCCTGGTGTTCTCGGACTTTGCAAGTGTCCATTACATGGGGTTGCTCATCACGCTCACCTTGGCGTTCGCTTTCTTGGCGGAGCTTCTTCTACTGCCAGTGCTGGTAACGCTCCTGCTTCGGGACCGCCGGACCTGACCCAAGAAAAAGGCCGCCAATTCCGGGCGGCCTTCGCTTTCGACTTCATTCACCTATTTCAACGTATCCCACAATCCCTTGAAGTCGGGCTCCTCCATGAAATGGTCCTTGCCCAACGCCGCGTACTTCTTCGCCCGGTCCTTCTGTCCTTTGCTCGTCAAGTGGTCCGCATACCGGATCAATGCGTTCTTCAGCAACTTCTTCTGGTCCTTCGGCAGCGTGCCGATGTCGCCGGCTTCAGCCAACACCTTGTCGAACTGGGCTACACTCAGGTCGCCCTCCTTGGCCAGGTTGCTCTTGTACTGGGCCAACGCAAGCATCAACCATCCACCGGGGTTCTCCGGGTAGTAGCCGGTCATGCTGTCGAACATCTGCTTGGCCTTGCTCACGCCTTTGGGGTCGTCCAGTTGGTTCTCACCGTGCTCTTGGACCATGGTGTTCAACTCGGCCCAATAGTCCTCGTAGTTCGCGAAGTACTCCTTCTCCTTGTCCTTCTTGCGGTACTTCTCGGCCCACTTCAACGCATCGCGTGATGCCCTCGGATAATCGGCTGCATACTTCTCATCCTTGCCCATTTCGAAATAGCACATACTGATATACAGGCAGGGCAGTGCATCGCGCTTCGTTTCATCACCTTCCGTGTAGGACTCGGCCTTGTAGATGCACTTCTCGTACTTCTCATCCACGAACATGACCAAGAGGTCCTCGTACACGTGTTTCTGGGCATTGGCGGCCGCGTAGAGGTTGGAGGCGAGCAGGAAAAGGAACAACTTCTTCATGGGTGCGTGTGGTTCGGTCGCGGTAAGGCAACTTGCATGCCGAAGGTAGGAAGTCCGCCGGACCCGGTATCAACGTGCGTCCAACAGCCCGCTTCGAACGGATCACTGACCTTTGTCGGACCATGCGTATCGACATCCTTTCCGCCGTACCCCGCCTGCTCGATAGTTGGTTCGGTGAGAGCATCCTACAACGCGCGCAGGCAAAGGGTACCGTGGAGGTGGTGGTGCATGACCTGCGCCAATGGAGCACTGACAAACACCGTCGACTGGATGACTACCCTTTCGGTGGCGGCGCAGGAATGGTGATGTCCGTGGAACCCATCCAGCGGGCGATCGCGGAGCTGAAGAGCCAGCGCCCCTACAACGAAGTGATCTACCTGAGCCCCGACGGGGAGTTACTGGACCAACCACTGGCCAATCACCTGAGCACCGGCGGCAACCTGATCCTGCTTTGTGGCCATTACAAGGGGGTGGATGAACGGGTCCGCGAGCATTTGGTGGACCGCGAGGTGAGCATCGGGAATTACGTGCTTACGGGGGGCGAATTGGCAGCGGCAGTGCTGTGTGATGCCATCATCCGTCTGATCCCCGGGGTGATCGGCGACGAGACCTCCGCATTGAGCGACAGTTACCAAGATGGCCTGGTGGCACCTCCTGACTATACCCGACCCGCTGATTTCCAGGGCTGGAAGGTGCCCGATGTCCTGCTCAGCGGCCACCAGGCGAGGATCGATGCATGGCGACACCAGCAAGCCGTGGAACGCACCCGGCAGAGGCGGCCCGACCTCCTCAACGGGGAGGATATGGAGGGGAACTGAAAGATCCGTAATATTGCGGCCCCAAATCCGGAGACCGAATCCCCCGACACTGTCGGAGGCGCTGGGTGACCTCCATAAAACGCCAGGACATGGACAGGATCAAGCAATTGGAGAAGGAGTATGCGCCACTGAACGCCCTTCCCGCATTCAAGGCCGGTGATACGGTCACCGTGCATTACAAGATCGTAGAAGGGAACAAGGAGCGTATCCAGCAGTTCCAAGGCGTGGTCATCCAGCGCAAAGGCAGCGGAAGCACCGCCACCTTCACCGTGCGCAAGATCAGCAACAACATCGGCGTGGAGCGGATCTTCCCGATCGCCTCCCCGTTCATCGACAAGATCGAGGTGAACAAGCGTGGCGTGGTCCGTCGTGCCCGCATCTTCTACCTGCGCGAACTGCGCGGTAAGAGCGCCCGCATCACCGAGAAGCGCCAGTCCGGCCCCAAGGCCGTCAAAGGCGTCAAAGTGGCCAAGTAAGGCACCTTACCAGGATCATCGAAAGGCCCTGCTTCGGCGGGGCCTTTTCATTTCCATCAACACGCAGCACTAGCTTCGGGTCATGAGGGAGCTTACAACCAGCGGTGTTGATCGTGGCGGGAGCCATGGGACGAGGCTATGCGGTACTTCCATCCTGTCGACCGCTCTTTCCGCACAGACGTGTATACCACCAAAGGAAAGGCCGTGAAATGAAGCTTTCCCGTGAATTCTACCGGGACCGCGACGCCCTCGTGGCAGCACGCGACCTGCTGGGCAAGACCCTGGTGACCTCCTTCCAAGGTCGGCGCACGGCTGGCATCATCACCGAGACCGAGGCCTACCTGGGCGTGAACGACCGGGCCTCACATGCCTATGGTGGACGACGTACCGCACGTAACGAAACAATGTACGCCGATGGCGGCACCGCGTATATCTACCTCTGTTATGGCATCCATCATCTTTTCAACGTGGTGGTGCTCGGACCCGACGAACCGCATGCCGTGCTGATCCGGGCCATCCACCCCACTGAAGGGCTGGACATCATGCTGGAGCGCCGCGGCCAACAGAAGCTCACCACAGGCGGCCCGGGAACGCTGAGCCAAGCCCTTGGTATCCATACCAGTCACAATGGGAGCGATCTGGTCACTGGACCCATCCATTTGGAGGATGGCGGTATGGTGGTCGAGCGGGCCGATATGATCATAGGGCCTCGGATCGGGGTGGACTTCGCGGGTGAGGACGCCCTCCTACCCTTTCGTTTCCGGTACGAGTCCGGGCGGGTCGGACAGGTACTGCCTTACACCCCGACATGAAGTGTATCCGGCAGGTTCGTGTGGAACCCTGGGAGATGGCACGAACGACGCGACGTATTCATGGGTCGATGCCGCTGGAACCGTAGCAATGCAGCACGTGAAGCGCACCGCTGGACCGATCACTGACACGCATGCCTTACAAGGATGGTCCCACTCATGGTTCATCATTCCGGATCCACTTGGTACATTGTGTTACCGATCATCCACGCCATGCGCATCCTCACTACGCTTCTCCTCGCTGTCAGTCTGGTCCCGCTCGTTAACGGCCAGTGGTCGTGTGCCAATGCCCAGGACGTGGGAATAGGCAATCATGCCGTTTCTTCACTGATGACCGGAGACCCGCCGCCATTGAGTTGTGTTTCGGGGTGGGGGGAACCCACGCATGCCGCCTGGTTCCGGTTCACCGCCTCGGCCGATACGGCGATCCAGGTAAGCAGCTTCGTGCAAGGCAACCCATCGATCAGCACACGCTTGCACGTGTACGCGGGCACCTGTGGCCAACTTGTCTGCTTGGCGGGCGACGAATACTCAGGTCCCGGTTTCACCTCCCAGGCTTGGTTCCCTGTGACCTCAGGCAACAATTATTACATCGTCTGGGACGATCTGTACGGAGCTACTGGTTTCCATTTCTCCGTCACCTACTTCGACCCTCCGGATGGCGTGGTGGTATTTGTGAACACCCCGGTTCCGGGCATCAGCAACATATACGGGGCCGTGGATATGAACAATGACGGCATGGACGACCTGGTATCACCCGGTGCAACAGCAGCGACCATGGGCTATCAGCAAGCCGATGCCTCGTATGTGATCGCCGCCCTGCCACACCAGCAAGCGGATAACATGGCCTCCTGGAGCTTCGCGGTGGGTGATTGGGACAGCAATGGTCATCGTGATCTGCTTTACGGCGGGGGGAGTGGTGCCACCTTCATGCGCGCCAATGGGACCGGCACATCCTTTCTTGAGATCTCCTTCCCTCAGTACATCTTCAGCCAGCGTACGAATTTCGTGGACCTGAACAACGACGGGCATTTGGACGCATTCGTATGCCATGACGTCGACGCGAACGTGGCATTCCTCAACGATGGGGCCGGCAACCTCTCGTTCAACCAAGGTGGCTACGGCGAGACCTGCGGTAATTACGGCTCCATCTTCACCGACATCGACAATGATGGTGATCAGGACCTCTTCGTGGCCAAATGCGGGTGCGACCCGGCCGACCTGCTGATGCCCAACAATGGGACCGGCGCCTTCACCAATGTGGCACCCAGCCTCGGCTTGAACGATGGCCATCAGAGTTGGAGCAGCGCGTGGGGAGATTATGACAATGATGGTGACATGGACGTGCTCATAGGAAGCAGCGGCAGTGGTGTTCATAAGCTCATGAGCAATGATGGTGACGGCACCTTCACCGACGTGACCAGCGGTTCCGGCATGGACAGCAATACAGGAACAAGCATTGAATGGACCGCCCACGACTTCAACAACGATGGATGGATCGATATCCTGGGTGGAAGCGGAATGCACTACAACATGGGTGACATGACATTCACACATGACGATTCCGCTCCCTACAATGGACCCATAGGCGACCTGAACAACGATGGCTTCCTGGATATCGCCGGTTCCAACACCTATTCCAGGAACATGGGCAATGACTTCGGACACATCCGTTTCAACCTGCAAGGCGTGCAGAGCAACCGCGATGGCATCGGGGCGCGCGTGACCATCACCAGTGCGCTCGGCCAGCAGATCCGTGACATCCGGAGTGGTGATGGCTTCCGTTACATGAGCTTCATCGGCGCGCACTTCGGACTTGGCACTGATGATGTGGTCGAACAGGTGCACATCCGATGGCCCAGTGGCATCGAGGATGTCATCCTCAACCCCGCCATCAATACCACACACCTGATCGTGGAAGGCATATCCACCAGCGTGAACACCAGCGACGAAACTGCGATCTCCGTGGTACCCAACCCGGCCAACGATCTGATCACCGTGAACGGCGTGGCGCCGAACAGTGCGGTGAAGGTGTTGGACGTCGCGGGACGTTTGGTGCTCCAGACCAACTTGACCGGTGGCCGCCTGGATGTATCGGCCCTAAGCCCTGGTATCCACCAGTTGCAGCTGGTCGGCAAAGCAACGCAGGAAGGACTGAGGTTCGCCAAGGAGTAGTTCGGCGCGCTGCTCATAGCGGATCCCTGAACGAAGTTGGACGCTTACGGAACCGGGCATCAGTGCATTCGCAGTGCCAGCCTGATCAACGGGTCGATCCTGAACTTGTATCTGACGGCATCCACTGCTTGGGACCTTCCCGTACGCGGATCACGTAGAGCTTGCCTGTATTGATCCTCCACGGGGGTCGACCGCCAGCGCCCTGCGCTATGGGTTCCTGTTTGCAGGTCACGCCCACAGGAACAGTTATGTGAAGGCGAGCCTATGCGGTGGTGCTTCACAGCATCCCTGTCGGGAACACGATCACTTGGTACGATCTTCACCGCCATGCCCCCTTGGACCGACCTGAGCGCCTGGCTTCCCGCCGACCTTCCCTTCTACCTCACGCTGGCCATTATCGCCATCGGCATCTTCCTGTTCGTGAAGGAGTATTTCACGATCGATGTCACCGCGATCCTGATCATGACGCTATTCATCGTCACAGGCGTCTTGGCACCGGAAGAGGGCTTCAAGGGCTTCACCAATTCGGCCACCATCACCG
>Ga0075163_10009171_pt1 | contig 13004 bp, 10 predicted proteins | sample JI1023141ADNA_FD_71478 | JGI IMG/M metagenome (GOLD analysis project Ga0075163, IMG submission 71478) | Wastewater effluent complex algal communities from Wisconsin, to seasonally profile nutrient transformation and Carbon sequestration -... | ecosystem: Engineered > WWTP > Effluent > Algae...
GAGAAGACCTTCACCATCGCCATGGACCTCAAGGGCGCCGCACCGGCTCCCGGCCCGGCGCCTGGTCCTGGTCCCGGCCCCGGTCCCGGTCCCGGCCCGGTGGTGACGCCGCCCACCACCGCCTCGGCCGCCACCACCACGCCCACGCCGAAGCCCACCGCCGAAGCGCCCTCCGGGCAGGCCACGCTCAACATCAACTCGATCCCCGCCTCCAACGTGGTCCTCGATGGCAAGCCCATCGGCCAGACCCCGAAGATGGGCTTCTCCGTCTCTCCGGGCGCGCACACCGTCAAGTTCATCAACAACGATCAGGGTCTCTCCAAGACCGTGAGCGTCTCGGTGAAGGCCGGCGAGACCAAGACCGTCGCGGCCAAGCTCCGCGACTGATCGCCACCCGCTAGCCCGGGTTAGCCCGCGGGCGCGTCTCTTCGGAGTCGCGCCCGTTTGCGTTTTCGCCTCAGGGTTCCGGGGCTTCGTCGAGGGCCAGGAGCAGCCCGCCGAGAATGCGGCCGCGATCCGCGAGGACGGCGTCGTTCGAGAGGGCGTCGATGGTGCGAAGGGCGAGCTCTCGGAAGGCGCCCTGCCCCGGCTCCCGACACAGCGCCGACAGCATCCGCGCAGCCGCGATGTTCTCGTCCACCGGCTTCTGCCGGTTCGCGAAGACTCCGGATGCATGCGTGTCCTCGGTGGTCCCGTAGAAGCCTCCGTCGGGGGCCAGGAAGCGCGTTTGCAGAAGGCTCGCCGAGGCCCGCGCTCCCTCGAGCCAGCGCGCATCGCGGGTGGCGCGATAGAGCGCCACCATGGCCGCTGCAGGATACACCTGATCCGCGAGGTGGAGCACCCCGCGCCGGGCCTCCGCGGGGTCGTGCAGGAAGCCGCCGTCGGGCGCCGCGTGGGTGCGCACGAAGCGGTCCATGGCCCGCGCCGCCTCGGCCACCGCGTGCGCGTCGCCGAACGCAGCCGCGTAGCGAAGATAGGCCTGCACGAAGAGCCCGTTCTCGCGCCCGTACTCGTGGGTGTCGATGCGCGGGATCCCCCGCGCCAGGCGCTCCGATCTCGGAAGCGCGTAGTACGCGTGCCCGTCGAGGAAGGGCCGCGACGGATCGTGCGCGTGGAGGTCGGCGTCCTGGGTGCAGAAGAACCCGCCCTCTTTGCCGCGGAACATCTCCTCCGCAAAGCGGTGCATCGCCTCGGCGTGCGTGCGAAAGCCGGGGTCGCCGAGGAGCGCGTAGGCTTCGGCGTAGTTGTCGAGGGCCTGCGCTTGCATCACCCCGAGCTTCTCGTAGTGCGGCTCGGTCCAGGTGCCGCCCACCGAGTACTGGTAGATGCCCCCGAACACCGGGTCGATGAGCGCCGCCTGCGCCCGAAGGGTGAACGCGATCTCGGCCCGGGCCGCAGCGTCGGCGGGCCCAGTGCGCCGCGCCTTGCGGAGCCACCACTCGTTGTCGACGCCGATGGGAAACTTCTGAAAGGTGCCGAAGCCCCCCTCCTTCGCGTCGTAATACCGACGAAGCGCCGCGTCGGCCCGGGCGACGAACGCTTCGCGCTCCGACCGGGTGCGCGCCCCGGCGTACACCACCGCGCTCGGCTCCGGCGTAATGGTGCGTGCACTCTGCACCTTGTCGAGGATCGTCAGGAGCTCCGCTGGCGGCAGGTATCCCTGGTACTTGCCCAGCTCCAGGCCCTCCGGCGAGAAGAGCACCGTCGCCGGCCAACCGTACGCCTGGTACCGCGCCTCCACGTCGGGCCGCGCGTCGACGTCCACCTTCACCGCGATGAACGCCGCATCGAGGCGCCGGATCACGGCAGCGTCGTGGTACGTCGTCGCCTCCATCACGTGGCACCAGTGGCACCACTCCGCAGCGCCATCGAGCAGCACGAAGCGCCCGGTGGCCCGCGCTTCGGCGAAGATCTTCGCCTCGTCGAGCTCGCGCCACGCGACGCCCTTCCCCGGCCGCGGCGCCCCGGCCTCCGTAGGCGGCAGCGCGTCGTGTCGCACGTTCGCGGCAGCGCGCCCTGCCTCACTGTGCGCCCCGGAACCACATGCAGCGACCGCCAAAACCAGGCAAAAACGCGAGGCTCCGGCGGCCCTTCGAAATGCGCGCGCGCTCATGCAGGGAGCGTACGATCGAACACAAGCGGGGTTGCGCATGGTACCGTGGAAAGCAATGCGTCCGAGCATTTTGGTCGTGGACGACGAACCGGGACTCCGCGACATGCTGTCGATCTTGTTCCGCCGAGAAGGCTACGACGTCACCGTCGCGCCGGGCTTCAACACGGCCCGTGACGCGCTGGCGAACGCGCCCACCCCTTACAGCATCCTCCTCACCGACTTGATGATGCCCGACGGGTCGGGCCTCGATCTCCTCTCCACCGCCCGCGCGCGCAACGAGGGAACCGAGGTGGTGGTGATGACGGCGCACTCCACCGTGGAGACCGCCCTCGAGGCCATGCGCCGCGGCGCCTACGACTTCATCACCAAGCCGTTCGCCACCGCCGAGCTCCGCGTTCTGGTGCAAAAAGCCCTGGAGAAGCGCGAGATCACCCTCGAGAACATCAGCCTCAAGGCGCAGGTGGAGCGCACCAAGCCCACCGGCCTGGTGGGCCACTCCGAGGCCATGAAGCGCCTGGAAGAGCTCATCGTGCGCATCGCGCCCTCGCGGTCCACGGTGCTCGTCACCGGCGAGAGCGGCACCGGCAAGGAGCGCATCGCCCGCGCCATCCACGACGCGTCCGACCGCGCCCCGAAGCCGTTCTTGGTGGTCAACTGCGGCGCGTTTCCCGAGACGCTCATCGAGGCCGAGCTCTTCGGTCACGAGAAGGGCGCCTTCACGGGGGCGGTGGCGAGGCGCCTGGGCATCTTCCGGGAGGCCGAGGGCGGCACCGTCTTCCTCGACGAGATCGGCGAGCTGCCGCTGGCGATGCAGGTGAAGCTCCTCCGGGTCATCCAGGAGAAGAAGGTTCGCGGCGTGGGCGAGAGCCAGGAGTCGCCCATCGACGTGCGCATCGTGGCGGCCACCAACCGCAACGTGGAAGACGAGGTGAAACAGGGGCGTTTCCGCCAGGACCTCTACTATCGCCTCAACGTCATCCGGGTCGAGGTGCCCCCGCTCCGCGATCGCCGGGAAGACCTTCCGGATCTGCTTGCACACTTCACCGATCGGGCCTCGAAAGAGCACGGGAAAGAGGTGCGCACCTTCTCGCCCGACGCGCGCCGCGCCCTCGACAACTACGCTTTCCCCGGGAACGTGCGGGAGCTCGAGAACATCGTGGAGCGTGCGGTGGCGCTGGCCGCCACGCAGCTCATCGGCCTCGGCGACCTGCCGCGCGAAGTGAGCGGCTCTGCGGCGCAACCCACACCGGGCCTGGCGGAGCTCGGCGACGGCTGCCAGCTCGACGACGTGCTGGGCGAGCTCGAGCGGCGGCTCATCGTGCAGGCCCTCGAGCGCAGCGGCGGCGTGCGCACCAACGCCGCCAAGCTCCTCGGTGTGACCTTTCGTAGTCTCCGCTACCGCATGGAGAAGCTCGGGATGGTGCAGCTGACCGACGAGGAGGAGCCGGCGAGCACCTCGGAGCCGACCTCTAGCGCGCGAATCGTCACCCCGCGGAGCGGCAAGTGACGAAAATTGTCACGTCCGCGGTGCTCCCACCTTGTTCTCCATCCGCTGGAATCTTCTCTTTTCTCGCGAATTCTTCATACACTGCGAAGTCCGCCGCCACCCCCGCGTCCGGCACGAACGTTGCGAAGGAGTATCTCCGATGAAGACGAAACGGTCCGAACGTGGCTTCACGCTCATCGAGCTGGCCGTCGTCGTCGTCATCGTCGGCGTCCTGGCCGTCCTGGCTGTGGTCGGCTATCGCAAGATGATCGACAGCTCCCGGGTCACCGAGGGCTCGCACATGGTGCAAGCCATCCGCGTCGCCCAGGAGACCTATCACTCCGAGACGGGCCGGTACTACAACGCGGGCTGGGCGAAGCTCTGTCCCCATAACGTCGCCGTGGGTGCCCCGCCTTCGAAGACGAAGATGAACTGGACCCCCGGCTGCAACGGCGGCACCGCCACCTGGGCGCCGCTCCCCGTGCACACGGACGGGCCGGTTCTGTTCGGCTACGTCACGCAAGGCGGCACCGTCGACAACGCCGGCACCGCCACCCCGGCTCTCCCCACCGCGTTGGCCGGTGCGACCATCGCTGCCGGCACCGTGCCGAACAACGTGGACTACTACGTGGTGGGAGCGGCGGCGGACATCGACGGCGACGGCAGTAGCGGACGCAATACCGTCATCATCGGGTCTTCGTTCTCCAACGAGCTTTTGACCTACAACGACGGCCAGTGAGTTTCTCCGGCGGAAGCCGGTGAGTGTTTCGAAGAAAAGGAAGAAGGACCGACCATGAAGAAGATTGTTCTACGCAAGGGTCAGGGTGGTTTCACGCTCATCGAGCTCATGATCGTGGTTGCGATCGTGGGTATCCTCGCGGTGCTCGCCGTCTACGGCGTCCGCAAGTACATCGCCAACGCGAAGACCGCGGAAGCCCGCAACTCGCTCGGCCAGATCGGCAAGGATGCCAGCGCCGCCTACGAGCGTGAGTCCATGGCCTCGACGGTCATGGCGCTCGGCGGAAGCACCGGCGTCGTTCGCCGCCTCTGCGCTTCGGCCACCAAGTCGGTCCCCGCCGCCAGCGGTTCCATCAAGGGGCAGAAGTACCAGTCCGGCCCCAACGAGTGGAGCGTCGACGGCACCGCGGTCAACACCGGCTTCGCCTGCCTCCGCTTCGTCATGAACGATCCGCAGTACTTCATGTACAGCTACGGCGCGACCGGCACCACCGGCGTCACCGGTGAGAACTTCAGCAGCGTGGCCAACGGCGACCTCAACGGCGACGGCACCACCTCTGCCTTCACCATCCGTGGCTCGATTCAGACCGGCACCACCGGTGGCCTCGTGCTCACCCTCTCGCCGACCATCGACGAGCTGAACCCGGACGAGTGATCTCTCTGCATAGAGGTTGATCCAAATCTCGAGGCGTTGCTGTACAAGCAACGCCTCGCTTCATTTCCATGGGTCTCATGAGCCGAACCGAAAAGTGGCTTCCCTTCATCGTCGGGTGTGCCCTCGCCCTCCCCACGGTCCTGGTGCATTGCCCTCCGATGGCAGACTACCCGCTGCACGAAGCCATCGTCGGGCTCATGCGGCACTACGGTGACCCGCAGTTCGCCCCCCACGAGCTGTACCGGCTCAACCTCGGGCACCCCAATCAGCTCTTCTACTTCTTGGCGTGGCTGCTTTCGTACCCGCTCGGCGTCACCAAAGCGTGCGAGCTGGTCATCGCCGCGGGGATCGTGCTCATACCGGTGAGCGGCGCCTATTTTTGCCGCGCCTTCGGCAAGTGGCAATGGATCACCCCGCTGCTGGCACCACTCGCCGTGGGCTGGCTGTACTACTGGGGGCTCATCGCCAACATCCTCAGCATCTCGGTCTTCCTGTTCGCGCTGCCGACCCTCGACCGATGCGCCGAGAAGCCCGACTGGCGCGGCGTCGCCAAGGCGTGCGCCTTCATCGTGCTGCTGTACGAGGCCCACGAGGCGACGCTCCTCTCGGCGTGCGCCGTGTACGGTCTCCTGTGCATCGCACGCCCCCTGAGCGTGAAGGGGTCGCTGGCGCGAGCGGTGCCGCTCGCGTTGGCCATGACCATGGCGGTGGTGCAAGTGCGGCTCCAGCGCGCCAACTTTCGCGCCGGCACGGAGCCACCGGAGACGGAGGCCTACGTGCCCCTCTTGGTGAAGCTGACCGTGCTGCCGGCCTCGCTGTTCGCCGGCTTCGAGCTCTGGGTCCAGGTCGTGGTCTTCGGCCTGGCCTCTGCGGTCGCGCTCACCTTCGTCTACCTTCGCGTCGTCGACCGAGACAAGACCAAGCGAACGCTGCGCCAGTGGTTCTACGACCTGCGCTTCGAGGCCGCGGCGCTCATGCTCTTCGTGGCCTACTGGGCGGCCCCCTCGACGCTTAACGGCGCGACCCTGGTCTTCCACCGCTTTCTCCCGTTGGCGTGGGCGCTCTTCGTCGTCTGCGCGAGCCCGCTCCGGCGCACGAAGGTGCCCCGGCTGACGCCGCTCTTGGCGAGCGCCGTGCCCATCGGCATCGCGCTGATCAATTGGCCGCAGTTTTGGGACGCCAACGACGTCTTCGCGCAGCTCGACGACGTCTCGCAGTCGATCGAGATCGGTAGTCCGGTCCTCGCCGTTCAACTGAGCGAGAAGGGCAATCGTCTCTTCCCGCTCGCGACCGCCGCCGGTCACGTGGTGGCCACGCGGGGCGGCCGCGCCGCCTACGACTTCACGCAGTCGCCCATCTCTCCGCTGCTCCTGCGTCTCGAGTGCGACTGGCCGCTGACGCGAGAGCGACTGGTGCTCGACGCGCGGTACATGCGCCCGACCTACGACTTCCGGCGCTTTCGCTACGTCGTCTTCCATGCGCGCGACCCTTGGTTGCTCGACGTCGCCGCGCACATCGTCGCGGACGAGGGGCGGGTCATCGCCCGCAAGGGAGAATGGATGGTGGTCGAATCCAAGCTCAAGGTGCGCGGTCTGTGCAAACCGGACTGGAAGATCCCCGCGCCGCCGCCCATGACCTTTCAGCAACGCTGGGGGAAGATGATCATGGCCGCGGCGGCCAATGGCGATCAGATCGACTACTCCGTTCGCTTTCCCGAGGATCATCCCGACGCGGGCCCCCCTTCGTCGGATGCCGGGGTCGACGGAGCGCTCCCATCGGCCTCCGACGCCGGCGTCCCCTGACGCGAACTCAGGCAGCGACGATGGGTACCCGTCGACGGGCTTGGGGCGTACGGGGGCGCACGTCGACCACGAACCCGTGAAGGTGGGCCGTGAGCGCGCGAAGGCGCGGCGGGCCGCCGTCGAAGCCCGGGTGCATGAGGAGCGCCGGCAACAGCTCTTCGTGCCAGCCGGGACCGCCGAAGTAGGCCCATCGGCCCGCGCCGTACACGTGCTTCTTCGCGAGCTCACCGCCCTTGGCGGTGAACTCCATGGGCTCCTTCTTGCCGAAGAAGGAGCGGATGCGATCGGAGAGGCTCTGGCCGGGCGAGACCTGCAGATCGGGCCACCAGGGGCAGTCGAAGTACTCGTGCTCCTTCACCAGGCCGAGCTCCCAGAGCACCGGCGCCAGGGTCTTCGTTTGCCACTCCGGCGGCGGCTCGAGGCCCTTCTGACCGCGCAGGCGACCGGCCGCACGAATCACGGTGATGCCCCAAGTGTCGGGATTGCACACCGTCACCACCAGCACCTTCTTCGCGAGCTTCGCCACCGCCCGCAGGTAGGTGTTCCAGTCGCCCACGAAGGAGAGCGCGTGGTAGCAGACCACCATGTCGCTCTGCGGGAGCGACGAGAGGTCCGTCTCCGAGACGACGCGGGTGTCGACCTTGGCGTTCTCGCCTTCGTAGATGGCGCGGGTGGCCGCGGCTTGCGCTTCCGAGTCGAAGGCCGCCGTCACCTTGATGCCCCGCTTGGCGAGCCCCACGCCGTGGGTCCCGGGCACGCCCGCCATGCCGTCGATGGGCCCTTCGAGAAAGCTCTCCACCCGGTAGGCATCGGCGATGCGATCGAGCCACTGGTAGAAGCAGTAGCGTTCGTACGCGGTGCCCAGACCGTAGTCGTGGGTGATGACTTGACCCTTCACTTGAGCACCTCGTCGAGACCGGCCATGTTCGCCGCCACCTTGGCCAGCGAGGGCGCGTCGAGCAGTAGGTTGGTGTAGCTCGCGTTGGCGAGCGGGCACGCGCATTCCTTGTTCTTCACCGAGGCGCGGAACGCGTCGGCGGTCTCGCCCAGCCAGATCTTCTTGAAGTCGTAGTCGTGGTCGCGAACGTTGCCCAGCGACTCGGCGCGGATGCAGCAGCCCCAGACGTGGCCGTCGGGCGCCAGATGCGAGCTGGCCCAGCCCGCGTAGCAGTCGATGATCTGCCGCCGCTCTTCCACGATACGGGCCGCGAGATCGTAGTATTCGAGGCGCAACGACTCCACCAGGCGTGCCACCGGCATGCGCGAGCGGTTCTGGCGGATCCCCTCCTGGAGGTGCCGCACCACCGTTCGGTAGTCGGCGATCTCCGGGGTGATGTCCTTCTCCATGGTCTTGAGCTCGACGCGGTTCTCGGCGATCTCGGAGATGAACGAATCGGGCTGGAACACCCGCCGCGCCTCCTTCTCGATCTCGGGAATGCGGTGCACGTTGAGCTTCGAGACCACCGTGTGCACGCCCATCACGATGTGATCGTAGGTCTTCTTCAGGTCGCGGATGAGATCGCGCACCAGGAGCAGCTTCTCCCAGTTGCGATCGGCCCCGCGAATCTCGTCGTGCTTCTCGCCGATCTCGTCCACCGAGAGGTTGAGCACCAGCTGCGAGCCCCGGGAGTACTCGGCGATCTTCGGGAGCAGCGCGAAGATGCGCTCGGTGATGACGCCGTTCATCGGGATGTTGATGATCTGCGGCTCGATCTCCTGGCGGATGAGCCGCACGATCTGGTCGAGGTCCTTGCGCACGAACTGGTCGCCCCCGGAGATGGTGACCCAGATGGGCACCTTCTCGAGGGTACGGAAGGTCTTCGCGTACTCGTCGACGCTCATGTCGTCGACCTTCTTCTGCCAGATGTCGCAGGTAGCGCAGCGGCTCGGGCAACTGTAGGTGACCGACACCGTGAGGTTGATCGGCAGCTGGCGTGCGCGACCCGTCGCGTGCTCCACGCGGTAGCCGGCCAAGCGGGCGAGGATGGGCAATTTCATGGCTGGGTGGATTCGCTCTCGGTGGGCGCGGGGGGCACGGGTTCGGGCTACTGCGGGCGAAGCTTCTTGGTGCTCCGGAGTTGCGTCCAGGTTCGATGTTTGCCCCCCAGGATGCGGGCGTCAATGAATCCGGCTGCGCGCGCCGCCACTTCGACGCCCACCGCCAGCGCGAGCGCCCGGCGACCGTGCGTGTCCTCGGCGTCGTACATCTTCTTGGCTACGCGCAGGAGCACGCCGCGGTCGAGTGTGGAAACCTCGTACCCGAAGGCGAACTCCAGCCAGTAGTGGCCGCGGGCGATGCGCCGACGTTGCTCGAAGTACTCCGCGAGCTTCTCGGGGCCGTGGTTGGTGACCACCGCGTCGGCGACGTAACCGAGCTCGTAGCCCTTGGAGCGCACGATGTCCTCGACCGATGCCTCGTCCACCACCGAGAGCTCGCTCACCCGCTCGATGAGGTCCGCGCGAAAGGCGATGAGCTCACCCATCTTGGGGTGCTCGAGAGCCACCTCGTGGTGCATGGCCCACAGGAGCTGCACCACCTTGCCCATGGTCTGCGAGGGGTCGTTGTCGGGCACCACCTTGGCGCCCACCATGCCGATCTTCGGATTGGCGGTGAACTTGTCCACCACCTTCTGGACGACGTCCGGCGCGAGGCGGAGGTCGGCGCTGCACGAGACCACCACGTGCGCGCGCGGATCGCGCATCTTCAGGTACTCGTTGATGGCGGCCACCTTCCCGGCGCGGCGCTCCTGTACGTGCACCTGCATGCCGGGCCGCCCGCGCGCCATCGCACGTGCCAGCTCTGCGGTGTCGTCGGTGCACCCGCTGGCCACCACCACCACCTCGACTACGCGGGCGGTGGTGAGCTCCTGCTGCAAGATGGACTCGAGGAGCGTTTGAATGTTCTCGGCCTCGTTGTGGGCCGGGACAAGAATCGAGACGTTCATGATAGTCTCACGGCATGAAGAAGGCGCTGGTGACGGGCGCGAGCGGTTTCATCGGGCACCACCTGGTGAACAAACTGCGGGAAATGGGAACGCCGGTGCGCGCGGTCGTGCGCGACGCTGCGCGGGCGCGGGGCATTCTGGGAGACGCCGTGGAGTACGTAGTCGCCGACCTCTCCGACGCGGCCTCGCTGCGAGACGTCGGGGCGGACTGCGACGTCGTGTTCCACAACGCCGTGGACTACCGCGCCCCGCGCGCGCACGTGCCGCAGACCCAGAACCTCTTGGGCGCGCTTCCGGCCCATGTTCGCTGGGTCCAGATGTCGAGCATCGCCGCCATCGGCATAAGACCGCTGGGGACCATCGACGAGAGCACCCCGTGCCGCCCGGAGACCGAGTACGGCAAGGCGAAACTGGAGGCAGATCACCTGGTCCTCGAATCGGTGGAGCGCGAGCAGCGGAAAGCCGTCATTCTGCGACCTCCCACCGTATACGGCCCCGGCGAAACCTACAACTTCCTCTCTCTGTGTCGGGCCATCCAGTCGGGTCGCTTCGCGCTCATCGGCGACGGGCGCAACCGCATCGACTTTCTGTGGGTCGGGAACCTGGTGGACGCGATGATCGCCGCCGCGGACGCCACCATCGAAGGCTGCGAGGCATTCAACATCGCCAACGACCCCGCTCTTCCGTTTCGCGACACCGTCGACATCGTCGCTCGAGAGGTTCGCGGCCGCAGCATCTCGGGCCGAAGGATCCCGCTCCCTGTCGCGAAGGCCATCGCGTGGCCGCTGGACATTGCCGCACGGCTCCTCTCGCGAGAGCTGCCCTTGGGCTCCGCGCGGGTGCGGACCATGAGCGGAGATCTCGCCTTCGATCTGCGAAAGGCTCGCGAACGCCTCGGCTACCGGCCTACCCGCGGCCTCCGCGAGACCATCGCCGAGACCGTCGCCTGGTACCGCAAGGAATCGCTACTTCGCTGACGGCGCCGGGGGATCGGCTCGGGTGGCGCCGCGCGAGAAGAACACCAGCGCAGCCCCTACGAAACCGGTCGCGTAGAAGGTGGCACGATACAGCATGGCCACGACCACCGAGACCGCGGGAGAGACGCCGCCGGCTCCGTACAGCGTGACCATCGTGGCGTCGACGGTGCCGATCCCGCCGGGCAGCCCGGGCAGCGCCGCTACCACCAGGGCGAGCGCCGAACCGACGTAGACCCAGCTCTCCGCAGTGGGCTCGGCCCCGACCGCCGTCACCAACCCGCGGAGCAGTAGCATCTGCGTGGCGCTCACCAGCACGCTGGCCAGGAGCGCCGAGGCGAGGGCCCGACGCCAGCCGTCGGCGCGCAAAAGCGTGACCACCGGCCCGAGCACCCGCGCGAGGATGCCGACCCGCATCACCAGCGCGGCCACCGGTCCGGACCGCAGTACCGCGACGGAGAGAAGGAGTACGAGCGGCACCACCGCGAGCCCCACGCGGAGCTCGACCGCCAGGTGCGTCCCCGACAGGAGCGCGAACGCCAGCGCGATGCTCGTCAGCGAGAGCAGGCCCACGATGCGATCCAGGAGCACGGTGGAAGCGGCGGGGCCCACGGAGAGCCCGAGCTCCGTCAGCGCGAGGATGCGAAACGCGTCGCCGGCGACCCCGGCGGGCAAGAGCAGTCCCGCCGCGAGCGACTTCAGGAAGGTGGCCCAGGCTGTGCGAAAAGGCAGGCGCAGGCCCGCGAGCCGCACGATGAACATCCATCGGGCGCCGGCCGCCGCGGTGCCGCCGAGGTACATGGCGAAGAGCCCCAGGATCCACGGCAAGCGAGCGCGCGCGAGGGTCGAGACCAGCCCCGGCTCGCACCGGAGCGCGGCGCAGGCGGGCGCAGAGAGCGTCCGCGGTCCCTCGGACGCCGAGAGCGTGCACCCGCCGTCGGGGTTCCACTCGCGCGCCGTGAGTGGTCCCAGCGGCGACTCGGAGCAGGCGTCGTAGAAGCGCAGCCGGTAGCCGATGACGGCGATGGCCACCACCGCGAGCACGAGCGTGACCGCACGAACCCATCTTCTTCGGGGCGGCGCCTCGGCCATCCCCCCGGACGTTATCGAACGTCACGCGAAATGCCTACAAAAACGGCCGGTCCTGGTCTACGAGTGCCTCAGCTCGACGATGAACCTCCACCGAACGGCCCTCAAGTTCGCTCTCGTCATCTTCCTCCTCTCGGAGCTTGGCGGGGCCTTCGACGTCATCGAGTACGGCCACTCGACGGCGCTCTACTTCATCAAGCCCGGCAACGCGTTCTTCGCGTCGGCCGCGCTCGGCGCGTTCCTGTTCTTCCTCCGGGCGAAGAAGAGCACGGTGGAACTGGCGGCGGGCTGCGCGCTGGGGTTCGCCGCCGAGATCGCGATGACCATGTGGCGCGGGCGCTCCACCACCATCCTGGGCACGGCCCAGAGCGTGGGCGTGGGGCTGGCGGTGGGCGGCGCAGTGGTGACGCTGGTGCAGGCCATTCGCCTGCGCGGCAAGGAGCGCACCCAGCGCCTGGACACGCTGGCCGAGATGGCCATGCTGCCGGTGTTCATCCTGCTCTCGTCGTTCTTCCTGCACTTCACCGTGCTGCTGCACCCGACCGTGCTCGACCCGCAGGCCTTCGCCGCCGAGATGGGGCTGGGGGCCGACACCGGCTTTCGCTTTGCGCGCTGGGTCCAGACCTCCACGAATTTCACGTGGACGCTCATCATCATCTACGTGGAGCTGCCGCTGGCCGTGGCGCTGGTGTACGCGGCGGAGAAGGCCCGCGGCCGCCACGACGGCGACGTCCTCACCGCATTCGTGTCCGTGGGGTTCTTCGGGTACCTCTGCTACCACCTGTGTCCGGTCATCGGCCCGCGGTTCTTCTTCGAGAACGACTGGCCGCGCCACGCGCCCGACGTCGCCAAGCTGGTGTTCTCGCCGGCCTACAACGCGCCCAACGAGCTGCGCAACTGCATCCCGTCGCTGCACACCTCCTGGGCGCTCATGCTGTACTGGCACGCGCGCCCGCAGAACAAGGCGATCCGGGTGTTCGGCGCGGCGTTCCTCGTGCTCACCCTCATGTCGACGGTGGGCCTGGGTTGGCACTACCTCGTCGATCTGGTCATCGCCTTCCCCTTCTCGCTCGCCGTGCGCGCCGCCTTTCGCAGCACCGTCTCGTGGAAGAACCGGGCGCGCTCGGAGGCCTTCACCTTCGGCGTGGTGGGCACGCTGCTCTGGATCGCGCTCATCCGCGGCGCGGCGCCCGCCGCAGCGG
>Ga0075163_10009172_pt1 | contig 13004 bp, 7 predicted proteins | sample JI1023141ADNA_FD_71478 | JGI IMG/M metagenome (GOLD analysis project Ga0075163, IMG submission 71478) | Wastewater effluent complex algal communities from Wisconsin, to seasonally profile nutrient transformation and Carbon sequestration -... | ecosystem: Engineered > WWTP > Effluent > Algae...
CGGAGCGCTGCCGGTTCGAAAGAATGGTCGCTTCGAATGTCGAAGCGAGCTCGAAGGAACCGATGGCCGCTTCGAGTGCCGGAGCGCTGCCGGTTCGAAAGAATGGTCGCTTCGAATGTCGAAGCGAGCTCGAAGGAACCGATGGCCGCTTCGAGTGTCGGAGCGCTGCTGGTTCGAGAGAACCAATGGTCGCTTCGAATGCCGAAGCGAGCTCGAAGGAACCGATGGCCGCTTCGAGTGTCGGAGCGCTGCCGGTTGAAGGAACCGATGCTCGCTCCGAACGTCGGAGCGAGCGCTACCTGGGTCGGTAGCAAACGCTGGCTTTGCAGCGGACTCTTAATCCGTCGTGACGAGGGTTCGATTCCCTCCCGACCCACGCACAGAGACTCGGCGCCGCGGTCGACAACCGCGATGCTGAACGCGATCGGCACCGTGCCGGCCGCGAAGTACGAGAGACGCGAGCTCGGTGTCGACACCGGTGCCTCGAGCGGAATCGGGTCGGTAGCAAACGCTGGCTTTGCAGCGGATTTTTACTCCGTCGTGACGAGGGTTCGATTCCTTCCCGACCCACGACGCGAAGCTCGTCGAGCTTCGAGCACGAACAGCCATCTCGCTCGTTGGAGATGCGCCCGAACGGGTCGGTAGCAAACGCTGGCTTTGCAGCGGATTCTTACTCCGTCGTGACGAGGGTTCGATTCCCTCCCGACCCACGTCAGGGCCTTCGAACGCGCTCCGGCGCCGCCGTTGGTCCACAACAACCGGTCCCTCACGGGACCACCATGCAGGTGAAGTGTTGCGGTGACACATCGGTGCCCCACACCGAAGTCGGCGGGTTCAACTCCCCCTTCCTGCTCGAGCTCTGGCTGCGTGTTTCGTTTTGCAGGTGAAGTGTTGCGGTGACACATCGGTGCGCCACACCGAAGTCGGCGGGTTCAACTCCCCCCTCCTGCTCCGATCGAAGTTCTCCTAGCGGTTGAAGCTGATCCTCGAGATCAGAGAGTGCATCGCGACGCGCGGTGACTCGCTGACTCCTCGAGCGTGATCACGGACGCGAACAGAAAGCCGGTCGAAATCGGGGCCGTCGTCCAACGGGAAGATGCTGCACTCGCACTGCAGCGATGAGGGTTCGATTCCCTTCGGTCTCCACCACGTGTTTCTCCTGCGGGCCTGGCCGATCGGCATAGGCACTGGGTTTCCACCCCAACAAAGTCGGTTCGACTCCGACGGCCCGCTCCACACTCTCGCCGTCTCCGGACGGCTTTCTTTTCTGCCTTCCTAGCTCAGCTGGTAGCAGCACCCACTTCGTAAGCGGGCGGTCGTCGGTTCGAGTCCGACGGAAGGCTCCGAGAACTTTGCCTCTCCGCACGCGGGTAGCACCGTTGCTTCGTAAGCGACGCGTCGTCGGTTCGACTCCGACGAGAGGCTCGACACGCCTTCCTAGCTCAGTGGATTCAGAGCAGCTGCCTGGTATGCAGCAGGTCGTTGGTTCGATTCCAACGGGAGGCTCCGCTCGGTTCTCTTGCTTCTCTAACTCAATGGAAGAGTGGTTGGCTCACGTCCAGCTGGTTGTTGGTTCGATTCCAACGAGAAGTACTGCTGCCTCCGTCTGCGTCTGGTGACGCACGTTGATTGTCTCTCAACTGTTGGCGGGTTCGATTCCCGTCGGAGGCGCCTTCTCACACCCCTTTCGAGCCGCTACCCAGCGGCCGGTCGCGACAGCGGCCATCGCCACCAGGCGAGTCGAGACCCCTGCCGGGAGGTTTCCCCGGCGCATTCACAACTGTCCGCTTCGCGGGCCGGAGGACCTCATGTTGCTCGAGACTTCGACGACGCCACAGACCGAGCGCATCCCCGGCACGTTGCAGGTGGAGACCTCGGCCAAGGGATACAGCTGGCTCCTGGATGACTGGCAGCGAGTCGATCGCTTCCTCGTCCTCGGTGCCGAGGGTGGAACCTACTACGCCGGCGAGCGAGAGCTCGTGATCGCGAACGCGAGCGCAGCGCAGCGCTGTCTCGCAGCCGATGGCCTTCAGTTTGTCAGCCGGATCGTTGATGCCTCAGAGACGGGACGCGCGCCCAAGAACGATCCGGCGATCTTTCTCCTCGCGATGGCCGCGAAGCTGGGCGACGAGCCCACGCGACGCGCGGCGTACGCGGCGCTACCGCGGGTGTGCCGCATCGGGACCCACCTGATGCACTTCGCACACTACGCGCAGGGCTTCGGTGGCTGGGGACGCGGCATGCGCAAGGCCGTCGGTGCGTGGTTCAATGCCCGCCCGGCGACCGAGCTCGCGTACCAGCTCGCGAAGTATCAGGCCCGTGACGGCTGGTCGAATCGCGACCTGCTGCGGCTCTCGCATCCCCGAGCCGCCTCACCGTCACACGATCGGTTGTTCGCCTGGGCGGTCAAGGGCGCGTTGCCCGAGGGCGCCGGTGAAGATCCTGCGCTGGCGCTGATCGTCGCGATGCGCGAGCTGCAGACCATCGAGGATGTGGCCACGGCCGCCGAGCTGATTCGCAGCCACCGCGTTCCCCGCGAGTGCGTCCCGACGCCGCTGCTTCGCCACCCGGAGATCTGGGAGGCGCTCCTGGAGGCGATGCCGCTCGGCGCGATGCTTCGCAACCTCGCGACGATGACGCGCGTGGGGCTGATCGCGGTCGGCTCGGCGGCCACGAAGAAGATCGTCGACGAGCTTCGCAACGCAGACCGGATCTCCAGGGCACGCGTTCATCCGCTGGCCATCCTCGCCGCGCTGGTCACGTACCGGTCCGGCCGGGGCAAGGGAGACGGGGCTTGGATCCCGGTGCTCGACATCATCGATGCGCTCGACGCCGCGTTCTACCTGAGCTTCGGCTCGGTGGTGCCGGCGAACAAGCGGATGCTCCTCGCGCTCGATGTCTCGGGCTCGATGGGCTCGGGCTCGGTCGGCGGTGTGGTCGGCATGACACCTCGGATCGGAAGCGCGGCGATGGCCCTGGTCACGGCTGCAACCGAACCGTCGACCACCATCCTTGGTTTCACCACCGACATCACGCGGCTCGATGTTGCAGGCAAGCGGCTCGATCGCGTGGTGTCGGAGACTGGTGGCTTGGGATTTGGCGGCACCGACTGTGCGCAGCCCATGCTGTGGGCGATGCAGCACAAGCTCGAGGTCGACACGTTCGTGGTCTACACGGATAGCGAGACCTGGGCCGGCAACGTGCACCCGGCGCAGGCACTGGAACAGTATCGAGAAGCACATGGCATCCCGGCCAAGCTGATCGTGGTCGGGATGACGTCGAACGGATTCACCATCGCGAATCCCGACGACGCCGGCATGCTCGACGTTGTCGGCTTCGACACGTCGACACCGCTGGTCCTCTCCGACTTCGCTCGCGCGTAGCAATACGAAGCTGAGCGAAGGCGCGGTCCGCGACAGCTGCCGGTGGCCCACCACCACCGGCATCCCTTTCTCGGGGCTTCGGCCCCCCCCTTTTGGGAGCGAAGCTCAAGTGGCTGAGCGGCCGGTTGTTAACCGGATGGATGTTGGTTCGAGCCCAACCGTTCCCGCGTCTGAGTAACTGGTCTTGTCGGTGTCGTACAAACGGCTAGTACACCCGCCTCTCAAGCGGACAACACGGGTTCGATTCCCGTCACCGATACTTTCAACAGGGTAAGAGCCGTCGGATTCGGAGCGCGAGCTCGCCTAGTCTCCTAAGGACAGGTCTTCCGACGCGCGCTCGCCCGAACTGGCAGTCCGTGCTGGGCATCGATGCAGCTCATTCCTGCAATCGCGATGGTTCGATTCCATCGACTGCTACGTCTCGCGTCCAACCGTAGAAGCCCTACACGCAAAGATCACCGGTTCGAGTCCGGTACGCTCATCCCGGGGCGTCTTGCTGCAGGTCGGCACGTTCCTATCAAGAAAAGACGAAGTCATCTGTGGCTTCTCTACTCGGACGCGAACACATTTTCGCCGCGCTGCTCGCGGCACCAAGCTCTCTGCGCTCAACGTTCGTAGCCCTACACGCAATCAAAGTTGGTTCGACTCCAACACCATCCACGCAACGGGTGGTCGCCGACGGAACGGCACTTTCCCTGTAAAGGAAAAGACCCTCGGGTCTTTTGTGGCTTCGACACTCGAGCGCAGAGCATTTTTTCTCGCGGTGCCACTGGTGAGGCAATGACACTTCGCGGAGGAAGCGCGAGGAGTCCGTTCGTTTAGCCCGAACGAATGTTGGGTTCGATTCCCTCCACCGCGACTAGATCGTTCTGCACACGCCATCGTTCCGAGGACGGGACGCAGCGCTACGAACGCTGTGGTGAGGGTTCAATTCCTTCCGGTGGTACGAGATCTGGCTGTAGCTCATTAGGAGAGCGCTTGGTCGGGGACCAAGAGGCAGGAGGTGCAATCCCTCTCAGCCAGACGATTCCGGACAGTAGCCGAGCAGTAAGGCGCGCCCTTCGGGAGGGTGAGAGCGCAGGTGCAATCCCTGTCTGTCCGACGAAGTTCTGTACGAAGTATCTGGCTGTAGCTCAGGAGTAGAGCACTTGGTTCGGGACCAAGAAGCCGCTGGTGCGATTCCAGTCAGCCAGACGAATCATCCGGGTGTAGCTCAGGAGCAGAGCACGTCGCCGACTACGACGTTGTCAGTGGTGCGATTCCACTCATCCGGACCCTTTGTGTTCGTTCCGCGGATCGGGACACGACAGTGCGAACGTCGATGGCGGAGGTTCGAATCCTCCCGAACACACGTTTTGGGTTGCCGTCTGGGACGAACTTGGCCTCCAAATCCGAGTAGCAGCGTTCAATTCGCTGGCAGCCTGCTTTGCCCGTTCCTCCTCGGAGAATCGGGCCGCCGTGGTGTGACAGCCGCTAGATCGAATCTGGCCATTGGACGGCGAATTTTCTACCCAGAGCTCTCGCGAGCTCGCTTCCCGCCTGTAGCACGACAGCTCGTGCATTCGCCTGATAAGCGAAAGGTGAAGGTGCGATTCCTTCCAGGCGGACTGTGGTCGATGTCGAAGTAGTCGAGACACGAGGCCGTGAACCTCGAGTAAGCGGGTGCGAGTCCCGCCGGCCACCCCACGGGAATGTTGACGGTTAAGACACCGAGGTCGCCTGTAAAGCGATCGCCCTTTGGACAACTGGGTGCGAGTCCCAGCATTCCCACGATCTGTTTGTCGCCGTAGACCAACTTGGAAGAGTCACTGGCATGAGAGGCCAGACAGCGCGGGTTCGAACCCCGCCGGCGATACTTGGGTCGAACGAGGTTCGACCAAAATGTGTGGGGAGGGTGCGAGCTCCCAAGCAGGTCTCATAAGCCTGCCGACGCCGGTGCGACTCCGGCCCCCGCAACCAGCTTGCCGTCGTAGACCAACGCAGAGTCAGCGCCCTCAAAACGCGCGCAGTGGAGGTTCGAGTCCTCTCGACGGTACGTCATTTCCAGAAGCTCGTTTCACTCGCCGCCGTAGACCAACAGAAGAGTCAGCGTCCTCAGAAGGCGTGTAGTGGAGGTGCAAATCCTCTCGGCGGTACCGCGTTCCTGATCGAGAAACCTTGCCCGCATTCTGTGGGCCGGCTGAGCGAGCGAACGGGCGTTCGCTCAGCGTCAAACACCCGCTTGGAAGGGGCGTGTGCCCAATGATGCACGTCGATGCTACGCGTACGCTCCTGCTCACGCAGGGATACGAGCCGGTCAAGATCATTCCGTGGCAGCGCGCGATGACGCTGCTCGCCCTCGACAAGGTCGATATCGTCGAGGAGTACGACGCGGAGATCCGCGCGACCTCCCTCATCATCAAGGTCCCGGCAGTGGTCCGGCTCCGCAAGGCGTTTCGTCGCCACGCGAAGCCGGTGAAGTTCTCGCGCGTCAACATCTACGCGCGCGACGGCTACCGCTGCCAGTACTGCGGCGTGAAGTGCACGATCGATGGCCTCACGTACGACCACGTCATGCCGCGTTCGCGCGGTGGACGGACGACGTGGGAGAACATCGTCTCGTGCTGCTACACCTGCAACTCGAACAAGGCGAACCGCACGCCTGCAGAGGCGCGCATGACGCTGCGTTCGACGCCGGCTCGCCCGACGTGGGTGCCGGCCGTGCAGATCCGTGTCTCCGCGAGGAGCGTCCCGGACGCGTGGCGTGACTACGTGTACTGGACGGGCGAGATCGACGAGGACGGGTTGGGCGTGATGTGAGGACGACGGTGAGTCACGCGGGCGCCCGGCAAGGCGCAGCGCCGCTCACCGCGTCTTCCGGCTCTTCTTCAGAGGGTTGTTTCGTCGTCATCACTCATTTTTGGGGATTAGTTCAATTGGTAGAACACACCGCTCTGAACGGTCGAGGTTGCTGGTTCGAGCCCAGCGTCCCCAACGAAGTGTTTGTTTTCTGGGGCCGTGTTCCAACGGGAAGATGCCGCACTTGCAATGCGTGCGATGAGGGTTCGATTCCCTTCGGTCTCCACTATCTCGAAGCTCACGGATACGTCTAGGACACGTTCGTCGACTCGTCGATCAACGAGGCGAGTGTAATCCTCGTCGTGAGCGCGTCACTGTCCGAATGCACTCGTCGCCAAGCCAGCTAAGGCACGCGTCTGCAAAGCGCGCATACCTCGGTGCAAATCCGAGCGAGTGCTCCGAGATCCACACGCCTCCGCGCGCAGATGCGACCCGGGTTTCCGACACCTGGTGAGCTGGTGCGACTCCAGCCGGTGGTACTTCAAGCGTCAGTCGACATCGACGTCCACATCGCCCGGCGCTGCGTTGCGTTTCGGCGGCGGCGGTGGCGGCTTGCGAACCTTCGCGAGCGTCTCCTGCAGCTCCTCGACCTCGACGTCGACGATCATGCCCGCGAGCGCGCTGTCCGGAAGGTCGAGCGCCTTCGCGAGCGAGCGCAGGTAGTCGTCCTCCGCGAAGTCGATCTCCTCGTCGGCCTCGTGGACCGCGGCGACCAGGAACAGCAGGCGGCGGCGATCGTCCTCGGAGTCCGGCTTGAACTCCGCGGCGGCCTTCGCCACGTCGAAGCCCTTCGCGTCGAAGTTCTTGATCCGCGCCTCGAGCTCGTCGGTGAGCTTGGCACCGGTCAGGTCTGCGAGCATCTCGCGGACCTCCTCGCGCTCGCGATCCTTGAACTCTTCATCGGCATACGCCGCGCCGAGCAACAGGTCGCACACGCCAAGGATGCGGTCGGGGAGGGCCATGCCTCGAACATATCCCAGGTAGGATTCGTGGAGTGAGGCGCGCCTTGTTGCTGTTCTGTCTGGCGCTCGCGTGCTCCGGGCCGCAACGCGCGAAGCCGCGCCGGGGTCCGAAGCTCGTGGTGATGATCGTGATCGATCAGCTGCCGAGCCGGATCTTCGAGCGCGACAAGGCGCTGTTCACCGGTGGCCTCGCGCGGATGTTGCGCGACGGTGGCTACGTGCCCGCGGCCGAGCTGCCATACGCGAACACGTACACGGCACCCGGGCACGCCGCGATCGGCACCGGCGCACCACCGTCGGTGACCGGCATCGTGGGCAACAACTGGTGGCGACGCGCCGAGGCGATCGAGCGCGAGGCCGAGTACGACACCACGGCGCCGGTGCTGTCCGTCGCTGCCTCGCACGCCGGCGTGCTGTCCGCCGGCGACAACGGCTCCGCGATCGCGCTGCGGGTCGATGGGGTCGCGGACGTGTTGCGCCGGGAGACCGGTGGCAAGGCGAAGTCGGTCGCGATCTCCCTCAAGGCACGCGGTGCGGTGTTCGTCGCCGGCAAGCACCCCGATCTCGCGATCTGGTACGAGCCCGAGGCGGGCGGAATGACCACCTCGAAGGCCTACGCGGCAGAGCCACCGCGCTGGCTGGTCGAGCTCGCGGCAACCCGGCCGGCCTCGCGGTTCTATCGCAGCAACTGGACGGCGAAGGATCCGGCGCTGCTCGCCAGGATCACGAAGATCGCGGATGCCTCACCTGGCGAAGGCTCGATCGGTGGCCTGACCCCGCAGTTCCCCCACGACCTCGCAGCCACCGAAGCGCCGACGAAGTCGATCGTGCACACGCCGTTCGCCGACGACATCGTGATGGACGCGGTGATCGGGGCGCTCGAGGAGATGCAGCTCGGCAAGGACGAGACGCCCGATCTGCTCGCGGTCAGCTTCTCCGCACACGACTTCGCCGGTCACATGTGGGGCCCCGATTCGTGGGAGGTGCTCGATCTGACGATGCGCCTCGATCTCACGCTCGGTCAGCTGTTCACCACGCTCGACCAGCAGGTCGGCGTCGGCGAGTGGGCCGCCGTGCTGACCAGCGATCATGGATCGACGCCCGTGGTCGAGCGCGGCAAGCCCGGCGCGCGCCGGATCCCGACCGCCGAGGTGACGAAGGCGATCGACGACGCGCTGTTGCCGTACGGAGCGCCGTCGTTCGTCGCGCGCGTCGCGTCGAGCAACATCTACTTCAACGCGGACTTCGCGCGCGTCCTGCGCAAGCCCGAGGCACTGCGGGCGGCGGCGGCGGCGGTCGCGAAGCTGCCGAACATCGCGGCGGCGGTCCCGCTATCGGAGGTCATCGGCCACTGCGAGACCCGCCAGGGCCTCGAACAGGCGATCTGTTTCGGCGCCGTCGAGGGAGACGGTGGCGAGCTGTTCGTGGTGCCCGTGGCCGGCTCGCTGATCACCGACTACCAGACCGGGACGCACCACGACGCACCGTTCGACGACAACCGGCGGGTTCCGATCCTCGTCCTCGCACCCGGGCTCGCCGCGCAACGCGGCACCGGCACGCTGCTGCAGGTCGCGCCGACGGTCGCGGCGCTGCTCGGGATCTCCGCCCCACCGGCGGCGAAGTCACCGGCGTTGTTCGGTCTTCGCTAGCTCGGCGGCAAAGAACGGTGACGAGGTCGCGAGCGTGGTGACGTACTCGGCGACATCGCCGCGCGCCTGCGGCGACAGCTTCGCGAACGGCACGACGTGCTCGTCGGGCACGTAGCGCAGCGTGAAGTTGACGCGCCGGGTGCGGAAGCCTTCGATCACCGGCGGTAGCCCGGTCTTGTGCTTGTCCTCGACCCGCTGGACGCGGTGCAACAGGTCGTCCTTCCAGCGCGGGCCACCGAAGATCTGCAGCGAGCCGTCCTCGAGCCACTCCGTCCGCACCGGCGGGGCGTTGTGGACGTCGCCTCGCCGCACGAACTGGAAGCGGGCGCGCTCCCCGAGCGAGAGTGATGCGACCGGACCGGGCTCGAAGTCGCGATGCTCGCCTACCCTCGCGGCATCGATCTCCTTCCCGTTCTCGATCCGATCGCCGTAGAAGTTCACCAGGCAGGTGTTGAGGTGCCAGCGCCGCGGCACCGCCTGCGCGGGGAAGCCCGACCGCACGCGTCGCTCGATCCCCTGGGTCAGCTTCGCGAGCCACGGCGGAAACGGCTCGGCCGCCACGGCCGCGTTCTGGATCCGCCGAGGCGGCTCGTAGTACCCGAGGCAGGCGAACTGCCAGTTACCGAGCCAGTACACGGGGCGGAGCAGGGCGCGCTGTTGCTTGCCCGGCGGGAGCGGGCGCCGCGTCGAGAACCGCATCTCCCAGAGCGGGTGTAACGCCGCGAGCCAGGTCAGGATCTCGGCCCGGGTCCCGGCATCGATGAAGCCGGGCTCGTAGACGTAGCAGGGATCGTGCACCGCCCCGCTACGTAGCACGCAACCCTGGGCGCAGCCGAGCGAGAGGGCCGCCCATGCGTGCTCTCGACTGGTTGTTCGCCCCTCGCTGTGTCGGCTGCGGCGTGGTGCAAACCGATCGCCGATCCGATCCGAGCCCCGACCCGATGTGCGAGCCGTGTAGCGCCTCGCTCGACGAGATCGGGCCGGCGTGTCCCGCGTGCTCCGAGCCGACCGACGAGGGCGTGGCGTGCAAGCGATGTCGCGCGGCGCCGCTCGCGCTCGAGCGGATCGTGTCGCCGTGGCGGTTCGGCGGTCAGCTCGCCGTCGCGATCCGCCGGCTCAAGCTCGCCGGCCACACCAGCATCGCGCGCGCGATCGCGCCGTTGTGGGCGCCGCTTGTCGCGGCCGCGGCGGAGCCGGACGCCCTGGTGGTCCCGGTGCCCACGCACTGGCGCCGGCGGTTTCGTCGCGGCTTCGACCACGCGTGGTTGCTCGCGCTCCACGCCTGCGCGTCGGCCGGGTTGCCGCGCCCGATCCCGGCGCTGCGGAAGCTGCGCGCCTCTCCACCGCAGAGCACGCTGACGGCCGCCGAGCGCCGCACGAACTTGCAGGGTTGCTTCGCCACGCGCGTGCCCGTCATCGGGCGCTCGATCGTGCTGGTCGACGACGTCGCGACCACGGGCACCACGCTGTCAGAGTGCGCGCGAACCTTGCTCGATGCGGGGGCGGTGCGCGTCGTCGGCGTGGTGCTCGCGCGGTCTCATTCTTTGCCCACTACTTCCGCTCCAAGATGATCAACTCGACGCGGTTGTTGACGTCCGCCGAGCCCTTCTGACCCTCCGGTGCCAGCAGCTTGGTGCTGCCGAAGCCGCGCGCCTCGACGCGATTCGCCGCGATGCCGTACTGCACGAGCCAGTCGCGGATCGCCTGCGCGCGCTTGTCCGACACCTCCTGATCCTTCTCGAAGTTCCCCGACGGATGGACGTGGGCGGTGACGCGGAGTCGCACGATCTCGGTGTGTGCGCGCATCGTCGCGCCGACCTGGCCGAGCACGTTGAACGAGGCCTTCGAGATCTGGATCTTCGCGCCGCGATCGAACGTGATCGAGTCGAGCGTCTCGATCCGATCCGGGCTCAGCACGATCACCGAGTCGCCCGGGTCCGCGCAGCCGTCGTCGTCCTTGTTGCCGTTGATCGTCTCGGCCTCGGCGGGGCACTTGTCCTTCGCGTCGGGGATGCCGTCGTTGTCGTTGTCGGGATCGGGGCAGCCGTCGACGTCGTTGAAGCCGTCCTTGTCCTCCGGCTCGTTCGGGCACTTGTCGGCCGCGTCGGCGACGCCGTCCTTGTCGTTGTCCTTGTCGGGACAGCCATCGTCGTCCTCGAACTTGTCGACGTCCTCCGGGTCGAGTGGGCACTTGTCGACCGCATCGGCGATGCCGTCCTTGTCGTTGTCGAGATCGGGGCAGCCGTCGGTGTCGTCGAACAGGTCGAGGTCCTCGGGCTCGTTCGGACACTTGTCGACGCTGTCGCGAATGCCATCGCCGTCGGCATCGAGGTCCGGCTTGGGCTGCACGGCGATGCGGATCGGTCGGAGCTCGGGCGCCCGCGGCGCGTAGCTCAGCTCGAGCACGCCGCGCAGGCTCGGCGAGCCCGCCGCCGACGTCAGGCCGCGACCGAACGCGAGGCCGATGTTGAAGCGATGATCCGGGGCGTAGCGCAGCCCGGCGAGCCACTCGATCGGCGACAGCGACACCGCGCCCGTCGTCGCGGTCGCCTTGCGCGCGGCCGGGAGCAGATCGCCGAACATCTCCGCGGACAGCCACATCCGATCGAGCGCGTGGACGCTGGCACCGACGCCCCACGTCATCCCGCTACCCTGTTCGATGTTCGCGAACTCGGACTTCGCGCGCGCGACGCCACCGAAGTGACCGGTCAACGAGATCCGGTGCTCGAGCGTGTCGGGCGTCAGGCTCCCGATCGCGATCGCGCGGAGCGACGGCTTCTCGGTGCCGGTGAACGAATCCTTCGCCGCCGTCGGGATGGTCAGCTGGAGGCCGGTGGCGATCGCCGCACCGCCGTGCTTCCACAGCCGCGCCTTGCCATGCAGCGTGAGGTCGCCCATCGCGGCGCCGCTCGCCGGATCCGCGGTGAACATCATCGTGCGATCGCCCGCCGCCGCACCGTCCTGCAGGTAGAGCGGGACCCGCGCGCCGGCCTCGAACCGATCGAGGAACGCGAACGCGCCGCCGAGCAGCATCAGCGTGCTGCGCTGGATCACCTGGGCCTGACCGTTGATCCCACCGTCGAGGACCAGCGGATCGGTCGCGTGCGAGAACGTCGCGCTGATCACGTAGTCGCCGGCGTGGCCGACGTCCGCCGACTGCAGCTGGAACGTGCTGCCGGTGGTCGCCGGCGTCGGATCGAAGATCGAGATCGCGAGCTTGTCGGCCGAGGCGGGCACCGCACTCAGCACGATCGCGCCGGCGATCAGGGAGCGGCGTCGACGGCGCAGCATCATGCCGATCGCACCGAGGCCGAGCAGGGCGCCCCCGCCGGCATCTCCGCCGGTCGAACAGCCGCCGCCACCGTGGGCGTCGACGAACACCGCCTGGCCCTCGAGGCACACCGTGGCCTGCGGCACCGGATCGGGATCGAGGTAGAGCTGCGCCGCGGCGACGAAGCGGCCCGGGGTGGCCGACGTGAACGCGACGTCGAACGTCGCCTGGCCATTCGGCGCGAGCTCGGTGCCGACCGGAGGATCGGGCAGCGTGAACGCGGCCGCGTTCGCCGTGGTCTCGGCGGTCGCACACGCCGGATCGTCGACGATGTCGATCCTGGTGATCGCGAACGTGGTGGCGGCATTGGAGCTCGCCACCACCAGGGCATCGCGGATCGCCACCGGCACGCCGATGCCGGTGAAGCCGAGGTCGACGCGCTGCGGCCCGCCGAACTGGACGTTGCGATCGATCGCGGTGCCGCTGAACGTCACGGTGACGGTGGGCTCGCTGCGGTCATCGCTGGCGATCGTCACCGTCGCGGACGGCTGCGCCCCGAGCGTCGTCGGCGAGAACCGCACGCGATACTCGGCGGTGGCGCCTGCGGGGATGTCCTGGGCGGCGGTGTCGAGCAGCGTCCACACGTCGCCGGCGACGGTGTCGAGCGTCACCTGCGTCACGTGCAGCACGGCATCGCCGGTGTTGGTGATCGCGACCGCGCGGATCGGTGCGCCCTCACCGGGGTTGCGGAAGGTGTCGGGGAACGCGGTGTTCGCGACCACGTCGATCTCGCGATCGATGATCAGGGTGTCCAGCGACACCGAGTTGTTCGCGGTCGCGGGATCCGCGAAGTTCGAGCTGACGGTGAGGACGGTGGTGGCCGTGGTGCCGCTCGGCGCGT
>Ga0075163_10009173_pt1 | contig 13003 bp, 10 predicted proteins | sample JI1023141ADNA_FD_71478 | JGI IMG/M metagenome (GOLD analysis project Ga0075163, IMG submission 71478) | Wastewater effluent complex algal communities from Wisconsin, to seasonally profile nutrient transformation and Carbon sequestration -... | ecosystem: Engineered > WWTP > Effluent > Algae...
AATTACAGTCAGAAGTAAGCCATCGTAACCGGCAGAATAAAAACATAGCTTATGGCGTGCTTGTATTAGTTATGCTGGCAAGTGGCTTAGCTTTTTACATATTCAGAAAAAGAAAACTCCTGCAGGCAAAGCAAGCGATGACCAGCGAACGACTCCGAATCAGTCAGGAACTGCATGATGAAGTAGGCGCTACCCTTAGCGGCATTGCCATGTACAGCCACCTTGCAAAAGAGCAGGTAAAAAATCCACAAACAGGTGCAATAGAAAATTCGCTCAATATCATACAAAGCAATGCTGGTGAAATGGTGAACAAACTCAATGATATTGTATGGCTGATAAATCCCGGTCAGGACAGTCTGCAAAAGCTGATGCAGCGGCTGGAAGATTATGCCATACAAATTGCCGCAGTAAAAAATATCCGGGTAAAATCAAACGTAAACGGGCATCATTCAACCAATATTTTACCCGCCGAAACCCGCCGCAATATCTACCTGGTTTAAAGAAGCCATCAACAATGCGGTTAAATATAGTAATGCCACATTGCTTGAATTGTATATAAAAGAGCAAGATGGCAATATAGAAATCTCTTTAAAAGACGATGGCGATGGCTTTGATATGGAAACCGTAAACCGTGGTAATGGTTTAAACAATATGGAGCAAAGGGCAAAAGATATTAAGGCAAGTTGCAGTATTACATCTGCCGAAGGTAAAGGGACTACGATCTCCCTTTCTATAAAAATACCCTGATGAGGTACTTGCTTTACAAATAAAAAAGCCCAACTTTATCATCACTACATGGAAATAAAAGTCGCCATATTTGAAGACAATAAATTAGTAAGGGATGCCCTGGAAGCTATATTGAATGGCACAGGTGGCTATACCTGCTGCGGTACTTTTCCCGATGGCAGCCGCTGGGAAGAAAAAATAAAAAGAGCCGCACCCGATGTGATACTGATGGATATAGAAATGCCCGGACTGAACGGCATTGAACTTACCCGGCAAATGCAACAGCAATATCCTGAAATAAAAATTGTTATCCAGACGGTATTCAACGACAGTGAAAAAATATTCCAGGCATTGTGTGCAGGCGCTTCCGGTTACATACTTAAAAACGACCCTCCCAATAAGTATTTAGAAGCCGTAACAGAAGTGTACAATGGTGGTGCCAGTATGAATGTGAGTGTGGCAAAAAAGGCATTGGCATTTTTTTCTGCTGCAAGTGTCAGCAGTTTCCCCGTTGGGGATGAAGAGCATAACCTCAGCCAGCGGGAGAAAGAAATATTATTGCTGATGGCAGAAGGATTGAGTTGTAAAGCCATTGCCGATAAAGTATTTATCAGTTACGATACAGTACGAACACATGTAAAGCACATCTATAAAAAACTACACGTAAACAGCCGCAACGAAGCAGTTATAAAAGCGGGGCATTTAAAAGCACTTTCAAAAATATAATTACCCTTTTCTGCGGTAATATTTTTCTCCTTTGCTACATTCTTTGCCTTTCACTACCACAATAATCCAGCATAAAATGCAGTTGTAACTTCTTTCTCTATGTCCCCTGCCACTCTTCGTGCCAAATCTTCTACCTCTATCCCTTACAAATATCACCCAATGGGGTATTGATTTGCCTCCAATTCAAAGGCAACTTTACCCTGTGCTTTTTAAGTATAAGAGTTAGCCGAAAATCTTTATCAAGAGTAGGCGTCTATAAAAATGATATTTATGAAACAGTTCCTTTTAATGCTGCTGGTACTTTTAAATATTGGTTTTTGCCAGGCACAAAGCCAAAAAGTAAAACCCAAAAATACCACAAAACCTCCTGGGCAAACGCCGCCAACAGCGCCACCAAAACCTACACCACCTGAGCAAATGGAGAAAAAGAAAGATTCGGGGTCAAAAAGTAGTTTAGGGAAACCCAGATTCCCTATCGACCCTTTCCCAATGGAAAAAGAATTGAGAAATGCAGCTGCCAAGAAGAAGGACTCAATGTGAATTAAATTAAGCCAGAGTAGGTTGATTAAAATAGGAATTTATGGTACTAACAGGTATAATATTTCTGCTGTTTATTATTGCTTTTGTATTTGCTAAAATCGCAGATAAAAACAGAGACAAGTTTCAATTTGACATGCTGCCCAATGAAAAAATACTGCAGGTGGAAAATGATGTTACCTTTTTTGGCATTAATAGGAGATTGGGTAAAACCGGTATTTTATATTTAACCAGTAAGCGGCTTGTGTTTTTTAGATACCAATTTGGGTTCTTGCAATTTATCCCCTTGATTGGAAGTACATTGGTAGCTGTTTTTCTGGATAAGCAAATATGCTGGGAGCTTCCTGTTAATCAAATCATCACATATCATTTTAAACCTACGGTAATTAAAACCAATAATGGTACCAGGGTAGGAAGTTTCGGGGAAACAAAATTCTTCACTTTAGACAAAGAAAACATTGAGTTTGATATCCCGTTAAAATTTACTGATTATACAAAGTCTGATTTACTGGTGGCACTGGATACCTTATTATCTCAAAAGGCATAACGAAACAGGTGGAGACAGGTAAAGATAAGCACCGGGAAATAAATGCAGTTCTGTGCTGTACAATTAAAACAAAAATGAATACGCCAGGCAATACCAGTACCCGGAAAAGTAACCTTAATTTCTTACAGCAGGCGATACCTGGTCTTTTAAAAAATAAAAACAGCCTTTGATTCTATACACCTGAATATTTAAAAATTAAAACTTTACTGCCATGTTTAAATTGTATTTCGCAATTTTCTTACTGCTGCTCAGCCCGGCATTGCTTTCAGCACAGTCAGTTCAAACAAAAAAAAACGTGGGCAAAATAATATTTGCCACAGAGCCATTTAGCAATGGCAACGTTAGCAAAACTAAAAGTTTTAAGAGCAGCGATTTTATTTATGGGCAGCTGGTAACAAATGGTAATTATTTTTACAACTTTTTGACTGATGACAAAGGAAAGATGGTGGACAAAGACAAAATTTATCCTAAATGGTATTTGCGTTATGCATTGTCTGTATATAAAAATAATAAGTTTATCTATGCGGCAGATCAGGATGCATGCCTATTTACCAATATCAACTGGAATATCGAAACATTAAATTTTGATATATTACCCAGTAGTCAAAATGCTTCAACAACATTTGTAAGCAGATATTGGGAACGCACTCCGAAAGCTGCAACTTTGCATTCCATTATGAGAGATTTACGGCAAATGTATTTCCCGGAAAGTGGGGTTTATACAATTAAAGTTTCGATTTTCAACGAGGCTTTTGATGAAATGGGAAAGGCAAAGTCATGGGATGACAATCAGTTATTTGAAGGTGAATTTGATTTTGCGTTCAACATCAATGACCTTCCTGATATAAATGCAAATGCAATTGCAATTTCTAAAAAAGCTGAAGACCTGAAATTAGAAGCAAGCAAAATGCCCTATTCCTGGACAGATAAAAGTGCTGCCAGTGCAGCAGGATTCACCGTTGCACAAATTAAGAAAGCGTTTATTGATCTTAGAGATGCAGATGCCCAAATTATGAAAGTATATATTGAACCGACTGGGTCATGGGTTATTTCATACAACAAATTTGGTATCCCAACCGAACAGTATTTGGATAAAAAAATTTATGTTTTTTATAAACTAAATGGAGATTGTAGGGGAGCAGATGTGTATATAAGAAAACGCTACCTCGGAGGAGGGAAATATGGACCAGCTAATATTTCTACAACTGAAAATAGTTTCTTCGAAAAGTATCCCTGTTCTAAAATGAAATAATTAAATGCAATACAGGTTGCCTATTTGATTTCAATATTAGTCACTAATGAAATTATCACCGCAATTTTTCTTTTTTTTCTTTTTTTTGTTGTACTGTAAGTCCGCAAAAGCACAAGCAGGCGATATTAAGTTTATCACTGCAATAAGATCTGTTTCAGATTATAAAGAAGACGGCGTAAAGGGAATAAACATTACCTGCCGGTACAATGGTTTGGCAGTGGAAGAAATGAGTCACAATGATTCAATTTTAGAAAAAGCACTGTTCACCATTTCAATAAAGCTTTTTTTAAATGATGTGGCAATTAATCCTGCTTTCGGTTATCAGCAACTGGCAAATAGAAAAAATGAGATTGTATTTACCAGGCATTTATTAAGGTCAGAATCGGAAGCATCTAAAATAGATAAGAAAGTAGATGTTTTTGTGCCATACGCTGCCTTAAAATTGCCCGGTCTCGCCGATTATTCCATTACTGCAAAAGCTGAAGTGGTAATGGAAATTGATATGGAAAGCAGGCTGATACAGACAATAGAAAAGCAAAACATTGCCTTTTATAAACCTGCCACCCACACTGCCAGTTTTGTTATAGACAGTATTGCAGTAAATATTTTAGACACAAGGGGCAGGGCCTGGGATCATTCTTTATTTAGCAGCGATGCACCCGATATTGGTGTGGAAATTAAATTAGCCAATACTATAGTTTGGCAAAAGTATTTCAATAATACCTACCTCTTTGCGCTACCGGCTACTGCAAATACAATTTCATTTGCCATAAGCGAAGGTGACCAGGTAACCTTTTTAATTGAAGACAGGGATATAATGGTTAGTGACTTAATTGCCACTATCAATTTTAAAAGCAATGAAGCAAAAAATGGAGAATGGCAGCAGTATATCCCAGGAGGTGGTAATATAAAAGCCTGCAGTATTTTTTTCAAAGTAGATTGAGATGATGGAAGCGTTTAATTGCGGCATTTATGAACAGCCTGTCTTTGCTTATCCTGTGAAATCACTCAATGGGGTATTGTACTTGCTTCAAGTAAACAGCATCTTTATAACATTATTAAAACAGAGAGGATACCTAAAATCTTTTTAAAAGAGTAGGCATTAAAATAAAAGCGTTTTATCATGAAAAAAACAATAGTAACCACATTGGTTTTGCTAAGCGTTGGAATGTGCCAGGTGCAAGCCAAAAAATTAAAAGACCCGGAACCTAAAACCAACACGCCAGCACCGCCGGTATAAACACCACCTACAGCACCACCCAAACCAACACCAATAAAAATAAAGGTTAAAACACAATCATTAGGAATAGAGAAAGAAATCTTGGTTTACTACAAATTTTATTTATTTATAAATTCAAAAAAAATGAAAAAATTATTATTCACTGTAATTATTCTTGGTTTTTTTGTGTTGAACACTTTTGCGCAAGTGAAGACAATTAATAATACTAAAAATATTACAAAGGTAAACGACTCAACAATTGTTCTTTATCAGAAAGCTGTTACTCCGCCACATAACTTTTTCTACATTCACGATTCAGGAGGCAAACTTGTCACTACATTTAATCCCGGTGATGTTGTTACTTACGCAAGTCTCAGAGAATTATGGGATAGGCTTACAGGCAAAGCACCTCCAAAACAAAATTGCTTTAAAGTAGCATGCCCTGATGGAGCACCGTCAGATGCAGTATGCTGGGATTGTAAACCGGCAAACTAAAAAAAAATTAATCCTTACTATATCATTCATTTTACTGCACACTATAATTACTGGTGTTACTTCCATTCAGGAAATTAAAGAGCGAAATATAATCTCGGTTAGTAAAATGTAGCCGGGGTTATATTTTTTAGTGGGTCGTAACTCCATTTAGCAATATAAAGTGATAACATTCAATATAAAAGCTGAAGCTTTAGCTTATTTCTATAACGAGTAAGCAACGTTTTCGTTATTTTTCAAATAAGTATTAATTTAATTTGTTAGTTAGCGGTATTTTATTCAAAGTAAAAGCCAAACTATACATTGCCAGTTTTAGCAGGAATCTTTTTAAAGGTAACTGCATGTATTTTTCTTAGCTGGCAAATACTTTTTTGAAAGTCCACTGCTGTAATTTTTTCAAGGTCTACAATAATATCCTGGTGGATCTCTTTAATAAATTATAATGTTTGAACCGGTCTTACACTTGCAGGCAACATGCAAATAGAAGTAGCCATATTTAAAGACAACAAATTAATAAGGCACGCTCTGGAAGCCATACTCAATGGTACTGGCGGCTATACCTGTTGCGGCACTTTTCCTGATGACAGCCGCTGGGAAGAAAAAATAAAAGGGCTACACCAGATGTGATACTGATGGATATTGAAATGTCCTGTATGAATGGCATAGAAGTTAGCCGGCAGATGCAACAGCAATACCCCGAAATTAAAATTGTTATCCAGACTGTATTTAACGACAGTGAAAAAAATTTCCAGGCGCTGTGTGCCGGAGCTTCGGGGTATATACTAAAAAACGACCCTCCCAATAAATATTTAGAAGCTATACCAGAAGTGTATAATGGCGGTGCCAGAATGAAGGTGAGTGTGGCAAAAAAGCACTGGCATTTTTTTCTGCTACCTCTTTTGACAGTTTTCCTTTCAATGATGAAGAGCATCACCTCAGCCAACGGGAGAAAGAAATTTTATTGCTGATGGCAGAAGGGCTGAGTTGTAGAGCCATTGCTGATAAAGTCTTTATCAGCTACGATACAGTAAGGACACATGTAAAGCATATCTATAAAAAACTGCACGTTAACAGCCGCAGCGAAGCAGTAATAAAGGCAGGGCATTTAAAAGCACTTTCAAAAATATAGTTACTCGTTTCAGCACTCATAGTTTTCCTCATCTCAGCGCCCTCCAACCCTCAGCGTGCCAGATCTTCTTCCGCCATTCTTTTTAAATATCACCCAATGGGGTATAGAATTGCTCCTTACTACACAGCAACTTTATACCAGCTTATAAAATCCTCTCTCCTGTATAAAAACAGGCACAACCACCCAACCCTTATTGATCACTGCAAAATTTTTCGGGCATGAGAAAAAATATACTCGTTTACGGCTTTGTGTTAGGTGTACTGTTGTTTACGGTAAAAGCGAATGCCACCATCCGCTATGTAAAAACAGGCAGTGCAGGTACAGCGCCCTATACAACCTGGGCCACCGCCAGCAACGATCTGCAGGCTGTCATCAACCAGTGTATTGCAGGCGATGAAATATGGATTGCTACCGGCACCTACAAACCCAACCGCAGGGCAGATGCACTAACGGTGATCACTGCAACAGACCGCAATGATGCATTTGTCTTAAAAAATGCCGTAAAAGTTTATGGCGGTTTTACTGGCGTTGAAACCTTGTTGAGCCAGCGTAACAGCACAGCGAACGTAGCCACCTTAAGTGGTGATATCGGCACTGTTGGTGTTACTACAGACAATTGCTATCATGTGGTCATCCTTGCCAATACAGCATCCACTACCACACTCATGGATGGGGTTAGTATTATTTCCGGCAATGCCAATGCTGCCGCCCTGGTACCTAGTATTACCGTAAATACTTTCTCCATCAATCCACGCTTTGGTGGAGGCATGTATAAAGTTTCTTCTGCTGCAGATATTACCGATTGTAAGTTTAGAAGGAATGATGCTTCCCTATCTGGTGCTGGTATTTATGAAACACTTTCTTCAAGCGCCTCAGTTTATACCAACTGCTCTGTTGTACAAAATGTATGTGCAGATGATGGTGGCGGAATATATATCCTTACTTCCAGTTGCCTTTATCAAACCTGCAGTTTTACTACTAATGACGCTGCGGACAAAGGTGCCGGCATCTATATCAGCGGTACTGGTTCGCCCGCATTTACTGATTGCACGATTAGTTCCAACGATGCTGTTGGTGAAGGCGGTGCTGCCTACTTAACCGGCAGTGGTTCGCCAACTTTTACAGGTTGCACCATTAACAGTAATACGGCTGTTAGCAACGGAGGAGCTGTTGCCTGTTATGTATCAGGCACAGCAGGTATTACAGCAACAATCATTTCAGGCAATACAAGCAGCAGTACCGGTGGTGGATTGTATAATAACAATTCACCGGTGGCATTAACTAATTGCCTTATCAGCGGCAACCTTGCCAGTGGTGGTGGCGGTATTTGGAATGCGCTTTCTGATGCCACTATTATCAACTGCACCATTGCAGGCAATAGGGCTACCGCACAGGGCGGAGGCATTGCCAATGGAACATCCACCCCAACAATACAAAACTGTATTGTATATGGCAATACAGGTGTGCCAGTGGGTACCAATACGTTTTATAATTCCGGGTCAACACCAGTTGTTGATTATTCTCTTATTGAAGGCGGATATGCCGGAACAGGGAATGTAAATGCCAATCCACTTTTTATAACCCCGGTTGCTGCAGCTGCTGCCCCAACTATCGCAGGTGATTACCGGGTGCAAAGTTGCAGTCCTGTATTAAACGCCGGCAACAATGCATTCATACCTTCCGGAATTACTACAGACCTTGATGCGAATGGCCGCGTTAACTACGGTGTAGTAGATATAGGAGCCTATGAAAAACAATTAGTATTTGCAGTTCCTGATGCGTCGGGTATTGTTTATGTTGATATCACCAAAACGGGTAATGGCAGTAGCTGGGCAAATGCAGTACCTCAGTTGGCAGATGCAATGGTGGCTGCAAAATTTAATACAGCCATCCTGCAGATATGGGTGGCAAAGGGAACTTATTATCCGAAATACAGGCCGTCTTACAGCCCATTGGCTTGTAATAGCCCGGATGTAAATAGCTCTTTTGTGTTTGCAAATAACCTAAAAGTTTATGGAGGCTTTGCCGGTGGAGAAACGGACACTACCGGCAGAAACTATGTTACCAATAAAACCACCCTCAGTGGCGATATCGGTGTTTTGGGAAATAATGCCGATAACTGTAACAATGTTGTGAGAAGTTTTAATGTGGGGGCCAGTTCGGAGTTTAACGGATTTACTGTCACCATGGGTAATGGCTCTTATGGCAGTGGCCTTGACAACAACAATTCCGATCTCGTAATTACAAACTGTATTTTTTCAAACAACATTGCAGGTGTAAATGGTGGAGCAATGAACAATGCTTATTCTTCGCCAGTGATTACAAACTGTAGTTTTTTACACAATGCAGCAAATGTGGGTGCTGGTATGCATAATTTCTATGGCTCTGTTGTAAAAATATACAATTGTGTTTTTACAGGAAATACAGCATCGCTAAATGGCGGGGCCATAGCAAATTTTGATAATGCCAGGATTGAAATGTACAATAGCCAGGTCTTGCTAAATCAATCAGGGTCATTGGGCGGCGGCATGTTACTGGAGGATGATTCGCAGCCGTCAAAGTTAGTTGATTGTATTTTCTCCGGCAATGAATCGGGCGACGTTGGCGGCGGGATTTGCAGCCATAATTCCAGTGAGTTTATCAATTGCCTTGTGTCAGGAAATAAATCGAATGATGGTGCAGGAATTCATTTCAGAAGCGGATTTACAGGGCCATACCTGGTTGAAAACTGCACTATTGCCTGCAATGCGGGAATCGGTCAGGGCGGGGCTTTGTTTATCGCAGATCATACTGCAGTAGTAAGGAACAGCATCGTATTTGGAAATTCAGGTGGGACAATCGTTGATGGCAGCGCCGATATTGCTTACAGTCTTGTGCAGGGAGCACTGTATCCAGGTGCAGGTAATATAAACTCCAATCCACTTTTCATCAGTCAGATATTAGCGGCCAGTGCACCTAGTATATCCGGTGATTATCATTTACAGAAATGCGGTGCCAGCCCTGCAATAGATGCAGGTAGTACTGGCTTTGTTCCTGCAGGCATTACTAAAGACCTGGATGAGCAGGCCCGTACTGTAAATGGCAAGGTTGATATGGGTGCTTACGAAACACATTACGCCTTTCAGAATGGGGGTAAAATTTATGTAGACAAAACCAAAACCGGTAAAGGCAGCAGTTGGGCAGATGCTGCACCCGAATTGGCAGATGCTTTAAAAGAGGCAAAATACAACGCTACTATAAATGAAATATGGGTAGCAAACGGAACTTATAATCCTTTGTACAATGCTACTGATGGTGCAGAAATCTTTTGCAAGATGCCAGGCAGGGATAATGCTTTTGTACTGCCTGCTAATGTAAAAGTATATGGCGGTTTTGCAGGAGGAGAAGCAGATACTTCGGGTAGGAATTTTGTAACCAATGAAACGATTCTGAGCGGTGATATTGGTGTGGCAAATAATAATACAGATAATTGCTACCATGTAGTGATAAGCTCCGGTGCAGTAGGTAGTGCTGAATTGAATGGGTTTACCGTAATAAATGGCAATGCAGATGGCGGCAGCTCTATCAATGTGAACGGGCAACTCATTAGGAAAGACAATGGCGGAGGAATAAATAACACTTATTCTTCTCCTGCCGTAACTAACTGCATTATTTTGGGTAACAGTTCAAGTGGCAATGGCGCTGGAATCAATAATTCTTTCGCTTCACCCACTATTGCCAACTGCACTATTTCTAACAACGGTTTAAGTCTAAGTGGTGGTGGAATATATAATTCTTCCTCTGCACCTATTGTTACCAATAGTACTATTTCTGGCAACAGTGCTTTTGAAGGCGGCGGACTCTATAACACTTTATCATCTCCTTCCCTAACCAACTGTATCATTTCGGGCAACAAGACAAGCACTAATGGTGGAGGAATATATAATTCTTCCTCTTCCAATCCTGTCATCATCAATACTACTATTGCTGGCAACAAAGCAGATTTTTATGGCGGCGGAATTTATAACTCCACATCTACACCGGTATTGAAAAATAGTATTATGTGGGGCAATATGTCTGTCCTTGCCTATACATTTTCCGGAGTTGTCAGCAATTGCATTATAAATGGGGGTCATGCAGGTGTCGGTAATTATGATATAGACCCACTATTTGTTAATCCCCAGGCTCCTGCTGCGGCACCCACCACTTTAGGCGATTATCATTTACAAGCCTGCAGCCCTGCCATCAACATGGGTGATAACAGTTTGATAGTAGCAGGTGTTACCAAAGACATCGACAGCCTTGGCAGGATTATGTTTACAACAGTAGATATGGGCGCTTATGAAAAGCAAGATGTTGATTTGTCTAACAGCACCTGGAAAGGAGTCAATACAAACTGGAATGATAAAATAAACTGGTGCGGCGGTTATATCCCAACCGATACCACCAACGTAACTGTGCCGCTTACCACCAACAAGCCATTAATTGGTGCAGGCTTTGATAACCAGGTAAAAAATATTTTATTCTCAAACGGCACCTCTATTGGTGTGGCAAATACCAGCAAGTTTACCATCAATGGCACTTACACTAACCTTGGCAGCACTATTGCCAACAACGGCGATTGGGTAATGGCTGGCAATGCCAATAGCCAAACATTTCCCGGAACACTGGCCACTGTTAGCGCCATGAAAAATATGGAAGTGAACAACAGCAGCGGTTTAAAATTTGATAAATCCTTTCAACTAACAGGAACACTTACCCCAACTGCCGGCAATATCAATATAGACAATGCAACCATTACGCTTAACTCAGATGCAGGCTCTACTGCAAGAGTGGCACAGGTACCTTCCGGTGTTGCTTTCTCTTACACCGGCACGGGCAAATTTGAAATTGAAAGATATATTCCGGCACACAGGGCATGGCGTTTATTAACTGCACCACTCAGCACCGCCACCAACCTCACCATCAGCCAGGCATGGCAGGAAGGTGTGAGCAATGCCAACAGGCTATCTCCCGTAATCGGCACAGCAGGCTTTGGTACTACCATTACCAAAAGTATTACCTATAGTGCCGCCGATGGATACGACCAGGGCAGTACCAACAGTCCATCCATCAGGTATCACAACGGTACCAACTGGGGAGGTTTCCCAACCGGCACCATTGGCACCACAACCGGTGCAAATAATGGATTGATCAATGACCAGCCTGGTTATATGCTTTTTGTTAGGGGAGACAGGAGCATACAGGTTGCAGGAACTGGTGTAACCGCTACCGTTACTACACTCAGGCCAAAGGGGCAATTAAAAACAGGGCCGCAAACCATTGTGTGCAATGGCTGGACGGTGATTGGTAACCCTTATGCATCTCCCATCAACTTTCATCAAATTGTATTGGACAATCCCGGGCTGCCTGATGCATTTTATGTGTGGGATGCCAACCTTGCAGGCAGCAGCAATGTCGGGGGATGGGTGAGTTATGGTTCTTACAATGGCGGCTCACAGACTTATACAGTAGCACCGCTATTAACAGGCAGCACATTTGCCAATAATAAAGGAGATATCTCCTCCGGCTCTGCCTTTATGGTGAATTATACCGGTACCATCACGATCAATGAAAATCATAAATCAACGCAGGGTGATAATGTGCTGCTCCGCCCCGTACGCCAGTTAAGTATGAACCTGTTTGTTGTAAATGCAGACAGCACCGAATCGCTGAATGATGGTGTGGCTATTGTGATGGATGCATCGCCACGGGCTGCCAGTGCAGAAAAGAATACCAATTTTACAGAGAACCTCGCCATTGCTTTTAATAATAAACGCTACGCCATACAAAACAGGCAGCGGCTGTATTTCAATGATACCATTTTCATTTACACCGGCCAAATGAAGCAACGCAATTATGTGCTGGAAATAAAAGCGGATGAACTGAATACACCAAACCGGATGAAAGCATATTTAGAAGATACTTACCTCCACCGATATGCAACAGTGGCTTTGGAAGGCAACACCCGCTATGCTTTTACTGTCAATACAGTAGACAGTGCAAGTGTATCCGCTGCAAGGTTCAGGTTGCTGTTTAAGAGATCAGCAAGGTTTGGTCACATACATGCAACGGCTAAGGAAAATGATATTGAAGTGCAATGGCAGATGGAAGAAATATTCGGTATTGAACAGTATGAAATTGAACGTTCCATCAATGGTATTGATTTTATGCAATTGCAAAACACATCTACTAACAGGAATCTGCATCCGCTTGTGCAAAATCAATGGCTGGATGTATCGCCTGCCACAGGAATTTATTACTACCGCATTAAAGCCACCTGTATAGATGGTGAAGTATTGTACAGTGATATAGCAAAGGCGGTAATGGTTAAAAATAATGAAGGGATGTATGTGT
>Ga0075163_10009174_pt1 | contig 13003 bp, 11 predicted proteins | sample JI1023141ADNA_FD_71478 | JGI IMG/M metagenome (GOLD analysis project Ga0075163, IMG submission 71478) | Wastewater effluent complex algal communities from Wisconsin, to seasonally profile nutrient transformation and Carbon sequestration -... | ecosystem: Engineered > WWTP > Effluent > Algae...
CCAGTCCGGTCGCGCACCTTGTCGCGGATCAGATGCTGGTTCTCGGACAGGAGGCGGAAGCCCTCGTTCAGCAGCGCATCAAGAATCGCCTGATGCCGCCCCTGATGCGCCAGCGCTTCCACGATGGAGCCGAACGCCGGCGCCAGCCGCGCGCCGCTGGCCGCATCCGTCGCCTGTCGCCGCAGGAACGCCGCCACCGTCTCATCATCCAGCGCATCGAGCAGGCCGGGCAGGGCCGAGACGATGCCGGAGGCCAGCGCCCGCGACTGCGGCAGGTCGCCCAGCCAGCGTCCCAGGCTGGCGCTCAGATCCTTGTTGGCGACGCGCGCCTGCACCAGGTCGGCGCGCAGGAAGTTGTCGGCAATGAAATGTCCGACGGAATCCGCGATGCGTTTCTGGTTCTTGGGGATGACGGCGGTGTGCGGGATGGGCAAGCCGAACGGCCGCCGGAAGATCGCCGTCACCGCGAACCAGTCGGCGAGCCCGCCAACCATCGCGGCCTCTGCGAAGGCGCGCACATAGCCCCACCAGCCCGTGTCGGTTCCAAACAGATGCGAGACCAGGAACAGGGCGGTCATGGCCAGCAGCAGGCCGGTCGCAGCGCTCCGCATCGCGTTCAGGGCGCGCAGTTCAGGCGAGGGGGCGGGATCTGGCGTGGTCGGGGGCATGATCGGGCGGGTTCCGGCTTCCATGGACCTGTTCAACGTATGATATAGGCGCACGGGGCCAAGCGGCTTGGCGCGAAATCAAATTGGGACGGAACAGGCGCATGAATCTGGCCGATATCGTCGGGGGCGTAGCCGCCACCCTCACCACGCTGTCCTTCTTCCCGCAGGCCCTGCATGTGATTCGTACCCGCGATACTGGCGCCATCTCGCTGACCATGTACGCCCTTTTCACCCTCGGAGTTGCGCTGTGGGGCGTCTTTGGCGTGATGACGATGCAGTGGTCGATCATCATCGCCAACGCGATCACGGTCGCGCTGGCGGCCCTGATCCTCATCATGAAGGTGAAGGCGGTGCTGGCCGATCGCAGCGCAGATCCGCAGATCGGTGACTGACGCCAGACTCGAAGCCTGCGCCGCAAAAAAGAATGGCGGCCCCACCGGGGCCGCCATCTCAAATTGCATCCTGCGATACGTGACGATCAGAACACCGCCTTCGGCGTCTCGCCCATCATTGCACCGCGCACCTGGGGCACTGGCGGGCCGCCATACGACAGGAAGGCGTCGTGGAAAGGCTTCCAGCACGTCTTCACGTCGCCGTTCTTCACCAGCTCGGGATGCTTCGCGCACCAGTCGTCGCGCAGCTTGCGGATCATCAGCTTGCCCATCGTGTAGTTGAGATAGGCCGGATCATAAGCCCCGCGCGCCGCCTGCTGATCGGCCGTGCCTTCGGACTGGTAGCCCTCGGTGATGAACATCTGCTTCGACTGTTCAAGCGTCATGCCCTTGGTGTGCATGCCGATGGCTGAAAGGAAGCGCACATTGCGCAGCGTCGCATTGTAGAGCTGGCCGATATGCACTTCGGGATCGCCGGCGCCGAGGCCCTCGTCCCACATCATTTCTTCGGCGTAGTGGGCCCAGCCTTCGGCAAACGCATAGCCGACATAGACCTTGCCGAACATCGACTCGGCGCGGTTGGAATGCAGGAATTGCAGGAAGTGGCCGGGCCAGACTTCATGCACCGACGTGAACAGCAGGTTGGCCTTGCCGGGAATGTAGTCGAGCTGCTTCTGCTTCGGCCAGGTCGGATCCGGCGCAGCGATGTTGTAGAAGGCGGGCAGGTTTTTCGCGAAGGGCGGCGAAGGATCGATATAGGCGCCGTTCTGGGCGTTGTAGGGCGGTGATTGCTTCACCATCGCTTCTTCTTCGCCCGGCACGGTCACGACGTCATGATCGATGACGAACTGGCGAAGATCTACAAGCTGCTTGCGCGCATAGCCGACGAAATCGCCGCCTTCGGGTTTGGCGGATTCTTCCTTGGCGATGCACGCCTGGATTGACTTGCCGGGCAGGTAGACCTTGCAGGCCTCCGCCATGGCCGCCTGGTTGCGCTTCAGGTCCGCCTCACCGATGGCTTGAAGTTCGTCGAGCGACGCATCCACGCGCTCATTCGCGTACATCATCTTGGCGAACAGGTCGGCGCCCATGGCGAAGTCGTCGACCTGCGTCTTGCGCAGCGTGTCGAAATGCCTGTCGAGGTCGGCGAAGGCGGCGACGGCCAGCGCGTTCTGTTTCTTGAACTCGGCCTGCGCGGCAGGATCGGCGACGCCCTCGAAGACTTTCGGCACATCCGTCTTCAGGAAGTCGGACATCGGTTTGTAGGTGTGCTTGGCCATGTCGATATAGGCCTTTGGCAGCGGCCCTTTCAGGTTGGCCTTGATCTGCTCGGCAGCCTTGGGAATGTTCGAGGCCCAGATTGTATAGTCGGCCATGCGCTTTGGCGGCTCGGCGTACGGGCGGTCCAGATAGACGCCAGGGTCGAGACCATACCAGGTCGGATTCTTGTGCGGCCAGTCGGCCGTCTCGCGCCAGAAGATGGCGCCGTCGATATTGGCGATGAGATAGTCGCGCTCGAACTTCTGAGCTTCGGACAGCGTGGCGGCGTCCATCGCCTCGGCCTTCGCTTTCCAAGCGTGCAGGCGCGACAGTTCGGCGGACAGGCCAGCCTCGCTCCAGTCGGGCAGCTGTCCGGCATACTCTGCGCGGCCAACATAGAAGCCGGCCGAAGGGTTCGCCTTCAGGTCGCTTTCGATCCAGTCATTGACGAAGGTGGTCCATGCCGCGGACGCAACGGGAGCCGCTGCGGGTTCGGGCGCCTTTTCCGGCGAGCACGCGGCCAGCGCCAGCGCAATCGCCGCGCATCCGGCTATTACCCATGATCTCGTTTTCGCCATCTCGGCCGCTCCACTGAAGGCTGTTTGATTGCCCTCTGGCTTGCGCCGCCGCTTATCGAAAATCAATACCCGCGGCATCCGCCGTCCTGTCGTTAACGCCGCCTTCGTTCCTCTGTTGTTCCCATGGCGCGAAATCCTGTACAGACTGAACCATGGCCAGAGACGGCGACATCACCGACCCCCAGCGCCAGCCTGGCGAGGCGACGGACCGTGCCTTGCGCCCGTCCGGCTTTGACGATTTCACGGGCCAGGTCGCGGCCAAGGCCAACCTCCGCATCTTCGTCGACGCCGCCCGCAAGCGCGGCGATGCGCTCGACCATGTGCTGCTCTCCGGCCCGCCGGGTCTTGGCAAGACCACGCTGGCTCAGATCCTCGCCCGCGAAATGGGCGTCGGCTTCCGCTCAACCTCCGGCCCGGTCATCGCCAAGGCGGGCGACCTTGCAGCCCTCCTCACCAATCTCGAAGCGCGCGACGTGCTGTTCATCGACGAGATCCACCGTCTGCCGGCGCATGTGGAGGAAATCCTCTATCCCGCGATGGAGGATCACTCGCTCGATCTCATCATCGGCGAAGGTCCATCGGCCCGATCGGTTAAGATCGATCTGCCGCCCTTCACGCTGATCGGCGCCACCACGCGGGCAGGGCTGCTGTCGACGCCGCTGCGCGATCGCTTCGGCATCCCCATCCGTCTTGAATTCTACACGCGCGAGGAACTCGGCCTCATCGTCCGCCGCGCCGGTGGAAAGCTTCAAGCCAACATCACGCAGGATGGCGCCGAGGAAATCGCCGGCCGCTCACGCGGCACGCCGCGCATCGCTGTCCGCCTGCTCCGCCGTGTCCGCGATTTCTGCGACGCGGAAAACGCCCGCATCGATCGCGCCTCCGCTGCAAAGGCGCTGGCCCGTCTTGAGGTCGATGAAGATGGTCTGGATGCGCTCGATCGCCGCTATCTGCAGGCGCTGGTGAAAACCTATGCCGGCGGCCCGGTCGGAGCCGACACGCTGGCCGCCGCGCTCTCCGAAGCGCGCGACACCATCGAGGAAGTCATCGAGCCCTATCTGATGCAGCAAGGCCTCGTCGCCCGCACGCCGCGCGGCCGCATCGCCACCCCGCGCGCCTGGGAACGGGTTGGTCTCAAGCCGCCCGCCACCCTCCCGCAACCGCTGTTCGAGGACGACGCCGAATAGCGCCACGGCTTAGTGCGACTTGGCTTTCTCTTCCTGCGTTTTCAGATCCGCCCCGAACTGCTTCTCCTGCAGCAGGATGAACTTCGTGAATTCACCGGGTGTCGCGAACGGGTTGGGCTCGTCTGAGTGCGCGATCTGCAATGATCGCTTCCCTTTCAGATTGAAGAATTCCGGATGCGGCGCGAGAAACACATCCACATGCGCCTGCTTCATCTTTGCGAAGGTTGCGAGATAGTCCGCGACGATGCCGTCATATTGCGGCGGATCGACCAGCCGGTTGGCGGCGACGGTCGCCGAACAGAACACCAGCAGGTTCAGCGCTTTCGTCCCTTCGTTCACCGTCGTGCTCCACGACGTGCAGCCGCGCGAATGCCCGGCCGTCAGGTTGGCTGTCAGTTTGATCCCGGCCAGTTGAACCGTGTCGCTATCGTGCAGCACACGGTCCACCTTGACCGGCGGCGCACTCATCGTGGTCACGCTCTCACTTCCAAGATAGAACCCGCCTTCCAGCGCGCTGACATCGCCCTCCATTGCCGCGAACCTGGCGCCCGTGTCGCGCTTCAACTGCGCCAGACCACCGGAATGATCGAAGTGCGCGTGGCTGTTGAGAAGCCATTTGATGTCAGTGAGCTTGAAGCCAAGCTTTTCGATATTGGCTTCGATCTGTGGAACCGATTCCGGCAGCGCGCCGTCCAGCAGCACGTGTCCTGCCGGCGAGACGAACAGGTAGGACGCCAACCCACCCGTGCCGACATAGTAGACGTTATGTATGATGCGGAACGGCTCCATCGGCTCGTTCCATTTCTCCCGCTGCGTCTGCGCCTCAGCAGAAAGGGCCGCCGCTGTGAGGGCAAACAGCGCGGCGCCAAGACGGGCGGCAAATCTCATGGCGGAACTTCCCAGCCGGTTTTGCAAAGCCTAGCCGCGTCCACTGCAAAGTTCGAGAGGGCAGAGCCGCTGACGCGCAGCAGCGAACCACTCCCCCTCCGCCACAAACGAAAACGGCGACCCGTGGGCGGCCGTCTCGGTCTCTGTCGCTGCAGGATCAGACGCCCTGCGGTTCCGGCTCAGGTCCGCCAAAGCCTTCGTTCGCCTTGGGCTTCTTCTTGATCACCGGCACGGCGGATGTCGGGCCGGCGTCGCCTTCATCCGGACGTTCCGGCGGCTTGCCGTTGAACAGGTCTTTCACTTCATCGCCGCTCAGCGTTTCGTATTCCATCAGCGCCGCAGCCAGCTGGTCGAGCAGGTGGCGGTTATCGGTCAGGATCTGGCGCGCTTTCTTTTCCCCATCGGTGACGATGCGGCGGATCTCTTCATCGATCAGCTTCGCCGTATCGCCGGAGACGTTCTGGCGCTGCGCGACGGAGTGCCCGAGGAAGACTTCCTGTTCGTTCGGGCTGTAGCGCAAAGGTCCGAGCAGATCGCTCATGCCCCATTCCATCACCATCCGGCGGGCAAGATCGGTCGCCTGCATGATGTCATTGGAAGCGCCGGTGTTGAGGTGGTCCTCGCCATAGTGCAGCTGCTCGGCGATGCGGCCGCCGAACGACATGGCGATCTTCGCTTCGCACCAGCGCTTGGTGTAGCTCAGGCGATCGGCTTCCGGCAGGCTCCAGGTCACGCCCAGCGCGCGGCCGCGCGGAATGATCGTGACCTTGTGGAGTGGGTCATTGCCCGGAACCATGATGTTTACGACGGCGTGGCCGGCTTCGTGAACGGCGGTCGCCTTCTTCTCGTCCTCGGTCATGACCATGGAGCGGCGCTCCGGTCCCATCATCACCTTGTCCTTGGCGTCCTCGAACTCGCGCATGGCGACCGAGCGCTTGCCGCGGCGGGCCGCCAGCAGGGCCGCTTCGTTGACGAGGTTGGCGAGATCAGCGCCCGAGAAGCCCGGCGTGCCGCGCGCGATGGTGCGCGGAACAACGTCCTTGGCCACCGGCACGTTGCGCATGTGGACCTTGAGGATCTTCTCGCGGCCGATGATGTCCGGGTTGCCCACGGTCACCTGGCGGTCGAAACGGCCGGGACGCAGCAGAGCCGGGTCCAGCACGTCGGGACGGTTGGTCGCCGCAATGATGATGATGCCCTCGTTCGCTTCGAAGCCGTCCATCTCGACCAGAAGCTGGTTGAGGGTCTGTTCGCGCTCGTCATTGCCGCCGCCGAGACCGGCGCCGCGATGACGGCCGACAGCGTCGATCTCGTCGATGAAGATGATGCAGGGCGCATTCTTCTTCGCCTGCTCAAACATGTCGCGCACGCGGCTCGCGCCGACGCCCACGAACATCTCGACGAAGTCAGAACCGGAAATGGTGAAGAACGGCACGTTGGCTTCGCCCGCGACTGCACGCGCGATCAGCGTCTTGCCGGTGCCCGGAGGACCAACGAGAAGCGCACCCTTGGGAATCTTGCCGCCGAGGCGCTGGAATTTCGAGGGGTCCTTCAGGAACTCGACGATCTCTTCCAGCTCTTCCTTGGCTTCGTCGACGCCGGCCACATCCTCGAAGGTTACACGGCCGTGCTTCTCGGTCAGCAGGCGCGCCTTCGACTTGCCGAAACTCATGGCCCTTCCGCCGCCGCCCTGCATCTGGCGCATCAGGAAGAACCACAGTCCAACGATGAACAGCAGGGGCAGGGCGCTGAAGAAGTAGCTCAGCAGCGTGCCGCCGGAATCATTGTCCTTAACCGTGACGTTGACGCCCTTGGCGGCCAGCGTGCCGGCGATGTTGAACTCGCGCATGTCGATGACGGCGACGACCTTCTTGTCATCGACCGTGGCGGTCATCTTGTTGTTGTCGATAGTCGCGGCCTTGATGCGGCCGGCGTCGACGTCCTTCATGAACGTCGAGAACGACACTCCGGTGGCTTCCTTGGCCCCCGGCGAGGTTGTCATCACCGTGACCAGCGCGATGAGTAGAAACAGCACGACGCCCAAGAGCGCCAGGTTGCGCATGTTCATGCACGCAGCCCTTCCAGAGGAGGTATTCGGATAGTCAACATAAGGGACATCATGCCCGAAAACGAGTGCTGAACAGTTAAGCGCCTGTCACTTTCGAGTTTTCGTCGCGCAGGCGGCGCTCATACCCGCAGCATCCCAACGCGCGGATCGCCCAGAAGGGCCCATGCCCTGTCCCAATCCGGCCCGCTGACGGGCTGCATTCCCCGCCGTTGCGGGGCCTGCGCGATGATGACCGCGCCATCCTTGCCTGGACGGATCGAGGCTCCCGCCAGGGTCACGCCACGCCCCAGGCCGCCGGCCTGGATCCGCGCATCGAGCCGGATCAGCGCCGGCCGCCGGGGCGGCATTTCGCCCCCCCCAGCCGCCATGACCAGAGCTTCGAGCAGCCTGAGCCGCCCCTCCTCCGAAACGAAAGCGCCTCCAGACCCTTCGGCCAGCCGGGTCTCTCCGGTCGCAAGGCGGGCGGCGGCCAGGCAGCTGCGTGCGCTTGCCATCACGTCGGCGCGCATCAGCGTCAGGCGATTCATCGCCGCAATGATGCGATCGCGGGAAGCTGCGCTGAGCCGGGCGGCAAGCGCGCGCATCCGGACCCGTTCATGCTTCGATAGCGCGTTCGAGGGGTCGTCGATCCATGACAGGTTGCGGTCTCGCAACGCGGCTCGCAGCGCTTCGCGTGAGACAGCCAACAAGGGGCGCACCAATCGCAGCCGCCGGCCCTGCGGCCAGACGGGTGATGCGCTGGAGGGAAGTGGTCCGGCGAGGCCATACCAGTTCGAACCTGCACGCGCGCGCATCAGGAAGGTCTCGATCCGGTCGTCGCGCGTGTGGCCAAGCGCAATCACGCCAATGCCGCGCTCATGCGCCCAATCCGCCAGCAAACGGTGGCGCGCGAGGCGGGCTGTTGCCTGGGCGATGTGCGCCTCCGGCGACGGGCGCCAGGTCAGTGTCGCATGCGGGATGCCCGCGCTGGCGCAAAGCGAGCCAACGGCATGCGCTTCTTCTGCAGCTTCCGGGCGGAGGCCGTGATCGACGGTCGCAGCTTCGATGCGAACGTTGCGGGCGCGCGCCCAGTCGTGGGCGGCCATCAGCAGCGCCGCCGAATCCGAGCCGCCGGATACGGCGACTCCCAATGCCGCTTCACCACCCGCCGCAAGATCGAGGGCGTCCGCAAGCCTGATCATCAGGTTTCGGGAAAGGGGTCCGGCCGGACCGTCAGGCGAGCTTGAGCACGTCACGCTCGAAGATTTCCAGCAGCTGGCGCCAGATGTCGAGCGTGTCTTCAAGATTGTCGGCCGTGACGCCGGCATCGAGGTTCACATCCATCTGAATGCGCACCTGGCTGTCGGCCAGCGTCAGCCGGGCATAGCGCCAGCGGGCGTTGAAGGCGTTGAGCTGTTCCAGCGTCAGCGCCGCCGGCTTGGCGGCTTGTGCGACAAACTGCACCGAATTGCAGAACGCGCCGTTTTCGCACTCGTAGAACTGGATGGCGTAATCGGTTCGGGAAATCCGGCCGCTGATCAGCGGGTCGCCGCGCGTGTCGATGGCGAGTTCGACCCTGTAGCCGGTCTTTTCCATGAAGCGGGCGACGCCAGCCGGGTCGGAAGCGTCGAACATGCCGCCACGCACGCGATCCGCCGAGGGCAGGGTCTGCGCTGACGCGGCGGACAGCAGTGCGGCAAGCGCTGCGGCGGCCAGAGTCGTGAGTCCGTAACGAGGCGTCACTTCGGGTCTCGCAAACTATGCAATCAGGTATCGAAAAGGCGGGCTTCAGCAGCCCGAGCGCTGTTTCTCGGTGGCGGCAAGCTGCTTGGCGCCCTCAGACGCCTTCGGGAACTGTTTCGGCATCAGGGCCAGGGCGCTGCACGCCTGGGTCTTCTTGTTCATCAGACGCATCGACCGCGCCAGCTTCACCAGGCCCTCAGGCCCGCGCGCGGATTTCGGATAGTCGGACAACAGCTTGCCGTAAGCGCCGGCGGCGGCGGTGTAGTCACCCTGATAGAGCAGAGCTTCACCCAGCAGGTACTGTGCTTCGCCCGCGTTCTCGCCCTTGCCGTAAGTGGCGAGGTAGGACGTGAAGGCGCCCTGGGCGGACGGATAATCGCCCGCCAGCAGAAGATTGCGCGCTTCCTTGAGCAGGCCGGCCTCGTCGGACGGCAGCTGCGATACATCGACCTTGCTGGTGAGGCCATCCGACGCTTGCGCCGGGCCGGTCAGATTCACGGTCGCTTCCGCTGACTGCGTCGCCGCGCTGGAAGCCGACGCGGTGTCGCCGACAGCCATGCGTTCGAGCTGTTCGACGCGCAGCGTCAGCGCTTCGAGGGCCTTTTCGGCCTTCATGCGGCCGGCGTTGGCTTCCTCGGCGGTCTTGCGCGCCTGGTTGAGGTCGAAGGTGAGCTGCTCGGCGCGGCCGGTGGCCTTGCGCAGGTCGCCTTCCATGGCGTCGAGGCGCGAGCGCAGCTGTTCAACTGCCGGATCCGGCGCCGCCACGTAAGGCGTGGACGAGAAGACCTGGGCGGGTGTGGGAGGGGCGAGGAGAAGAGCGGTCGCCAAAAATGCAAAACCCGCCAGCAAAGCCTGCGCGGCTTTACGTGCGGGATAGGGGATCGCGCGCGATGTGTTCATGACCAGGAGAGCTATCCGCCGCCCGCGCCAGAAATGTGGCGAAGCGGGCGGCGGACTGCACTTTTCCGCTAGCTGACCGCGTCGCTGACGACGTTGGTGTAGGCGTTGCGGTTCTGGCCCCAGGCCGCTTCGTCATGGCCAGCGTTCATCGGCTTGTCCTTGCCGAAGGAGATGGTCGTGACGCGCGCGCCGTCGACGCCGAGCGAACCGAGATAGGTCGCAACAGCTTCAGCGCGGCGGGCGCCGAGCGCCAGGTTGTACTCGCGGGTGCCGCGCTCGTCGGCGTTGCCTTCGATCTGCACGGTGGCTTTCGTGTACTGCTTCAGCCAGGCGGCTTGACCCTGGATGGCGCGGCGGTCGGAATCGTCCAGCGTGTACTGATCAAGGTCGAAATAGACCCGGTCGGTATTCTTCGCTGCAAAGTCGGCTTTCGAGCCAGCCACGGGACCCGACGGGGTCGGGGGGGCCGGCGGCGTGACCGGCGCCGGGCGAACCGGCGTCACCGGACCGGTGTCAACCGGCGGAGGGGTAGGTTCAGCCTTGGGCTGTGAGGCGCAGGCAGACGCCAGCAGCGCCGTCGTCGCGAGTAGTGCCAGTGAAAAAGACCGCATTTCAAACTCCATTTTCCCGCACGCCTCCCCAAGAAGACGCGTTAATCCAGTTCCCCCCGGCATTACCTGCGAATTGCATTGAATTGGCAAGGCAGACGGGCGCTCAAGACCTCAAACTATCCATATAGTCTGGAGTTTTTGTGGCAAAGCGACGCCTTCATTGCAACCGTGTAACTAAACTTCCTGTCACTCTATTTTTCGCTTCACCGGAGAAGCGGACTCCATGCCGGATCCGAAGCGTCGCCGGGAGTCGTCAGGCGATGAAGATTGCGGCCGGTGAGGTCGATGCTCCACAATTTGGCGCCAGCGCCCGGTCCCGCCTCACGGAAGAAGGCGATCACTCGCCCGTTGGGCGACCAGGTCGGACCTTCGTCGAGATAGGATTCGGTCAACAGGCGCTCGCCCTTGCCGTCCGGCTGGATGACGCCGACGTAGAAACGCCCGCCCTGATTCTTGGTGAAGGCGATCCAGTCGCCGCGCGGCGACCAGACGGGCGTGGTGTACTGGCCCTGGCCAAAGGAAATCCGGCAGGCCGTATCCGTCCCGCCCGCCGGGCAGGACATGTTCCCGCCGTCAGCGCGCATGATGTAGAGCTGCGGGCTGCCGCCCCGGTCTGACGTGAAGACGATGGTGCGGCCATCGGGCGAATAGGACGGCGAGGTGTCGATCGACGGCGATGTGGTCAGCCGCGTTTCGGTTCGACGCGCCAGCTCGACAACGAAGATGTCGGAGTTGCCGTTGCGCTCGCGGCTCATCACCACCGAACGGCCATCCGGCGAGAAGCGGGCGGCGTAGTTGGTGGCGCGCTCGACATCGCTCAGCACTTCCTGACGGCCGGTCTCGATGTCGTAGAGATAGACGCGCAGGCGGGTCGCCTTCGGATTGCGTGGGTCGGGCACGTAGGCCGAGTAGATGATGGTCTGCGACGACGGCGAGAAGCGCGGCGTCAGCACCGCGTTGACGCCCGAGAGCAGGAGTTCGGCGTTGGCGCCGTCCTGGTCCATGATGGCGAGGCGGCGGCGGCGTTCGGTGACCGGGCCGCTTTCCGCAACGAACACGATGCGGCTGTCGAAATAGCCCTGTTCGCCGGTGAGCTGCGAGTAGATGTCGTCGGCGACTTTGTGGGCGACGCGGCGCCAGTTCTCGGGCGTCGGCACCGAATACTGCTGGGCATACATCTCCTTGTTGCCGAACACGTCGTAGAGCCGGAACTGGGTGACCATGTTGTTGTTGGAGTCGATGACGACGTTGGCGACGACCAGCGCCTGCGCATCAATCACCGTCCAGTCGGGGAAGCGCGGCGCCAGCGTGATGTCGAGATCGCGCTCGATGAAGGCGGCCTTGTCGATCAGGCGGAAGATGGCCGAGCTGGCAAGGTCGGAGCGCACCACGTCGGCGATCTGCTTGGCGATGGCCTGGGCCTGGGGCGAGCCGCCATCGAAATCAGGCACCGCGATCGGCATGGGCTGGAAGTTCTCGCCCGTCACCGTCACCCGCAGCTGGGCGGAGGCGGGAGCAGCGAGCGCAAGCACGGAGCCCAGCAGGGCGGCGGCGGCGAAGATCAGCTTCATGGTTTTCATCGTTGAGGCCTTTCAGGTTCGTCACACCGTTATCTGGAGCGTCAGACACCGGGGGCGACAGGTCACGGCAGGAATTCGACTTCGATCCATTGGGCCGGCGAAGTCTTGTAGTATTCCGGCGGCACTTCGTATTTCGGCGTGTTGCACTTATCCAGAGCACGCTGGGCGCGCTGGATAAAGGTTCCCATCGGCATGTCGCCAGCGGGCAGGCGGGCGGGATCAATCAGCTCGGGCGATCCCATCAGACGGCCGTCAGGGGCGAAACGAATGCGGAAAACAGCGCGCAGACGCTTGGCGTCCGGCATGTCTTCCTGATCGGTCCAGCAGCCGCGCGATTGCAGCTGCGAGCGGATGAAGTCGGCGACCGTGATGGTCATGGCGTTGCCCTTGCCGACTGCCTGGCGCGCGCCGGCGTCATCGACCTTGCGCAGGTTGGCGGCGCGCTGTTCGGTGGCGGTGGTCGCCTTCTTGGGCTTCTCGACGTCCTTCATGATGCTCTGAAGCGCGTCCTCGAAGCTCTCTTCCTTTTTGGGCGCGGTCTTTGGCGGGGTGGGGGCAGCTTTGGGCGCAGGCTCGGCCTTGGGATCCGGCTTCTTCGGCGCATCGGCCGGGAGGATCTCTTCGGTTTCAGCCGGCGGGGGCGCGGCTTCTGGCGTGGGCGTCGTCGCGACTTCTTCCTCGAGCTCTTTCACGAAGGGCTCTTCCTCGGCGGCGGCGGCCTCGACATTGGTCTCATCGCCAATGGTCAGCAGTTCCACCGGCAAAATGATCATGGGCGTGCGTTCGGCCACCAGAGTGGGCGCCACGATCATTCCCGCCACCAGAAGTGCAACGTGGAGACCAACGGAGAAGGGAACGCCAACGCGCATCGTGCGGGGTCAGCCCCCCCCGGCTTTGGGCGTCTTGGTCTGCGAGTCGACCACCATGCCGGCGTTGCGGAAGCCAGCGCCCTGCAGCAGCGACAGCACGGTCACGACCTTGCCATAAGGGACAGCTTCATCGCCGCGCACATAGACGCGGGCTTCAAGGTTCTGCTGCGCAACGGCCTTCAGCATCGGCGCCAGCTGTTCCAGCTCGACGGCTTCTTCCTGGGTGCCGACATAGATCAGGCCGTCCCGGTCGACGGTGACGACCAGCGGCTGGTCGCCC
>Ga0075163_10009175_pt1 | contig 13002 bp, 3 predicted proteins | sample JI1023141ADNA_FD_71478 | JGI IMG/M metagenome (GOLD analysis project Ga0075163, IMG submission 71478) | Wastewater effluent complex algal communities from Wisconsin, to seasonally profile nutrient transformation and Carbon sequestration -... | ecosystem: Engineered > WWTP > Effluent > Algae...
GGTTATTTTTAATTTATTCTTTCGTCGCTACGCGACTCTACTAGGTACTATACCTATACCCAGCGCTTACGCACTGGTGCACAGATATATCGCCGCTACGCGGCTTTAGATTTAATGCTATTACTATCAATAACTTACTTACTTACTTAAATTGACACCAATGACACATAGGTTCGCCCTTACTAAATATATGAAAAAAATTCTTTTATCTATCGCTCTTATTATGACTACATTTATTATCTCAGCTAATTCACAAACACCTTTTAATAATGTTAGGCTCAATCCTGATGGAAAATATCTATCAGATGTACCTAAGCCAGAAGATGTTATTGGGCATAAAATAGGTGAATATTTTACTCACTATAGTGAATTAGCAAGTTTTTATCGTCGTATTGCTGAAACATCTTCTAGAGTAAAGCTAATTGAATATGGAAGCACTTATGAAAGGCGTAAGCTTCAATTATTGATTATTAGCAGCCCAGAAAATTTAGCTAATATTGACAAAATTAAAAAAGATACTGCTAAACTTAGCGATCCCCGGCAATTATCCAACTCAGATATGGAAAAACTTATTGCTAAACTCCCTGCTACAGCATGGTTAAACTACAATGTGCATGGTGATGAATCCTGTTCAGCAGAAACAGCAATGGAAGTGGTTTATCATTTAGCGGCTGATCAAAGCGAAGAAACCGCTAAGCTATTAAAAGAGCTAGTAATTGTAATAGATCCATTAGTTAACCCAGACGGGCGAGAGCGCTATGTTAATTTCTATGAGCAAGCTCAAGGAAAAGCGGCTAAGTCAGATAAAAACTCTTTTGAACATAACCAACCTTGGCCAGGAGGACGCTTTAACCATTATTTGTTTGACTTAAACCGTGATTGGGCATGGCTTACACAAACAGAATCACAATCAAGAGTAAAAACCTATCAAGAATGGTTGCCACAAGTGTTTGTGGATTTTCATGAAATGGGAATTGAGTCTAGTTATTTTTTCCCGCCCTCAGCCAAACCACAAAATGCAAATATCTCACCAATTATTAACAATTGGTTAAAGATTTATGGTCAGGGCAATACAGCTAGTTTTGATAAATATGGATTAAGTTTTTATACTAGCGAGGATTTTGATCTTCTTTACCCTAGTTATGGTGATTCTTGGCCTTCATTAAATGGTGCAGTAGGAATGACTTATGAGCAAGGCGGGAGTGGTCGAGCAGGTTTAAGTGTAAGACTAGATGACAGACAAAAAGTGTTAACATTGCGAGAACGGGCATGGCATCACTTTTTAACCTCTATTGCTACATTAAAAACTACTGCTGATAACCGAGTTGAAAGATTAAGAGACTATTATAAATTCCGTGCCCAAGCTGTAGAGGCAGGAAAACAAGACACAATGAAATCTTTTGTCTTACTGCCAGGAAGTGATCCTAGTCGTACCGCTAAGTTAGTTAATTTGCTAATGACACAAGGAATTGAAGTAGCAAAGGCTAAAAATAATTTCAAAGCTAAAAAAGTTCATGGCTATTTTGGTGAAGTAAGTGAAGAAAAAGAATTTCCATCTGGAGCTTATATAATTAACCTAGCACAACCAACAGGGCTTCTTGCTCGTGGACTTCTTGAACCAGAAGCAGTATTAAAAGACCTACATTTTTATGATATAACTGGTTGGTCACTACCGCTTGCTTATAATGTAGAAACCTACTGGTTAGAAGAATTAGTTAATTCAAATATAGAGAAACTTACCATTCCTCCAACTTTAACAGGTCAAGTAATAGGAGGACGTGCAACTTATGGTTATGTATTTAGCTATGAGTCAAATGCAGCAGCTAAAACCCTCTCACAATTACTACAAGACGACTATGAAGCTTTTCTAGCGCTAAAACCTATTACTATTAATGGTAAGGATTTCCCTGTAGGGGCTGTAATTGTTCCTGTAGAAAACAATAACACTAAATTACATGAAAGAATTGCAGCGCTCGCTAGTGTTAATGGACATGATGTAATAGCTAGTAACAGTGCCCGCAGTCAAAATGGTATTGACCTAGGTTCAAATAGAGTTAGACATATTCGTAAGCCTAAAGTTGTTGTTGTTATGGGGCCAGGAACTAATGTAACTAACTATGGTTCAATTTGGCATCTTCTTGATGAGCGTTATGGACTTAATTTTATTGCTGTTTCAACTCAGCAATTAGGAGGGCTTGACCTACGCGACTATAACACAATTATTTTGCCTGATGATGATGGAACAGGAAGAAGTTTTCTTGGTTTAATTGGCAAGCCTACTATTGAAAAGCTTTCTCGTTGGGTACGTGATGGAGGAACTTTTATTGGTATTAAAGGCGGTGCAGTATTTGCTACAGCTAAAATGTCTGGATTAACTTCTGTAACCTATCGTTTGCTTGATAGACTTGAAGAAGAAGAGCGTATTGAGCGAGAAAAACAGCAAGAAAAACAAGATAAAGATGCAGCATTACAAGTTGTCTCCCCCTTGCCTGCACTAGTAGCAAAAACACCTGAAGAGCAATTAGCTGAAAAAATAGTTCCTTATCAAGAAAAAGAACGTAAGCGAATGATGGAATCAATCCCCGGAACCCTTATGAAGCTTAAACTAGACAATACTCACCCTTTAGGAATGGGTTATGAAAAAGATTTAGTAGTGTTAAATAACAGTAGCCCAATATTAAGTTTAACTACTAAAGGGGATAATGTTGTTTATTATCCAAAAGAACAATTTAAGCTTAGTGGGTTTATTACTCCAGAAAATGAGAAAAAATTATCACATTCAGCTTATTTATTAAGAGAGCGTTCTGGACGAGGTAGCTTTATCCTTTATGCTGATGATCCTAATTTTCGTTCTTTTTGGGAAGGAACAACTAGACTTTTTCTAAACAGTATTTTGTTTGGTAACGTAAGAGATCCAAACGTAGAATAAACAAATTCTCTATGGGCAACTGGTTTGCCCACAAGTGTCAACTTAATCTATAAAATCTTTATAATAAAGGGGTTCATTCTTAGCCACGTAGTGGCGTAATATCTGTAGCGTAGGACATAAGTCCTATGTATTATAACATTAGTAAAATAGAGTCACGTAGTGGCGAAAGAATTCTTTAGAAAGATATTTAGTTTATTTTAATCTTTCGTCGCTCCGCGACTCTCTTAAAAAATCATACTTAATCCTAGTGCTTACGCACTAGGCTACAGATATATCGCCGCTACGCGGCTTAAGATTTAAGACTATTGTTATCAATAGGTTATTGTTATGTTGACACCAATAATCTATGTATTTTGCTCTTCTTCAAAACTAAAAGGCGGTAAAACCTATGTTTGGACTAATGAAACCTCGCTCTTGTAGTAATGGTGAAAATGACCTGCATCGACGTCTAAATTACTGTGGTACTTGTAAAACCATGGGAAATCTTTATGGACAAAAAAGCCGCTTTTTACTTAATCATGACACAGTTTTTCTTTCTGAACTCCTAACAGTAGTTTCAGGCAAAGCAGAAGATTCTAGTTATTGGGGCAAGGCTTATCATTCTTATAATTGTTTTTCCATACCCAAAAATAACGAGGAAATGCCTATAGAACTGCAAGTTGCAGCTACAGCAACAGTAGTTTTAACTAGCTATAAACTAGCTGATCATGTAATTGATTCAGGTCGGTCTATTTGGCTACTTGGACAAAAATTATTTTCTAAAAGCTTTCGTGATGCTTCAAAACGCCTAAAAGAGTGGGATTTTCCATTACAAGAAATGGATGGCTATTTGCTTTCACAATCAAAACGAGAAAGTGAAAGCGTTAATTTAAGTAACCTTAAATCTAGTAAAGAGATTCTAGATTATTTAGCAGAGCCTACAGCCAAAGCAACAGCGCTATTTTTTGAGCATGGAACAAAGCTTATAGGAAAAGAGTCTCAACAAGAGCTAATGCACCAAATAGGAGCAAGTTTTGGTGCAATTGCTTATTTAATAGATGCTTATGAGGACTATAAAAAAGACTTAAAGAAAAAAGAGTTTAATGCTCTAAAAGTAGCTTTTAATAGCGGTGAAACGCTCTCTTTCCAGGAAAAAGCCAATACTAAAGAAATTATTTGGCAATTAGCCTCAGAGATTGAAGAGCTTTTACCTAAGCTTGAACTTGAAGCTAAGTGGGTTAAGTATTTTAGCCAAAGGTTAAAAGATAATCTAAGTATTAAATTAACTGGCAAGCTTCCTCTATTAAATAAAACCTGTAATAAAACCTGTGATGTTAGTGAAAGAATGTCTTTATCTAGACGGGGAAATACAGCATTAACCACGGCTAGAGCATTAACAGTTAATTATCAAAGCTCTAAACAATTTATCTTAGCAAAGCTATTTTCACCTTTAGTTTTTCTTTCTACTTTGCTAGTAGCATTTCTTTTACCTAAAAAAGCTGTTACAGCAAAATCCTACCAAGACTGTTTAATTCTTGGGCTTAACCTTATTTCGCTACAATCTATAGTTAAAAACCTTATTCCATTACTTTCACCTAGTCGTTTAATTCCTAATGTTGGTTTATTTAGAAAAAACAGAAAATCAAGGAAGTGTAAACCTCTAGCTTGTTGTGATTGTTGTGATTGTTGTACTTGCTGCGATATTTTATGTGATGCAATTGATTGTTTTGAATGTGGTTGTGAAGTCTGTGATAGCTGTGGTAGTAGTGGCAGTTGTGATTGTTGCGGTGACTGTGGTAGTTGTGGTGATTGTTGTAGTTGTGATTGTAATTGTGACTGTTGTTAATTAAACAGATTTTTAACTTAAAAGCGGATTTTTAACTTATTGGTGAGAAAGACTTCCCAATTTACTATAATGGGTGTTTTTCTAACATCTTAATTTTCTAGTATTTAGCTAAGGCATAAGGTTTGCGTTCGTATTGGGTTGATAATGTAGGGTTCATCTGTTTGAAAGGAGGTGGACTAAAATGCAACCACAATCGACCCCAAAATCCTCGCTACCAACTAACCAGAAACTTGCTTCAATTAATAAAACACCTTTCAAATCTTACTTAAGGCTATTTTCAAAATTCTTAAGAACTTTTTTTGTTATTTTATTAAGTGTTTTATTGATTATTGCCACTTTAGTTCCAACAACTATTCAACAAGCAGCTAATAAAGCATCTCCCTTAGGCTCTCCTCCAACCACTCAGCAAGATATTAGTACTTTAGAACATGATTTTTATGCTCTAAATACTAAAACTTCTCAGTGGTTAAAAATTATGGAAGATAATCCGCGAGCAATCCTACCATTAAACTTTTTTGAAGACCTAGAAAAGCGTAATCAACTAGCTGCAAAGCTTTCTCTAGCTCGTGCAGAAGTAGCAGAAAAAGTAGCTGAAGAAGAAAAAGAAAAAGAAGGCTTACGTGAAATAACTACTTATTTACGTGAATCTACAGCACTTAATACAGCTAGCCAAACCTATATAGATGCAGTAACAGATAATCTTAAGCAAGAAGAGGCTTTTTATACTGATTGGTTAGAAAAAACTAAAGATGCTCAAGCAATTGCCCTAACCCTAGATAATGCAAAACTCCCTTGGAATGATGAACAGCTAAAGAAAGTCGAAAGCTTACGTAAAGAAGCTTCAGATCGTAAAAGAGAAATTACCGAACAATTAGCAGGAGTAAAAAAATGGCAAATTAGTATACAAACTGCTCAAGGGCTTTTGTCTGCTGGCTTTAAGGCTTATGACATAAAATATAATATTGCCGAAGGTGAATTTTTTGATGGAGCAGGCAATGCTATTGATATTGGTTCAAAACTAGCAGAAATTCTTTATGATGAAAAACAACTTAAAGAAATTAGTAAGCGCTTAGAACTTGGCCAAGGCACTCTTAGCACATTTAAAAACTTAAGTAGTGGATCATATTTGGCTGGAGCATTAAGCGCAGTTAAGTCTATTAATGGGTTTATTAAAGACTATAAATCCAAAGAAATTAAAGACACTAAAAACACTTTAGGTCTTTTTCTAGCAACAGATTTTCACACTCCAGAACTTAAAAAAGTCCAAGATAACTTGGTTAAGACTCTAGCAGAAAAAAATAATTCTTTACAAAAAATAGAAAAAATCAAAACGACTTTTGAAAAGTCTGAGAAAGTCCTAACTCACTTACAAACGGCTTGGAGTGGGATTAAAGCACTTAATGGCTATTTGGAAGATTACCGTAATTTACTTAATTCTTCCTCAACTCGCACAACCACAACAGCTAACTTAATAGCTGGAATGTCTGCTCTTGGTGATGCATTAGATAAAGTGGTTGATTATATGCCTCCAATTATGTCTGAAACTGTAGGGCAATTTGTTAAGTTTTATGCTGATGCACTTAGACTAGGGCAAACCATTGATACTCAAATGCGTGATATGCTAAAAAAACGCGGTGATGGCATTGGACTAGATTTAATTGCAGGGCTACAACATTCTGTAGCAGGTCGTTATTTAGCTGAAAATCATACTGGACTAGTAGAAATTGCTAAGGAGTTTGATAAGTCTGGCTTACGTGTTTTTCATATTGATAACACTGATATTTATTATTTTGTCCCAGACACTAACCAAACCCCTATTAAGTTAACTGGGCAACTTTATAAAAAGCTTGCTACAGTTTGTGCCAACTTTACAGCAATTCAAACCTTAATGGCAGGTGCAACAGGAGAAACCCTCTATAATCTTACCAATGAAGACCTAGCAGGAATTATTGATGCACTAGACAAAGGAAAAGGAAAATTCCAAATTAATGATGGCTGGTTTTCTGATTCAACTTATGAGCTAGATGGTTCAACAATAATTGTACGTATTAATAATAAACCTGTAGACTTGGCTGATGCACTTATCCATATTAAAGCGGCTTTTGGTGCACAACTAAATAAAAGTAACCTAGAAAAACTCTTAGGTAGTTGGGTTGAATTTACTGATGATTTGGCTTTTCAAGAAAAGCTCTGTGGTTGTCCATTAATAGAAAATGATAAGCAAAAACACAATATGTTTTTTGCTTTTGTAGAAAATAAAAAGCAATACGATATTGTGATACTAAGAGAAAAACTTACTAACCCTAAATGTAGTCAACATGGAGAACTCAAAATCCTTGGAGAAACCAAAGGTGAATTAAACAGTACTATTACTTTAACGGCTGACCTTAATGCTCCTCTAAAAAGCCTACAAGATATTAAGATAGTTTGGTTTAATGGTACAGAAGAAATTGGTCAAGGGTTTTCAACTCCTCTACTATTGGAAAAAGAAGGTGCCCATAAAATTAGACTTGAGTTTTATAGTCGTAGTACTGGCAACACTAAATTGATGGACTCACCTATTCATACTGTTACAGTAGGAAAAGAACAATCAGCACAAAGTGAAGTAAAACTAAAAATAGATGGGCCAGAGTTAATTAAACTTGGTCAAACAGCTTACCTAAATGCTTCATTAGAAGGAACAATAAACAAAAAACCTGTCTATAACTACACTTTACGTTATGTTTGGAGTCATGGACAAGGTTCAGGTAGTAGTATTAGCCTAGAAGCTAAAGAACCTGGACTGCTTACAATTAAATGTGAAGTATTTGCAACAATAAACCGTAAAGAACAAAAAATTGCTGAAACAAGTCATAAGCTTACTATTCCAACACGCTTGGCAGTTAAAGCCCCTAAAGAAGTAAATGCTACAGATATTTTTGATGTTAGCGTAGAAGTACCAAAAGAGTTTGAAGGTCAAGTAAAAAGTTTCTATTGGTATAGTGGCTATATTATTTCTGATAAACCAGAGGGCCAAGAAGGAGCAAATGTTAAGATGCAATTTGCTAATAGCAATCTTACAAAAGATGCTAAAGGCGAGCCAATTGCAACTCAAAGAAAAATTTCAGTAACTCTCTATGATGCTAATAAAAAAATCCTAGATGAAGGATTTACTGAAATATTGGTTAAACCTGTTTATTTCAAAGGTAGTTCTAGTGATATTTGGGAAGGTGGAACAGGTAAAGGCGGTGTAGGATTAAAACGTAAGCCAATGAAAAATGCTCCTAGAGAACAATTTAGCGCTGAAGGGGATCGTTCTGTTGTTAGCACTGCTTCGGTTTGGGGTGAAGTTGGTGCTTATTGGGATGATCGTCATAGTTTTAAGACTCCTGAAGATATTGCTAAAGAGTTAAAAGAAGGTGCAGCTAAAGATCAACAATTAGTACCATTTGCACTAGGAGATTTTAAGGGCTATGTTTTAGAGAAAAAACTCTCCTTTAGCCCTGGTTATGGTGGTTGGATGACGGGTTATGTAAGTTGTGGCACTCACACAGGTGCTAATGGTTTTGTAATCAAAGGGCGGGTAGTAATAGGAGTCCGTTATCTTGGTGCAGGTAGTGGTTCTCATGATAATCAAGACCAATCTTGGTTAGAATCTCAGACTCAAGCTATAGGTTCAGAAGCAAAAGCCATATTAACAGGGCTTTCAATTGCTCCTGATCCAACATTTGCTAAAACTCCTTATACAGGGCCTAAATTAGATGGTTCAGATTTTGCGGCAAAACTAGCTGTAAAACTAGATACAAGTAATAAAGTCTATCGCCCTGGTCAACAACCTCTCAATATAACTGCAACTGTAACGGGTGGAAAACCTCCTTACAACTATCAATGGACAGGTCAACATGCTGGCACTGGTAGTAAAGTCAGTTTTGTTAGCTCTAAACCTGGAACAGAAAAATTAACTGTAATGGTTACTAGTGATGATAAACAAACGGCTAGTGCAACAATTGACCTAACAGTAGAAAAACTAGAGGTTAAAATTGCTGGCCTAGAAGGACAAATAATCTATGGCACAAAACGTAAGCTTAATATTAACCCTAGTGGCTATAAAGTTTACTGGCAAGCCTCACAAAATATTAATTTTAGCCCTGTAGAAAGCGCTACAGGAGCAACAGAAGTACTTTTTGACCGAATTGGAGAAGTAAAAATCTGGGCACAAGTACTTGATAAAGATGGAAGCACCATTGGCGAAGCTACACAGCAAGTAATAAAAGTAGTAGCCCCTAAATTCCAAGTCACTTTTGACCCTCCAAGCGGGGCAAAAGTTGGTCAAGAAATTAAGGCTACAATTACAACTATTCCTGAAATTGAGGCTAATTTAATTAGCTATATTTGGAATAGCCCAATTTCTAGCAATCGAATGGAATATGCCAATAACAGCAGTCAAATAGGCTTTAAGTTACGTGACTCTAAGCCTTTTGTACTATCAGCAATTGCCCAAGTTCCTAGCCTAGCCGATGAAATCGGGACTCTAAGCGCTAATTACACAGCTACAACCTATAATGTAAAGGCTGAAGTAGTTGGAGCAACCTTCCAAGGCCCAACACCTATGGTTTGGGATGCTGGTAAAAAAGCCTTAGTTCCTGCTCCAAGAGGCACTTTTATCACTGATCAAATGGTAACAGTTAAAGCAACATTAGAAGGCGATCCACAACCAAGTAATATTCGTTGGGAATGGTCAGTTAATAATGGAACAACTATTGGTAATAATATCTCTCAAACCCCTACTCTATCACGTCATGAACCTGGTACAGCCGAAGCCATTGTAATTGCTAGAGATAATGACAATACTTTTTTAGGTACAGCTAAGACTAGTTTTCCTGTAGTTGAATCAGGAGAAAAAGTTGCACCTCTAACAGTAAAACTAACAGCAACTAAAACAGCAATTAGAATGAATGAAGTATCTGATATCACGGTTGAAGTCAAAAATGGTACCCCTCCTTATAGCTATGTTTGGAGAGGCCCACTAATTGAAGACAAACGTGAAATAGTAAAAGTAAGAGGTGGTCAGCCAGGTAAATTTACTGTTACTGTTACTGTTACTGATTCTCGTAGTAAAACCGCTTCTCAAGATATTCAGATTGATGTTTTGGGTATTGATATACAAGCCAAAATAAAAGAAGTAGAGCAACTAGTTAGACTAGGCAAACTTGATGAAGCAATTAATATAATGGAAGAAACTGTTAATGCTGAACCTCAAAACCTAACCGCTAGTCAATATCTAGACAAGCTAAAAGCCGAACGTAGTCAAGTAATAAACCAACTTAACCGCACTGAACAGCTTATTAATGAAGCAAAATTCCCAGATGCACAACAAGCATTAACTATTGCACAAAACCTACATGGGAAATATCAGCCCGTTGTAGATATGGGGCAAAAACTCTCTACAAAGTGGAATGAGTTTAATAATCAAATTAGAGATAGGCTTTATGAAGTACGCCAAGCTAATGAAGAAAAAGACTTCCTAAAAGCACTTAATTTGATTAATCAAATTCGTAGTAGTATGAAACCTGATCGTTATGCCCAAGAACAACTTACACAGCAAGAGCGCTGGGCAAAAACAATGCAGGCAGAAAAAGAAAAGATTCGTATTGTGCTACAAGCAGGTGAAACTAAATTACGCCAGTATGATTATTTAGGAGCGCTAAGAGATTTTGATCAAGGTTTTGTTAACTTCAATAACTACTGGAATAATCGTGATCCAGAGACGGCTAAATATATCAAACTACGTGAAGAAGCTTTTATTAAAAACAAACGAGTTGGTGAGCTTTCATCACCTGTTCGTCGTGCAGCAGAAGATAATGCTGCAAATCTTCCTGTTAATGTCTTACAACAAGCTCTTAGAGACTCTGAAGAATTAATTACTCTACAGCCAAACAATACTAATTTTAGCCGCTATCGTGAGATGATTCTAAATCGGCTAAATAAAATTGAAAAAGACAAAGTTAACCGTGAGCAAGCTAGTAGGCTACGTGCTGAAGGCTTAGCTTTAGAGCAAGCCAACAAACTAAGACAGGCAATTACTAAGTATGAAGAAAGCTTAACTTACTGGCCTGACGCTCAATTAGCTTCACATATAGAAGTTCTAAAAGCCCAAGTAGCCGAAAAGCAAAAGAACAAAGAGCGCAATCAACTTGCGACTGATTTACGTGCTCAAGGCGAAGCCTTAGAAAAGACCGGAAACCTAGTTGGTGCAATAGATAAATACCAACAAAGCCTGTCCTATGTACCAGACCCAGCACTAGCAACACATGTTAAAGAACTTCAAGATCGAGTTAAAAAGCAAAATACAAATAACAATGGCAATAATGGTAATAACAATGGCAATAACAACACTGGCAACAACAATAACACTGGCAATAAAGGCGAAACCGGTACAATAGATCTTTCTGGTACACGTTGGGATTGGTTTGACCCTAATGCTGATGCGACTTATAACCTTTCTGGCAATACAATCATTATTCGTGCCCCTAATGGTAATGACTTATGGCCAGCATTTAACTTTGACGCTCCACGTTTAACCAAACAAGTTACAGGAGATTTTAACTTACAAGTAAGAGTAAATTCTCAATGGCGTGATGATGGTTATAATGGAGCAGGACTAGCAGTAAATGTAGGAAAAACCTCTGTGATTCGCTTTGAACGTGGATTAGGAGGCAATATTGGAGGCCACCATATAGTTATTTTTGCTTTTGCTGAAGGGCGTGAAATTGGCCGAGCACATATTGCTTTTTCTGCCAATGATTTCTACCTCAAATTAGAACGTCGAGGTAATAACTTTACTGGTTATGCTAGTACCAACAACCAACAATGGCAAAAAGTTGGAACAATTACAGCTAATTTTCCTAGCAATCTTGCCGCAGGCTTAACCTTAATTCACCAACATAGCAACACCCCTTTCCAAGCAAGTTTTTCTGATTTTAGCCTAGCAAAAGTAACCTCTACAACAACAACTACTACTACTACGACTACTGATGGAAAGACTAAGCCTGATGATAAGCCTGTTACCATAGGTGATAGAATTACCGCTGGCTATACTAGTACAGGTACTAGCTATGCTCCTAATTGCAAGGGCGATGTCTTTACAGGTGGTAATTGGTGTAATTCTCGTAACCAATCTGATTGGATAGAGCGTGACTTGTCAGGACTCTATGAAGTTAGTGAAATCCGCATAGGCCAAGCAGGAACAGATGTAACCACTAAAGGCAGTCGTATTGTTATTAAGCTACAATTAGCTGATGGGCAATGGACAGTAATTGATGAGCTAAAAGAAACTAACATCAATATGAAACAATTGTCTTTTGGTGGAATTGGTAACTCTATCCCAACTTACCGCAAAGTTTTGGCTCAACCAATAGTAGCAAAAACTTTTCGTTTAGAGCTTTATGGTAATGGTTGGTTTGGAGCACAAGATATTGCAATAATTGGGCGTAAGGTTTCAGCAAATACTATTACTCAACCAACCCCAACTAAAACCCCAACACCTGTTCCTACTAAAACTCCAACTCCAACCCCTACACCTACTAGTAAACCTACTAGTGCAGTTGAGGTGATAGCTATAGTGCAAAATAGCTCTACAATGCCTACTCATATTTTTACTGAAGGAGAAACTTTTTCACCTAGTAATAAATTAGCCCCAGGTGAAACTAGACAAGTAAAAGTTAAGTTGCCTTCTAATGGTAGAGTTAAGTTTTATGCAGGAAGGAATGGTCAAGTAATTATTAGTAAGTTTTGGGATGGTGACCCAGATCATTTAGATCGTTACCCTAAAGTTATTTTTACTGCTGATAACAATCTACTTGTGACTACTGGATTAAGGTAATTAAGGTGGTTAAGGTAGTTAGAAAGTAGTATCTAAAAAAATAATAACCCCTTTAGACTATTGAGTTTAGAGGGGTTATTATTTTATTTAAAAAATTCATCTAGGGAATTAGCATCAAAAATATGTAGTAACCATGTTTGCAATGTCTCTAAACTAGCTAATCTTATTTTATCAGTCGCTTGCTTAGGCAATATACCAAATTTTCTTTCTAATAAACGTCCTAGTGTTTTTTGTAGCTCTTCTTGACGGCCTTTTTGCTCTCCTTGATGGAAAACATCAGAAAGAAACTCATTGTCCTCTATCTTAAATGTCAAAGGCATAGACTTAACCTCCTCTAAAGTAATAACTTTCCAAGCTCTTAGTCCTGCTAAAATCAATAGTTGAGTT
>Ga0075163_10009176_pt1 | contig 13001 bp, 13 predicted proteins | sample JI1023141ADNA_FD_71478 | JGI IMG/M metagenome (GOLD analysis project Ga0075163, IMG submission 71478) | Wastewater effluent complex algal communities from Wisconsin, to seasonally profile nutrient transformation and Carbon sequestration -... | ecosystem: Engineered > WWTP > Effluent > Algae...
GACGAAAGGATCGAGATGAAGATGATGTTGTCGATGCCGAGGACGACCTCGAGCACCGTCAGCGTCAGCAGGCCGATCCAGGCTTGGGGGTCGGCAATCCATTCCATGCAGTGACTCCTCGTGCGGCGTGGCGGCGCGCGTGGGTGCGCGACCATCCATCCCGAAACGTAGCCACCCCTGCCTGTGTTCCGCAGGCAGGGGTGGCGAGTGCGCGTCGGCCGATGGGCCGGGGCGGGGCCCCCGTCGTTAGGGCGTCAGGTCGGTCTGGTACGTGTTGACGAACTCGAGGAAGCGTGAGACTTCGAGGATGTTCTTGCCCGTGAAGCGGATCGTGTGGGCGTCGACCCGCGTTACGATCGGGAGGTAGGTAAGCATCTCCGCGGCGCGGTAGTGCTTGAACGAGATGTCGGCGGTGACGGCGCCGCTGAGGACGTACGGGGTGATGCGCGCGCGCTTCTCGACCCCGGCCTTCACCCGCGCGCGGATCAGCGCCTGCCCGGCCTTGGGGGTCATCGTGGCGGCGGAGTGGAAGGAGATGGCGCGCTTCACGATCGCCCCCTCCATCCCGACGCCAAAGGGCGACACCTCGGCCACCGCCGCATCGTCTCCCGAGACCATCACGATCGGGACGCCGTAGTAGCCGGCGATCGCCGCGTTGATCCCCCCCTCGGGCACCTCGCGCCCGTTGAGCTTGACTCCCGTCAACGTGGCGCTCGACATCGTGTGCGCCCGTACCCCCTTCACGTTCGACGTCCCCGAGTGGTAGCCGATGAAGACCGCCGCGGCGAACGACGAGTCGACCCCCTCCATCATCATGTTGGGGCGTGGCCACGAGCGGACGATCGTGATGTCGTCGGGAAATTGGTCGATGAGCAGGTTCTCCCCGTTGCCGTGCGAATCGCTGACGACGATTTCGGTCGCGCCCGCATCTCGCGCCCCCTGGATCGCCGCGAGCGCCTCGCCCGTCATCCACTCGCGCGCGCGCTGGTACTCGAACGACGTGGGGCCGAGTTGATCGCTGCTCACCACGCCGGTGATCCCCTCCATGTCGACGGAGATGTACACCTTGAGCGCACGCTGGGCTTGCGCGGCGCGAGGGGAGACAGCTGCGACGGCGAGCAGGGCGAGGGCACAGCCGAACGCGATCGGACGACCGGACATGGAGGGCTCGGGATAGAGGACGCCAAAGGCTGCACTCCCGAACGCCGCGGCACAACCTCGCCCCCCCTCACTGGCCCGGTTTGGTTCGGTCGACCGGATGGCTAGCTTCGTTCGAACCTGCCCCATGCGCCCGTCACGTCACGCGACTTCCCCTCGATCATGACTGCACCGGACCTGCGCTATCCTATCGGCCGCTACGCGCCGCCGACCGCGTTCTCCGCCACCTGGCGCGCAGCCCAGATCGCGCGCATCGCGGCGACCCCGTCGGCCCTTCGTGCCGCCGTCGCCGGGCTCTCGGACGAACAGCTCGACACGCCGTACCGGCCGGATGGATGGACTGTTCGTCAGGTAGTGCATCACCTCCCCGATTCGCACCTCAACGCGTACGTTCGCCTCAAGCTGGCCCTCACCGAGGATCGGCCGACGATCCGGCCGTATGACGAGGTGGCGTGGGCGCAACTCGAGGACTCCCGCAGCACCCCGATCGAGGTGTCGTTGCAGCTGCTGGATGCGGTGCACGATCGCTTCGTGCGCCTGCTGCGGTCCATGACCGACGCGGACTTCGATCGGCGTTACGTCCACCCCGACTCCGGGGAGCATTCGCTTCACCACCTCCTCGGGTTGTATGCGTGGCACGGCGACCATCACGTAGCCCACGTGACGGCGCTGCGCGCGAGGATGCAGTGGTAGTGGGCAGCGCACCCGTAGGACCAGTGATGCTGAGTCGGAACCCTGACACCCTTGGCCGGAGCAACCGCGCGACATGATCTCCCTCAAGCTCATCGCCCCCTTGGCGCTCGCCGCGCTGGTCGCGACGCCCCTCGCGCAACGCGAGGCCGACACGGTCGTTCTCGTCGTGCGCCACGCCGAGAAGTCGGCGCCGAGCGGTGATGTCCCGCTCTCGGCCGCCGGCGAGTCGCGTGCGCAGGCGCTCGTCGCGATCGGGCGCGAGGCGGGCGTCTCGGCTGTCATCACGACACAGTTCCAGCGGACCCGGCAAACCGCGGCTCCCTTGGCCACGGCGTTGGGGATCACCCCGGAGGTGATCGACGTGAAGGGAGGGGTCGCCGAGCACGTGGCCGGGATCGCGCAGGCGATCAAGACTCGGCACGCCGGGCGCACGGTGCTGGTCGTCGGGCACAGCAACACCGTGCCGGCCATCGTCACCGCACTGGGGGGCCCCAAGCTCCCCGACCTCTGCGACGACTTCTACGATGATCTCTTCACCGTCGTCGTCTCGTCCGACGGCTCGGCGCGCGTGGTGCACGCCAGATACGGCGCACCGTCGACCGTTGGCGCGGCCTGCGCGGCGATGACCAGGTAGTTCCGGACGGGGTCGATCGACCTGACGAGCAGCGACGCGGGAGAGGTGGGCGCGGTCGGGGGGTGAGCGTCGGGGAGTGTCTGGCTGGTGAGGACGGGCGTCCTGGTCGTGTCCCGCTCAAGGGACGCCCCCCTGTCAGCGAAAGAGGACACTCGGTAGTACCTTAGGGCGTGTGCTCCCAGTGAAAACGCGTGTCGAGCACATGGCCTGGTCCGTGCATTGGAGCGGGTCACGGAGGCGCGAGAGTGCCGGTCGTTGGACTGTCCCACAGTCGGGGGAATGATGCGAACTAGCCTCGTACGAAAGCTCGTTCCGATCGCGCTCATCGCGATGGCGTGCGGCCGGGGTGCGTCCGACTCGGCCACGATCACTGACGACCTGAGGAAGGACCTCGAGGCGGCGTCCTCGGCGCGTCCGGAGCTCGCCAGTGCCTCGGGCGCGTATCAGGCGACCCGTTTCGTGTCGGAGATCGAGCAGTCGAACGGCGCGGCGCCGGTGCAGCGCGCCCCGGCCCCTCGTCGCGTGGCGGCACGATCGGCCAATCTCCAGCAGAACGAGACGCATTCGCCGGCGCCTGAACCGCAGCAGGAAGTGCAGGTCGCCGAGACGCCGGCCGAGACGCCGCAAGCGCCGGCTCCGCAGAGCGACGTTCCGAGCGTCCCGTCGGTCGCCCCGCGTCCCTCCGCGCTCCCGGTCGACGTGCCCTCGATGCAGGGGACGGGGAACGGTGGCGGTGGTGGCGGTGGGATCGGTACGGGACGCGGCGGCGAAGGAATCGGCGACATCATCGGCGTCGTGATCCGTGGGGGAGGGGTCGGCGTCGATCACTGCCCGCCTCGCCGCCGCGGGCGTCCTCGCTTTCCGGGAAACTGGATGCGTTGATCGCGGTTTGCTTGGTGGGGCGAGCGGGGCGAGGGAGCGTTAGGCTCCCTCGCCCCGCGTCGCATCGGTGACCGCGCGTCGGGCAGGTGGGGCCGCGGGGCGCCGACCGCGTGAGCCCGTCGGCTCTCCGCGACGCAGCGACTCACTGGCGGCAATAGGTCGGCAGCGCCATACTCCGCCACGCCGAGGGAGACGATTGCCCTCGTGGCGCGCCGTTGCGCCTGACCAACGCCTTCCCGAGAACCCCGTGCTGACGAAGGACTATCCGGACCACTACGACGCCGAGCTCGTGCTCAAGCTGTACGACCTGCGGCGTGAGCCCGTCATGCGCGAGTCGCGCACCTTGATCAACGGCACCTTCCTCCCGACGTCGCTCGACGAGGTGATGGCCGTGACCAAGCACGATCATCCGCTCAACGCCGCCTGGCGTCAGTGCACCTCGTTCTGGGAGATGGTCTACGCGATGGCGCGACACGGGGTCATGCACGCCGACTTCATGCTGGAGAGCAACGGTGAGGGGCTCCTGCTCTACACGCGCATCGAGCCATGGCTCGCGGAGTATCGCGAACGGGCGGGGAACCCGCTGGCGTTTCGCAACGCCGAGTGGGTGGCCAACGAGACCGAGATGGGCCGGACCATCGCCGAGCGATTCCGGAAGCGCGTGCGTGCTACCCTCGCCGCCGCGGGGAAGTGACGATGCCGACCAAGCCAGTAGCCGATCCGCAGCCGTTCATCGTGCGACGCTCCTCCATCCAGGGGCGCGGCGGGTTCGCCTCGCGCAACATCGCGGCCGGCGAACGCATCGTGGAGTACGGGGGTGAACGCATCAGCTGGAAGGAAGCCGACACGCGCTACGACGACGACGCCCAGCGCCGGCACCACACGTTTCTCTTTGCCGTGACGTCGCGCACCGTGATCGACGGAGCGGTGCAGGGGAACGATGCGCGCTTCATCAACCACTCGTGCGATCCCAATTGCGAGGCGATCGACGACGAGGGGCGCATATACATCGAGGCGCTGCGCGACATTGCAGCTGGCGAGGAGCTGTACTACGACTACGCCTACGCCCGCGACGAGAGCACGACGGCGGAGGACGAGAAGCTGTACATGTGCCGCTGCGGGACGGCGGCGTGTCGCGGCTCGATCCTCGAACCGCCCAAGCAGAAGAAGGAACTCCCGAAGACGCATCACGTCGCCGCGCGGCATCCGCACGAGCACGTGGGAGCGACCTCGCCGGCGTCTGCGCTGACGTCCCGGTCGAAGTCGAAGGCCAAGACGAAGACGAAAGCAAAGACGAAGGCCAAGGCGAAGACGAAAGCCGGTTCCAAGACCAGGACGAAGGCCAAGTCCGGGACGAAAGTGAAGGTCAAGGCGAAGGCGAAGGCGAAGGGGACGTCGAAGGTGACGTCGAGGACGCCGTCGAAGCCGCGTGGCCGTTCGGGAGGCGCGCGCCGGCGGTCCCGCTCGCGATGACCAACGGGCTCCTCGCGCATCGCTCGGTGCGCGCGCTGCTGGGCGCGGCCATCGACTATGCGGGGCTCTTCCCGCCGGCGTCGCTCGATCTGGCCACCGTGGTGGCCAACTACCGTGCCTATCGCGACGGGCCGGACGCGTGGGCGCTGGGGCGGCTGGTCGTCCCCGCCGCGAAGCTCCAGGCGCTGGCCGCGGAAGGGGCCGACGCGTGGCGTGCCGACGGTGGTCGCGGGGCGTCGCCGTGGCGCATCAGCGCGCTGTCCGGCCCCGACGCGTCGGCCGATGCCGCCAGCATTGCCGAGTTCAATGCGGCACACGCCCCGCTGGCGATGGTCGACAGTGTCGAATCGCGTGCGACGTCGATAGAGCAGGTGCAGCAGCTGGCGGGGACGTTCGACGGATTGCAGCACTTCGTCGAGATCCCGCTTGCGGTCGACGTCGTTCCGCTCCTCGCGGCCATCCAGGCCATTGGCGCGCGCGCCAAGATGCGCACGGGCGGCGTGTCGCCCGACGCATTCCCGGCCGCTCGCGACGTGGCGCGCTTCCTCCACGGGTGCTCCGTGTTAGGTCTCGCGTTCAAGGCGACCGCGGGGCTGCACCACCCGATGCGCGGCGAGTACCGGCTCACCTACGCGCCGGATGCGCCGCACGGGACGATGTTCGGCTACCTCAACGTCTTCCTCGCGGCGGCGCAGGCGCGTGACGGCGCCCCGCTCGACGCGATCCTGCGAACGCTCGAGGGGCGCGAGCGAGCGATGCTCGGCATTCACGACGACGAGATTCGCTGGGAGGGAGGGCGCGCGTCGCAGGCCGCGATCGCCACCATGCGCCACGATTTTGCCCTCGCATTCGGCTCCTGTTCGTTCCGCGAGCCGCTGGACGACCTCGGTACCCTGTACGCCACCTGACGCCATGCTGAACGAGACGCATCGTCCCGACCTGCGATCGTGGGTCGCCAGCGCCAACGATGGCGCCACCGATTTCCCAATCCAGAACCTTCCGTATGGGGTGTATCGGCGCCGGCGGAGCGACGAACCGTGGCGGGTGGGGGTGGCGATCGGGGCGATGATCCTCGACGTGGCCGCGGCCCACCAGGCCGGCTTTCTGGACGGCGAGGCCGGGCGCGCCGCACGGACCTGCGCCTCGCCGTCGCTGAACGGGCTCATGTCGTTAGGTCCGACGTCGTGGTCGGCACTCCGTCGTGCCGTGAGCGAAGTCCTGCGCGACGACACCGACGCCGGGCGCGCGGCGCGCGGGCGGGCCGGGTCGCTCCTCCTGGCGCAGGAGGCGGCCGAGATGCGGCTGCCGGCCGACGTGAGCGACTACACCGACTTCTATGCGTCGGTCTACCACGCGACCAACGTCGGTTCGATGTTCCGACCCGACCACCCGCTCCTCCCCAACTACAAGTGGGTCCCCATCGGCTATCACGGCCGCGCGTCGTCGCTCGTGGTGAGCGGAACGCCGGTCGTCCGCCCCCACGGACAGCTGGCCGGCGACGAGGGGGCACCACCCAGCCGGGCGCCGAGCCGCCGGATGGACTACGAGGCCGAACTCGGGATCTTCGTGGGGCGTGGCAACGCGTTAGGCGACGTGATCCCCATCGAGGAGGCCGCGGACCACTTGTTCGGCGTGGCCCTCCTCAACGACTGGTCGGCGCGCGACATCCAGGCGTGGGAGTACCAGCCGCTGGGGCCCTTCCTCGCCAAGAACTTCGCCACGACGCTGTCGCCCTGGGTGGTGACGTTCGAGGCGTTGGCCCCCTTTCGCGTGCCGGCGTTCGCGCGGGCCATAGGCGATCCGGTCCCGCTCCCCTACCTCGCCGATGCGGCCGATCAGGCGCACGGCGGGATCGACCTGCAGATTGAAGTGTGGCTGCGCACCGAACGCATGCGCCACGAGGGACTCGACGCGGTCCAACTCTCGCACGGCACGTCGCGCGACCTGTACTGGACCATGGCGCAGCTCCTCACGCATCACGCGAGCAACGGGTGCAACCTGCAGCCCGGCGACCTGCTGGGGAGCGGGACCATTTCGGGGGCCGACAAGACGAGCCGTGGCTGCCTGCTCGAACTCACCTGGCGGGGCACCGAGCCCATCACCCTCCCCAATGGTGAGGTGCGTCGCTTCCTCGAGGACGGTGACGAGGTGATCCTGCGCGCGCACGGCGTGCGCGCGGGGCACGTCTCGATCGGGCTCGGCGAGTGCTCCGGGATCGTGCGCCCGGCCATCCCCCTCACCTTCTGATCCACGGAGTCCACCATGCAGATCGTAACCACCGAGGCGGCCCCGCTGCCTGCCGGTCACTATTCGCAAGGGATCGTGCACAACGGCGTCGTCTACGTCGCCGGCCAACTCCCCATCGTCCCCGGGAGCAGCGATCGCACGGTGGGGTCGATGGCGCAACAGGCCGAGCAGACGCTGCGGAACGTCGAGGCGGTGCTGCAGGCGGCCGGCAGTGGGCTCGACAAGGTGCTGCAGATGACGATCTACGTGAGCGACATCTCGCTGTGGGGCGAGGTGAACGTGGCCTACGCGCGCGTGATGGGTGACCACAAGCCCGCGCGCGCGGTGGTGCCGGTGAAGGAGCTGCACTACGGGTACCAGATCGAGATCCAGGCGATCGCGGCGCTCTAGGTCGAGACGCAGGATGCACGGACCACGGGAAGACGAGATCGACGGCCTTTATCGGAGGGCGGTATGCGCACGGGTTTCGCTGGGATAGTCGCGGCGGTTGTACTCCAACTCGCCACAGCTGCACTGCCGGCACAGGACACGACCTTCACGCGCACGGAGGTCATGATTCCGATGCGCGACGGCGTGAAGCTGTACACCAAGATCTTCGTCCCGAAGGGGACGACGCAGCCGCTCCCGTTCATGTTCATCCGCACGCCGTACGGCATCGACGGGTTCGAGGCCGCGGGCATCGCGCGCGGCTACGGCTTCCTGGCCAAGGACGGCTACATCTTCGTGTCGCAGGATGCGCGCGGGAAGTTCAAGTCCGAGGGGGAGTTCGTCATGCAGCGCGCGCCGCGGCAGGATCGCAACGATCCCAAGGCGATCGACGAGAGCACCGATGCCTACGACAGCATCGAGTGGCTCCTGAAAAACGTCCCCGGCAACAACGGACGCGTCGGGATGACCGGGGTGTCGTACCCCGGGTGGCTCACCGCCATGGCGATGCTCGATCCGCACCCCGCGCTCAAGGCCGTGTCGCCGCAGGCGTCGCCATCGGACATGTGGCTCGGCGATGACTTCCACCACAACGGCGCGTTCCGGCTGAGCTACGGCTTCGAGTACGCGACGATGATGGAGTCGGGGAAGGACGTGACGCAGTTCTCCTTCGATGAGTACGACACGTACGACTGGTACCTCAAGCTCGGGTCGCTCAAGAACGTCAACGACAAGTTGCTGAAGGGGAAGATCCCCACCTGGAACGACTTCTCGCGCCGGCCTGACTACGACGCCTTCTGGCAGCGCCAGGCCATGAAAGGCTACCTCACGCGCGTCAGCATTCCCACGCTCAACGTCGCCGGCTGGTGGGACCAGGAGGACTTCTACGGCCCCATCACCATCTATCGCGAGTTGGAGAAGCACGATCGCGGCAACCAGAACTTCCTCGTCGTCGGCCCGTGGAACCATGGCGGGTGGATGGGCGGCGATGGCGCCTCGTTAGGGAACATCCAGTTCGGCCAGCCCACGGGGCGCTTCTTCCGCGACTCGATCATGGCACCGTTCTTCGCGAAGTACCTGCACGACAAGGGCTCGCTGTCGCTCCCCGAGGCGCTGGTCTTCGAGGCCGGCGCCAACGAGTGGCGCCGCTATGGCGCGTGGCCCCCCAAGGAGGCGGTGTCGTCGCGCGCGCTGTACATGCGCGAAGGGGGAGCGTTAGGCTGGGAACCGCCGAAGTCGACGGGGCCCAACGCGTACGACGCGTACGTGTCCGATCCCTCCAAGCCGGTCCCATATCGCCCGCGTCCCATCGCGGCGACCTACGGGGCAGGCTCCACCTGGAGTCGCTGGCTCACCGACGACCAGCGCTTTGCCCACAACCGCCCTGACGTGGCCTCGTGGGAGCTCGCCACGCTCACCGAGGACCTGACGATCGCTGGCGACATCAGCGTCACCTTGCACGCCGCCACCACCGGGAGTGATGCCGACTGGATCGTGAAACTCATCGACGTCTATCCGGATACCGGGATGACGCCGCTCTTCATGAACGGCTACCAGTTCATGGTCGCCAACGAGGTCTTCCGCGGACGCTATCGCAAGAGCAACGAGAAGCCCGCGCCGATCACCCCCAACACGCCCACCGACTTCACGATCGACCTCCACACGCAGGCGTACACCTTCAAGAAGGGGCACCGGGTGATGGTGCAGGTGCAGAGCAGCTGGTTCCCCCTCATCGACCGCAATCCGCAGAAGTTCATCCCGAACATCTTCGAGGCGAAGGAGGGCGACTTCACCGTCGCGACGCAGCGCATCTACCGGTCGGCAAGCAAGCCGTCGAAGATCGTCCTCCCGGTGGTGAATCGCGTGGCGCAGTAGCGGTGCTTCCACCTCGCGCGCTTGGCGGGGGGCCGCCAGATTCCGCGCGGACACCTTTCCAACACGCCTCCTCATGACGCACGACCTCTCCGGCAAGATCGCCCTCGTCACTGGTGGCACCCGCGGCATCGGGCGCGCCATCGCCGCCGCCCTCGCGGCGGCAGGCGCCCACGTCATTGTGAGCTCGCGCAAGGAGCCGGCGGTGCAGCAGACGGTCGACGCGCTGCGCGCCGCCGGCCACTCGGCCGAGGGGATGCCCTCGAACGTCGGGCGGCTCGACGAGTTGCACGCCCTCGCCGACCGTGTCCTCGCCGCGCATGCTGGCATCGACATCCTCGTGAACAACGCCGCGACCAACCCCGTCTACGGTCCCGTCGAACAGACGTCGCCGGAGGCGTTCGCCAAGATCATGGACGTCAACCTGCGCGCGCCGTTCGAACTGGCGAAGCGCATGCTCCCGGCGATGGTGGCGCGCGGTGGCGGATCGATCATCAACATTTCCTCGATTGGTGGCGTCTCGCCGGAGCCCAACCTCGGCATCTACAGCGTGAGCAAGGCGGCGCTGCTCAGCCTCACGCAGGTCATGGCCAAGGAGTGGGGCGCGCGCGGCGTGCGGGTCAACGCCATCTGCCCGGGGCTGATCAAGACCGACTTCAGCCAGGCCCTGTGGGGGAACGAGAAGGTCTTGCAGCATGTGATGGCGACACAGCCCATCGCTCGCATGGGAGAACCCGAGGATGTCGCCGGACTCGCCCTCTTTCTGGCCTCGCCTGCGTCGTCGTTCTGCACCGGCGGGACCTACATGGTCGATGGCGGCGTCACGATCTAGACGGGCGGGCGCGAGCCGCGCTGCACCGCCCGACCACGGCCCGCCACGCGCGAGCCTTCCACTGACCATCGCTCGCCACGGGCGGGCCCTGCATGCCTAACGAACCGACGCTGCGGGCCCAGGTCCGCCACTTCGTCGACACGGTCCTCCTGCCGCTCGAGCATCGCTACCTCAACGAGCCGTGGTCGGCGGTGCTCCCCGCGCTCGATGCCGCCCGCGCCGAGGCGCGCGCGCGCGGCATCTGGGCTCCCCATCTCCCGCACGACCTCGGCGGGCGCGACCTTCCGTTCCTCGACTTCGCCGCCATCAGCGAGGAACTCGGGCGCACCCCCATCGGGCACTACGCGCTCAACTGCCAGGCCCCCGACATCGGGAACATGGAGTTGTTGCATCGGCATGGCAGCGCCGAGCAGCAGCGGCAGTGGCTCGCGCCGCTGGCGCGTGGCGAGATCCGCTCGTGCTTCGCGATGACCGAGCCCGAGCGCGCCGGATCCAACCCGGTCTGGATGGAAGCGCGCGCCGAGCGCGTGGGCGACGAGTACGTGATCACCGGGCACAAGTGGTTCACGTCGGCGGCCGATGGTTCGGCCTTCGCGATCGTCATGGCGGTGACCGATCCAGGCGCCCCGCCGCACCAGCGTGCCTCGCAGATCATCGTCCCGACCGACACGCCGGGATATTCCCTGGTGCGCAACATCAAGGTCATGGGCGACGAAGGCGTGGGATACGCGACGCACGGCGAGGTGCGCTTCGAACGCTGCCGCGTCCCCGTCACCAACCGCATCGGGGACGAGGGGGCGGGCTTTGCGCTCGCGCAGGAACGCCTGGGCCCGGGACGCATTCACCACTGCATGCGGTGGATGGGGATCTGCGAGCGCGCGCTCGACCTCACGTGCCGCCACGCCGCGACCCGCGAACTGTCACCCGGGGTCGTGCTCGGCACAAAGCAGAGCGTGCAGCACATGATCGCCGATTCGCGCGCCGAGATCGACGCGGCGCGGCTGCTCATCCTCGACACGGCCCGACTGATCGACGCGCACGGGGCCAAGGCGGCGCGCGAAGCGGTATCGGCGATCAAGTTCTTCGCCGCCGGCGTCCTGCAACGCGTGCTCGACCGGGCCATCCAGGTGCACGGTGCGCTCGGCATGACCGACGACACGCCGCTCGCCTACTGGTTCCGCCACGAGCGCGCCGCGCGCATCTATGACGGCGCCGATGAGGTGCACAAGAGCGTGGTGGCGCGCCGGATCCTCAAGGGGTATGGCGTCACCGTGCGCGAATGAACGAGGGGGCGATCGACCGCCCGGTTCCCGTGCGTGAGGGGGAAGCGCTCGACGCTGGGGCGTTAGGCGCCTTCTTGCAGGCCCACGGGCTGGCCAGCGCCGGGGACGTCCGCGTCTCGCAGTTCCCGCGCGGCTTCTCCAACCTCACCTACCTCGTGGAGTGTCGCGACCGCACGTTCGTGCTGCGGCGGCCGCCGTTCGGCGTGGGGAAGGGGGTCGCCCATGACGTGGTGCGCGAGGCGCGCCTGCTGGCCGCGTTAGGCCCGGTGTACGCGCGCGTTCCGCGAATCTGCGCCATCTGCGACGACCCGTCGGTCCTCGGCGCGCCTTTCTACCTAATGGATCGCGCCACCGGGATCATCCTGCGCGACCGCCTTCCGGAGGGGCGCGACCTCGATGCCGCCACCATGCGCCGCATCTCCGAGGGGGCGATCGACACGCTGGCGGAGATCCACTCGATCGACTACCGCGGCGCGGGGCTCGACGGGCTCGGCAATCCCAACGGATATGTCGAGCGGCAGGTCTCGGGGTGGATCCGTCGCTACGAGGCGGCACGCACGGGCGACCAGCCCGCGGTGGAGCGCATCGCCAGGTGGCTCGACAGCTCGCGCCCCGGCGAGAGTGCGGCCACGCTCGTGCATAACGACTTCAAGTACGACAACCTCGTCCTCGACGTCGACGACCCCGCACGGGTGGTGGCCGTGCTCGACTGGGAGATGGCGACCATCGGCGACCCCCTGATGGACCTCGGGACGACGCTCGCCTACTGGGCGGAGGCGGGGGACCCGCCGCTCCTCCGGGCGCTGGGACTCGGTGTCACGGCGCTCCCCGGCAACCTCACGCGGACGGAGGTCGTGGCTCGTTATGCGGCGATGACCGGGCGCGACGTGTCGCAGCCCGTCTTCTACTACGCCTTCGGGTTGTTCAAGGTCGCCGTCATCGCCCAGCAGATCTTCGCGCGCTACGTGAAGGGGTTCACGAAGGATGCGCGGTTCGCGCAGCTCGATCGGGCGGTCGCGGCGCTCGGTGAGGTGGCGGTGCGCGCCGTCGACGCCGGGAGCGTCGCGCCGCCGTGAGGGCGCGGGAGGGACGCGGGGACCGGGACGTCGTCGGCACGCTCGGCCGCCTCGCGCCGGATTGCCCCTGACGACCATGCCGAATCGTGACGGCCCCGGCACGAGTTGCGCCGGGGCCGTACGGGGCGGGGAAGGTGGTGGTGGCGCCGCCGTCAGGCGGGGAAGACCTCGAACACCCCCGCCGCCCCCATCCCGCCGCCGATGCACATCGTCACCAGCCCGTAGCCACCGCCACGGGTCCCGAGTTCGTGCACGAGCTGCGTGGTGAGCTTGGCTCCGGTCGCGCCTAACGGGTGCCCCAGCGCGATGGCGCCGCCGTTCACGTTCACCCGGTCCATGGGGAACTGCAGGTCGCGCGCGACCGCCAGCGCCTGCGAGGCGAAGGCCTCGTTGAACTCGATGAGGGCGAGCTGCTCGACCCCGAT
>Ga0075163_10009177_pt1 | contig 13000 bp, 11 predicted proteins | sample JI1023141ADNA_FD_71478 | JGI IMG/M metagenome (GOLD analysis project Ga0075163, IMG submission 71478) | Wastewater effluent complex algal communities from Wisconsin, to seasonally profile nutrient transformation and Carbon sequestration -... | ecosystem: Engineered > WWTP > Effluent > Algae...
CCTCTGCGTCGATCTCCCTTGCCGATAGCGCTGCTATCGGCCGCGGTCGTCTCCTTGATCTCGACGAAAATTCGCTCTCCGGGCTCGGTTGCGGTTTGCTCGATTGGCGCTCTAGCCCCGGGCGCCCCGATCGGACGCGCGGGGGTGGGGCGGCTGCACCGCATCGGGTGAGGCCGAGGCCCGGGCCGCCTGCCGGGCGGCCCGCTGGGCGCGGCGGGCGTGGTCCTTCGCCTCGCGCTCGGTGCCCACGTAGACCTTGCGGGTGCCCATCAGGTGGTCAAACCAGGGGCGGGTGACGCACCAGTTGGCGTTCTGGTCGGGCCCCATGTGGTGGTCGTAGTGCCAGGGCAGGTGGGTGCGCGCCCAGTCGGCATCCAGATGAGCCTTCTTGTGCACCTGGTAGTACCGGGCGAGGCCATACCAGGTCGTGCCCACAAAAAACGGCGCCACCGGGAAAAACGGCGCCACCGTGACGCCCACGCCCATCAGCGCGAAGGCCTCCTTGCGGCGGGCCGAGGCCTTGAAGAAGGGCTTGTCGTAGTCGGGATCGTGGTGGTCGTGCTTGCGCACCTCGTGGTGGTGCTCGTGCCAGTGAAACGCCCAGAAGGACTCTCGCTTGCGGCCCAGCCCGTGGAGGATGTGCTTGTGGGTGATCCACTCGCCCGCATTGAAGACCGCCAGGGCCAGGGGGATGCCGATCATGTGCGCCTCGCAGAAAAGGTGACCATCTGGTCACTCTTCTAGCGCGCGATGGGGGGCAGGGTCAAGCGCGGTTGGTCAAAATGTGCGCTCGCTCGGTCTGACGCGATGGATTGTTCCCCAAAGGGCCGCGCGGGCGCTTGTTTCACTCGGCGAACTCGTGCGAAACCTCCGGCGGTTTGGAGGAGGTCCCATGGTGCCCCAGTCGCTGCGTGTGTGGTTTGTGATCCACTTCTGGGCGGACATCCTGTTTGCGATTCCGCTCTTGGTGGCGCCGACCTGGTTCCTCGGCACGCTGGGGTGGCCCTGTGTGGATCCGATCTCGGCGCGCCTCGTGGGCGCCGCGCTGGTGGGCATTGGGGTGGAGAGCTTGATCGGCCGCAACGGCGGCATCGAGGGGTTCCGAACCATGCTCAACTTGAAGGTCTTGTGGTCGGGCACGGCGACGCTGGGCATTCTCGTATCCCAGCTTCAGGGCGGACCGACCATGGGCTGGGGATTCTTTGGCATTTTCCTGGGCTTCAACGTGCTGTGGACCACCTACCGGCTCCGGCTGGGTTCGGCGCCAAGCGCGGCGTAGGGCTGCAATCCACGGACCCAAGCCGATCCGTCCACCCAAACCAGGCGTACGCAAGCGGAATGAAACCCAGAGGGGCACGCTGATGGCATTTGATATCGATCGTTTCATGACCCTGTCGAAGGCGGTGGAGACCTCCGACATCGACTGGGACTACGTGGCCAGCCACGGGGTGACCGACGCCGAGGCCCGGATCATGCGCTACATGGCGGATGTGGAGAGCCACACCATCCTGTACTTGCGTGACCTGCTGGCCGGCCACAACGCCCGGGATCCCGAGGTCACCGGCTTCTTGTCCTGTTGGGTCTACGAAGAGACCCAACACGGCCGCGCCCTCGACCAGTTCCTGACGGCTGCTGGCCGCCCGCCCGCAGCCAACCGGTTTACGGTCACCGCCCAGAAGGCCTCCTTCATGGAGGACGTCGAGGGGTTCTTGACGCTCAACGCCGCCCGCCTGACGCCGCACTTCGGGGCGGTTCACATGGTGTGGGGGGCCGTCAACGAGATCTGCGCCGCCCTGGCCTATACGGCATTGGCCCGCTACACCGACAACCGCGAGCTCAACAAGCTGCTGCTGCGGTTGGCCAAGGATGAGCGGCGCCACCAGTCCTTCTACTACCAGCAGGCGGAGAAGCGGTTGCAAGCGCACTGGCTGGCCCGGATGCTGACGAATACGGCGCTGAAGCACTTCTGGGGCCCGGTGGGCAGCGGCGTGGGAGCGGTGGACGGCTTCAACTTCACCGCGGCGCTGCTGTTTGATAACCCGGAAGGGCAGGAAGAGCTGGCCAAGATGGACGCGACCATCGCGCGGCTGCCCAGCCTGGAGTGGTTCAACCTCGGCCAGAAGCGCATCAGCGAGCGCATCGTGCACTTCAAGCGCGACTACCCGGAGGAGTCCGCCCGGCTGCCCGTCCGCGTCCGGCGCAACGTCCCGGTGGCCGTGGTGCGCTCAGCCGCAGGCTGAGGGGCGCCAGCGCCCCGCTGAGCGGCCCCGCCTACTCCCCCAGCTCGATCTTCTCCATCTCTTCCTCTTCGGTGAGCACCGGCTGCGGCAGCGTCTCAAAGGCTGCCCGCACGCTGTGGATGGCCGCTGCCACCTGGGGCCCCACCGAGGGCCCCACCTCCTGCTCGTAATGTGCCCGTAACTCTTGAACATTCTCGTCGTCGGTCTCGAAGCTGCCCCCGACCTGGGCGCTCCAAATCCGCTCGCCATCGGTGCAGCGCAGCAGGGCGGCGTCCAGGGCCACCTCCACCCCATCGCCCTCCACCTGGGCCCCCGGGTTGAGGCGAATGACGCCCTGCATGCCCTTGCATGCCGCCGCCTGATCGAAGGTGGCGGCCACGGTGTTGCGCTTCACGATGAAGTTGCGGTGCTGGTTGGCCCAGCGGCGCGCCACGAGGCTCCACATGCGGCCGGTGGGCTCGTCGCCTCCTGGTGCGGGCGAGACCACCAGGGCCACCCGCTTCACGTTCTTGGCGTCCACCTGGGCGTAGTCCGGGCGGGTGAAGCTCTCCACGGAGGGGCCGCAGCCGGCCAGCAGCACGCCGGCCACGAGGAATCGGTTCATCGGGATCTCCGTTGGAGGCGCCCGCTCAGGCGGTGGGCGCCTTCTTCTTCTGCCGCCGGTCGTGCAGGATCTGCAGCACGGCCGGCATGATGGTGAACGACACAAGCAGCGCCGCAGTCATGCCGACGCACGCCAAAATCCCCATGGATTTCAGACCCTTGTGGCCAGCCGCTAGCAGGGCGGCCCAGCCCGCGAGGGTGGTGAGCGTGGAGGCTGCGACCGCGGCCCCTACCGACCGCAGGGCGGTCATGGGCGCGATGCCTTCGTTGAAGCGGTGCATCAAGTACACCCCGTGGCTGATGCCGTAGCCCAGCACGATGGGCAACACCACCACGTTCATGAAGTTCAGGTGCCAGTTGAAGATGGCCATCACGCCCAGCATCACGGCCACGCTCACCACCAGCGGGATCAGCGCCACCAGGGCGCTGCGCAGCGACCGGAAGTCGAGCAGCAGGATAATCAGCAGCAGCACCGAGGTGAGGGCCACCGAGAAGCGGCCGTCCCACAACACGATGCGCGCCAGGTGGGCGAAGAGGATGGGCGCCCCGGCGGCGTGGTAGAGCTCGCCGTCGGGCGTGTGGATGTCCTCCACCTCGTCGGCAAAGGCCAGCATCTGCTTGCCATCCCAGAGGTCCACCACCGGGTAGAGGAACGTCAGGTAGCCGCGGTTCTCAGGCCGGGTGCTGGGCAAATCGCCGAACTGCTCGCGGAAGTGCAGGGGCACCTCGGCCAGGGTGTAGGCCTGGGTATCGAGGTAGTTGAGCAGCTTCTGGTAGTCCGCCTGGTGCTCCTCGGGCAGCGCGTCGACCTCGATCTCCTCGAGGTCCTTCTTCCACGCCTGCAGCACGGCCACGTTGCGCGCCTGCTGATCGGCCGGCGGCACAAAGGACCACATGGACACCACCTGGTCCACCGTGGAAAAGCGCTTGCGATCCAAGGGGTTGAACACCCCGAAGATCTTGAGGGCTTCCTCGGTGGTGCGGGTGTAGATGGCCACGGGATCGGCGCTGATCTGGAAGCGGGCGTTGATCTCGTCCTGCAGCAGGACCGAGGGCTGGTTCTCCACCATGAGCGCTCGGGTGTTGTACTCAAAGTCCACCTGGGGGGCGAAGGCCGCCAGGCCCAGGGCCGCCGCACCCGCCACGACGAGCAGCCAGCGCCCGCCGGGCACCCGCCGCTCGACACCATCCACCAGCTCGGGGCTCGGCGCCCGCGTGCCCAGCAGCTTGACCGGCAGGGTGGGGGAGACGCGCCCCAGCCAGATGAGCAGCGCCGGGGCGAAGCTCAGGATGGCGAAGGCGATGATCAGGCTGCCGGCACCGGCCAGCAGGCCGAACTGAGAGAAGCCGCGAAACTCCGAGAACAACAGCGCCAGGAAGCCGGAGCCGGTGGCGACGGCCGAGACGAGCGAGGCCAGACCCGAGTGCTTGAGCGTCTCGCGCACCGCGTCGTCCACGGACCGGCCGCGGCCCAGCTCCTCGCGCATGCGGAAGTTGAAGTGGATGCCGAAGTCGATGCCCTGGCCCATCAGGATGCCCGCCAGGATGCTGGTCACCATGTTGAGCTCGCCCACCGTGGCCTTGGCAAAGCCAAAGGTGAAGACGATGCCCACCGCCATGCCGAGCACGATCAGCAGCACCGAGCCGGGGCGCCGCCCGAAGAAGATCGCCAACACCAGCGCGATGCCCAGCAGCGCCCACGTCCCGGTGGGGATCAGCGAGGCCTGGATTTGGAAGGAGTCGTCGTAGTTGGTCTTGTAGCTGCCCGTGAAGCCGTAGGTGACCGCCTTGCCATCGGCCGCCGGCGCCTGATCGTAGCCCTCGGTCAAGTGGATGCCGTGCGCATTGCTGGCCGACCACGCCGCGAAGTCCTGCCGCAGCTTCTCCACCAACGCCCCGGTCTGGGTCAGCTCGTTGCCGTCCCACATCGGCTTGACCACCAGCAGGACCATCTGCTTGTCGTCGCTGATGTAGTAGCTGTCCGCGATGCTCTTCTTGCCCACCTTCTTGTATTTGTCGATGATGGGATCGAGGTTGAGCTCCAGGGGCTTGGTCTCCTGAATCTCCACAAAAAACGGGCTGTTACGCCGGATCGTATCCTTGATCTTGGCGGTGACCTGCCGGCGGATCTCCTCGAGATCCGGGGTCTGCACAAACAGCGGCGCCTTCTCGATCAAGAAGGTGGTATCGAACTTGTACTGGATCTTGCGGATGCGCTCGGTGTCGGCCACCAGGGCCGCGTTCATGTCATCGGCCACCTGCTTGAGGACCGCCTCGTCGCTGCCGCGGAAGGCGATGATCAAGTGACCCGCACCGCCCACCATGTCCACCACGCGCTTGACGTCCTGGATGGCGCGCAGCTGCTGGCTGATGAGGTCGAGCTGGTTGGTATTGATGGTCAGACGCAGCGCGCCCCAGACCGAGAGCCCCGTCAGGAGCAGGAGGGCGATGAGAATGCTGCCGGGGCGGCGGACCAGCTGGTCGGCCCAGGCTTCCATGACGCGGTGAGAGCGCTTCACTGATGACCTTTGTGGCGTAGGGGGAGGGCGCGAGCGGAGGCGGTGTGGATCAGCCGGCCACCTTCTTGCGCATCAGATCGAGGAGGTTGGTCCAGCCGCCCTCCTTCATGATGGGCACGATCTGGTCCTGGCGGATGCCCTCCACCATGGAATCACCGAGCACCTTGGCGTCGAGAATCTTCCAGTCCTCGCCGACCTTGACCAGCGTGTAGTGCACCTTCAGCTCCTGCTTCTTGAGCGCGTGCAGGATGACGATGGTGGACTTGATGCGAGCCTGATCCTGGATCTCGCCCCCAAACTGCGTCGCGAGGAATTCGGGCGCGTCGTAGACGATGGTCTGGATGTTCTCGAAGCGCTCTTTCATCTTGGGAAACGCGACCTTGGCGAAGAGCTTCTGGAAGAGCGCCACAAACTCGCTGCGCTGCTCCGGGGTTGCAGTGGTCCACGCCTCGCCCAGCAGCGCGGCGCCCATGGGATCGCCGCTCAGGGACTTGAGCGCCAGGTCAAACTTGCCAAAGCGCACGGCGTTGATGAGCGTGCGGATGGGCTTTTCCACCGGGTTGATCACCGCCTCGTCGCCCTCGGGCGCAGCGGAGGCGGGCGCGGCCTCCGACACCGGGGCGGGGGCCGGGGCGGACTCGGGCGCCTGGGCCAAGGCCAAAGCCGGAACCAGGGCGACCAGAGCCAGGGTGGACAAGCGAAGGGCGGACGGGGCCAAAAAGGCAGGGACAGCACGCATCATCGAGTTCCTCCCACCGCGCCGAGCCGTGGCGCGAGGGCGGCAGGGTAGACAGACCCGCGAGGGATTTCCACCGCCGGCCCCGGATGGGCGTAAAAAAGAACGAAAATCCGCGCGAGTGGCCCTTTTTTTGCCTTGGGGCGCCGACGTGCCAGGCCCTACCAACCCGGCGCGAAGTGCACCCCCACGCCGAGCTCCAGTCCAGTGCCGTTGAACGGCAGGCGGCCCACCTCGGCGATGTCCACATGACCCAGCGGCAGCCACCGCAGCTGGGCACCGGGCGTGAGCCAGATGTGGTCCACGAGGCCCACCGCGAGCTCCAGTCCGCCCGCCAGACCCCCTTGAAACAGCCCGTCGCGTGTCGCCCCGGGCACATCGAGGCGCTCAATCCGGCTGTAGGCGCCCACCAGGGCGATGGGGCAGCGCAGGTGCCACCCATCGCCGCTGCGCAGGGGCACCAGCCCGGCCAGGCTCAAGTCGAAGGTATCGGAGGCAAACGTGCGGCCATCCCAGGCCCACTGCAGACCCGGCTGCCAGCCCAACCCGAGGCGGGCCCACCTGTAGCCACCCACCAGCTCGGCCTGGGGGGTCACCACCCCGGGAGCCCGCCACCGACTGGCCAGGTGCACCCCACCCCACCAGGGGGTCGGCGGCGGCGCGGGCAGTGGGATCACCCGGACTCGAGGCGTCGGAGGTTGCGGGGCCAGCGTGAGGATGGGCGCGGGCTCGGGCGGGGGCGCCGGACCCGGATCAAAGGGCGCCTCGGTGCCAGGTGCGGCCACAGGTGCGGGCGTTGGTGCCGCCACCACGGCGGCCTCTGGCGCGGGTCGGGGGCGGGGGCGGGGGGCCACCCGGCGGCTCGGGGGCGGTGCCACGGGCGGTGCGAGGGGTTGCGCCGGGGCGGGGAGGGCTTCGGCCCCTGGGGGCGCGCCAGCGGCCTCTGGAGGTTCGGGCGTCGCAAGCTGGTGCTCCAAGAGCAGCCCATCGAGGAGCACCCCCAACGCGCCCATCCGATCGGCGAGGGCGGTGCGGGCAATGGGATCGGCGCTGCCGGTCAACCACGGCACCACCCGACTCAGCGTCTCCCCGCTGGCGGCCTCGAGCGTCAGCTCCACCCGCCCCCCGGCCCCTTCGAACCGGGCGTGGAGACCACCCCCGCCGCAGCCAGCCACCACCGTGGCCAGCCGGACGCTCGCTCCCAGGCTGGCCAACGCGGGGACCTCCGCCGCGTCCACACACACCTGCACCACCGGCCGGGGGACCAGCCATGCACCCAGCGGCAGGACGTTCAAGAGCAGAGCAACCGGGACCACGGCCCTCCTCGCGCAGATCGTGGGCCTCATCCTACGCCTTTGCGAGGCCCGCCGCCGGCCGCATTCCGGCTTTCATCGCGGCCACGCATCGCTCATGTTGAGCCGAGGCGCCGGCCGTGGCAGATTGTAGGGGTCGCATGGTGCGGCCATCGCTCGGAGGACTTGGATGCGCGATCCGCGAGATGTCCTGATGGGCCGGGTCGAAGGCCGGATCAACGAAAAGGTGTGGGGTGTCCAGAACCGCGTGGATGGCACGGTTCAGGGCGCAATGAACAAGGTGGTGAAGGGCGCCGACCGGGTCATGGATCGCGCGCCGGTGGTCGGCAAAGGGGGCGCCGCCGCGGGCGGAGCCGCCGCAGGTGCCGCAGCTGGAGGGGCCGCCGCCGCGGGCGGGGAGAAAAAGAAGCGTATGAGCTGGTGGCCGTTCGGGAGCAAGGATGAGCCGTCGGGCGCCCCAGGGTGCCCGAACTGCGGCAACGAGGTTGATCCTTCGTGGCCCCACTGCCCCTACTGCGGAGCCGGGCTCGCTGCCGCTCAGCCCCCGCTGCCGCAGGGACAGGGCCAGGGCGGACCGGCCCCGATGGGGGGCCCGATTCCCCAGGCCCCCGCCCAGGCCACCGCGGGCTCCAACCGCACCGTGGCCATCGACATCACCGCGCTCAAGGGGCCCTCGCGGGGCGTTGTGGGGTGGATTGTCGCCCTCAATGGCCCCCAGAAGGGCCTCGACTTCCGGGTGATGGAGGGCAAGAACTCCATCGGGGCCGCCGCCGACAACGACATCGTGGTCACCGACGAGTACCTCTCCTCCCGGCACGCCACCATCCGCTACGAGGATGGTCGCTACGAGTTCATCGACGCCGACTCCACCAATGGCAGCTACATCAATGAGAAGCGTGTCTCGAAGGAAGAGCTGATCGACAACGACACGATCCGGCTCGGCCGCACGGAGTTTCGCTTCAAGGCCCTGTATTGAAAGTGTTTTCCGCCAGCGCGCCGTCGGGCTCCTCCCGGCGGCCGGCGGGTGAGTCCTGCCACCTCGGCGCCCGGCGCCTGACGGTTTCAGGGCCATCCCCCCGGTTGGTCACCATCGCCCACCCCTCGGTGGCGGCGGGGGCGGCGTGACGATGGTGGATGGCTGGCGGGCACACCCCGCGCTGAGGATCCCGATGGCCCGCCTGCGTTTCTGGCTCCTTGCTCTCTGTTTCGCCGCCTCACCCGCCCTGGCTCAGGAGCGGGTCCAGCAGGGTGCAACCTCGCTGCGGCTGGATGCGGTGGACATCTCGAAGGCAGAGGAAGGCCAGTTCATCTTCTACGCCTCCTTCCTCGACGAGTTCTTCAAGGCCATCTCGGCCACCGAACCCGCGGGCTGGACGGTGTTTTTCCAGGGCAAGGCCCAACCCGGCGAAATCCAGGTCACCGAGCTGCGCCAGGCGCCCGGGGCCGGGGTGTCGGTGGTGTTTGTCTTCGCCCGCGACGAGCAAAGCGATCGCGACGGCGTCTTCAAGGCCGCCAAAGAGGGCACCCAGCGCATCTTGAGCAAGCTGCGGCCCAACCTCGACCGCACGGCGGCCGTGGTCTACTCCAACAGCCTGCTGGACAGCGGCCGGTTGGCGGTGGACCACAACCAGACGGCCACGTGGTTTGAGGATGTGAAGCCCGAGGGCAACATCCCCGCGCTCTACGATGGCATCGAGAAAGCCCTCGCGTTTTTCCCCGCCACGTTTAAGGACATCGGCCCCAACCGCGTGGTGGTCATCATCGGTGATGGCGTGGATCGCGACTCGGAGAAGCCCCGGGTCATCCGCGAGCGCATCGACAAAGCGGTGAGCGAGGCTCAGCGCCTCAACGTGCGCATCAACGTGGTGGGCCTCAAGAGCCTGGCCGACGACGCCCTCGAGAACCTCAAGGGCCTGGCCAATACCACCGGCGGCACCTACCGCGAAGCCGCCGACATCCCGCAGCTCGACCTCTACCTCAACAACACGGAAGACGAGCTGGTACGCCAGCAGGTCATCTTCCTGAAAACATTGGAGTTTGAGCCCAAGCTCACCGGCCTGAAGGTGGCCGTCAAGTTCGGGGGCAACGACTACACCACCAACGATCGCGTGCTGAAGCTGCCCGAGCCCAAGAGCCAGATTTGGTTCTGGGTCATCATGGGCGGCATCGGCGTGGGTGCGCTGCTCTTCCTCTTCTTGCTCATCAAGCTCATCAGCAAGCTGATGGGGGGCCGCCGTCCGCGCGAAGGGCCCGTGCGCGGCCCCGAGATGGGGCGCTGCCGTCAGTGCGGCAACGTGCGCCCGGTGGAGTGGAAGGTCTGCCAATACTGCGAGGCGCTGCCCCACCTGGGTCGGCTCAAGATCGTCAGCGGCGGCGACCTCAATGGGGTGGTGTTCTTCATCAAGGACTCACTCACCAACATCGGCTCCGCCGATGGCAACCAGTTCATCGTGCCCGACGCGTCGGTCTCCAAGCGGCACGCCGGCATCAAGGTGCAGGACAACCGCTTCGAGCTGGCCGACTACGGCAGCACCAACGGGGTGCTGGTCAACGGCCAGCGCATCACCAAGCAGTTCCTCAAGGACGGCGACACGGTGCGTATCGGCATGGTGGAGCTCGAGTTCAAGCTCAAGGGGTGAGCCATGAAGAACGTCATCGGCCAGTTGTTGAAGTGCCTGTTTCTGCTGGCTTTTGTGGTGAGTGCCGCACCGGCCCTGGCTCAGGATGAGGCGGCCTACGAGCGCCTGCGGGGCGAGGGGTCCGACGCGTTCTCCTCGGGCCGGTTCGAGGAAGCCGCCCGGCTCTTCCAGCAGGCCTTCGAGGCCTCGCCCAAGGGCAACCTGCTCTACAACATCGGCCTGTGCTTCGAGAAGGCGGGCAACAATGCCCAGGCGGTGGCCTTCTATGAGCGCTTTGTGCAGGCGATGCCCGCCTCGCCCAAGCGCCCGGCGGTTCAGGGACGCATCGCCGAGCTGCGCGGCTCCCTGCAAGCCAACATGGTGCAGGTGAAGGTGGATAGCCGCCCGGATGGCGCGATCATCTTTGTGGACGACAAGGCCAAGGGCGCGATGGGCAAGGCGCCGGTGGAGTTTGGCCTCTTGCCCGGTGAGTACCTGATCATCGCCGAGCTCAAGGGCCACGAGGCCACCACCCAGCGCATCACCCTCAAGGAGGGCGAGGCCGAGAGCGTGACCGTCACGCTCATCCCATCCGACCAGGTGGGTGCCCTGACGCTGCTCGTCTCCGAGCGCGGGGCCAACATCATGGTGGATGGCAAGAAGGTGGGCCAGAGCCCGCTGACCGAGGCGCTGCGCCTGCGCGCCGGGGGCCGCGAGGTGACCATCATGAAGCCGGGTTATGCCGTCTGGAAGAAGGAAGTCACCGTCAAGGCCGGCGGGGAGGAGCGCCTGCGGGTGGATCTCTCGGCCGAGGGCGGCGCGCTGGCGGGGGGTGAGGCGCCCCCCACCGATGTGGGCGGTGGTGGCGGTGGCAGCAGCGGTGGCAGCATCTGGCCCTGGGTGACCGTGGGCCTGGGGGCGGCCGCCATCGGCGGCGGCGTGTTCACCGGCCTGTCGGCCCAGAGCCTCTACGACCAGCTCGACAAGAAGCGCAAAAACGATGAGCTCGTGGCTTCTTCCGACATCGACGCCGGTAGCAACCTCGTGCTGATGACCAATGTGCTCATGGGCGTGGGGGCCGCGGCGGTCATCGGCGGCGTCACCTGGTGGCTGCTGGACGACTCCGGCGTGGCGACCGAGGGCACCATCTCGCTGGGGGTGGGCCCGGAAGGCCAGCCGACCGTGGGCATGCTCGGGCGGTTCTGAGCGAGCCGTTGGACCTCAAGCGCCCGTTCGTGCAAGCTGACCCCAGAATCTCATGCCGCGGAGTGACTGCACTGCATCCGCCCTCGCCTGATCGCTGCGGTTGGGCGCCGGGTAGCTCATGCAAAGTGCTTGATCCTACTCCGCTTTTTTTGCAGGCCCCGCGCGGCGGTGGGGCGGAGCGCGCACTCGCAGGGAGCGAGGGCGGGCACGTGGTGCGGCCGGTCGCCGGGCCCCTTCGGGGCGTCTGGGTCGGGCGGCGCCGGTCCGGGGGAGGATGGAGTCGATGAGCTTGAGGTATGCGCTGATGCCCTTTGGTCGTGCGCTCCTGCCTGTGGGTCTGGCGCTCCTGCCTGCGGGTCTGGCACTCCTGACTGGATGCACGCTGGACTTCGAGGACTTCCGCGGCAGCACGACGCCCCCGGCTCGGTTTGTCGAGATGGGCGTGGTGACGGACATGGGCCAGGAAGGCGATGTCTTTGTGCCCCGCGACATGGAGGGCCCCACCCTCGACATGGCCGGTCCCGATGGGGATGGGGATGGCATCGCGGACGCCGCTGACAACTGCCCACAAGCCTCCAATGCCGATCAGGCGGACGGCGACGGCGACGGCATCGGTGACGTCTGCGACACCGACCTGGACGGCGACGGGGCCGAGGATGCCACCGACAACTGCCCCGGTCTCGCCAACCCCGACCAGTTCGACCTGGACCGCGACGGCCTGGGTGACGCCTGCGACGACGACCCCGACGGCGACGGCCTGACCGACGCCCAGGAGCTCGAGCGCGGCACCGACCGCCTGCGCCGCGACACCGACGGCGACGACCGCCCCGATGGCCAGGACACCTGCCCGCTGCAGGCCGACCGCGTGGGCAACGACGCCAACGGCAACGGGGTGGGGGACGCCTGCGATCCCGACGACGACGGCGACGGCGTGCTGGACTGGGCGGACAACTGCCCCGGCACCGCCAACCCCGACCAGGCCGAGGTCTGCGTCGACGACCGCGACGGCGACGGCACCCTCAACGAGCTCGACACCTGCCCGAACCTCGCCAACCCCGATCAGGCCATCGCGCCCTGCGTCTCGCGCTTCGAGTCGGTCACCTATGTCCGCGATTCTCATGCGGTTCGGCTGGTGGGCGGCGAGATCCTCGTGGGCACCAGCGGCGGCCTGCTGTCGGTGCAGGGCGACGCGATCAGCGTGCTGACCACGGCCGACGGCCTCTCCGGCAACCGCGTGCGCGCCGTCTCGGTGGACGCCACCGGGCGCCGCTGGTTGGCCACCGACCGGGGGGTGGTCCTCGTGCGCCCCGATGGCTTCATCTTCGGCATGCAGCCGGGCGACGCGGGCGGCGGCCCCCAAGGTGATCTGCGCGATGTGGTGGTGGACCGCGACGGCGACATCTGGGCCTCCAGCGACCGCGGCATCAACCACCTCAACGCCCAGGGCTGGACGCTGCTGACCGAGGGCTTGCCTTCGCCGGACGTGCGCGGTCTCTACGCCGACGGCCTCGGCCGCCTGTGGGCCGCCACCGCGGCGGGGGTGGTCCGGGTGACCGGCGGCGCCGTGGAGCGCACCATCGATGGCCTGCCGCAAGTGGGCGGCTTCCTCGCCGTGGCGCCTGCCGAGGCCGGCGTCTGGCTCTTGGCCGAGCAGGGCGTGGTGCGCCTGGGCGCCGATGACGGCGTGACGGGCGGCTGGACGGGCTTCGAGGCCCGCGCCCTCACCCCCGCGCCCGGCGGCGTCTACCTCGCCACCGACGGGGGC
>Ga0075163_10009178_pt1 | contig 12999 bp, 10 predicted proteins | sample JI1023141ADNA_FD_71478 | JGI IMG/M metagenome (GOLD analysis project Ga0075163, IMG submission 71478) | Wastewater effluent complex algal communities from Wisconsin, to seasonally profile nutrient transformation and Carbon sequestration -... | ecosystem: Engineered > WWTP > Effluent > Algae...
TGACGGCGCGCTTCCTGGCGCTGGTCCAGTTGTTGGTTGGCGTGTTTGGCGTCCACCAAGGTCAGGATCGAGTCAAGCAGGTACAACTCTGCAATCTCGTCATCCATGAAGAAGGTCTGGGCAACCGGGCCTGGGTCTGCCAAGCCGGTCGTTTCGATCACAACGCGGTCAAAGTTGAGCGTGCCGGCGCGCTTTTGCGCAGCCAGGTCGGCCAGGGTTTCGCGCAGATCTTCGCGGATCGTGCAGCAAACGCAGCCGTTGCTCATCTGGACGATGTGCTCTTCGGTGTCGGCAACGAGGATGTCGTTGTCGATGTTTTCTTCACCGAACTCGTTTTCGATCACGGCAATTTTCTGGCCGTGGGCTTCGGTCAGGACTCGCTTGAGCAAAGTGGTCTTGCCACTGCCCAAGAACCCGGTAAGGATGGTGACTGGAATCTGGCTCATTTCACCAGTGTAGCCCCGCAGACGAGGGCGTCGCGCTTAGTTGTGACGGATTTGACATGGTGATGGGGTATTCTTGTCACATTGCAACCAAGACACCCCCTCCGTGTCCGAACCTTCTCATAGTCGACCGAATAAGGTTGATAAACCCAAAACTGCTCCGCACCTTCTGCGTGAGCAAGACCGTCGTAGCTTGTTTGACCGCGTGGTCGACTTCCTGTCCCCTGGGCCGGACTCTACCGACGAGTTGATTGAAACCTTGGCCGAGGCCGAGCACCGTGAGCTGATTGAACCTGAATCACGGGTGATGCTGGAAGGCGTCATCCGCATGGCCAGCATGACTGCTGGCGACGTCATGGTTGCGGTCAAGCGGATGGATCTGCTCGATATTGATGCGCCCTACGACGATTTGCTGGCAGAGGTGATCACCACCGGGCATTCGCGTTTCCCTGTTTTTGAAGGATCGCGGGACAACATCATTGGCATTTTGTTGGCCAAGGATTTGTTGAAATTGCAGCGCGCCCCTGAGTTGAATTTGCGGACCCTGCTGCGCGCCCCTGAATTCGTGCCTGAGTCAAAAGGCTTGAATGAGTTGCTGCGCGAGTTCCGATCCAACCGAAGCCATTTGGCGATCGTCATTGATGAGTTCGGCAAGACCGCTGGCTTGCTGACGATCGAGGATGTGCTGGAGGAGATCGTGGGCGAAATCGAGGACGAGTTTGACGACGCCGATGGACAGTCCAGCATCTTCACTTTGGCTGATGGCAGCCAGCGTGTGGCGGGCGACGCGTCCATATCCGATGTCAACGAATCCTTCGGGACCCAATTGTCGACAGAAGACTTTGACACGATTGGTGGCTTGGTCGCCCATGAGTTGGGGCGCGTACCTCGTCGTGGCGAGTTTGTGGATGTGGGTGGCTTGCGCTGCACCGTGATGTTGGGCAGAGGCGGGGCAGTGCGCTGGTTCAAAGTGACGCGCACACCTGTGTCCGGCGATTCGATCGAGCCGTGATGCCACTGCTGCGCTTTGTCAGCAGCCGGGATGGCTGTTGGGTTCTTTTTGGTGGTCTGTTGCATGCACTGGCTTTGTCACCCTGGGTGGCGCAAGCCTGGGCGCCTTTGACAGCCTTGATGCAGACCGCTGGCCTGGTCTGCCTGTTGTGGGTGCTGTCTCGTCAAACTGAGGCCAAGTTGGGTGCGTTTGCCGCTTGGCTGTATGGCACGGCATGGTTGATCGGTGGCACGGGCTGGACGTATGTCAGCTTGCACCGATTTGGTGGCCTGCCTGCGTGGTTGGCCGGTTTCTCGGTGTTGGCGCTGAGTTCATTTTTGTCGATCTATCTGGCGATGGTCGGTGGACTTTGGGTGAGGTGGCGTCGCAACCGGGTTGGTGTGGATGCATGTGCCTGGGCAGGCTTGTGGCTCTTGGCCGAATTGGCGCGGGCGTGGATCTTCACGGGGTTCCCGTGGGCAGCCAGCGGTTATGGTCTGGTGGACGTGTCCTGGCGCTGGTTGGCGCCTTGGCTGGGCGTTTACGGCTTAGGGGCTTGTTGGGCGGGCTGTGTGGCTGCGGCTGTTTTGGCGATGCCATCAAAACCAATCGGGCGCGGGTTTGCTGTTTGGGTGGCCTCGGTGGTGGCTTTGCTCGCAAGCCTGATCGTGCAGCCTGGCGCGGCGGCGGTTCAATTTACAAAGCCCGCAGGGCAGGCCTTGAGCGTGACCTTGCTTCAGGGTAATGTTCCGCAGGACGAAAAATTTGTGCCTGAACTGCAGGTGCCCATGTTGATGTGGCACACGCAGCAATTGATGTTGGCCAAAACCGATCTGGTCGTGGCGCCAGAAACAGCGATTCCTTTGTTGCCGTCGCAGTTGCCAGAAGGCTATTGGGACGCGTTGGTGTCCGGCTTTCAACCACCGGGGCGCCATGCCCTGGTCGGGGTGCCGCTGGGTAGTTTTGAAGATGGCTACACCAACTCCATTGCGGGGCTATCCGCAGCGGCATCCAAGACATCATTCGGGTTTTATCGGTACGACAAACACCATCTGGTCCCGTTCGGTGAGTTCATCCCTTTTGGATTTCACTGGTTTGTTCAGTTGATGAACATGCCCTTGGGCGACTTTGCCCGTGGGCCATTGGTGACGCCTCCCTTTGTGGTGAAGGGGCAGCGCGTGGCGCCCACCATTTGCTATGAAGACTTGTATGGAGAAGAAATCGCTGCCCGGTTTGTGAACCCAGCCCAATCGCCAACGATTTTGGCCAACGTCAGTAATTTGGGTTGGTTTGGCGAAGAGGTGGCCATCTTCCAGCACAGGCAAATTGCTCGGATGCGGTCCTTGGAGTTTCAAATTCCGACCATCCGTGCGACCAATACAGGCGCCACCATGATCGTGGACCACGACGGTGCTGTCGTGCAGGCATTGAAGACCAATACCCAGTCGGTTTTGACTGGACAAGTGCAAGGTTACGAGGGCGTGACGCCCTACGCTTGGTGGGCTGGACGCTGGGGATTGATGCCCTTGTTTGCGTTTGGTCTGCTGGTGTCGATCCCATTTAATAGAATCAGGCTTTTGCGCCGTTGAAATTCGGCGCGAGCAAAACAAAAAAAGGCAACAACATGCTGACCTTCCAGCAACTGATCCTGCGTTTGCAAAGCTACTGGGATGCCCAGGGCTGTGCTTTGCTGCAACCTTACGACATGGAAGTCGGGGCCGGCACGAGCCATACCGCCACCTTCTTGCGCGCCCTGGGCCCTGAGCCTTGGAAGGCTGCCTATGTTCAGCCTAGCCGCCGTCCCAAGGACGGTCGTTACGGCGAAAACCCTAACCGTCTGCAGCATTACTACCAGTACCAGGTGGTGCTCAAGCCCGCTCCGTCCAACATCCTGGAGCTGTATCTGGGCTCGTTGGAGGCTTTGGGCTTTGACCTGAAGAAGAACGACATCCGTTTTGTAGAAGACGACTGGGAAAACCCAACCCTGGGTGCTTGGGGTTTGGGCTGGGAAGTCTGGCTCAACGGCATGGAAGTGACGCAGTTCACCTACTTCCAGCAGGTTGGCGGCATTGATTGCAAACCCATCACCGGCGAAATCACCTACGGTCTCGAACGTCTGGCCATGTACCTGCAAGGCGTGGAAAGCGTTTATGACCTGGTCTATGCCCCAGGCGTGAAGTACGGTGATGTGTTCCACCAAAACGAGGTGGAACAATCGACCTATAACTTTGAACACAGCAACGTCGAGTTCTTGCTGGGTGCGTTTACCAACTACGAAACCCAGGCCAAGTATCTGATGGAGCAGCAGTTGGCTTTGCCCGCCTATGAGCAAGTGCTCAAGGCCGCGCATACCTTCAACTTGCTGGATGCCCGTGGCGCCATCTCGGTGACCGAGCGCGCTGCCTACATCGGCCGCATCCGTAATCTGGCTCGCGCCGTTGCTGCCAGCTACCTCGACAGCCGCGCCCGTCTGGGCTTCCCAATGGCGCCAAAGGCCTGGGCTGACGAAGTGATCGAACAACTGAACAAGAAAGCTGCCTGAGCATGACGTCCGCGAACCTCAAGGCCAACCTGCTGGTCGAATTGTTTGTTGAAGAGTTGCCTCCCAAGGCACTCAAAAAGCTGGGCGAGTCCTTTGCTGCCACCTTGTCTGACAGCCTGAAGGCCCAAGGCTTGGCTGGCGCTGATGCTGAAGTGACGCCTTTTGCCTCTCCGCGTCGCTTGGCTGTGCATGTCACCGCGGTGGCATCCAAGGCGGCTGATCAGGCTGTTCAGCAAAAGCTGATGCCGGTGAGCGTGGCCTTGGATGGTGCTGGCAATGCCACCCCAGCCTTGGTCAAAAAGCTGGCCTCATTGGGCGTGGGCCCAGAGGTGGTGCCGCAACTCAAGCGCGCCCCAGACGGCAAAGCCGAGGCACTGTTCCTGGACAGCGTCAAAGCTGGCGCCACTTTGGCTGAGGGCCTGCAAAAAGCACTGGACGAAGCCCTGGCCAAGTTGCCAATCCCCAAGGTGATGACCTACCAACTGGAAACAGGCGGGGGTGCTGACTTCCAGGCTGGCTGGACCAGCGTGAATTTTGTTCGCCCTGCGCATGGCTTGATTGCTTTGCATGGCGACCAAGTTGTGCCCATTCAGACTTTGGGTTTGAAGTCTGGCCGTGATACGCATGGCCACCGCTTTGAAGCCAATGTGGACCCCGTGTCGATCACAACGGCCGACAGCTATGCCGAGCAATTGACATCGCAAGGTGCCGTGATTGCGAGCTTTGCTGAGCGTCGCGCCGAAATCGTGCGTCAATTGCAAGCTGCCGCAGCCAAGGCAGGCACCAATCTGAAGCCGATTGATGACGACGCCTTGTTGGACGAAGTGACAGCCTTGGTCGAGCGCCCCAATGTGCTGACCGGTCGCTTTGAAGAAGCCTTCCTGGCGGTGCCGCAAGAGTGCCTGATTTTGACCATGAAGGCCAATCAGAAGTACTTCCCCCTGTTGGATGCCGCTGGCAAGTTGACCAATCAGTTCCTGATCGTCAGCAACATCAGCCCGCAAGACCCGAGTGCGGTGATCGGTGGCAACGAGCGCGTGGTGCGTCCTCGATTGGCCGATGCCAAGTTCTTCTTCGACCAAGATCGCAAGAAGACGCTGGAGTCTCGCGTGGCCGGTTTGGGTAAGGTGGTTTACCACGGCAAGTTGGGTACACAAGGCGAGCGTGCTGAGCGCGTGCGAGCCATCGCTCACGCCATCGTGAACCAATGGCGTTTGGGCACCGTGCCTTACTCGGTGGACGACAAAGATCACTTTGACGTACTCGACAGCAAGGCGCAGCAGGCCGCCCAGTTGGCCAAGACTGACTTGCTGACCGACATGGTGGGTGAGTTCCCTGAGCTGCAAGGCATCATGGGTGGCTACTACGCCCGTCACGAAGGCTTGCGTGATGGCGTGGCCATTGCCATTGAAGACCATTACAAGCCACGCTTTGCAGGCGATGCGCTGCCTCGTAACCACACCGGCACGGTTGTGGCGCTGGCCGACAAGCTGGAAACCCTGGTGGGTTTGTTCGGTATTGGCCAATTGCCAACGGGTGACAAGGATCCGTTTGCTTTGCGTCGTCACGCACTGGGCGTGATCCGCATCCTGGTTGAAAACAACCTGCCGCTGCAGCTGCCCTCGGTCATTGAGGCCGTGGTGCCTGCATTTGGTGAGTTGATCACCAACCCGACAGAAGCTTTGCTGACCTTCATGTCTGACCGCTTGGCCGTCTCGTTGCGCGAGCAAGGCTACAGCGCCCAGGAAGTCGATGCCGTGCTGGCCCTGCAGCCTAAGCGTCTGGGCGAAATCCCGCGTCGTCTGGCTGCCGTTCGTGCATTTGCCGCGCTGCCTGAGGCCGCATCCTTGGCTGCCGCCAACAAACGGGTGGGCAACATCCTCAAGAAGGCGGATACTGCGGTCGAAGCCAAAGTGGACACCGCTTTGTTGAAGGAGGCTGCAGAAGCTGCGTTGTACGAAGCACTGCAAGTGGCTGCGCCCAAGGCTCAGTCTGCCTTTGACCAAGGTGACTATGCGGCTTCCTTGCAAGCGTTGGCGGTGCTCAAAGCGCCGGTGGACGCTTTCTTCGATGGCGTGATGGTTAACGCGGAAGATGCAGCCCTCAAGGCCAATCGTTTGGGCTTGTTGGCAACTTTGCATCAGGCGATGAACCAGGTCGCTGATATTTCTCGTCTGGCTTCTTGATACGATCGTGCGTCAACATCCCCCTGGAGAGGGCATGAAACTCGTCATCCTCGATCGCGATGGCACCATCAATCACGAGCGCGAGGACTACATCAAGTCCAGCGACGAGTGGGTGCCTTTGCCCGGGGCTCTCGAGGCCATTGCCCGTTTGAACCATGCCGGCTGGCACGTGGTTGTTGCCACCAACCAGTCAGGTATTGGACGGGGGTTGTTTGACATGGTGGCACTCAATGCCATGCACGCCAAGATGAACCAGATGTTGGCCCGCTTGGGCGGCCGGGTGGATGCGGTGTTTTTCTGCCCGCACACGCCCGAAGACCAATGCACTTGTCGCAAGCCACAACCTGGGTTGTTTCAAGCCATTGGTCAACGCTTTGGTGTGGATCTGGCTGGCGTGCCCATGGCGGGCGATTTGCCGCGTGACGTTCTGGCTGCTCAGTCCGTCGGTTGCGAGCCTCACCTCGTTCGTACAGGGCAGGCCGCCACCATGCAGGATGCTGAATTGGTTGACCTGCGTCAGCGTGTGCCTGACTTGACGATTCATCCTGACTTGTCTGCGTTTGCTGACTTCATCATCCTGCGTGAAAAACGCGTGCATGGTGAAGACAGCCCCGTGGCAACACACATGGGCGAGTTGACGTGAGTTCTGCCGCGAACGATTCGGATCAAGACTTTCAAATGGGCTTGCCTTGGGACGAGGCTCCGGCCCACGAACCTGGCGGAGCCGACTCTGTTTCAGATCGATTTGGTTACGGTTTGACCGCCGAGGCGCATACCAAGCCTGTGCCCTTGATGGCTTCGGGCAGTGATGCCATTCGGGCCGCGTTTAGGCACCCCCAGGCGCAGCATGAAATCCGCTTGGGCCAGGCTGTGGTGGCCTATGAGTTCAAGCGTGCGCGGCGTCGCAGCATCGGCATGGTGGTCACTGTGGATGGACTCTCCGTTCGGGCGCCCAAATGGGCATCCTGGACGGACATTGAAACCGCGCTGCGAGCCAAAGAGCGCTGGATTTGCACCAAATTGCTGGACCAGCGCGAGCGGGCCCAAAAAATGGCCGAATCCAAGATCGATTGGAAGGAAGGGGCGGTTGTGCCCTTTTTGGGTGAGCCTCTTGTCCTGGTTCTGGACCCGCGCGTGCAGGGTGCGCAGTTGCAGCGGGGGGATACCGCCTTGCCGGGCATCGCCAGTCAGGCTTTGCATTTAGGCCTGCCGCAAATGGCCACGCCCGAACAAATTCGGGACGCGGTGCAGTCTTGGTTGCAACGTGAGGCCAAAGCCATTTTTCAAGATCGCGTGCGGCACTTTTCGCAGCAGTTGAGCGTCACCGTCAACAAGGTGAGCCTGTCTGCGGCCAAAACCCGTTGGGGCAGTGCCAGTGTGGATGGCTCGATCCGATTGCATTGGCGCTTGATCCATTTCAGCACCAGCATCATCGACTACGTGGTCGCGCACGAGTTGGCTCACCTACGCGAGATGAATCACAGCCCCAGGTTTTGGGACGTGGTCCGCGCCGTGATGCCTGAGTATGCAGACGTGCGTGAGCAACTCAAGCACGTCACCATTCCGGACTGACCGGGCGTCTTGCTCAAGTGTGGAAAAGCCAGATACCGTCTGGCGATTGCGTTCGCTGTAATTGGCCTCGGTGCCACAAATAGTTCAAATGAGCCACCGCTTCGCCCATGGCGAAGGTGGTCTGATGCAAGTCCAGATCACGTTTGAACAGCACTGGCAACAGTGACGCAGCGGTTTGAGGGGCCAGCTTGCATGCCATCAAAATGTCAGCCAGCCTTTCATCGTGATGCGCCTGAAGTTCTGCCACGCGGGTGTGCAAGCCGGTAAAAGGCAAGCCATGAGAAGGCAGACACAGCGTGTCCTTTGGCAACTCGGTCAAGGTTTGAATGGATGCCAGAAAGAGCCCCAGCGCATCGCCCTCGGGCTCCACACTGGTGACGCTGACATTGGTCGAAATACGTGGCAACAGCATGTCGCCCGAGATCAAGACATGGTCCTGGGCGTCAAACAGCGAGATGTGCTCGGGCGCATGGCCGTAGCCGGCCAGGCATTGCCACTGACGGGCGCCAATGTCGATCGACATGCCGTGCATCAGTCGCCGATAAGCCCGGGGCACATCCGGCACCATCGAGGCGTAATAGCCGCTACGCTGCTCAATCTTGGCCAGTGAGTCCGGGTCTTGCAGGCCGTGGGCTTTGAAAAACAGGGTGGCAGCGCTACCGCCGTAGCCTGTCGTTTCCTTGGACGACAGCAGGGCGGCCAGATGGTCTGTCGCGCTCATCCACAAACGGGCTGGTTGGTCTGTTTCGCTGAAGGTGTCAATCAACCATTGCGCATTACCAACATGGTCAGGATGCATGTGGGTGACCAGCATCCGATGTAGAGGGAGGCCGCCGCTGTGTTGCGCCCAAACTGTGCGCCACGCGGCCTTGATGTCCTCAGTCGAGACACCCGAGTCCACCAGCGTCCAGCCATCTTGCCCCTCAAAGCGGTCATTGAGCATCCACAGGTTGATGTGGTTCAGCGCGAAAGGTAAGGGCATGCGTACCCAGTGGATGCCCTCGCGCAAAGTCATGCGGTCGCCGATGGCGGGGCGGTCCTGGTTCCAGGGGTAATGCAGGGCAGGCAAGCTCATAGGACAAAGACAGTAGATGCTTTGACATTGTGCCTGTGCCGCGTCCGTGGGGCTCTGTACACTGTGATCCCATGAAATTGGACAGTTTGTTTGAAAAGAACCGGGAATGGGCCAGGGACATTGAATCCCAGTCCCCTGGTTTCTTTACCCGTTTGCAGCAACAGCAATCACCTCAATACCTCTGGATCGGATGCAGTGACAGCCGTGTCCCTGCCAATGAAATCGTTGGCTTGCTGCCAGGCGAGTTGTTTGTGCACCGTAATGTGGCCAATTTGGTCGTCCACTCCGATCTGAACTGCCTGTCGGTGATGGAGTTCGCGATTGATTCGCTTCAGGTCAAACACATCATGGTGGTGGGGCACTATGGTTGCAGTGGCGTCAACGCTGCGATGCAAAACCTGCGAATTGGCATTGCCGACAACTGGCTGCGCCACGTTCAAGATGTGCGCAATCAACACCGGCAATGGTTGTATTCACTGCCAGAAGGCGCCATTCGGGTAGACGCCTTGTGCGAGCTCAATGTGTTGGAGCAATGCTTGAACGTGTGCCAGACCACGGTTGTGCAAGATGCCTGGGCCCGAGGCCAGGAGGTCGTTGTTCACGGGTGGGTATACGGCTTGCATAACGGTTTGATCAACGACATGCGCATGTCTGTTGCCTCTGCAGAAGCTTTGGCTGGGGTGTATGAGCAAGCGCTGGATGACTTGCGCCGACGGTACGCCGACCGATGTCAGGCGGTTTGACCCATTTTTCTATCAGGTAGAACCATGTTTCCACAACAGCTGACGGATCCTCGTGTTTTTGAAATTGCCCGCGCTTTGCAAGACGGCTTTGACAAGCACTACAAGATCTTTAGAGAAACCAGCGCACAAGCTCAGCGACGCTTTGAGGCTGCTGATTGGCATGGTCAGCAAACGGCGCAGCGCGCTCGTATCGAGTTTTATGACCTGCGCGTGGACGAAACCGTTGAACGCCTGGAAAGTGACTACCAGGCCAGTGGCTTGCCCATGGAGGTCTGGCACCAGATCAAGCTGTTTTACATCGGCTTGTTGACGGGGCACCATCAGCCTGAGTTGGCGGAGACCTTTTTCAACTCGGTCACCATCAAGATCCTGCACCGAAAGTACTACCAGAACGACTTCATCTTTGTTCGGCCGGCCGTTTCAACCGAATACATCGAAGACGAGGCGGACGGCAAGGCTACCTTCATTGCCTACTATCCGACGAAGGAAAACCTGCGCGATGTCCTCAAAACCATGGTGCAGAACTTTGGTTTGAGGTTGGCATTTGATGATCTGGATCGCGACATCGATTTTGTCTACGAAGCCTTGAAAGAGCAGGTAGGTGGCGTGCGCTTGCGTACCAACTTCCAGATTCAGGTTCTGTCGTCCTTGTTCTTCCGAAACAAGGGTGCTTACATCGTCGGCAAGGTCATCAACGGCTTTCGCAGTCTGCCGTTTGCCATTCCGATTTTGCACAACTCCAAAAACGGGCTCTACATTGACGCGGCATTGTTTGGTGAAGACGATCTGTTGGCCTTGTTCAGCTTTGCTCGCGCCTATTTCATGGTCGACATGAAGGTGCCATCGGCCTACGTTCAGTTCTTGCGTACCTTGATGCCACGTAAGCCTCGTGCGGAGCTCTACAGCGCCCTGGGTTTGCAAAAACACGGCAAGAACCTGTTCTACCGAGACTTTCTGTTCCACCTCAGTCATTCCAGCGACAAGTTCCGCATCGCCCCAGGTATCAAGGGCATGGTGATGTTGGTGTTTGACCTGCCTTCGTACCCGTTCGTGTTCAAGGTCATCAAGGACTATTTCCCGCCGCAAAAAGAAACCACGCGGGCAATGATCATGAGCAAGTACCAGTTGGTCAAACAGCACGACCGGGTTGGACGCATGGCTGACTCGCTGGAGTTCACCAACGTGGCTTTCCCTCGCAATCGTTTTGACGACGAGCTGATCGAGGAGTTGCGCAAGTTCTCGCCTAGCGTGATGGAAGAAGATGGCAATGCGCTGGTGCTCAAGCACTTGTACATCGAGCGCCGCATGGTGCCGCTCAATATTTACATCCAAGAGGCGGAGGGCGAAGCCCTTGAGCATGCTGTCATTGAATACGGCAACGCCCTGAAGGATCTGGTTGCCGCCAACATCTTCCCGGGCGACATGCTTTGGAAGAACTTCGGTGTGACGCGCAACGGCAAAGTTGTTTTCTACGACTACGACGAAATCGAATACATCACCGACTGCGTCTTCCGCAAAGTGCCCACGCCCCGCAATGAAGAGGACGAAATGTCGGGTGAGATCTGGTACTCAGTGGGGCCGCATGACGTGTTCCCTGAAACCTTTGGCCCCTTCCTGTTGGGCGATCCACGGGTTCGCAAGATCTTCATGGAACACCATGCCGATTTGTTAGAGGCAGACTTCTGGCAGCAGCATAAAGAACGCATCAAGGCCGGATACGTTCACGACGTGTTCCCGTACGACCGCTCGCGTCGCTTTGTGCATCAAATCCAAAAGGCTGAAGCCTTGGTGGAGGCCAGTGCCGAAGTCGCCCCTGTTGAAGAGGCGGTGGACGTGCGACCTGTCGGGCCTCAGATCCATGATCAGGGCATGCTGACCGGGTTCACGACTGGCGGAACCACTTCCGATTGACCATGAAAAAGGCCCCAGATGTTGGGGCCTTTGTTTTTAGTGCTTTGCCAGTGGATGGCTCATTGAGTCAGGTACTGGCTGTTGGGGAAGCTTTTCTTCAGTACCCGCTGGGCATCCTGGCTCATGTCCGTCATGCCCAGTTGAGCATAGCTCTTGGTCAGAATCGACAGCGCTTCTTCAATCGCGGGTGATTGGCGGTAATCCTTGATGGCTTGCTGGGCGCGGTTGGCTGCAGCCAGATAGGCGCCACGACGGTAGTAATACCGAGCCACATGCACCTCGCCATTGGCCAGCGAGTTCACGACATAGTTCATCCGCAGGCGTGCATCAGGCGTGTACTTCGAGTTCGGGAACCGATCAATCAGTTGTTTGAAAGCATCGTAAGCATCTCGTGAGGCTTGCTGGTCACGTTCAGCCAGATCCTGACGAGCCAGACGGCCAAAAAAGCCCAAGTCATCATTGAAGTTGATCAGGCCTTGCAGGTAAAACGCATAGTCCAAAGCCGGACTGGTTGGGTGCAGGCGAACAAACCGGTCCAGCTTGGCCAAGGCCTGTGGCTTTTCGTCGGTTTTGTAATAGGCGTATGCCAAGTCCAGCTGCGCCTGTTGTGCCAGCAAGGTGCCAGAAGCGCGTGCTTCTACCTTCTCCAGCTTCTTGATTGCGGTTTCGTAATTGCCATCGGCCTGGTCTTCTTTGGCATCTGCATACAATTTGTCTGCGCCGATACCAGCAAATTCATCTTGTGGCGTGGTTTCGCAGCCGGTTACGAACGCGGAGATCACGACCAAAGCCAAGGCCGAGGCGGCGCGCGAAAAAACAATATTCGTCAGCAGTTTCACTTGGATGAGTGGTGGAGTGGACTCCACAAGCAAAATGGCGCAAATCCGCGCCGATACACCAGTATATAGAAGCCCCAGATGCCAAAACGTTCCCCACGCGACCTTGAAGAATCTTTGCTAGCTGACGACACGGTTGCTGACGAGGACTGGGCAGATGCCAATGAGCAGCAATGGCCCAGACAAGAGGCGCAAGTCGGGTCTGATGCGCACGGGCAACGGTTGGATGTATTCCTGGTGTCCATGGCGCCAGACTTTTCTCGTAGCTACCTGAAAACATTGGTTGAATCTGGTCACGTTCAGGTGGCAGGGCAGGTTGCCAACTCGGCTTCCCGCAAGGTTCTGGCGGGGCAGTCTGTTGTGTTGGAGCTCAAGCCGACGCCTCAGAGCCAGGCGTTTTCTCCTGAGCAGATGGATATTCCCATCGTTTTTGAGGACGAGCACCTGCTGGTGGTCAACAAGCCTGCCGGCATGGTCGTGCATCCGGCTGCCGGCAACTGGACGGGAACTTTGATGAACGGCCTGCTGGCTCACCACGCGGGTGCCATGGATTTGCCGCGTGCGGGCATCGTGCACCGCTTGGACAAGGACACCAGTGGTTTGATGGTCGTGGGTAAAACCATTCAAGCCGTGACCGCTTTGTCGCGGGCGATTGCGGCCAGAACCGTCAGTCGCCAATACCTGGCCTTGGTGCACGGCA
>Ga0075163_10009179_pt1 | contig 12998 bp, 8 predicted proteins | sample JI1023141ADNA_FD_71478 | JGI IMG/M metagenome (GOLD analysis project Ga0075163, IMG submission 71478) | Wastewater effluent complex algal communities from Wisconsin, to seasonally profile nutrient transformation and Carbon sequestration -... | ecosystem: Engineered > WWTP > Effluent > Algae...
GCGGGCGCCGGGCCACATCGCCGCCACCATCAGCTTGACGCCGTCGCGCACCAGGTCATGGTCGTCGGCGATCAGGATGGTGGGCGCCCGGATTGCGGTGTCGGGCTGGCAAGGGCAATCGATCATGCTCCAGAGGATAGGCGCCGCGCCGCCTGGAGAGCAAGGCCTTCTGGGGGTGAAATTGGTCATATCCTCCCTTTGGAGGAGGGCCGGCGGGTCGTTCACAGCTTCTCAGTCGTCGTCCGACGCGCGATGCGTGCCCACCAGTTGCTGCTGCACCTGCGGCGGCGCCACTTCGTAGTGCGACAGCGCCAGGGCGTAGCTGCCCTGGCCGGCCGTCATCGCGTTCAGGCGGCTCTGGTAGTCCGCCAGCTCGGCCAGCGGCACCTGCCCGCTGACGGTGAGCTGCCCCGGCTGGCCGCTGTCGGTGCCGCTGACCAGGCCGCGCCGCGCCGACAGGTCGCCCGTGATGGCGCCCATGGCGGTCTCGGGCGCGCTGATGTGTACCCGCGCGATCGGCTCCAGCACCACAGGCCCGGCGTCGCGGATGGCGGCCTGGAACGCCTTCTTGCCCGCCGTGACGAAGGCGACTTCCTTGCTGTCCACGGCATGGTGCTTGCCGTCGTGCACGATCACGCGCACGTCCTGCACCGGGTAGCCGGCGATCACGCCCTCGGCCAGGGCTTCGCGCACGCCTTTCTCCACCGCCGGCATGAACTGGCCCGGAATGGTGCCGCCCTTGACCTGGTCGACGAACTCGAAGCCCGCGCCGCGCGGCAGCGGCTCCACGCGCAGGTGGACCTCGCCGAACTGGCCGGCGCCGCCGCTCTGCTTCTTGTGGCGGTACTGCGCGGCGGCGTTTTGCGTCACCGTCTCGCGGTAGGCGATGCGCGGCGGGCGCGTGTCCACGTCGAACTTGTGCACCTCGCGCAGGCGCTCCAGCAGCGCGCGCAGGTGCAGCTCGCCCAGGCCCTGAACGATGGTCTCGTGGGTGCCGGGCGCGCGCTCGATGCGCAGGCAGGGGTCCTCGGCCACCAGCTTGGCCAGGATCTCCCACATGCGCTGCTCGTCACCACGCCGCCTCGGCGCGATGGCCACGCCATGCACCGGCACCGGGAAGGGCAGGGGCTTCAGGTGGATGTGGTCGTCCTCGGCCGCGTCGTGCAGCACGGCGTCGAAGTGCAGCTCGTCGATCTTGCCGATGGCGCACAGCTCGCCCGGCCCGGCGCTCGCCACTTCCACGTGGTTCTTGCCCTGCTGCAGGTACAGGTGCCCCAGCTTGAAGGGCTTGCGCCCGTCGCCGACGTAGAGCTGCATGCCCGGCGCCAGGGTGCCCTGGTGCACGCGCACGAAAGCCAGCTTGCCGACGTAGGGATCGACGCTGACCTTGAATACGTGCGCCAGCACGTGCGCGGCCGGGTCAGGCCGGGCATGGATCAGTTGCGCGGCCTCGCCTTCGCCCTTCAGGAAGTCGGGCGGATTGCCTTCCGCGGGGTTGGGCAGCAGCTTGGCGATGATGTCCAGCAGCTCGGCCACGCCGGCGCCGCCGCGCGCGGAGACGAAGCACACGGGGATCAGGTGCCCCTCGCGCAGGGCCTGCTCCAGCGGCGCGTGCAGCTCGCCGGCGTCGACGTCGCCGTCGTTCAGGTAGCGCTCGACGAAGGCGCCGTCCACCTCCACCACCTGCTCCACCAGCGCGCGGTGCGCGTCGGCGACGGCGCCGAAGTCGCTGTGCCCCTCGCGGTTGAAGAAGCAGTCCACCACCCGGCTCGCGCCGGCGTCGGGCAGGTTGAGCGGCAGGCATTCCTTGCCGAAGGCGGCCTGGATGTCGGCCAGCAGCGCGGGCAGGTCGGTATCGGGCGCGTCGATCTTGTTGACGATGATCAGGCGGTCGAGCTGCCGCTCGGCCGCGTAGGCCATCATGCGCCGCGCCATCGGCTCGATGCCGGCGGCGGCGCTGATGACGATGGCGGCTGTTTCCACCGCCTCCAGCGCCGCCAGGCTCTGGCCGATGAAGTCCAGCGCGCCGGGCGTGTCGATCAGGTGAATGCGGCAGCCGGCGTGCGCGGCGTGCATCACCGCCGACTGCAGCGAGTGCTGGGCCTTGATCTCCAGCGGGTCGTGGTCGCTCACGGTGCTGCCGCGCTCCACGCTGCCGGCCGCGCCGATGGCGCCGCTGGCGGCCAGCAGGGCCTCGGCCAGCGTGGTCTTGCCGGCGGCGGCGGGGCCGACCAGGGCCAGGGTGCGCAGTCGTTCGACGGGGGTGGGGGCGGGCGTGGTCATGGGTGTCGTCGTCTCCTCGGGCCCCAGCCTAGCCGCGCGCCGCTCCCAGCGCAAGAGCGGGTGACGCCTATTGCGGGTGGGCCAGCAGGTGTTGGCCCAGCGCGTGGTAGGCCGGCAGCGAGGTCGGGTCGATGCCCGCGTTGCCCGCGATCGGGTGGGACGCATAGCGCGCGATCACCATCTCGGCCTTCGGATCGACGTAGATGACCTGGCCATGGATGCCCATGGCGGCGAAGGCGCCGTGCTCGTTGTGCGACACCCACCACATGCTGCGGTAGCTCCAGCCCGGCTTGGTGACGTAGTTGCTCTTGGCGAAGGCGTCGCGGTCGCCGCCGCGGCGGATGTCCTCCACCGCCGCGCGCGGGATGATCTGCTGGCCGTTCCATTCGCCGCCGCGGCGCAGCATCTCGCCGAAGCGCGCCAGGTCGCGCAGGCCGGTGTTCAGGCCGCCGCCGGCGAACTCGGTGCCCACGCCGTCCACGGTGAAATAGGCGTCCTGCTCCATGCCCATGCGGCTCCAGATGCGCTCGGACAGCACCTCGCCCACCGACTGCCCCGTGACGCGGCGGACGATCCAGCCCAGCACGTCGGAGTTGATCGTCTGGTAGCTGAAGGCGCCGCCGTGCTCGCCGGTCTTCTGCACCGTCCGCAGGTATTCGTAGAAGGACCGGGGGCCCTCGTAGCCCGGCGGCCGGGGCAGGATGTTGCCGGCGCGCGCATAGGACCAGATCTCGGCCTTGGGATCGGCGTAAGCCTCGCTGAACTTCAGTCCCATGCGCATGTCCATCACGTTGCGCACGGTGGCGTCGCCAAAGCCGCTGTCCTTCAACTCAGGCACGTACTGCGCCACCTTGGCGTTTTCGTCGATCTTGCCCTCGGCCACCAGCGCGGCGGCCAGGGTGCCGAAGAACGACTTGGTGACCGATTGCGCGATGTGCTGCCCGGTGGGCTTGAAGACGCCCGCGTAGCGCTCGTACACCACGCGGCCCTTGTGCAGCACGATCACGCCGTCGGTGTAGTTGGCGTCGAACGCCTGGCCCCAGGTCATGGGATCGGTCCTGCCGATGGGGACGAAACCCACGGCGTCCAGGTCATTGCGTTCGGCGCGCGGCAGGGGCGACGACGGCAGCAGGCCGCGCGACACGTTGGTGGTCGGGGACAACTGGCGGACGTTGGAGAAGGTCCAGCGCAGCTGGGGAAATCGGTAGGAGGAGCCGTCGTCGCGGCGGATGATCTTGTCCGGCGGTGGCGGCGAACCGACCATCCAGCCCAGCCTGGCCGGGTCGGAATCCTGCGCGCTGGGAGGCGGGGCGGGCTGGGCCGCGGCGCCGGCCGCCAATCCCACGCCGAGCAGGGCGGACAGCACCGCGCGGGCTGCAAACGGTCGCTTCATTCGAGTCTCCTTGGTTGTCGTTGCGGGTTTCGCGCCTGGATCATAGGTGCGGGCCACTATGCTGGAGCCATGGACACCCTCGACCCCGACACCACGCCCGCCGATGTGCTGACCTTCTGGTTCGGCGCCTACCCCCTGGATGCCGCTGCCATGGTGCGCGTGCAAGGCCAGTGGTTCCGCAAGGACGAGGCCTTCGACGCGCGCCTGCGCGAGCGCTTCGGCCCCGCCATCGCCGCCGCGCGCGCCGGCCGGCTCGACGCCTGGGCGGAGCAGGCCGAGGGGCGCCTGGCGCTGACCGTGCTGCTGGACCAGTTCACGCGCAACGCCTTCCGCGGCCGGCCCGAGAGCTTCGGCGGCGACGCGCAGGCGCTGGCCCTGGCGCTGGAGGGCATCGCGCGGGGCCACGACCAGGCCGTGCCGCCGATGGCGCGGCCTTTTTGCTACCTGCCCCTGGAGCACTGCGAGGACGGCGAGATGCAGGCGCGCAGCGTGGCCCTGTTCGAGGCGTTGGCGACCAGCCCCGGCGCGCAGCCGGCGCCGCTGTTCGCCGCCAACCTGGACTACGCGCGCCGGCACCAGGACGTGATCCGGCGCTTCGGCCGCTTTCCGCACCGCAACGCCATCCTGGGCCGCGCGGACACGCCCGACGAAGCGGCCTACCTGGCGCAGCCGGGCGCCGGCTTCTAGCCGCTGGCGGCCGTTTCTGAATGAAAATGGACTGTATCCAGCGTGGGTATTGAGCCATAAGCTATTTAATTAATAGCTATCCGGCCCATGCGTCTCTTCCCGCCGGGGTCAGCGCCGGCGCCTCAGCCGTGTCCATCTCGTCAGCGCCAGCAGAGCCACTGCCCACGCCAGCGCCCCCGCGCCCAGCGCCGGCACCGGCGCGATGCCGCTGCCGGCGGGTGGCATGGGCGTGCCCTGGAACTCGTAGGCGCCGATGTCCACCGTGCGCACGCGGCGCGGCTGGCCGTCCAGGTCGCGCCCATCGGGGCTGTCCACCACGCCGTCGTCGCCGTGGTCGATGGCGTCGGAGTCGGCGCGCAGGCGGAAGTCGCCACCCGCCGCATCGGCGAACGACGGGTTGCCTCGGCGTGTGCCGGGGCCGTAGGGACGGTCGCCGGGCTGGGGCGCGGGGCTGCCGAAGACCAGGTTGTGGTGGTCGGTGAAGCCGGGCAGGTTGCCCTCAAAGCTGATCCCGGCGCTGGAATTGCTGGCGAACAGGTTGTTGGCCAGCACGCCGGCAACGCTGGAGCCCAGGTCGGTGCGCGCCCCGGCACGCAGCCCGTACTGGTGGCCCGCCACGGTGTTGTTCAACAGCCGTGCCTCGACGGTGGCGTTGCTGCCATCGGCCAGAACGCGCAGGCCCGTCTCGGAGCCTTGCCCGGCCACCAGGTTGTTGATGACCGCGGCGCGCGTCGCACCGATATATGCGCGCACGAGGATGCCCTCGTCGAAGCCGCGGCCCTGGACGATGTTCTTGCGCACCTGCGCGTCCAGCGCCAAGGTGCCGGGCGTGGACGGGGCGCTGCCGTAGAAGCTGATGGCGGCGCACGCCTCCAGGTCGTAGGCGTTCACATCATTGCCTTGCACGGTGGCCGACATGCCGGGCTGGAACGCATACACGGCGATGGCCGGCGCGCAATAGCCGTTCGCGCCGGACTGGTGGAGGGTGTTGCCCTCGAACACCCCCTGCGCCCGGCCATAGGCACCGGCGGCGTTGGACGCGGTCAGCTCAAGGGCGGAGTTGGAGCCGACCCCGATCAGTTCGCTGCCAGTGACCGTCAGCTTCAGGTTGCCGCCCCCCGGCGCCAAAAACCCCCGCGCGCGGCTGGCGCCACCCCGTGAAGTCAGGCCGATCACCACGACGTCCAGGTCGGCCGTGGTGGCCAGCGCGGTGATCGTGCGCACGCTGGGCTGGGCTTGGCCAGGCGTCAGGGTGAGGTTCTTGCGAATGGTCACGTCCTCGGCGATATGGCTATCGGTGACCAGGATGATCGTGTCGCCGCTGTCGGCGCCGTCGATGCAGGCCTGCAGCGTGGTATTGCATGGCGCGGCGGGGCCGGGGTACTGGCGATTGGCGGCCTGCGCACTGAAAGCGGCGCCCAGGCTCAGCAGCGCGGCCAGGCCGCGCAGGGTGGTGGTTGGTGTCAATGGATCCTCCTGGGTTTTGTCCGGCGCGATGCTAGGGACGCAGGGGGACGCGCGGTAGGTGCCGAAAGTCATATGACCTTCGGCAGGCATGACCTTCTTCACATGGCGGCGCCAAGGCCGCGCCGCGCATCATGAAAGCCTGTTCTCAGCAAGAGGTTTCCATGAAGCAATTACTCATCGCGGCGCTGGGCGCCGCCATCGCCATGCAGGCCTTCGCGGCCGACGAGGCCCCTGCGCCGCCGGGGAACCCGGACCGGTACATCGAGTGCGGGGCCGAGGCGGATGCAGCCCGGGTCGATGCCTTGAAGACGCTGCCCGACGGCAAGGTGGCATTCCAAGTTTCCACCTGGGCGGACACCTTCCACGGCGTGGCCGACCCGCGCCGTCCCCGGTACTCGATCGAGAAGCAAGTGCTGGCCCTGGCCGGCAGGAAATACTTTTGCCTGCACGAATGACCGCCAGGCGGTGCTGCTGGCGTTGCCCCTGTTTTGCTTCTTTATCGATAGCTACAAGCGAATATTGGGCGCGGGCTGCGGCCTGATTTTTCTTGAAATCGGCGCTCAGCGCGCGGCCGGCTGGTCCTGCGGCGGCGTCGGCAGCCACAGCTCCATCGTGCGCGGCTGGCCCTTCAGGCGGTCGGGCAGACTGGTGACCCAGACGCCGGTGCCGTCCGCCTGCGGCCAGTGGGGCCGCACCGCGTCGGCCAGGGCGTGGGCGCAGGGCTGCACGGCGGAGTCGTGCACGACGAAGGTGGGCTGCTGCCAGGGGACCGGGCGGCGGGCCTGCCGCACGGCGGCGGTGCGCGTGACGTTCTCGATCGGTGTCACGGCCAGCACACCCTGGCCGGCGCCGTTCAGGCGCTGGCGCAGCGCCTCGGCGCGCGGGCGCGCGGACTCGTCGTAGATCTGGAGGTACAGCCGGGTGCCGGGCGGGCAGGCGGCTTTCAGCGCGGCGGCCTGCGCGGCGTCGAGCGACTCGACCTGCGTGGTGGGCGCCGGCGCCGCCGGTGTCGCCGCTGGCGAAGGCGCAGGCGCGGCGGTCATCCCGGCCGGCGCGGGCTCCGAGGCGGGCGGGGCCGCGGCGATGCCGGCGGGCGGCGCCGCGCCGCGCAGCAGCGCCCAGGCCTGCGCCCAGCCGCTCAGGCTGTCCGGTGGCCGGGGCGCGGGGTGCCAGTAGCTGAGCGCGCCGCTGTCGCCGCGGGGCTTGAGGGCCAGCGCGCACAGCTCATCCCGCTGCGCTTGGAGGGCGGGCGCGCAGGCCGCGCTGGCGTCGGTGGTTGCGCCGCAGTGCGCGCGGGCGCGGCCCAGCAGCCGCGTGACCGTGTTCTGCTCGGCGGGCGTCACGGCGCCGCTGCCGTCCAGCGCGCGCAATTGCTCGACGTGCGCCAGCATCTGCGCGCCGACCGGGGCGCAGGCGGTGGCGCCCAGGGCTCCCATCTCGCGCGCGGCGTCGGCCAGCAGTTCGCGCACCTCGGTCTGCCTGCGCTCCTCGTCGCGCTTGAACTGGTCCTGCACCTGCCACAGCGACAGCAGCAGGGTGCCGGTGACGCCGACGCCCACCGACGTGCCGATGGCCGCCGCCCGGGCGCCGCGGCGCCAGCGCGGCCCGACCGCCTCGGCCTGCGCGGGCGGCGCGGCGGCGGGCCGGCGCAGGCGCGCGGGGCTGGCCAGCTTCTGCGTCTGCGGCCGGTCCCAGCCGGGCAGCTGGGCCAGCCAGCGGTCGTACAGCGCCAGGCCGACGTCCTCGCCCAGGCGCTGGTAGCTTTCCCATTGCGCCTCGTCGAAGAACTGGTCGCCCGTGGACTCGTGCGGAAACCCGGGGCGCCGCTGCGCGTAGGCCAGCAGGTCCAGGTCCAGCGCCGCGTGCACGCTGGGCTTGACGATCAGCAGCGTGCCGTCGCGCTCGTTCTGGCCGCCGCCGCTGCGGCGGTAGCGGATGCGCGCCAGCAGCACGCCCCGGCGCGCGGCGTTGTCCGCCAGGTCCTCGGGCGAGAGCACGCAGATGCCGCTGCCGGCCAGGCTGAACAGGCGGTCGGCTTCCTGCCGCGGGTAGAACTCGATCTCGGCGTCCAGGTCGATGCGGGCCTTGCGCACCAGGTTCTCGATGTCGGCGAACTGGTAGTCACCGTCTGCGCCGGCGTCCGACAGGATGATGAAGTCGCACTCGCGCTTGATCAGCGCATAGACCCCGGTGTTGTCGAAATGGCCGCCGTCCGACAGGTACCACCACGGGCGCGCGGCGCCGAAGAAGGTGGCGCCGGCCTCGCTCCACAGCATCATGGGCTTGGGCGCGCGGCGCCACAGCCAGGCGGCGGCGGCCGCCAGCGGCCGCTCGGGCAGGGGCGACTCGATCCAGTGGCCGAGCCGGATGCCCAGCATGAACATCACCAGCGCCCAGCCGCGCGTGGTGTAGGCGCCGGCACCGGGCGCCGCCGCGGCGCCGGAGATCGCCACCCAGCGGCCCAGGCTGCCGGGCGTGTCGCCGTCCGCCGTGCCGGCGGCATCAGCGGGCCAGCGCACCACGTCGTGCGGCCCCACTTCCAGCGCGCGCGCCGAGGCCACCACCAACTGGCCTTTGCGGTCGGCGTTGAACAGGCCCGAGGCGTCGTCGCGGGTCTGGTTCAGGCAGGTATTGATCAGGTGCAGCGGCCCGCCGCGCATCTCGGGCCGGTGCGCGGCCAGCGGCACGTCGTCGCCGCCGGCCACCTCGGTGACGCTGCGCAAGCGCGCGTCGGCCGGGGTGAACGGCGTCCACAGCCCCCGGCGCGGATTGCCCACCGAGAGGTAGGCGCGCACCAGCCGCGCCTGGTAGAAGCCCGCCAGCGACGAGGCGTTGGCGGCCTGCGCCAGCCGCGACGTGGTCAGCCACCACACCAGCGCGGCCAGCCCCAGCATGCCCCAGCGCATCCAGGCCGGAAAGGCGCGCAGCGCCGGCAGCGGCGCCTCGGCGAACACCCACCACTGCGTGGCCACCAGCCAGGCCAGCGCCAGCACCAGCGCCGCCAGATGGCCGGCCAGGCCGAGCAGCAGCGGGCCGACGACGGCGCGCGCGGTGCGCTCCATCGCCCGCGCCGCCAGTTGCTGCAGCGGCAGGGCCAGCGCGCGCAGCGCCACCACCAGCGCGCCGCCCAGGCCCACGCCGCCCCAGACCCAGGCCGGGTCCGGGGTCGCCGACAGCGCCAGCAGCAACTGCCAGCTGGCACCATCCAGCGCGCCCATGCCGGCCAGCGCCGCCGCGCACAGCAGCGCGCCGCGCAGGCCGTAGGTGAGGCGGTTGCGCAGCCGCGCCACGGCGAGGGCGCGCGGCTCGCGCGCCAGGGCCAGCCGCAGCATCGCGTAGGCGTGGCCGGCGGCGGCCGACCACAGCGCCAGCACCAGCAGCGGCGCGGCCAGCTCGGCTTGGCGCCAGGCCAGCACCAGCGCCCCGGTGCCCGGGCGCTGCGTGCCGAGCAGCGCCACGCCGATCAAGGCCACCAGCAGGCCGGCGTCGCCGAGGTAGACGCGCCGGCCGGCCGCGGGCGTGCGCGCCGTCTCCGGCGCTGCCCAGTAGGCGACCAGCAGGGCGGGCAGCAGCGCGGCCGACCACAGCAGGGCCAGCGCGAACCAGGGCGATGCCCAGCCCTGCCAGCGCGTGGCGTCGAGCGGGCCCAGGCTGTCCTGCAGCAGGTGCGGCAGGGTCACCAGCAGCGCCAGCGGGATGAGGGTGAACAGGGCCTCGACGTGCACCGCCAGGAAGGCGCGCAGGAAGCTGACGGCCAGGATGCCCAGGTCGCGCGAGCCCGCTGGCGTGAGGTAGCGGCCGTTGCGGCGCAGCCAGTCCAGCACCGGCGAGCCGCCGGCCGCCAGCAGGCGCTGGGCCTCGGTCAGGCCGACGCCGCAGACCAGGCGCCCCAGCATCGCGCCGACGTAGCCGCCGCCGGAGACGGTGGACAGGTAGTCGATGCGGCGCAGCAGGTCCTGCGCCGCCAGGCCCCGGATCAGCCCCAGGCCAAAGGTGGCGCTGCGCACCCCGCCGCCCGACAGCGCCAGCCCCACCGTGGGCGCCTGCCGCGCCCGCGCGTTGCCCAGGCCGGCCGCGCGCCGGCGCCGCAGCACGGCGGCGCGCTCGTCGCGCCGGAGCTGCTCCAGCGCCGTGCGGTTTGCTCGCGTGGGGGCCATGGCCGCACTGTGGTGGGTGCGCGCGGCGCCGTCAACCTCCGGACGAGGGATCGACGCCGCCGCTGGGTTGGTTCACGCGCGCCCGAATTGATGACGCTCAAACCTCATCCGCGGCGCATGGGCCCATGGAGCCGAAAGGCCGCGGAGCAGACCATGCCAGCGACCGCCATGGCCGGGCTTGGCCCGGCCAGTGGCGGTGCCCCCTTCGAGGGGTGAGGAGGAACAACGCGAAGCGCGTGGAGCCTGGGGGTGGGCCCATTCACAGCATCTCGAAGTCGATGAAGCCGCGCTCCACGTTGGTGGCCAGCAGCCTGGCGCGCACCTTGTCGCCCACCTTCAGCGGGCGGCTGGGCAGCAGCTTGCCCTCGGCCGGCGGGTTGAACACGCGCACCCAGGTGTTGCCCTTGGACGCGCCGGTCACCACGCCGTCGAACTCCTCGCCGATGCGCGACTCCAGCAGCATCGCCGCCTCGGACTTGCGCATCTGCCGCTCCACGCGGTTGGCGGCGTCCTCCTGCTTGGTGCAGTGGTTGGCCAGGATCTCCAGCTCGGCCGGGGCATAGGGCGCCTTCGCGCCGGCCAGCGCGGCCTTCAGCAGGCGGCTGGTGATGAGGTCGGGGTAGCGGCGGTTGGGCGCGGTGGAGTGCGAGTAGTCGCGCACCGCCAGCCCGAAGTGCCCGATGTCGGGACCGCCCGGCGTCTGCAGCACGTATTCGCCCCGGCCCATCAGCTTGACGATGACCAGCGACAGATCGGGAAAGCGCAGCGGGTCGCGCCGGCGCTGGCGCGCCAGGAACTGCTCCAGCGCCAGCGAGTTGGGCTCGGCCGGCAGCGTCTCGCCGTATTCGGTCGCCACCTCGGCGATGCGCGCCCAGCGCTCGGGCGAGCGCACCACGCGGCGGATGCTGGCGCGCCTCTTGCCGGCCAGGAAGCGCGCCGCCACGCCGTTGGTGGCCACCATGAACTCCTCGATGATCTGGCGCGCGCGGTTCTGGTCCTGCTGGCGGATGTCCACCACCTGGTCGCCCTCGAATACCGCGCGCGGCTGGAAGGTCTGCAGGTCGAGCGAGCCCTTCTCGCGCCGGTTGGCGCGCAATTGCTGCGCCACGCTGTCCTGCGTGCGCAGTTGCGCGTCCATGCCGGGCACGGCGTCGGCGGCCGCGGGCAACGGGCCCTGGCCTTCGAGCCAGGCGGCCACCGCGTCGTAGGCCAGTTGGGCCTTGTTGTGCACGCGGGCGCGCACGATGGTGCTGCGCGCCAGCTCGCCGCTGGGGGCGAACACCATGTCGGTGACGGTGGCCACGCGCTCCACGTCGGGGTTGAGCGAGGTGAGGTCGGTGGACAGCTTCTCGGGCAGCATCGGGAAGATGCGCGCCGATGTGTAGACCGAGGTGGTGTTGATCTGCGCGTGGCGGTCGATGGGCGTGTCCTTGCCCACCAGCGTGTCCACGTCGGCGATGGCCACCAGGATGCGCACCGAACCGTCGGCCAGCGTCTCGCTGACGCTGAGCTGGTCCAGGTCGCGCGAGTCGTCGTTGTCGATCGAGCACCACAGCAGGCCCGTGAGGTCCAGGATGCCGGCGCCATCTTCCTCACTGGGGCCGTCGATGCCGTCGAGCTGCCGGCGCACGGCGCTGGAGAACTCCGGCTGCAGCCCACGCTCGCGCATGGCGAGGACGGCCAGCTCGGCCAGTTCCGACTTCTGGTGCGGGTGCAGCGTGTGGTTCATGGCGGTGGTTCCTCGGGTGGAAAAGGTCGCGGCCATCATAGCCACGCGGTCGTGCTCAGCGCAGCGTGTACAGCGGAATGTCGCGCGCCCGCCCCAGCGCGTCGAGCTGCCGGCGCGACTTGCCCAGCGCCCAGGCGGCGATGGCCTCGTGCGCGGCGGGCGCGAAGGGCGCGCGCGCGTCGGGCGGTGGCAGGGCGGCGGCCTGGAACAGCGCGGCGGTGAAGTGCGGCTCCAGCGCGGCCACGGCCACGCGCCCGTCCTTGCAGGGGTAGACGCGGTAGCCCGCGTGCGCGCCGCCGACGGCGCCGCCGGGCAGGGTCAGGCCCCACGCGCGGGGCAGGGCCAGCCACTCGGCGGCGCTGGACAGGGCCACCTGCCGGCGCACGCCCCGGCCGCCGCGCGCCAGCAGCAGCGCCGCGAACACGGCCTCGACGGCCATCAGCGCGCCCGTCATGTCGGCCGGCAGGGTGGGCGGCAGCTCGGTGCCGGTGATGAGGCCGGCCTCGGCCAGGTAGGTGAGGTCGTGGCCCGGTTCCTCGGCGCGCGCGCCGGGCGCCCCGACGATCTCGACCAGCGACAGCCGAGGGTGCGCGCGGTGCAATGCCGGCCAGCCCAGGCCCAGCTTGGCCAGCGCGGAGGGGCGGAACGACGTCAGCAGCACGTCGGTCTGAGCCAGCTCGCGCGCCAGCCGCGCCTGGCCGCGCTCGGTCTTGAGGTCCAGCGCCACCGTGCGGACGCCGGCGTGCAGCTCGGCATAGGCGCCGGGTTTGTACCGGCCCATCGGGTCGCCGCTGATGTCGGGCGCCGGACCGGGCGGCTCGACCTTGAGGCAGCGCGCACCCAGGGCGCGCAGCCGCATCAGCGCGGCCGGGCCGGGCAGATTGAGGGCGAGACTGACGATGCGCGTGCCGCGCAGCGGGCGGGAGGAGGGCGGGGACGAGAGCATCATGGGGTGGCGATGACTATGAAATTAATAGCTGAAAGCGTAATGTTGACACCGACAAAAGGCCAAAAAGGCTTGAAAAATATGGGAAATGCCGACCGTCACATGTCAGGGTGCTGAGGATAGTTTTCATCTGACCCCATTTCACCCCATTTCACCCCGATAACTCTTCCGGCAGCTTGCCTGCCGCTTGTATTGATTGGCGCGCCGGTCCCGCAGATTCCATGCTGGCACGGACCACCACAGAGTCCACAACAGATGCCGGATATACGACTGCAGGCGTTTCCCCAACAGCCAGAACATCAATCAGTTTCTTGCCTTTGGTGGGGAGTCCATATA
>Ga0075163_10009180_pt1 | contig 12996 bp, 6 predicted proteins | sample JI1023141ADNA_FD_71478 | JGI IMG/M metagenome (GOLD analysis project Ga0075163, IMG submission 71478) | Wastewater effluent complex algal communities from Wisconsin, to seasonally profile nutrient transformation and Carbon sequestration -... | ecosystem: Engineered > WWTP > Effluent > Algae...
GAGACCATCGGTCGCGAGCCGGTGCGCCGTCTGCGCCCCCGTCGCTCGGTCACCGAGGTGCTCGCCGTGCAGCCGCCGTGCCCGCGTCTCCCGGGCCGCTTCCACTACGACGACCGCCTGAGTGCACTCCATCTCGTGCTCGGACCGGACGCCACCGCGCGATCGCTCTACGACACCGTCTCCGCGCTCGGGCGCGATGCGGTCCTGGTCGTCGTCCCCTCCCGAGCTGCGGCTACCGCGCCGTGAACCGCGCCGACAGACCGTCGGCGACCATCACGGCGAAGTAGAATCCCTCGCGGAGCGAAGCCGATTCGAAGCGCGTCGTCGCGTGCTTCAGGTAGACCGAGAGCGCGACCGTGGCGTAGAAGAGCGCCCAGTACTTCCCGAGGCATTCGCGCGGGCCGCGACCGAAGGGCCAGAAGTAGGCGCTTCCCGGCTGCGCGACCGCTTCCTTCTCGAGCCAACGTTCGGGGCGGAACGCGTCGGCGTCGTCGCCCCAGAAGGCGCGGTTGCGGTGGAGGGCCGTCGGCGTGACGAAGATCGTCGTGCCCGCGGGCCACGTGACGCCTGCGAAGTCGAGCGGCGCCTCGGTCCGGACGTTGCGGCTGAAGAAGGGCGCGCCGGGATGGAGCCGCATCGCTTCGTACATCGCATGGCGCAGCGGCACGCAGCCGCGAAGGGCGTCCCAGTCCGGCGCGTCGCCGAGCGCGTCGACCGCGGCGACGACCCGCTCGCGCGCGGCCGGGTCCTGTTCGAGCAGGTAGATCGTGTGCATCACGGTCGATGTGGTCGAGAAGATCCCGGCCGGGAAGATGTTCGCGACCTCGTTCCGGAACGCTTCGTCCGAGAAGCGCGTGCTTCCGAGGAAGCGACCGACGAGGCTGTCGTCCGGCGCCTTGCGCGCCGAGGCGAGGTATCGATCGAAGCGCGCGAACCACGCCTCACGATCCCGGTGGAAGAACGGGTTGATGTCGGGCAGCTCGATCGGACTCGAGAGCCGCCGCTGCGCCTCCTCCGAGACGCCTTGGAAGTGCTCGTACGCGGCGTCGTCGAGGGGATCGCCGACGGCCATCACCGCGAAGCCGTCGAACGACGCGCGCTCCATCGTCTTGCGGTAGTCGAGCGCCTCGTCGCGCGACGCACCGACCATCGCCTGCAGGCTCGACCGCGTGCGGGCACGGAGCGGCTCGACCTGGGTGCCGAGCCAGGCGCCGAATTCACGCGCCTCGAACGGATGATCGTCCCGCTTCTCCTTCCAGGCGTCGCCGTTCGCGATGAAGCAGCTCGTGTCGGTGACGATCGGGAGGAGCTGCGGCCGCGGCGACTCCTTGTGGAACTCGGGCCCGTTCGCGACGAGCAGCTCGGCGAGCAGGTCGGGATCGTTGAGGAGCAGCGTCGGCGAGCCGCCCATCCACAGGAGCACCCGGTCGCCGTACTGCGCGATCCATTCGAGGCAGGGCTCCCAGGGGTTCGCGCCGAGGAACGCGCCGGCGTTGCCGAGCGGGAAGCTCGGCGCGGGCCCGGTGATCTTGCCGGCGAAGTCGGCGATCGTCTTCTCGTGGAGTTCGCGGAATGCGGCTTCGGTGAGCGTCATGTCGGGCCCCTTCAGATGTTGATCGACTGCGGGACCCGGGACGGGAGCAGGTACACGTAGGGGACGCGCGTGCCGTTGCGTTCGGTGATCGTGCGCTCGATGTCCTCGAGCGTGTTCTTGAACGTCGCGAGCGGCGCCTCGACCCTCGAATCCTTGAAGTGGCCGAAGAGGCCGCAGTCGTACTCGCCGAGCTTCGTGTAGTGCACCGAGCCGAGCAGGAAGCCGAGGCTGTTCTGCATGTGCGCCACGTCGAGCGGCGGGAGCTGCGCGAGGTAGTGCTCCTCGGTGTATCCGTCCTTCTTCGTCGGCGCGGGCGTGAACTGCGCGAGCGGGACGTTCGGCACGTAGGCCATGAGATCGACCTGCGGGAAGTTCACCGCCGCGTGCTGGCAGCTCGCGGTGAAGACCACGTGGGCGAGCGCGGTCGCGAGGTAGGAGACGGTGACGAGGTCGCTCATCCCGGCGATGCGTCCGCCGTCCTCGGCGCGCACCTCGCTCCACCACGCCTGCAGCTCGTAGTCGGCGACGACGTCCGCGTCGCTCGCGTAGTAGATGCGGACGTACGAGGAGACCCACGCGAGCACCGCGTTCCAGAGGAGCGTCCCGTCGTCACGGTAGGGATGATCCGGGAGCAGCGCGGCGTCGTCGACGCCGGATCTCGCGAGCGCGGTCGGGAAGATCGCGTCGTCGAATCGGTAGGTCTTCACGCCCGAGACCGCCGCCGCGCGGCTCGCCTCGATCGTGCCGGAGAGGACCGAGTCGACGCCGCCGCCCGGCGCCATCAGGCTCGCGTGCGCCGAGTAATTGATGTTCATCGTGCCCTCGATGTGCGGCTCGAGGAGCACCATCACCGGATGCTCCGGCGAGAGCTGTCTCCGCGCCGCGATCGCGAACGGCTCGATCACCAGGTGCGTGTGCGCGAGGTGCGTCACCGCCTGGTGGACGTTGCCGTCGGCCGTCTGCACGGCGGAGCGCGCGAGCGTCCAGGCCATGCCGTCGGCCGGCGTGAAGATCGGATTGTCGTCGGCAGGCGTCTTGCGGCATTGGATCGCGATCGGCGTCAGCGCGCGGACGCCGAGCCCGGCCTTCGCGATCGCGAAGAGCGCATAGGGCGCGCTGATGTACTTCTGCGCGCCGTGCGGGAAGGTGCCGGTCGGGAAGCCCTCGAAGATCGTGTAGTCCGCGAGGAAGGTCCGGCCTTCGGCGAGCGCCTCGGCGAGGGAATCGCCGGTGCCCATCACCGACTGGTAGTGCGCGTCGGTGACCGGGAAGTCCGCGGGCAGGGCGCGGACGCGCTGCATGTAGTTCGGGTTCGGACCGGCGACCCGCATCCGCGCGAACTCGGCGTCGGTCTGGTAGGAGGCGACGATCGGAGGCGTCGACCACTCCTGGAAGAACGCGGAGAACGCGTTGATCGACTGCGCGGACTCGCGCGCCGCCCGCTCGAGCACGGTGCCCTTGAGCTCCTCGAGCACGTGACCGAAGTCGCGGAGGTCGCCCTTGAGGATCCCCTCGACGCGCGTCTTGTGCTCCGGGTCTTCGGGGAACGTTCGGTGCGCGAGCTCGAGGACCTTGCCGGTGTTCAGCAGGATGCGCGCGAAGGTCTCGCCCACGTGGGCCCACCAGCCGACGGAGGGTTCATCCTCGCGCGGCACCTTCTTCACGAGCGCGATGCCTTCGAGATAGCTGTAATCGTACGTCCAGCGGTCGCGTGCGTCGGCGAGATCGCGCTTTCGACGTTGGGCGGACGAATCGTTCTGCGGCAAGGTCGGGATCACGCATCCTCCGAGGTTCACCCGACGGTAGTCGAGGCGACTCCGCGTTGGAAGATTCCTCCGCGTTTCGTGTAGCCTTCACGTTCTCAGCTCATGCTCGCGATTCCCGGATACCGCATCGCCGAGAAGCTCTACGACAGCCCGAAGACGGTGGTTTTCGCCGGGGCGCGTGAGAGCGACGGGATGCGCGTGGTCGTGAAGACGAACGCGACGTCCCATCCCTCGCCCTCGCAGCTCGCGCGTCTGCGGCGCGAGGTGCACCTCGTGCGCGAGCTCAACATCGCGGGCATCGCCCGTCCGGTCGAGACGGTCGAGGTCGAGGGCCGTCCGGTCGCGATCTACGAGGACTTCGGCGGCCGATCGCTGATGCAGCTCTTCGTGACGAGGGTCTTCGACCTGCGGACGCAGCTCGAGCTCGCCCACCGCGTCGCGTCCGTGCTCGCCGAGGTCCACGCGGCCGGCATCATCCACAAGGACATCTCGCCGGGGAACATCGTGTGGAACCCGGACACGCACGAATGCCAGCTGATCGACTTCGGCATCGCGACGCGGCTACGCCACGAAGCCGCCTCCACGATCGAGACGACGGTCGAAGGCACGCTCGCCTACATGGCGCCCGAGCAGACGGGCCGGATGAACCGCTCGGTCGACAACCGCTCGGACCTCTACGCCTTCGGGGCGACGCTCTTCCACCTCTTCGCGGGGCGCCCACCGTTCGTCGACGGTGACCAGCTCGAGCTGATGCACTCGCACGTCGCGAGGCCGGCGCCGAAGCTCCACGCGCTCGTGCCGCGGGTGCCCGAGGCCGTGTCCGCGATCGTCGAGCGGCTGCTCGCGAAGAACGCCGAAGACCGATACCAGTCCGCCGACGCGCTCGCCGCGGATCTCGAGTTCGCGGCGAACGAGCTACGCACCCACGGGACGATCGATCCGTTCCCGCTCCGCACCGGCACCGGCCACACCCTCCGCATCCCGGAGAAGCTCTACGGCCGCGGCGGCGAGATCGAACAGCTCCTCGCCGCCTACGGTCGCGTCGCCGCCGGCGGACGCGAGATGCTTCTCGTCTCCGGCTTCTCGGGCATCGGCAAGACGCGGCTCGTGATGGAGCTGCACAAGCCGATCACCGAGACGCGCGGGCTCTTCGTCGCGGGCAAGTTCGACCAATACCAACGGAACATCCCGTACAGCTCCCTGATCCAGGCGTTTCGCGAGCTGCTCCGCTCGGTGCTCGCGCTCTCCGAGGAGCGCGTCCGCGTCTTCCGCGACGTGCTCCGTGACGCGCTCGGCGCGAACGGCCAGGTGATCGTCGACGTCATCCCGGAGGTCGCGGTCCTGCTCGGACCGCAGCCGCCGGTCGCGCAGCTGCCGCCGCTCGAGTCCCGCAACCGCTTCCATTTCCTCTTCGAGCGTTTCTTCCGTGCGTTCGCGCGCGCGGATCATCCGTTCGTGCTCTTCCTCGACGATCTCCAATGGAGCGATCGCGCGACGTTCGAACTCCTCGCGCGGATCTTCGCGAGCGGACAGACCGCGCATCTCCTCGTCATCGGTGCCTACCGTGACGACGAGGTCGGCCCGGAACATCTCTTGTTCACCACGACCCGCGAGCTCCGTGCGCAGGGGCAGACGGTGCACGAGATCGCGCTCGCGCCGCTCTCGCGCGCGGACGTCGACGACCTCCTCGTCGACGCGATCGCCGCGTCGGCCGAGCGCGCGCCGGAGGTCGTCGAGCTCGGCTCGGTCCTCCACGAGCGCACCGAAGGAAACCCCTTCGTGCTCACTCGCTTCCTCGCGCATCTCCACGAGGAGAACGTCCTGCACTTCGACGCCACGCTCGACCGTTGGACGTGGGACATCGACGCGGTCCGCCGCGCGCCGCTCGGCGAGGGCGCCGAGGCGCTGCTCGTCCGGCGGATGCTCGCGCTACCCGCGAGCGCGACCGAAGTGGTGCGCGTCGCCGCCTGCCTCGGCAGCACGTTCGACCTCGAGACGCTGACGCTGATCGCGAACCAGTCGGGCCCGATGCTCGTCGAGACGCTCTGGCCCGCGGTCGAGGCGGATCTCGTCGTGCCGGTCGGCGACGAGTACACGCTCCTCGCCCACGGCGCCGAGGGCGTGACCGCGAGCGTCCGGTTCCGCTTCGTGCACGACCGCGTCCAGCAGGCCGCGTGGAGCCTCTCGCCTTCCGCGGAGCGGGCACGGATCCACGGCCGCATCGGACGGCTACTCCTCGAACGGCTCGACCCCGCCGCGCGCGAGGCTCGGCTCTTCGAGATCGTGCAGCACCTCGAGGTCGGCTTCGACGGATCGAGCGCCGGCCGCAGCGAGCTCGTCGGGCTCTGCCATCGCGCGGGGCTCAAGGCACGCGCCGCCGCCGCCTACGCGCCTGCGCTGCGCTTCGCCGAGCGCGCGCTCGAACTCCTCGGCGAAGCCCCGAACGCGCCGTCGGATCGCGCGCTCGACCTGCACGCGCTCGCCGCGAGCGCCGCGTATTCCAACGGCGAGTTCGAACGGATGGACGCGCACGTCGACGCGGTGCTCGACCGGACGACCGACTCGCGCAGGCGCGCCGAGGTCTACGAGACGCGCCTCTCCGCGTACATCGCGCGCAACCTCCCGACCGAGGCGATCGACCTCACGCTCGCGGCGCTCCCCGAGTACGGCGTCCACCTGCCGCGCGACCCGAGCGCCGAGGAGGTCGGCGCCGCCTTCGCGTCGCTCCTCGGCGAGCTCGGCGAACGAGGCATCCTCGGGCTCGCCGACGCGCCCGACATGACCGACGCGACCGCGCTCGGCGCGATGAGCATGCTCACGAGCATCACCTCCGCGGCGTACGTCTCCGCGCCGAGCCTCTTCCCTCTCGTCGCGATCGAACAGGCGCGACTCTCGGTCCGGCACGGGATCAACGCGTCGTCGGCCTTCGCGACCGCGGTGCTCGGCGTGCTCTTCGTCGGCCCCGCGCGCGACATCGACGCGGCGTTCGACTGCGCCATCACCGCCGAGAAGATCCTCGAGCGCGTCGGCCCCTCGAGCGTCGAGGGCCGCGCACGCTACGTGGCGAACGCCTACCTCCGCGTGTGGAAGCGACCCGTCTCCGAGATCTGGTCGCTCTTGCCCGCGATCGAGCGGCGCTGCCTCGAGACGGGCGACATCGAGTTCGCGGCCTGGGCCGCGATGATGCAGGTGAAGCACGCCTTCTTCTCCGGCCGATCCCTCCTCGAAGCCGAGCCGGAGGCGCGCCGCGCGATCGAGACGATCGGGTCGCTCAAGCAGATCACCGCGCACCAGTATTCACGCATCACCCACCAGACGATGCGGAACCTCGCGGGACGTTCGCGCGAGACCTTCGAGCTCTCGGGCGACGTCTACGACGTCGGGCAGATGCTCGCGATCCACACGGAGAAGGCAGACACGTTCGCGATCGCGTCGGTGCACTTCCACCAGCTGCTGCTGCGGTACCTCTTCGGCCGGCTCGATCTCGCGATCGAGAGCGTCCGCGAGGTCGAGGCGCGCCTGGCCGCGCTCGCGGGCTTGTTCCATGCGCCGATCTTCCATCAGTACGCGGCCCTGACCCGGCTCGCGCACGCGCTCCACGCGAAGGACGACGAGCGACGAGCGCTCCTCGCCGGCGCGGACGCGTCGCTCGTGGAGCTCGAGTTCTTCGCCCGGCACCAGCCCGAGAACCACGCGCACCGGGTCGCGCTCGTGAAGGCGGAGCGCGCGTTCGTCGACGGTCGTCGCGGCGAGGCGCTCGAGGGCTACGACGTCGCCGCGCGGCTCGCGTCCAAGGAGCAATTCCTCCTCGACCTCGGCCTGTGCCACGAACGAGCTTCGTTCGCGTGGGCGACCTGGGGCAACGCCACGATCGCCCGCGCGTACGCGGCCGAGGCCCGCTTCGCGTATTCGCAGTACGGCGCCAACGCGCTCGTCCGCGTGATCGACGAGCGCTGGGGACGAGCGGCGTTCTCCCAGCCCGCGCAGATCATCGACACGCGCACGAGCGCGTCGTTCACCACCACCACGGAGTCGGTCGACTTCCGCTCGGTGCTCAAGGCGAGCCAGGCGATCTCCGGCGAGCTCACCACCGACCGGCTCCTGCAGAAGCTGATGAAGATCTCGCTCGAGTCGGGCGGCGCGGAGCGCGGCACGCTCGTCGTCGTCGGCGAGGACGGCGCCTTCGTCGAGGCACGCGCGCTCGCGAGCGGCGTCGCCGAGCGGATCCACGTCCCGCTCGCCGACTCGACCGACCTCTGCCCCGAGATCGTCCGGTACGTGCTGCGCGCGGGTGAGAGCGTCGCGCTCGGCAACGCGAGCGTCGAGCCGCGCTGGAAGGACTCGCCGTACGTCCTCGCGCGCGGGTCGCGCTCACTGCTCTGCGTGCCGATCGTCCGCAGCGGCAGCGTCGTCGGCGCGATCCACCTCGAGAACGAGACGATCGTCGACGTCTTCGACGAGAAGCGCATCGAGGTCCTGCAGGTCGTCGCGTCGCAGGCCGCCATCTCGATCGAGAACGCCCGGCTCGTCGAGGAGCTCGAAGAGCGCGTCGCGGATCGGACGAAGCAGCTGGAGGTCCGCAACGCGTTCATCCGCGATGTCTTCGGTCGCTACGTCTCGAACGAGGTCGTCGACGAACTGCTCGCCAACACCCGATCGCTCTCGCCCGGGGGCGAGCTGCGCCAGGTCACGGTGCTGATGGCCGACCTGCGCGGCTTCAGCATGATCAGTCAGGCTCACGCTCCTTCGGCGGTCGTGCGGCTGCTGAACAACCATCTCGAGGTGATGACCGAAATCGTCCATCGCCACGGGGGCACGGTCGACGAGGTGCTCGGCGACGCCGTGCTCGTGCTCTTCGGCGCGCCGCTCGCTCGCGAGGACCACGCGGAATGCGCGGTCGTCTGTGCGATCGCGATGCAGCTCGGCATGGACCGCGTCAACGCGCTCAACGTCGAGCAGGGTCTCCCCGTCGTCGAGATGGGCATCGGCATCTGCACCGGCGAGGTCATCGTCGGGAGCATCGGCTCGCAGCGCCGGGCGAAATACGGAGTCGTCGGCGCCGCGGTGAACCTCGCGTCGCGTATCGAGGAGATGACGGTCGGCGGTCAGATCCTCGCGGCGGAATCCACGATCGCCTGCCTCCGCAACGAGGTCGCGGTCGACGCCGAATACCTCGTCGAGCCCAAGGGCGTCACCGAGCCGGTCCGTGTCCACTCGGTCGTCGCGATCGGCGGTCCGGAAGCGATCGCCCTCCCCAAGCGACAGGGCGAGGAAGTGCTCCTCGACGAGCCGATCGAGGTCGAGCTGGCCGCGATGTCGGGCAAGCACGACGCGCACGCCTTCCAGCACGCGCGGATCACCCATCTCGCGCCGCGGGACGCGTGGCTCAGCTTCGCCGACGGGACGCCGCCGCTCGAGTTCACGGACGTGCGTATGCGGATCCCCGGCGTCGTCGGCACCGTGTACGCGAAGGTCCGGAGCCGCGACGGCGCGCTCGCGCAGGTGCGGTTCACGAGCGTGCCCGAGTCGGTGCGGTCGCTCTTCGAGGCGCGGACGCAGGACGCGTGAGGCCGGCGCGATCGGGTCAGCCGTCGCGGCCGCGGATCCCGAGCGCGAGCATCTTGTGCGTCAGCGTACGCACCGGGATCTGGAGCAGCGCCGCCGCCGCCGCGGTGTTGCCGTTCGTACGCGCGAGCGCGTCGGTGATCAGCCGCGACTCGTGGCGGCGGAGCTCGTCTCGCAGACCTTCGGCTTCTTCTTGCGCCCCGGATTCGCTCGGCGGCGGCGCGGGCATCGCGATCGGAGACGCCGCCGGCGCCGCGGACTCCCGCGCGAGCCGAACGCGTTCGGGCAGGTGTTCGATCCGGATCGCGTCGCCCTCCGCGACGAGCACCGCGCGCTGGATCGCGTGGCGGAGCTCGCGGATGTTGCCCGGCCAGGCGTAGGCGACGATCGCCGCCATCGCGCGCGCGTCGACCGAGAGCGTCGCGCTCCGGGCGTCGCTCGAGATCGCGAGGAAGTGGCCGACGAGCGGCGCGATCTCGTCGGTGCGCGCGCGCAGCGGCGGCAGCTCGAGCGAGAGGCCGTTCAGCCGGTAGTAGAGGTCCCAGCGGAAGCTCCCGTCGCCGCAGCGCGCTTCGAGATCGCGGTGGGTGGCGCTCACGACGCGGACGTCGACGGCGAGCTCGCGGTCGCCGCCGATGCGGGTGATGCGCCCGGTCTCGAGCACGCGAAGGAGCGAGGCCTGCGCGGCGAGGGGCAGCTCGCCGACCTCGTCGAGGAAGAGCGTGCCGCCGTGCGCCTGCTCGAAGAGCCCGCGGAGCGTGCGGTCGGCGCCGGTGAACGCGCCGCGCTCCGCGCCGAAGAGCGTGCTCTCGACGAGGTTCGCGGGGATCGCACCGCAATTCACCACGCGGAACGGCTTGTCGGCGCGCGGCGACCGACGGTGCAGCGCCTGGGCCACGAGCTCCTTGCCCGTGCCCGTTTCCCCGAAGACGAGCACCGGCACCGCGCTGGGCGCCGCCCGATCGACCATCGCCCAGAGCGCGTCGGTCGACCGCCCGCGGACGACGCCTTCGCGCGCGGCGACGGCCGTGGGCTCCGCTGCGCCGGTCCGGGACGACGCCTTCGCGATCAACGCGCTCGCGTCACGACCGTCGGCCGGATAGGTCGCCGACCCGACGCGGAGCGCGCCGTCGCCCTGCGCGAGCGCGCTCGCGACCGAGCGCGCCTCGCTCTCGCCGGCGCCCGCGAGGAGCACGACCAGCGCGTCCTCGCGGAGCAGCGAGGCTCGGTCCGCCGCGCCGATGCTCGCCAGCACCCGCTCGGCCCACGGCGCGACCGGCACGATGCCCGCGCCGTCGACGACGAGGAGCGAAAAGGGCTGGGCGAGCGCGAGGTGGCGCTGCTGCGCGTCGAGCACCCGCTGCGTGAACGCGTCGAACGAGAGCAGACCCGGCAGGCCCGCCGCGCGAGGAGGACGATAGAGCTGCACCTGCGCCGGACCGACGCGGAGCGTATCGCCGGGCGCGAGCGTGCCGCTGACGCTGCGGACCCCGTTCAGCCAGCTGCCGTTGGTCGAGCCCAGGTCCTCGAACACGATCGTCCCGTCCGGCGTACGGAGCACCCGCACGTGGAGCTTCGACACGCTCGCGTCGTCGACCACGAGGTCGGCCGGGAATCCGCGGCCGATGGTGGTGCCCTGCGGGACCGGGACGAAGGCCTTCGTCCCGGCCGGCCCGTGGACCAGCACGCGTTCGACGTCGCCTTCGTCCCGGGGCGCGTCTTCTCTCGCGGTCGTCTGGTCCTGCACGTCCCCGAAGCGTACCGAAATGAGCCCGGCGGGCTACCGGCAATCCGTTGCCGCGGTCGGCGACATCTTGCCGGCGCCGGTTGCCGCGCGGGTGCGCGAACGGGCGAAATCCCATGATTCGTGCGCGATCATCGGTTGGTACGCCGGTTGCTGAAGGGAAGGGCAGAACCACTACGGGCCCGAACGAGGCCCGCATCGAAGGAGACAGATCATGCTCGGCGGAATCATCACCATCCTCGGCGGCCTACTCGCGGCGTCCGGCTTCATCGTCCAGCGGCGCCCGGATGCGCAGCAGGTCATCGACAAGCTCGCGCCGTACCAGGGCTGGATCGGCGTCACGATGTTCGTCTGGGGCATCAATGAGATCCTCGGCGTGCTCCGCTCGACCTCCCTCATCGGCACGAACCTCTTCACCTGGGTCTTCTGGGCTGCGTCCGGCGTGTCCGACCTGCTCGTCGGCTTCCTCCTCGGCTTCGGGCTGATCACGCACTACGTCCTGTCGCGGAACGAGCAGGCGAAGGAGAAGGGCGCCGCGATCAAGGAGAAGCTCGTCGCGATCCAGGCGCCGCTCGGGCTCGTCTCGATGGTGCTCGGTGCGGCGTACATCGTGATGGTCGCGGTCTGAGAGCGACGTACGAAGTAGGCCGCTTGCACGGGCTCCGGGCCGGGATAGGTACGATGCGTCGTGCCCGAACCCGCCTCGGAGCTCCCCGCGTTCGACCGCTACCAGGTGCTCGCGCACCTCGGTCGGGGCGGCTTCGCGTCGGTCTACCTCGCGCGGCACGCGGTCACCGGCCACGAGGTCGCGCTCAAGGTCAGCGATCCGGGCGGCGATCCGGAGCTCGTGAGCCGCGCGCTGAACGAAGCGCGGGTCGCGGCGTCGCTCCGGCATCCCTCGCTCGCGCAGATCTTCGACAGCGGCACGCTCGCCGACGGGCGCATCTTCGTCGCGATGGAGCGGATCGATGGACCTTCGCTCGACGCGCTGCTGACGCGCGAGGGAGGCCGGATCGATCCGCGTCGCGCGGCTCGCTTCGGCGTCGACCTGCTCTCGGCGCTCGAGCTCGTGCACGCGCGCGGCGTCGTGCACCGCGACGTGAAGCCCGCGAACCTGGTGGTACGGCGTGATCCGGTCGGCACGGAGCAGATCGTGCTGATCGACTTCGGCATCTCGAAGATCTCGCCCGCGTTCGGCGGCGGTCTCGAGGGCGGCAGCCCGGCGACGATGCTCGGCGCGGCGCTCGGCACACCCGGGTACATGGCGCCCGAGCAGCTCGACGCGCGTTCGGTCGACGCCCGCGCGGATCTCTACGGCGTCGCGGCGGTGCTCTACCGCGCGATCGCGGGGCGAAAGCCGTACGAGGTCTCGACGCTCGAGGCCTTCGCGCGCGCCCTGCACGAATCCGCGTCGCCTCCGCTCTCGCAGCTCGCGCCGTGGACGCCGCCTGCGCTCGCGCTCGTGATCGATCGGGCTCTCGCGCGAGATCGCGACGCGAGGCCGCCGAACGCGAGGGCGATGCGCGACGCGCTGGCGTCGGCGCTCGCGGGTGAGAGCGCCGGTCCGATTGCGCCGACGGCGACGCTCGAGGTGGTGACTCCGCTCCCGACACCGAGCGCGATCCGCGCGGTCGTGCCGATGCCGTATCCGCCGGTCGCGACGGGAGATTCCGCGCCCGCCTCGCGCGAGGACGGCGTCTCGGCGAGGTTCGTCGCGTTCGGATTCCTCGCCGTGCTCGCGAGCGTCGCGATCGGGTGGACGACGGTGAAGGCGATCCAGCGGGCGACGCCGCGAGTGGCCGTGACGGTGGCCGCGCCGACGCCGATCGTGATCGCGAACGGGCCGGCGCCGGTTCCGACGCCACCGCCCAGCGCGCTCGCGGAGCTGCCCGAGGAGAAGCCGAGTCAGCGCTCGAACACCTCGCGTCGAGACGAGGCGCCGGCCGCGCGGGACGAGGACACCGTTCTTCCGTCGTCCTCGCACGCGGCGACCGAGGGTGCATCCGACGTCGCGCCGGTCCGGAGTGGGCGGAGGGTGCGCTACCTCGGAGCGCGCGGGGTCGGGGCGATCGACATGGGCGAGATCGAGGGCTTCGTGCGCCGCGCGATCGGGCGGATCGACGGGTGCTACTCGGGGGCGGAGCCGCGGCGGAGCGAGCACGTGATCCTGTTCAACACGAACAGTGGGCCGCTGGTGTCGCCGATCAGTGATCGGAGTGATGTCGGCCGATGTGTTTCGTCGGCGCTGGTGGCGGTGATTCCTTCGGGGGGGACGAGGTCGCAGGGGGTGCTGAGGGATATCGTGTTTTCCTGGGAGTGAGGGGGCA
>Ga0075163_10009181_pt1 | contig 12996 bp, 10 predicted proteins | sample JI1023141ADNA_FD_71478 | JGI IMG/M metagenome (GOLD analysis project Ga0075163, IMG submission 71478) | Wastewater effluent complex algal communities from Wisconsin, to seasonally profile nutrient transformation and Carbon sequestration -... | ecosystem: Engineered > WWTP > Effluent > Algae...
GTCGGCAAGCTCGGCCGCGGCTTCAACGCCATGCTCGATCGTCTGGCCGAAGCCGACGAAGCGATCCGCGCGCTCAACAGCCGCCTGGCCGATGACGTGGCTGCTGCAACGCGCGACTTGCAGAGCAAAAACGAGGCGTTGCAGCAGCTGAACCAGCTGCTCCTGAGCGTGCAGCGCGAGCTGGGCGACAAGGAGCGGCTCGCTGCGCTCGGGCAGCTGGCGGCGCAGCTGGCGCACGAGATCGGCACGCCGCTGGCCGCGGTCTCCGGCCACTTGCAGCTGGCCGTCTACGGTCAGGAGCTACCCAAGACCGTGCGCGATCGACTGCAGGTCGCGACCAGCGAGCTGGATCGCGTCTCGCAGATCATTCGCGACTATCTCGATCACACCCGCGCAGCCAAGCCCACCAGCGTTCCCACGGATCTGCGGCGCGTCATCGAAGAGGCGGTGCGCGTCACGACCTCCGGCGCGAGGCGTCCGGGTGTGCGCATCGCCGTCGAGGTGGATCCGCAGCTGAGCGTTGTCCAGACCGATCCCGGTCTGGTGCGCCAGATCCTCATCAACCTGCTGACCAATGCGATCGACGCCACGCTGGCCGCGCGCACCCAGAGTGCGAATCCCGCCGCCGGTCCTGGACGCATCGTCATCTCTGCGCACTCGGCCGGCGCCACCGGACAGGTCGAGCTGGCGGTGAGCGATGAAGGCACCGGCATCGCCAGCGAGGATGTGGGACGCATCTTCGAGCCGTTCTACACGACCAAGGGGCGCGGCCGCGGCACCGGTCTGGGGCTCTCGATCTGTCGCGAGCTCGTGCGCACGCTCGGAGGCAAGATCTCCGTCGAGAGCACCCCGGGCAAGGGCTCCGCGTTCGCGGTCACGCTGCCGCCGGGCTAGCTATTTGGGCAGCGCCGCAAGCGCGGCGAGCTCGGGCTCGCTGAAGCCCGCGGCCCTTCGCGCTTCGAGGTTGAACGGGCCGTGAAGTTGCGGGGCTCGATAGCGCACGGCAAGGTCCGCGTACGCAGCAATCGGATCGAGTCCGCGCTGCGCGCACAGCCAGCCAAACCAGCGATTGCCCACCGCGACATGTCCGATCTCATCGCGCAGGATCACGTCGAGAATCGCGGCCGCTGCGTGGTCGCCGGCCTGCGCGAGCTTGGCGCGCACCACGGGCGACGCATCCAGTCCGCGCGCCTCCAGCGTGCGCGGCACCAGTGCGATGCGCGCCAGCACATCATCGCTTGTGCGCGCGGCCATGTCCCACAGTCCATCGTGCGCGGGATGGTCGCCATACTGGGCGCCCAGCGTCGCCAGGTGCGCCGACAGCAGCGAAAAATGCAGCGCCTCCTCGGACGCGACACGCAGCCAGTCGGCATAATAGTCGACTGGCAGATCCGCGAAGCGCCACAGCGCATCCAGCGCGAGGTTGATGGCGTTGAACTCGATGTGTGCCAGCGCGTGGATCAGGATGGCGCGCCCCTCAACCGAGCCTGCTCCGCGCGTCTTCAGGCGCTGCGGTAGCACCAGCTCGGGACGAGGCGGCCTGCCCGGGATGACGCCCGTCGGGTTCAGTGCAGAGTCCGTTGTCAGGGACACCTGCCCGCGCTGCCACAGCTCGGCCAGCTGCCGCACACCTTCTGCCTTTTTTGAAGGCAGCGTCTCCATGAGCAAGTGCAGGGCAGCGGCGCGCAGCTCTTGAGGAATGGCACTCATGATCGGGCGCCGAGTATGCCACATCTCTTCAGCCTGGAGCGACGAGGGTTTGAGCGCTTCAGCGCGGGCGGGGCTAACATTTTGATTGCGACCCCGCTACGAAGCGAAAGACGAAGGCCATGGCCGATACCCCTCCTACTTCAGCGGCAACCGGGACAAGCGCCGATCCCAGCGCCAACGCCCATCGGCCGATCTCCGAGAGCGACGAGGACGAGGCCGCAGATCTGCCGCGCACTGCCGAGATGGCGCAGTGGTATGACGTGCTCGCGCTGTTCGGGACCATCAAGAACATCCTGGTCTCCAGCCTCTTCAGCGAGCGCTTCGATCACCGCATGATCGAGCTGCCGATGCGGCCACACAGCCCCAACCGGCTCGACTGCTTCTACTACGACCCCGACGAAGATGGCGGCCTCTGGTTTGACTACACGGCCGATATTGGCGACGGCTTCCACCCAACCTATCGGGTCGCGCAGCTGCTCGCGCAGAGCAGCTTGCCGGTCTATCCCGCGGCACGCGATGCGAGCGGCGAGCGCCTTGCGGATCTCAAGCAGCCACCGCTGCCGCTGCCCCGCGGTCGCCTGCTGGTGCTGGGCGGCGACGAGGTCTATCCCAGCGCCAGCCGCGCGCAGTACCGCAGCCGCTTCGTACTTCCGTACACCTGCGCGCGCCTGCCCGAAGGGCCCGAGCCGCCATCCGCGGAGAGTGCGCGCACGCCCTATGATCTGCTCGCGCTTCCCGGCAACCACGACTGGTACGACGGGCTCGCGGCATTCTTGAACACCTTCACGCAGCAGAAGGTCATCGGCACGTGGCAGACGCGCCAGGAGCGCAGCTATTTTGTCGCTTCGCTGCCCAACAACTTCTGGCTGTTTGCCGTCGACACCGGCCTGACCGAAGAGATCAATAAGGCGCAGCAGAACTACTTCGACCACATCCTTGGCGAGCTGCCCGCAGACGCCAAGCTCATCATCTGCTGCCCAGAGCCGGTGTGGGTGCATCCGCCCGCGGATCCCAGCTCCCACGATGCGCTGATCTGGTTCACGGGACGCGTGCGCAGCCTCACCGCTGGCCGCAACGTCCGGATCGTCCTGCGCCTGGCTGGCGACCTGCATCACTACCAGCACCACTGCTCGATCGAGCGCGCTCCGGATGGCCAGCCGTATCGGGTTGAAAACATTATTGCGGGCGGCGGCGGGGCGTTTCTGCATCCCACCAACGTCTCGCACTTCGCGGCGCCCGCGCACCGATTCAGCGACGGAGACATCGTAACTTTCCAGCGCAAGGAGGAGGCCTCTTTTCCAAGCCCCGCGACCTGCAATCGCCTGCTGTGGCGCAGCCTGATCCTGTTTGCCAACAACCGCCGGCTGATGCAGGTCCTGACCATGGTGTATGCGCTGGGCACGTTCGTGTGGATCGATCTTTTGAAGGGCCACATCCCCGCACGCACCATGACCGAGGTGGTCTTCTTCCTGCTCATGGCGCGCGGCCTGGCCACGTTCGCCGATGTCAGCTTCGAGGTGAAATCGGCCGCAGCCCTGAACAAGCAGCGTCAGGCGGGCCCGCAGCGCGGCCTGAGCTGGCTCATCGGCGCTCTGCACGCCGCTGCACACCTGGTTGTCAGCTTCACGTGCATGCAAGGGTGCGAATATGTTTACGAATATCTGTGCTACCTCGCGACTCGATCGCCCAACAGTCACCAGCTGGCGCGCTTTTTCAATCTGCAGCACATCCAGGCGCCGTCGGGCGATCCGGCCTGGCTGACCAATCAGCTGCTCTCGGGGATCGTCTCGGATCTCGTCGGCCTGGCGATCCTGTGCCTGATCATCGCTGTGTTTGCGTCGCTGGCGGCGATGCTTAGCTGCCTCATCTTTGGCGCCTATCTGTTCATCTCGCTGCGCTGGAAGCAGCGGCACGCCAATGATGCGTTCGCAGCGCTGCGCATCGCCCACTACAAGAACTTTCTGCGCATGCACATCGACGCCGATGGGCTGACCGTCTACGCGATCGGGCTCCAGCGGGTGCCGCAGCGCTGGGAGCAGCAGCCGCCCGAGGCAGGCAAGCCGCTGTTCAAGGCGCAGGACGGCGAAGGACCCGAATACGAGCCGTTCCTGATCGAGACCTTCCACATCCCCGCGTGATGCTCAGCGCTGCCACGCCAGGTGCGTCTTCACCGCCGCCGCCAGCTGCGTGCGCAGCGCGACAAACCCCGGCAGCTCATGCACGGTCTTGCGCGTGATGAGCGCGATGCGGCGCGTCACCCCACGCAGCGGCCGATAGCCGCCGCGATCGAGCCCCAGATCCAGCGCCAGCCCCAGCGGCACAAGACCGTTGCCAAATCCCGCGCGGGCCATCTGCACCACCGCGCCAAACGACTCGACCGGAACCAGCGGGGCGGCGAGCAGGTCAGAGTGTCTGGTGGCCAGCTGCGGCTGAATGGCGCGCCAGGTCGCGGACGTGGGCTCGATCGTGACCAGCGGCGCACTGCGCACAAGCCGCGGCGCCAGCCCCGCGTGAACCAGCACCAGCGGCTCATCCACCAGCGGGTGCTGCACCAGATCCCGGGCGGTCGCGGACTCGGTGCAGAGTCCGATGTCGTAGCGCCCGAGCCGCACGCTCTCGATCACCAGGATGCTGCGATGGGCGTGAAGATCCACGCTGCAATGGGACAGCGCATCCAGCGCCTTGCGAATCACCGCCGGTCCCCACGAAGACGCGATCGAGTCGGCCAGCGCCAGCGAGAAGCTGAGCGGTGAGTCGCCGGCCGCGGCTCGCTTTTTCTGCATGAGACCGCGCAGCTCAGCGACCAGCGGGCGCACGCGCGCCAGAAACTCGATGGCCTGGGCGGTCAGGCGCAGCCTGCGCCCATCCGGCTCCATCAGCTGAAAGCCGACCTCTTCCTGGAGCGACTGGAGGCGCTTGCTGACCGCGGACTGCGTCAGGCGCAGGCGCGTCGCAGCCTCGCTGACCGTGCCGAAGTTTTCCAGCGCCACAAGAGCATCGATGGATTCCAACATATTCCAAACGCTACTACATTCTATTCCTTGTATTCGCGTTTTTTATAGGTCGTCAGCGGCTAGCTTTGAGGCATGACACACCTATTCAAGACCATGGAACAGCGGTTGAAGATCGTTCGCGAGCGGCTGGCTAAACCCCTGACTCTTGCGGACAAACTCCTCTTTGGGCACCTCGATGATCCCAGTGGCCAGGAGCTCGTGCGCGGCAAGAGCTATCTGGCGCTGCGACCGGATCGCGTGGTCTTTCAAGATGTTCTGGGGCAGACCGGAATGCTCCAGTTCATGCAGACCGGGCGCGCACAGGTGGCAGTGCCGACGACGATTCACTGCGACCACCTGGTCCAGGCGCGCACCGGGGCCAGCGCGGATCTGGGGGCATCGCTGCTGGAAAATGACGAGGTGTATGCGTTCCTGCGCTCGGCAGCGGCGCGCTACGGCGCGGGCTTCTGGGGTCCCGGGGCGGGCATCGTGCACCAGGTGGTGCTGGAAAACTATGCGGCGCCGGGCGTGATGATCATCGGCACGGACTCGCACACGCCCAATGCCGGCGGGCTCGGTGCGTTTGCGGTGGGCGTGGGCGGCGCCGACGCGGTGGAGGTGATCTCGGGTCTGGCGTGGGAGCTTCTGTATCCGCGCGCAATCGCCGTGTACTTGACGGGCTCGCTCGCGGGATGGACGGCGCCCAAGGATGTGATCCTGCACGTGGCGGGCGTGCTGGGCGTGGCCGGCGCGACCAACGCGACCATCGAGTACATTGGACCGGGCGCACGCACGCTCAGCGCCACCGGCAAGGCGACCATCGCCAACATGGGCGCGGAGCTGGGCGCCACCACGTCGCTGTGGCCGGCGGACGAGCGCATGCTGCGCTACCTGCGCGCAACCGGACGCGAGGCGCTGGTGGCGGATATCGAAGCCCATCGCCACCTGCTCGAACCGGATGCGGAAGTGGAGGCCAATCCCGAGCAGTTCTACGATCAGGTGCTGCGCCTGGATCTGTCGCGGCTGGAGCCGCACGTCGTCGGGCCGCACTCGCCGGATCGGGCGCGACCGCTGTCGCAGCTGGCGGCGGAGGTGCGCGATCCGCAGAGCGGAATTCCCGATGCGCTGAGCGCAGCGCTGCTCGGCAGCTGCACGAACTCGTCGTACGAAGACATGAGCCGCGCAGCCGATGTGGCCCGGCAGGCGCAGCAGCACGGCATCGGAGCGGCGGTGCAGCTGCTGGTCACGCCGGGCTCCGAGCGGGTGCGCGCAACGACGGAGCGCGATGGCCAGCTGGCGGCGCTGCGCGACATCGGCGGCGTGGTGCTGGCGAGCGCGTGCGGCCCCTGCATCGGACAGTGGCAGCGCGCAGATGCGACCCTGGGTCGGCCCAACAGCATCGTCACTTCGTATAATCGCAACTTTCCCGGCCGCAACGACGGCCAGCGCAGCACCATGAGCTTTATCGCGAGTCCGGAGCTCGTGACCGCGCTGGCCCTGGGCGGGCGGCTGTCGTTCAACCCCCTGGTCGACACGCTGATCGGAAGCGATGGCCAGCCCTTCCGGCTGGAGCCGCCGCAGCCCGCGCCCGACGTGCCCGCGCGTCGGTTCGAGCCGGGCGACGGGCTGTATGTCGCGCCCGTTCCGTTTGATGGCTCGCCGCGCGAGCCGGTGCGGCTGCCGGAGAGGAGCGAGCGGCTACAGCGCATGGAGCCGTGGCCGGCGTGGGATGGGCAGGATCTGGTTGGGCTGCCCGTGCTGGTGAAGACGCGCGGAAAGACCACCACCGATCAGATCTCGCCGGCGGGGCAGTGGCTGCGCCTGCGCGGACATCTGGAGCGCTTCAGCGACAACCTGCTGTCCGGCGCGGTCAATGCCTGGACGGGCGCGGTGGGGGTCACGGCAAATGCGCTGAGCGGCGAGGCGGAGCGTCCGATCTCGACGGTGGCGCGCGACTATCGCGGACGTGGGATCAGGTGGGTGATTGTCGGAGATCACAACTATGGCGAAGGCAGCAGTCGCGAGCATGCCGCCCTGTCGCCGCGCCTGCTCAACGGCGCGGCGGTGATTGCGCGCAGCTTCGCCCGCATCCACGAGTCGAACCTGAAGAAGCAGGGGCTGCTGGCGCTCACGTTTGAAGATCCTGCGGACTATGAGCGGATCCAGGCCGGCGATCGGGTGAGCCTGACCGAGCTCGGGCAGCTTGCTCCGGGTGCGATCGTGCGCTGCCGGGTCGAGCACAGCGATGGCAGCAGCGAGACCTTGCGGCTGTGCCACTCGTACAGCGCGTCGCAGCTGGCGTGGTTCCGGGCCGGCTCGGCGCTCAACGCAGCGCGCGGTTAGGGGCTGCGGACCGGGTCGGGAGCCGGGACCGGGACCGGAGCCGGGGCTGGCGGCGGCAGGGCCATCACGTAGCGCTGCTTGTGCAGCACAAAGCCCAGGATGCCAATGGTGAGCCCGCCGGCCTGGAGCAGTCCGTCGAAGACCAGCAGCGCGCTGGTGGCCGGGCTGGGCGCGGCCAGCTGCTGCTGGGTGGACAGCAGATACCAGGGCCCCACGATCGGGATCCAGGGCAGCCAGGTCAGCGACGAATCGGGCAGATCGCGCGCCAGCAGGCGGTCGGCGCCCCAGGTGGCCAGCAGCAGGCCGGTGCCGACGATCACAAGGTTGTAGCGACGCTGATACACGAGCCGAGGCGGCGGCAGCGCCAGCACGGCGGGCGTCGTCAGGAGGTTGCGAGCCTCGGGCTTGACGGTCACCGAGGTCGCCGGCGGAATCGCGGGCGGAGCGAGGGTGGTTGGGGCCGGACCGAGGCTGCTCGGCGCCGATGGAACAAGCGAGCCCTCGCGAACGGCCTGGTCCGAGGAGCCGAGCGTGCCCTGCCCGCCGGCCCAGCACAAGGTCGGGCTCGCGCTCAGCCAGCTGCCCAGTGCGGCCACGAGCGGAGGCAGCCAGAGGCGGGAGCTTCGGCGACTACGAACCACGCTGGGAGTGCGCCTCATCGTTGCGTCGAGCCCCTTCAAGGAGCAGGTGGGTGGTGCGGAGGCCGATCTCATCGTTCACGCTGACGGGCATGGCGGTGAAGTTGAAGTGGCCGTCGGTCCAGGCGAGCAGCTTGTAGACCACTTCGACACCCGACATGGGGGTCGCCCCGTAAAGTCGCGCCGCCATGACCCTGCCGTCCCTACAGTATATCCGCGCGCTCAAGTTGCCGCGCCGCAAGAGCAGGATGCCGCTCTTGCGCTCCATCTCGATCATGGACAGCAGGCTGCTCAGGCCGAGCTGGTCGAGCGTGCCGTGGATGCCAGAGCCCATGGGGCTGTCAGAGACCGGCTCGGGAACGAGGTGAGCAGCGACGCGGCGCTTGCGGGCCTGGAGGGTCTGCTCGACGCTGCGATCCAGATCCACAAAGCGGAACGGCTTGGCCAGGTAGCCGTCGCTGGCCATGGCGCGAACCCGCTGATCGCTGGCCGGCAGAGACGAGAGCGCCAGCACCGCCAGATCCAGGGGGGCCACCGATCGGCGCAGGGTGCTCAGGATGGTCGCGACCTCTTCGGGTCCATCAGAGTCCGGCCCTGCGGCCACGTTCGACAGCAGGGCTTCGGCGATGATGACGTCGGGAGGGGGATCGGCCGCGAGGCTCAGCGCCTCCTGGCGGGTGCGGGCGACCAGCACTTCGTGCCCGCGCTTGTGCAGGACCGAGGAGACCACGTACTCCGTCCAGGCGTCGTCATCGACGAGAAGCACACGAAGTACGGACATGGGATGGGCTCGTGGAGGCTTGGTTGGGCAGTCCCGCGCTCGGGCTAGGCAGCGATCTGGCTGCGCACAGCTTCGCGCAGCTCAGCGGCCTTGTGGGTCTTTTCCCACATGAAGTCGGGCTCGGTGCGGCCAAAGTGACCGTACGCGGCCGTCGCGTGATAGATGGGCCGCAGCAGATCCAGCTCGCGGATCAAGGCCGCCGGCCGGCAGTCGAAGTGCTGGCGCACCAGCTTCTCCAGGGTCTCGTCGCTGACACGGCCGGTGCCGAAGGTCATGACGTTGATCGAGACGGGTGCGGCGACGCCGATGGCATACGCGATCTGAACCTCGCAGCGGGCGGCCAGGCCGGCAGCGACGATGTTCTTGGCGATGTAGCGGGCGTAGTAGCAGGCCGAGCGATCGACCTTGCTGGGATCCTTGCCCGAGAACGCGCCGCCGCCGTGACGGCCCCAGCCGCCGTAGGTATCGACGATGATCTTGCGGCCGGTGAGGCCCGAGTCGCCCATGGGTCCACCGACGACAAAGCGGCCCGTTGGATTGATGAGGAAGCGGGTGCTCTTGTCCAGGAGGTGTCCCGGGATCTCGCTCTGCACGACCTCTTCGATGATCGAGTCGCGCAGCGTCTGGTAGGGAACATCGGGCGAGTGCTGGCTGGAGATGACGACGGTGTCGACGCCAACCGGCCGGCCGTTCTGGTAGCGCACGCTGACCTGGGACTTGCCGTCGGGACGAAGGAAGGGCAGCTTGCCGCTCTTGCGCACCGCGGCCAGGCGGCGCGACAGCCGATGGGCCAGCGCAATCGGCATGGGCATCAGCTCGTCGGTCTCGTCGCAGGCAAAGCCGAACATCATGCCCTGGTCGCCGGCGCCCTGCTCGTCGGGATTGTAGACGCCGTGACCGTCGACGCCGAGGGCGATGTCCGGCGACTGCTGCTCGATCGCGGACATGACCGCGCAGGTCTTGTAGTCAAAGCCCATGTCCGAGCTGGAGTAGCCGATCTCCTGAACCGTACGGCGCACGATCTGAGGGATGTCGATCTGGGCGCGCGTCGTGATCTCGCCAGCGACCATCACGAAGCCGGTCTTGGCCAGGGTCTCGCAGGCAACGCGGCAGTGGGGGTCCTGGCCGATGATGGCGTCCAGAACGGCGTCAGAGACCTGGTCGCAGAGCTTGTCGGGATGTCCTTCGGTTACGGACTCCGACGTGAAGATGAAGTTCGACATGCGTGTTCCTCGGAGGCAGGCGTTAGATTAATCGGGGAATTTTTGGCCCAGCGGCTCTTGGATGTCAACTCCAGAAGTCCTGGAAGTTGACGGGGCGTGGACGTCGTTTGCGGGTAACGCGCTAGAAATCCACGTAGATGAAGCCGCGATCCTCACTCCCCATAAACAATAGGACGAGGATCAAGAGAACGGCCAGTGCCAGTCCCCAGATGGCGTCGCTGAAAAGCTCGACAGCGCGGCGGGGAGCGGCGGGCTCGGTGGGCGCAGAACCGGACAAGAGAGTCTGCCTGGGCCAAGAGCTGAAGACAGGCGTCCGCTACTCGACAGCGACGAACTTGACCGCGCTGATCTCGTACTCCTTGTTGCCGCGGGGCGTCCTGACCTGAACGACATCCCCGACGGTGCGACCGATCAGCGACCGGGCCACGGGGGCGGTGACGCTCATCTTGCCGGACTTGATGTCGCCTTCGTGCTCACCAACGATGGCGAAGGTCTGCTTCTCGCCCGAGTCGGTATCTTCGATGGTGACGGTGGCGCCGAACACCACCTTTTTACCCGAGAGCGAGACCGGATCGATCACGTCGGCCAGCGCGATCTGCTCTTCCAGCTTCTGGATCCGACCTTCGTTGTGCGACTGCGCCTCTTTGGCGGCGCTGTACTCGGCGTTCTCGCTGAGGTCGCCGTGGGCACGGGCCTCCTCGATGGCGCGGACGATGCGCGGGCGCTCGACCTCCTTGCGCTGCTTCAACTCTTCTTTCAGCACGACAAGGCCGCGCGGGGTCATCGGATACTTATCCATTGGTTCACTTATCGATTCAGGAGGGTGGCCGGTCAGGAGGAAAGATAAAGATATCCAGCTTTTTTCAGCCTGTCACCACTGTAACTTCCGCTGGCTGCCGCTGGCCGCCGCTAGCGACGCTGTCCCTTCCAGGCGTAGCTGGCGCCGACATACGCGGTGTGGCGCTGATAGGGTGAGATGCTCTCGCTGGGCAGGCTGAAGTACCCGGTATAGCGAAGCACCAGCGTGAAGCCGCGCGGCAGCGGCCGGGCCAGATCGAGCAGGGCCAGGCTGCGGTTGTCGTCGTCGATGTTGCTGACCGGCACATACAGGCCCGGGGCGCCCTGGAGCAGGTTCAGCTGGGTCTTGGCCGTCAGATAGATGTCGCCGGGCAGGCGGGCGCCGATCTTGGCCAGCAGCAGGTGGCGCTGGTAGCTCTGATCCGTCTCGTTGGACAGATCCAGCTGCACCGTGTAGCCGAGCTGGACCAGCAGCGGGCCCTGCCAGGTCCCGCTGGCGCCGGTCTGGATGAAGATGTCGGTGCGGCCGTACATGTAGCCGCGGTAGTCGATGCGAAAGTGGGCGCCGAGGTCGAAGTCGTGACCGAGCTCGGGATCGCCGGCATGCAGGGCGGTGCCAAAGCGCCCGCTCAGAGACGGCGCCAGAAACGAAAACGAGCTGTCGGGCTTGAACATGAACAGCTGGCCGCCCAGATCCAGACCGCCGTCGATGCGATGGCGGCGCGGCTCGACGCCGTCGGCGCCGGGGCTGCCGCCAATCGGCCGGGCAAACGAGAGTCGCCCGAGGACGCTCAGCGAGCGGAAGTCGCGCATCTCCAGCAGCGTCGCCGGCGCCTGAAAAGCGTCGTAATAATCGATGAGGCCGGTGAGCCGCACGCGCTCGAACTGCGCCCCATGCTCGTAAGTGGTGGCGATGACGGCGACGTCTTGATCCTGGAGGTTGGGGGTCAGAAACAGCTTGCCGCCCGCTTGCAGCTGGAGGCGAAGTCGCTGCCGATCCTGGGCATAGGCCAGCTGCCCGCTGGTCAGGGCGCGCAGCAGCGGACCGCCGCGCGGCGTCACCTCGGTGCCCAGGCTACCGTCGCTGGGCGCACGGTTCGCGTTGCTGTCGTACTCGACCCCGGCGTCGGCGCTGACCGAGCCGCCGAGGGCAAGCGGCAGGTTCGCCGTGGCTGCAATGAGCAGGAGAGCCGGGGCCAGCATGAGCCCCGCGAGGATACTCGAAGCTGAAGGGACTTATGAGCCCTGAGAATTCGGCGAGGGAAAGTCGGGTTGCGCCCGGAGGTTGCAGCGTGGAAACGCCGCAGCGGCGGCCGGTCTAGTGCTTGAAGATGCCGCCCAGAGCGCCGTTGTTGCCGACGATCCAGATGTTGGTCCCGTTGCCCCAGACGCCGGTGAAGGTGTAGCCGGCGGGCAGATCGCCGGTGCGATCGACCATGGTGGTGCCGTTCCACTCCCAGACCTTGCTGCCGACCACCCAGACGTTGTTGGCGGCCTTGGCCCAGACGCCGTTGAATGTGGCACCGGCGACGTTGGCCGCGCGAACCAGCTTGTTGTTGCCGGTGAGGTCGGTGCTCATGAGCTGCCCGTCCTTGCTGACCGCCCAGACATCGGTGTCGGCGGTACCATGAACACCGGTCAGATCCGGAGAGCCGGCAACGCCCATCTGCATGATCGAGCTGCAGCCTGCGATGGGATCCTGGCTCTTGCTGATCTTCAGCCCCTCGCCAACGATGGCGTAGTAGGCGGTTCCGCCCCAGATGCCGAAGATCTTTTTGCCCTGCGCGCAGTTGCCCATGGTGGCCGACCAGGCCGCAGCGCTCAGCGGCTTGAGCATCAGGGCCTTGCTGTTGTCATCGCCGCCGACCAGGACCTCGTCCTTGCCGGCCAGGCCAGCAATGGCCCGCTGCGGACTGGGAGCGCCGGTGGCCTTATCGGTCCAGTTGCCGGCGGTGGCGGCAGCGTCGGTGGTCAGATAGACCTTGCCCGTCGATTCCGCGACATAGACGTTGTTGGCGTCTTTGAGCCACAGCGCCGTAAAGTCGGTGACCACGCCCGTGGGGCTCACGCCGGCTGCGAACTGGCCACCGGTGGACTTCTGAAAGCCAGCGGTCTTGCCGACTGCGTAGATGCTGGTGTTGCCACCGACCGAGATGCCCGAGATGGCGAACAGGTTCAGCGCTGGAAGCGTCGGCGAGACATCGGTCCAGGCAAACGGCACCGGCTTCAGATCCGCAGGCGTCACCATGTCCGGCGGGGTCACCATGTCCGGGGTGGACATGGCCAGGTCCGGAGGCGTGGGCATGGCCATGTCGGGCACGGGCATCGCCATGTCCTGACTGATGCCGTTTTCGCTCTGAAGCGCGTTCAGATCCAGGCAGCCAGCGGTGCCGACAATAAGCAGCGAAAGTAACTTAGTCTTTTTCATTTAAAACCTCCCGGCGACCTCGAACGAGCCCGGTCCGATGCGCAGAGCGACCTTCTGGTCCTTGTCTTTGTCCTTGTCCTTG
>Ga0075163_10009182_pt1 | contig 12996 bp, 6 predicted proteins | sample JI1023141ADNA_FD_71478 | JGI IMG/M metagenome (GOLD analysis project Ga0075163, IMG submission 71478) | Wastewater effluent complex algal communities from Wisconsin, to seasonally profile nutrient transformation and Carbon sequestration -... | ecosystem: Engineered > WWTP > Effluent > Algae...
CAATCCATCCGCGGAATCCGATACCTGTGGTCACCACCACGGTGTCAGGCGGCGAGGCGATGAGCGCACCCGTAACCTGGCGCAGTTCTTCATCGTCGACAAGAGGGACGATTCTGATCGCCGGCGCATGCATCACCTTGGCGCCGCGGCGTTCCAGGAGTGTGATCAGCTCCTCGGCCCGCCGGGCCGCTGTCACACCAATCGTGAACCCCGCAAGAGGTTCAGCTGCTTCGGATTTCGACGAAACCATCAACCACCCTGACGTCGTACACGGGCAGCGCCCGCGACTCGTCGTCCAGGCAGCGCCCGTCGACGAGTGAGAACACCTGCTTAAGCAGGGGCGAGGCCACGGTTGGCTCGCCACGGCGGTCGCCCACTATCCCGCGTGACATGACAGCGGCGCGACCGAAGGGATCGATGTTTCCGACTGCGGCGAGGCGCCCATCGGGCAACAGAAACAACGCAACCTGTTCCCCGTCGGGCAAAAGAACTGCCGCACCCCTGCCAACCAACAACGATCCCAGCCCGCACGCCCGAGTCCAGGTGTGCAGCCGAGCACCGATTCGCTCGTCAACAAGAACTGTCATTGTCGAAAACCCCCTTGGTCATTTTCTAGAGCGGCGATGTTTCCGGGCGATTACGTACGGTTTTCACCGACGTTGACGATGCCCGGCAAGCCGAGAAGGACTGGAACCTTCCTCGGGCCGGTCTCGTCGAACGACACGGTGGGATCAGGCTGATCGGGAGCGTTCACAAATGAGACGAAGCGCGACAGCTTGTCGCCGTCGGCAAGCACACCGGCCCATTCGTCCTGATATCCGGCCACGTGCCGGTCCATGGCTGCGTCCAGATCAGCGCCGATGCGCAGTGAGTCGCCGCACACCACGTCGCGGATGTGATCGAGCCCACCTTCGATGGACTCCTGCCACACCGCGGTGCGTTGCAACCGATCGGCCGTGCGGATGTAGAACATCAGGTACCGGTCGATATAGCGGACGAGGGTGTCACTATCGAGGTCGCCGGCAAGCAACTGGGCGTGCCTGGGATTCGCGCCACCGTTGCCTCCGACGTACAGATTCCACCCCTTTTCGGTGGCGATCACACCGACGTCCTTGCCGCGGGCTTCCGCGCATTCACGTTGGCAGCCGGAAACCCCCATCTTGATCTTGTGCGGGGAACGCAACCCGCGATACCGCAGTTCCAGAGCGACCGCCATGGCCACCGAATCCTGCACTCCGTAACGGCACCATGTCGACCCGACGCAACTCTTGACGGTTCGCAACGATTTTCCGTATGCGTGACCGGATTCCATGCCGGCGTCGACCAGCCGCTTCCAGATCAACGGCAGCTGCTCGACGCGTGCGCCGAACAAGTCGATACGTTGGCCGCCGGTGATCTTCGTGTACAGCCCGAAGTCGCGGGCCACCTCGGCGATCACCATCAGCTTCTCCGGGGTGACCTCTCCCCCCGGTAGCCGCGGCACCACCGAGTACGTTCCGTTGCGCTGCATGTTGGCCAGGAAGTGGTCGTTCGTGTCCTGCAGCGCCGCGGTCTCACCGTCGAGGATGTGATCCGATGAGGTCGACGCCAGGATGGAGGCGACAACCGGCTTGCAGATGTCACAGCCGCTGCCCCGCCCATACGCGTCGATCAGTCCCGAAAAGGTCCGGGTACCGGTCGCGGCGACAATCTCGAAGAGCTCTGCCCGGCTCTGATCGAAGTGCTCACACAACGCCTTCGACATCGCGACACCCTGCGATTCCAGCAGCCTTTTGAGCATCGGAACACAACTGCCACAGGAGGTTCCGGCCCCCGTGGCGCATTTGATCGCCGGCACATCCTCGGCGCCATCCGAGATGGCGCCACAGATCGTCGACTTGCACACCGAATTGCACGAACAGATCTGCGCGTCGTCCGGCAGTGCGCCGGGCCCGACTTCGGCACCCGCGGGCGATATCAGCGATGCCGGATCCGCCGGCAAGGGGCGCCCAACCAGCGGCCGCAATGTGCCGTAGGCGGTGGCATCACCGACCAGTACCCCACCCAGCAGAGTCGACGCATCGTCGGAGACAACGAGTTTGGCGTAGGTTCCCTTGGCCGCATCGTTGAGCACGACCTCGAGTGCGCCGGGTGTCTCGGCGTGTGCGTCACCGAAACTGGCGACGTCCACACCGAGCAACTTCAGCTTGGTGGACAGGTCGGCGCCGGGGAATTCCGCGACTCCGCCGAGCAACCGGTCGGCCACCACCTCAGCGGTGACGTTTCCGGGTGCTACGAGCCCGTAGCACCGGCCCTCGATGGCAGCGACCTCGCCGATGGCGAAGATATTGGGATCCGTTGTCACACAGCTCAAGTCGGTCAGAACGCCCCCATGTTCGGCCATCTCCAGACCGCACTGACGCGCCAGCTCGTCCCGAGGGCGCACACCGGCAGAGAACACCAGCAGCGCTGCATCCAGCGTCCGGCCGTCGGACAACGTCACCGTCAGACCGCCGGCGCTGTGGGTGATGCGCTCGGTCGCCACATCCGTGTGGACAACCAGACCAAGCTTGGTGACCAACCGGGAAAGCAGTGCCCCGCCACCCTCATCGACCTGCACCGGCATGAGCCGAGCCGAGCGCTCCAAAACCTGAGGTGCCAGTCCCAGCAGCCGCAGCGCATTCGCCGCCTCCAGACCCAACAGCCCGCCACCCACCACGATGGCCGACGAGCCGGCTGGTGCCGCCTGCGCCGCCACGCGGATGGCATCCAAGTCGTCCAGGGTGCGGTAGACGAAGCACCGGTCGAGATCCCCGCCCGGAATCGGAGGGACGAACGGGTACGAACCGGTGGCCAGCACCAGCGCGTCATATCCGAGAACGGCTCCGCGGGATGTGGTGACCGTTCGGTCCCGTCGATTGACCGCAATGGCTGATTCACCGAGTCGGAGGTCTACGAGGTCGTCACCCGCGTAGTCGTTTCCCTTGAGCGCCAGCGCACTTCGATCCCAGGTTCCGACGTAGGACGAGAGAGCGACGCGGTCGTAGGCGGCAGTGGATTCCTCAGCCAACACGGTGACCTGCCATTGGCCATCGCGGTCGCGGTCACGCAGTGCCTCGACGAAACGGTGCCCGACCATGCCGTGGCCCACCACCACGACCGACTTCGCCGACGCGGCGCTCATGCCGCCGACACCGCGTCGAGTGCCGGACGGCCGGCGGCGTTGACGGCGGAGCTGCGCGGCGCGCGAACGTAGGCCATCCACGTGATCGCCCCGCACAGTACATAGAAGGCGAGGAAAGCCCAGAATGCCATTGTGGCGGACTTGGCCGGCGAGAGGTAGGAGGCCCGCAGTGCCATGTTGACACCCACACCGCCGAGCGCGCCAACCGCACCCGCTATCCCGATCAGTGCGCCCGACATGCGTCGCGACCACGCCTGGCGCTCCGCCGCGCCGAGGTGGGCGAGACCGCGCGCCTTCGCCTCGAAGATCGACGGGATCATCTTGTAGGTCGATCCGTTGCCGATACCCGACAGGATGAACAGGACGATGAAGCCACCGATGAGCGCCGCCATGGTCATCCCTGACGGGACTCCCGCTGTGGCGTCATCGATCTCACCCGATGCCACCAGCCAGGCCGCAGCTGCGGTCATGGCCACGAACGTGTAGAGCGTCACTTTCGCGCCACCGACGCGGTCGGCCAGCCAGCCGCCGGCAGGCCTCGCCAACGAACCCAATACCGGTCCGATGAATGCGATTTGCGCGGCGTGCAGAGCAGCCTGCGCAGTCATGGCCGAAGTGATCGGGCCGTGATCGGCAAGGGTGGCGAGGAAATTGATCTGCAATACCTGGCCGAATGCGAATCCAAAGCCGATGAACGAGCCGAACGTCCCGATGTACAGCAGGGCGATGAGCCACGAATCACGGTATGCCAGAACGTCGATCATCACGCGGGCATTGCTCGTGTGATTGGTGAGGTTGTCCATGAAGAGCGCGGCACCCAACGCGGCGACACCGATGAGCACCAGGTAGGCGGCGCACACCAGTTGCGGCGATCGATTTCCCACGGTGGCGATCACCATGAGGCCGATCAGTTGAATTGCCGCGACACCGATGTTTCCTCCTCCGGCGTTGAGGCCCAAAGCCCAGCCCTTGAGACGCTGCGGGTAGAAAGCGTTGATGTTCGCCATGGAGGAGGCGAAGTTGCCGCCGCCCAGACCCGCGAAGGCCGCCACCAGAATGAAGGTGGTGTAGGACGTTCCGGGTTTGGCCATGAAATACAAAGTGAGAGCGGCCGGTACCAGCAGCACCAGCGCCGAGAAGATGGTCCAGTTACGGCCACCGAAGCGAGTTACCGCCGATGCGTAGGGAATCCGGAGAACCGCACCTACCACGGTGGGCACAGCAACCAGAACGAATTTGCCGGCGGCATCGATGTGATACACGTCCTGCGGCATGAAGAGCACCATCACCGACCAGATGGACCACACCGAGAATCCCACATGTTCGGCGATGATCGACCAGATCAGGTTACGCCGTGCGACTTTCGCGCCACCGGCGTTCCATGCGGTGACGTCTTCAGGGTCCCAGTCGGCGATGTCGTGAACACCTCTGGTGTTTCGGGTGATCTGCATGGGGATCACGGTAGAAATCCATTGTTGCGTTGGCGCTGCAGCCGGTGGCGTGTGTGTCACAAGGTCCTCACAGTGATGCCGGCAAGACCGTGAGACGTGCGGCCGCACGCTCAGAAGGTGTCAATAGACATCGCGCACATAACGTTTCGCGGCGATGAGGTCGAACTTGTAGTCGCGGGCCGCGTCCCTCGACATCCGCCCCTGGGTTCGGATGATCGCAGTGAGAGCGTTGTCGACGTCCTTGGCCATGTGTGTGGCGTCCCCGCAGACATACAGGTGCGCACCCGACTCCAGCCATGACCACAATTCGGCGGCAGCCCTGATCATTCTGTGCTGCACATAGATTCGGTCCCGCTGATCGCGGGAAAAGGCGACATCCAAATGGGCAAGGTGGCCGTCGCGGACCATCGCGGTCAAATCCTCGCGGTGGTAGAAGTTTTCACTCGCATGACGGTCCCCGAAGAACAGCCAATTTCGGCCGCGGTGTCCGAGAGCCCGACGATGTTGGAGAAAGCCGTGGAACGGCGAGATTCCGGTGCCCGCACCGATCATCACCATCGGCGCCGTGGGATCTTCCGGCGGATGAAAATGCGGGGACCTCTGCAGAAACACCGAGGCGCGCTCGGCCCGTTCTGCGAGGAATGTCGAACACACTCCGCCGCGGTCCATTCCGTCGATGCCGGGGTACCGCACAATCGACACCAGCAACCGGACCTCGTCCGGACTGATCAACGGCGAGGAAGAGATGGAATAGAAGCGGGGCGTCAGCCGGATCAGTACTTCCTGCCATCGCCGAACGTCGGCATCCACCGGAAATTGGCGAGCGACATCGATTCCGTTGCGCCCGCGCTGCCACTCCCCCACGTCCGACAAGGCGGCGCGCAGCTGTTTGATGCTCGACTTGTCGTTAGTCGATTCCGCCAAGAAGCGCAACAGATCCGGCGTGACCCGGCCGATGTCGTAGCTGCGCGTCAACGCCTCTCGCCACGTGGACTGCACGCCGTCGACATCGATGGTGTCGTCACCGCATGTCCTCGTTGCGGCCAGCCAGTTCTCGACGTCGATAGAGCTGTTGGAGGCGTGGACACCCAGTGCGTCACCGACGTCGTAGCTGACGTCGTGCCCCGAAATATCGAATCCGAATTGCCGAACTTCTTTGAGCGCCGACGCCGGAGTCAACCGTCTGTTCGTCTTCAGCGAGGCCACAATCGGGTTGTCGCGGGAGAACGGCATCGGGGCGACGTCGGCAGCCGCGAAAGCATTCGGCTTGCCCGACTTCACCGCCGTGCCGGTTCCGAACAAGCCGACTATCTGCTCCGTCCAGGTCCACAAGTCATCGACATCGCCGGCCTCGCACTCCACGCGGTCGAGCAATCTGGTTGCGCCGAGAGTCTCGAACCGCTTGTCCAATGACTTTGCGTGAGCGCAGAACTGGCTGAATGAGCGATCCCCGATCCCGAGCACCGCGAACCGCGAACCGCGAAGCATCGGCATGTCCGATACCCGCAACCGATCCCAGAACGGAGTTCCGTTGTCCGGCGGCCCACCGTCGCCGAACGTGCTTGTGACGAGAACAATGTCAGCCCCCGCCAGATCGGCGACAGAACAACTTGCCATGCTCATCAAGGTGGCCGAAATGCCCTCGGCCTCGAGTTCCTTGGCCAGGCGGATGGCGATCTCTTCGGCGTTTCCGGTTTGCGAAGCCCAGAGCACCAGTGGCCCGGACGACGTGTCGGGATCGGCAACCTGCACCGAAGTCTGATGTGTGGGTTGCGATGTCGTGTATTCGGGATGCTGCCAACGGTATTCGAGCGGTGTCACCGCGACGGCACAGAACTTCAGCTCCGGCTGCAGCGAATCCGGGTCCACGGCATCGCTGGTGGCCACGTTGACCGCCAGGTCCTGTCCGTGCTCGTCGTTCCAGTGCATGGGTGCGAAGCAAGTGCCCGGCAGGACCCGGTCGGTCACCACCGCCGGCAGCACGAACCGCCCCCGCCGGGAACGCAGTTCGATCGCCTGGCCGTCGACGATTCCGAGGAGTGCGGCGTCGTCGTCGTTCACCTCGACGAACGGTCGGCCGGTGAGCTTATTGAGTTTGGCCACCGTGCCGGTCTTGGTCATGGTGTGCCACTGGTGTGGAAGCCGACCGGTATTGAGCACGAACGGGTATTCGTCATCAGGCATTTCGCGGGCGTCGACGTGCGGTCGGGCGTGGAATCGTGCCCTTCGGGACGGCGTCGGGAACGCCAGTCGAGGCCGATGACCATCCGCGCCGACCGCCAAGTGCTGACTGACGCCATCATTCAGATAGCGAGTCGGATGGCGCGACGCCGAATCGTCCGGTGGACTGGGCCACTGCACAGGCGCCTCACGCAGCCGTTGATAGCTGATTCCGCGTAGGTCGTACCCGGTGTCCGGGTTCCAGAACCGGCGGATCTCACAGAAAATTTCTTCGCTGGTTTCGTAGCGAAAATCCTCGCCGAACCCCATCGCTGCGGCCACCTGGCAGATCAGCTGCCAGTCCGGCCGCGAATCTCCCAGCGGCGCAACACATTGCTCGACCAGAGTCAGGGTGCGTTCGGAGTTGACCATCACTGAATCGGATTCGGCCCAGGACGCGGCCGGGAGCACAACGTCGGCGTAGCGATTGGTGGCCGTGTCCCGGTAGGCATCCTGGGTGATCACCAACTCCGCGGCATCCAGGCCGTTGACGACAACATCGCGGTTGGGCACGGTTGCAACGGGATTGGTGCAGATGATCCAGCAGGCCCTGATGTCGCCGTCCGCCATCCGGGCGAACATGTCGATGGTGCCGGGGCCAACGTCGTCGCGGATGGTCCCCGGCTCCAACTCCCAGATCCGCTCCACAAAGGCCCGGTCATCGACGGACGTCACCGATCGCTGTCCCGGCAGCCCCGGACCCATGTAGCCCATCTCGCGGCCGCCCATCGCGTTGGGCTGTCCAGTTAACGACATCGGGCCGCTACCGGGGCGGCAGATAGCGCCGGTGGCGAGGTGAAGGTTGCAGATCGCGTTGGTGTTCCAGGTTCCGTGTGTGCTCTGGTTGAGGCCCATCGTCCAACACGTCATCCACTCACCGGCTTCGGCGATCATCGCCGCCGCGGCCCGGATGTCCGCCTCCGCGAGTCCGGTCACCTCAGCGACGTGCGCCGGACGGTAGTCGGCGAGGAACTCCGGCATCGCGTGCCAGCCGTCGGTGTGCGCCGCGATGAAGTCGTGATCGATGGCGCCGGAAGCCACCAGCAGATGCAGCAGTCCGTTGAGTAGAGCAAGGTCGGTTCCCGGCTTGATCTGAAGAAACAGATCCGCATCCGCGGCAGTGGCGGTGCGCCGGGGATCCACCACGATCAGTTTGGCTCCCGCCCTGAGACGATCCGCCATCCTCAGATACAGAATCGGGTGACAGTCGGCCATGTTGGAACCGATGACGAAGAACAGATCCGCTTTGTCGAAGTCGTCGTATGACCCCGGTGGCCCGTCGGCGCCCAGCGATTGCTTGTACCCGGTGCCGGCGCTGGCCATGCACAGCCGGGAATTGGATTCGATATGCGTGGTCCGGATGAATCCCTTGGCCAGCTTGTTGGCCAAATACTGGGCTTCGATCGACATCTGACCCGAGACATACAGGGCAATCGAATCCGGGCCGTGTTCATCGAGAATCCCCCGGAGCCGCCGGCCCACCATCGCGACCGCGTCGTCAGTCGCGGTCGGAACCGCGGGTTCGTGACGAGACCGCCGCACGAGGGCTTGATCGATCCGGCCTTCGATGGATTCAGCCATTTCGGCGTGCGCGGCTCCCTTGGTGCACAACCGGCCGGCGTTGGTCGGATGGAGCTTGTCCCCAACCACCTGGGCGATCACCGGACCAGCCGGCCCGATGGTGGTGTGCACCTCAAGACCGCAGCCGACACCGCAGAATGAACACGCCGCCCGACGTGTCCGGCCGGCGTTGTCCATGACAGTCACATCCCAGAGCGTGGCCCGCAGACGTTACCGGGGGGACCGGCGACGGTTATCGGCAGGAAAAACTCATCTCACACTGTTAACAGCAGTTCGGTGAGATCCCGTACACAGCTACCCCAAATCTGAGGTTTCGGTTGACCGAAAAATTAGTTAAGAGTTATCGTGCTGTGTATGACCAGTGTGGACTGCGTATGACCAGTGTGGAACAGTGGCGTTCCGCGCTCGCCTCGAGCGAGACGCAGGTATCCATCGCCGGTGTCCCGTGGCCGGCGTACAAGCTCATTGCGCTCGCGTTGGGATTGCTTGTCCTGCTGGTCGTCGGTATCACCACGGGCAGCGCTGCACCGGCGGTGTTGTCCGCCGCGGGGGTCTCAACCGTCGCCTGGATCGTCTTGGGGTCCATTTCCCGGCTCAATTGAGCCGGCACCTACAAGATCAGCCCCGGCACCTATAGATCAGCCTCGGCAATCCGCTTCAACGTAGCCAGATCGTCGCTGACCGCCGCCGCGTCATCATCGAACTCCGTGTCGGACACACCGGCCCTGCGCCGCAATGTGAAGACCACCTCGCACCGGTGATCTCCATCGGCGATCACCCGAAGCGGGTTGAACACCACCTCGCCGCCCGGCAGAGTCACCGTATGGTCCAATACGCCGAGGTCGTTCGGTGGAGTGAACCGCAACGAAATCTCGCCCATCGGCGACGCGACAACCCAGGTATCGCCAACCGGGGTGACGCTCCCCCGGGCCAGCCCGGCCGCCCAGTCCGGAAGGTGCGCCACGTCGGATGCGTAGTCATACACATCCTTGGCCGCGCGATTGATCCACACCGCGATGTGGCGTGACTGCGGGCCCGTAACGTCCAGCATCAGACGTCCTAGCCGCCGAGGCAGCCTGGCCCCAACAAGGCCTTGAGGTCTCCCATCAACGCCGATGACGGCGTCACTCGCAACGATTGGTCGAGCTCCAACGTGGTGATCCGGTCTCCGCTGATCAGCCTCAGATGAACCTGCGAGGTTCCGGGATGCCGGGAAAGCACCTGCTTCAGCGCGGCAACCTTGTCCATGGTGCATTGCCGCGTAGGCAGACTGACCGCCAGCGGCCGATCAACCTGCGCCGCCGAAAAATCTGGAACCACAAGGTCATTCGCAATGATTGTGATCCGGTCGTCTTGAATACGCACCTTGGCTCCGACAATCACCACCGCGTCATCGGCGATCTCGGCACCGAAGGCCGAGTAGGTCTGCGGGAAGAACATCACTTCCACCCCGCCGTTGAGATCCTCCAATTGAGCTGACGCCCAGGGGATTCCGTTCTTGTTGACCCGGCGGTTCACCGATGCGAGGATGCCGCCGATCCGCACCTGAGTCTCGTTGGCGACGTCACCGTCGAGGATCGCGGTGATCGCCGTGTCGACCTGGGCGGCCAGCAGGTGCGCCACCCCATTGAGCGGGTGCCCCGAGACGTACAGGCCGAGCATCTCCCGTTCCAGAGCCAACTTGTGCTTGTCTTCCCACTCATCGGTGGGAACCTTGATGTTGAACACCGCGTCGGCGCCGGTGCTCTCGTCGCCGCCAAACAGATCGAATTGACCTATCGCCTCGGCCTTTTTGGTGCCGAGCACCGAATCGACCGCATCGGTGTGGATCAGAAACAGACCCTTCCGCGGATGACCCAGCGAATCGAAGCCACCTGCTTTGATGAGCGATTCGGTGACCTTCTTGTTGCACGCCGCGATGTCGATCTTGTTCAGATAGTCGGAGAAGTCGGTGAAGTTGCCCTTCTCCGTCCGAGTCGCGATCAATGAACTGACCACGTTTGCACCCACATTCCGGACGGCACCGAGACCGAAGCGGATGTCGTTGCCCACCGAGGCGAAGTTCTGCACCGATTCGTTGACGTCGGGCGGCAGCACCGTGATTCCGAGTCGGCGGCAATCCGCCAAATATACTGCAGCCTTGTCTTTGTCGTCACCAACCGAGGTGAGCAGTCCGGCCATGTACTCGGCCGGGAAATTGGCTTTTAGATACGCCGTCCAGTAGGACACCAGTCCATAACCGGCGGCGTGTGATTTGTTGAACGCGTAGCCCGCGAACGGCAGAATCGTGTCCCACAGCGCTTTGACCGCTTTTTCGGAGAAGCCGTTGGCGGTCATGCCTTCGTAGAAGCCCTTGTACTCGGCTTCGAGAACCTCAAGCTTCTTCTTGCCCATGGCCTTTCGCAGCGCGTCGGCCTTACCCATGGTGTAAGAGGCGACCTTCTGCGCGATGAACATGATCTGCTCTTGATAGACGATCAGACCGTACGTCTCGGAGAGGATCTCCTTGAGCGGCTCCTCCAGCTCGGGATGGATCGGCTTGATCGCCTGCCGGTTGTTCTTGCGGTCGGCGTAATCGTTGTGGGCGTTCATGCCCATCGGACCCGGCCGGTACAGGGCCAGCACGGCGACGATGTCATTGAATTCGGTGGGCTGCATCCGGCGCAGCAAGTCGCGCATCGGGCCGCCGTCGAGCTGAAAGACGCCCAGTGTGTCGCCCCGCCCCAGCAGCTCGTAGGCTTTCGGGTCATTGAGGGGCATCGACTCCAGGTCGAGGTCGATGCCCCGGTTGGCTTTGATGTTGGCGATGCAGTCGCCGATGATCGTCAGGTTCCGCAGGCCCAGGAAGTCCATTTTCAGTAGGCCGATGGCCTCACACGACGGGTAATCCCAGCCGGTGATGATTGCGCCGTCCTGGGGCCGCTTCCACAACGGAATGGCTTCGATGAGCGGTTCGGAACTCATGATCACCGCGCACGCATGCACCCCGGCGTTTCGAACAAGGCCCTCGAGCCCCCGGGCCGTCTCATAGATGGTTCGGACGTCGGGATCCGTGTCGATCAGGCCGCGAACCTCCGCGGCTTCCTTGTACCGCTCATGGTTCGGATCGGTGATGCCGGACAGCGGGATGTCCTTGGCCATGATCGGCGGCGGCAGCGCCTTCGTGATGCGGTCGGCGATCGCGAACCCAGGCTGTCCGTAGTGGACGCGAGCCGAATCCTTCAGTGCCGCTTTGGTCTTGATGGTGCCGAACGTGATGACCTGGGCGACCCTGTCGCTGCCCCACTTCTCGGCCGCATAGCGCACCATCTCGCCTCGCCGGCGATCGTCGAAGTCGATGTCGATATCGGGTGCAGAGGGACGCTCCGGGTTGAGGAAGCGTTCGAACAGCAACCCGTGCGGGATCGGATCGATGTTGGTGATCCCCAGCGAGTAAGCGACCAGCGATCCGGCCGCTGACCCGCGCCCCGGCCCCACCCTGATGTCGATGGAACGGGCGTAGTTGATCAGGTCCGCCACGATCAGGAAGTACGCAGGGAACCCCTTGCCGCAGATGACGTCGATCTCGTAGGCGGCGCGCTCGGTGTACTCCGGCGGCACCCCATCGGGAAACCGCCGGCGCAGGCCCGCGTCCACCTCGTGGCGCAACCAGCTGCCCTGATCATGTCCGTCGGGCACCGGAAAGACGGGCATCCGGTCACGGGGAGCCCAGACGTCTGCGTAGGACTGGACCCGCTCGCCGATCAGCAGCGTGGAATCGCACGCCCCTGGGATCTCCGCATCCCAGAGCTGCCGCATCTCGGCCGCGGACTTCAGGTAGTAGCCGTCGCCATCGAATTTGAAGCGGTTGGGATCGGAGAGCGTCTTACCGGTCTGCACGCACAGCAGCGCCTCATGATTATGCGCGGCATCGCGGGTGACGTAATGGCAGTCGTTGGTGGCCAGCGGACGGATTCCCAGCTTGCGCCCCACGTCGAGCAGCCCTTCGCGGACCCGACGCTCGATGGACAAACCGTGGTCCATCAACTCCAGGAAGTAGTTGTCCGGACCGAAGATGTCACGCCATTTCGCGGCAGAGGCCAGCGCCTCGTCGACCTGACCGAGCCGTAGCCGGGTCTGCACCTCGCCGGACGGGCAACCGGTTGTGGCGATGATCCCCTCGGAATGCTCCGCGATGATCTCGGCATCCATCCGGGACCACTTTCCGAGCTGCCCCTCGAACGACGCGCGGGACGACAACTTGAACAGATTACGAAGGCCGGTGGCGTTCTCGGCCACCATCGTGAGGTGGGTGTACGACCCGCTGCCCGAGACGTCATCGGACTTCTGGCCCGGATCGCCCCACAGGATCCGGCGGGTGTCGAAACGCGACCCGGGAGCGATATACGCCTCAACGCCGATGATCGGCTTGATGCCGACCTTCGTCGCCGCGTTGTAGAACTCGCTGGCGCCGAACATGTTTCCGTGATCGGTCATGCCGATTGCCGGCATCCCGAGGCGCTGCGCCTCGGCAAACATGGGGGTGATCTTCGCTGCACCGTCCAGCATCGAATACTCGGTGTGATTGTGCAGATGCACGAA
>Ga0075163_10009183_pt1 | contig 12995 bp, 14 predicted proteins | sample JI1023141ADNA_FD_71478 | JGI IMG/M metagenome (GOLD analysis project Ga0075163, IMG submission 71478) | Wastewater effluent complex algal communities from Wisconsin, to seasonally profile nutrient transformation and Carbon sequestration -... | ecosystem: Engineered > WWTP > Effluent > Algae...
GCTTGAAATTTATATGGTAAAAATTGTAATTTCAACTCTCCACAATAAAATCCAAGCTTTACACCAAGTGGATTATGAACTGTCTCATGTCTTATCTTAGCTGCAATGTTTAACCAGTACTGATAAAACTGGTCCCATGTCAGATCTTTATATTCAGGATATTCTTTCTTAAAACGATTATATAACTCTTTGGTTATCACCATTTTAGAGAATTCTCCCTTCCTCATTCGAGGAGCTTTTCTATCATTTGAATAGATTGGTTTCACTTTACACGTTAATTTTTAAGACACTATAGACTATTCTCACTACAATATACACATTTTTAACTGGTTAGAAAAATTAACCTTTAGCGTTAAAATGAAAAGACCCACCGAAGTGGGTCTATGTTAAATTTTGTATTTGAATTTCTTAGTGGGACTGTAACTTTTTAATTGTTGGAAGACCTCCTCTAACCTTTGTACGTCCATTTTACAATATGTAATCATATCCCCTAGAGACTTCTTATCGTTATTAAGAAGTATATTTTTCCAAAGGTCTGGTTCAGTTTTTATTTTACCTCCTATACCAAGGAACTTACCCATATAATCCAACTTATTTGAATTAAATCTAAAAGAAGCTTTTGCCATCTTTAAAGTATCATAACTGTTGAATTTTACAGATAGGGGAATTCTGTGAAAAATACATCTTGTTCTTAGCCATTTTATATCAAACGAGTCACCATTTTGAGTGACCACTTCATCTGCAGAATCAATTACTTTGGCAAACTTCTGCAACATATCTTTATCACATCCTTTGTTCCACTGAAGAGAGTGTATTTTACTATCCCCTTCCCATTTCCAGCAGATACAGATAATTGCTCTTTCTTGTACAATATTATCGTGAGGAATGTCTAATTCATAACCTACAGACCATGATAATACGATATTTGGACTAACTTCTATATCAAAGAACAATCTTCTTTTAGGACGATTTCTTTCTTCTACAACCTGCAGGTATGCATCAAGGAAAAAGTTATCTTCTGTTGTTGACTGTATAACTTTTGCTTTACGCATATCAACTTGTACAGATTTAATTAACTCAAGTTCTTTGTTGATACCTTCTCTTGTTTTTGGTAGAAGTTGCTTACTTGATGTACGCCAAAGTGCTTTTGCAACCTTTAAAGGTGATTTTTTTAAATAACCTTTTTTGGCCAGAAGGAAGTTTTCAATATCTCTTTTATTCATAGTATGTATTTAGTGAAAAGAAGGGGGCTGTTATACCCCCTTCTAAGATAGTGATTTTAGAGATTTCGCAAGTACTCTTTCTTGACATAGTCAAGATTTCTTACAATACTCCTAATTGTTCTCATAGAACAACCATACTTTCTGGCCAATTTTTCATCTGACCATTTGAAATAACTTGGATTAGCTGTTAGATGCTGAATGATTCTCTGTCTCATTTTTCTGATTTTTAGTGTAGACTGGTTGTATACCGCTACGGATTTCTGTAATAAAGTCGTTTACTTCAAGCCAAGGTCCTTGGCCAATGTAACCTAAAACCTTGTCCATTAGAACAAGTGGGACATAAAATCCAACTATTTGTTTTTCATCTTGGATTTCTGTTTCTTCTACTTGTGGTTGAGTTTTAGATATTTTTAATTTACTTGTGTCTTCCATGATGCAAATATATGATTAAGTTTCGCCCGTTTCCAAATAATTTCTGTTAAAGTATTGTTAACCACATTATATATTTTATATGAGTTCTTCGCAGACATAGGAACGTTTTATCCCTTTCAAGAGATTCCGTATCAAAGCATAAGATACGTCACAATCCTCATAAGTTCCTTAACCCCTGATTGTTAAGAGATTGTGGCTTTTTCAAGCTTGAAAGTCGTAGTTGTCAACGTTAAGACAGAGCTACAGTTTTGTCACAATCCATGCCAGATATATCAAGTGGAATATATCTGTTACTTATCGGATTCATTTTTATTGTGCTGACGGGATAAAAATGGAAATAAAAAACCCCACGTAGAGATACGTAGGGTTCACCTGAGGAGGGTGTTTGAAATCATTTCTGAATTCAAAGATATATCAATCCGGATGATAATCCAAATTTATTTTGTAGAACTTTTTCCTCCTCAGGATAATCCTACAGTACAAATATACAATGAAAATTTGATCTGTCCAAATTTATTTTGTGTGGAGGATACGAGATTCGAACTCGTGTTGCCTGCGTGCAAGGCAGGAGTGATTGGCCAGCTACACTAATCCCCCGGTTGGCAAGCTGGATTCCGAGACCAGATGACACGAGTATCAGTCGTGCATAATAACCTTTATATGACCTGCCAATATGTACTCCCAGCTGGATTCGAACCAGCGTGTACCCAGCTACCCTTTCTACACCTTATAAGAGTGAGGGGATATGGGAGCATTAATCAACTAGTGGTAATCATCACCATCCATGTCATGCACTGGTTGTATGTAGTTGATTTGCCGAGATAACGGGATTCGAACCCGTACCGCACACCGTGACAGGGTGGCATTGTGAACCGTTCAACCATACCTCGGAATAAGTACTGCATAGGGGATTCGAACCCCTGAATATCACCGTGAAAGAGTGACGGCCTAAGCCACTAGCCAAATGCAGCAAATAAGAGCAGATAATCAGAATCGAACTGACATCACAGCCTTGGCAAGGCCGTGCACTAACCGTTGTGCTATATCTGCGGGAAAGAGTCCGACTTCTCAACCGAATTTACCTCAGTCTTGTATCTTGAGTCTCTAGTGCAGTAGAAGAGATTCGAACTCTCAGCCCCCGACTTGGAAGGACGGTGCTCTACCAGTTATGAGCTACTACTGCATGATCGAGCCGATTTAATTATAGGAGTACAGCCCATACTCTCCTTTATCTTCTACAGATGTGGTCAGCAGCTTTACATGCTAACATTTCACCTGATTTGAAAGCTGCAGTGAAACCACCCCAGCTCTTAAACGTTTGTACAAGTTGTGAAGAAAGTGTTTTCTTATTATCGTTGTAATCGAACTCTAGTGCTTCAATTGCCACAGGTATTTCTGATTGTAACATATCTGCCGCAGCTATAGTTCTTAATCCTTCATCATATAAACGTATCCATTCGTTCTTTATACGAGGAATATCTTCTCTATAAAATATATAGTGAGCTCCTCTGTTGCCATATCTGTACACAATGGTTGTTACATATCTCGTAATACCAGAGTAGTTCTGAGAGTCAGTACCAATACGTATCCGAAGATTTGGCCATTTCTCTATTTGGTCAAGAGTGTGCTCAACGATATTCACAAGCTCACCTTGCTCTGTTTTGAAATACTTTTCCATTGGGTAAAGATAATTCTAACTCATACTGTTTCCAAATTTATTTTTCGTTGCGTTAATGAGATTCGAACTCATGCTGGGGGCTTATGAGACCCCTGTCTTAGACCACTAGACGATAACGCAAGATAGAAGCGGGTACTGGATTCGAACCAGTGGTTTCAAGGTTATGAGCCTTGTAGGATAGACCTCTTCCTTAACCCGCAAGCTCCCCCTGAGAATTTCGAAATCTCGACCCCGGTCTTAACAGGACCTTGCTCTGCCTCTGAGCTAAAGGGGAATTCAACAGTTTACTATTACACGCAGACACTGATAAACAGACCTGAACACCTGAGAGGATTCGAACCTCTAGCTTATTGCTTAGAAGGCAATATTTCTTCCATTGAATTACAGGTGCATATTGGTACAGGTAGATGGATTCGAACCAACGGTCTTCACTTTGTAAGAGTGACGCTTTAAAACCAGCTAAGCGATACCTGCATATGTACTCCCGGAAGGACTCGAACCTTCAGCCTCTCCCTTAAGAGGGGAGAGCTCCACCATTGAGCTACGAGAGTTTCTTTAGCTCATTTTTGAGCCTTTGAATCTCATTCTGGTACTTTGATAAACTGATTTCAGGAGTGCTTGAAGTCTTTTGCTTAAGATTTAATATCATCTCGGCTTCAACTTCAGCAATTCTTTCTTCTAGCTTTTTTCTTTTTTTGTCTATCTTTCCCATTTGTACCTCCGATAGGGTTCGAACCTACTCCTCAAAAGTTATTGTTCTTAATGTTGGTCCTTCCGTCCATTTTACTTTTTTAATCTGTTGATTTGGATACATTTCTTTCAATAATTTCTCAAGTGATTCATTATCTTTAACAATCATTATACCTGAAGAAGTTACAGTAGATGAATCTTTTCTGTAGTTTACTTTAGACCTTTCAACTGTTCTAATCTTATGACAGTTAGCACAAACTACTTCACATTTATCCATTTCTTTTTGAAGAGTAGTTATTGATACAGAAGTTGCAAGTAATCTACTTATATCCTTACTCTTCTTAAACTCAGGAAGATGGTCAAATTCAAGAACTCTTACATCATCATTTCCACAATCCTTACATGGATTGTTTTTAAGATGTTGTAGAATATAATCATGTAGAACTTTTCTATTCTTCTTATTTCTCTTTACAACATTCTTTTTGTGTAACTCTCCTTTTTCTTTATAATACCGTCTCGACCTTTTCCTACTACACTCTTTACAAATGGAATTTAATCCATCTTTCTTTGCTTTATTTTTATTGAACTCGGAATCAACTTTTGGGATCTTACAAGTGTCACATGTTTTCATGAGACAAATATACAACTTTTAAATGAGAATTCAAAATAAAAGTAAGAATTTGTTCCCCTTCACGGTACTGACCCGTGTTCCACGAGTTAAAAGCTCGTTACTTCACCTTAAAGCTTAAAGGGAATTTCCACTTCGAAGCTTAAAGTCAGCAGCTTGTCCACATAAGCTCCGAAGGCAAATAAAAAACCCGGAGCTCTTGTGTTCTTAATCGAACAAATCTAGAACTCCTTCATAGAACGTTTTCGTATCTGTCCAATTTTTAGATGCATACAAGTCTTTGATTTTCTGATATTTAGAATTTGTTTTTCCTTTTCTTCTCAGTACTCCATGTACTGCGTTAGCTGTTCCTGTCGTCCATTCGAGATTCTCAATTCTATTATCTCCTCTATCACCGTTTAAATGGTTTACTACTGGATAATTATGAGGATTTGGTATGAAAGCCAGAGCAACTAATCTATGAACTAGATAGGTTCCACCTTTATTTTTCCCCGGTTTATATCTAAAGGTCAAATGACCTCTAAGATTACCAAATTTAATCTTTTTTAAATGTTTTCTATGCCTTACACAACCTGTGTCTGACACTTCATAATTCTCTAATTCTTTAATAGGTATCGGTTTCCAAATCTCCATAATGAAAAAGCCCAGAGATTTTGTCTCCGGGCTTCTAATTATCTGTTAATTAACAATTTAGATCAGTTTTTCATCAGACAAAAGAATCCCGGAGCCACCTTTCTCGATGCCTCTCACGTCCATTCCATTATCCGCTATATATAAACTGTACATGTGTTGCTGTTTTTAAATTTTGTTTCTGAATACAAATATACGAACTAATTTTCTATTTTCCAAATTTATTTTTGGAAAAATCTCTGAATATCTGTTTCTGGGTCAGATTCTATCACAAATTTATTTGGTTCAAAAATCTGCTCACCTGCTTTTGTTACTGCATCACAGAATAATTCATATCCTGCTCTACCTGTAAATATCTTAGTTTCCCTTTGTCTGTCTTGTAGATCCTCCAGTGTCTTCTGTAGAATTTCCATCGTTAGTGGCTGGTGTATACTCCTGTTGTACGAGGAATTCATGATATCGAGGATTCCCAAAGGCGTCTCTAACGATTCTGACTTCTTCAAATTTTTCTCCTTTTTCATTTTCTACCAGAACTTTTTCTGTCATTATTTTGTGACGAAATGTTTTCTTACCTTTCAGGTATGCTCTTAGGTGTTTGGTGTGGAAATTAATTCCATCTCTCCCTTCTTTCTCAAGTATCTCCCGGTAGTTGGAGGCTGTGATTGTCGTACCTAAGTATCTTCTACTTTCTTTACTCATAGATACAAAGATAAGTAACATCTGGTATATAAACCAAATTTATTTTTTGGAACTCTCCAGCAGATTCGAACTGCCATGTACCCCGTGTAAGATTCGAACTCACACATCTTCTGATTCGTATTCAGAGGCTTTATCCAGTTTAGCTAACGGGGCATTATGTCTTCTTCTATGACAGTTTGGACAGAGAGGTATGCATTTGTCAACCTCTTCCATAATCTTCTTCATAGAAGATTCTTTTAAATTAGATAGATTGTAATCCTTTGTGGATGGGTCTAAATGATGAAATTCACACATGTAAGGTTCATCTTTAAAAGACATATTACAATCTGTACAAGAAAGTGTCCTTTTGAAGTCCATAAATCTTTGCTTATAAGACTTATTGTTCTTCTTCGATTTCTTGATATAATACTCTTTATTGTCTCTATAATGCTGACGTATCTTCTTTCGTCTACATTCTTTACAATGGCCTACTTTTCTACCCGGACGTTGGTCAAACTCTGATACATCCTTGCTTATACCACATGTTTTACATATTTGCATAAGCAAAGATACGAATTTGCTACGAACTTTCCAAATCTATTTTCTGGTTCGTAGCCAGAGATTCTAATCCATTGAACTAGAAGAGCATGGGGTGGATAAAGGGATTAAATTTTATTGTTCACTATTTTATTTATATATGTTCTATCATATCCCAGAATTTTGGCAATCTTTCCTTGAGAAATACCCTCACTGCTCATCTTAATAACTTTTTCTCTCATTTCTTTGATTTCCAAATCTCTATCCTGTTGTCTTTTCTTCATATCTTCATGATACTGAATATATTCTAAAGCTCGTTTCTGTCTTCTCTCTCCCAAGTAAGGGTAAATATTAATAATGAGGTCAAGGGCTTCAGTTTTTCTAAGAGTCCAGTTATAAGCAATTTTCCATTTAGGATTTCTTTTTTGCTCCTTTAAAATTATACCACCAAAGTTTTCTTTTACTTTTTCAAGTACATCTAAATCTGTTGAGGTTATTCCTATATTCTTGGAAACTTTTCCTTTCTGAATATGAAATGTTCCTTCTCCTTCAAATAATCCTGCAAGCCATGCTATCATTATATGTTTGCTAAGATTTTCGTTAATCATTTGTTTAGTTGACATGTGAATTGATTTATTACTAATATACGTAAAATTATTCACACTACCAAATAAATCTAAGGGTGGATAGACGGGTTCGAACCGACGCTCTCTTGAATCACAATCAAGCACTTTAGACCAGCTAAGCTATACCCACCATGAAAAGACCTCTCAAGTGTGCTCATAGAGCCTGAAAGGTGTATTGATGTCCTGCTAAGATTCGAACTTAGAACTTTTGAGTCAGAGTCAAAGATGTTACCGTTACACTACAAGACAATATGGATGCCCCCGTGGGACTCGAACCCACAACCTAAGCTTCAAAGGCTCAGAATGTTGCATTACACTAAAGGGCAATTGGCACGGGTAGTAGGGGTCGAACCCACAACAAAGCTTTTGGAGAGCTGCATGATACCATTTCACTATACCCGTATGTGGTGGTGATAGAGGATTCCGAGACCCCGACGCAGGGCTCTTCAGGCCCTCGCTCTACCGCTGAGCTATATCACCATATGCCGTTTTTGTTTAAGGAGTGCTAACTCCCCCTTTCTGAAAGGGTGGTTATTTCAAACGGAACCAGAGAATCGGTAGTCAGATTCGAACTGACGATTTTACGGTTTTGCAGACCGTTGCCTTTGACCCCTCAGCCATACCGACATTTATGAGCCGATGACAGGATTCGAACCTGCAACCCCCTGTTTACAAAACAGGAGCTCTACCATTGAGCTACAAGGGCTTATGCTCCAGCGGAGGTATCGAAACCCCATCAATCATCCTTACAAGGGAAGTGCTCTTCCATTTGAGCTACACTGGAAAGTGTCTAGTTGAAAGGGTTCGAACCTTCGTGGTCTACATCCCAAATGTAGTGCCTAACCATTCGGCCACAACTAGTTACTTCTATGTTCTAGTCTATGACAATTACAGCACAGAATTTGCAAATTGTCCAGATTGTTATTTTTTCTATTACCATCTTTATGATGAATATCTAAAGCTAAGATATTATCAAACCCACATTTTTCACAAATTGGATTTTTTACTGAATCAAGCTTGGTTTTTCTATATGTTCTTTCTCCGGTCTTGTACTGTGGGTGATTTATCCACTTTTTAAACAAAGTATTATTCTTGGATGCAGAGCATTTTCTACTACAATACATATTACCTGTTTTCGACCTCTTTATTTGAGCAGGTGATTTCTTAATCTCCTTACCACAATTTGCACATTGTAAATTCATAAATACAATATACAACTTTGTTTTCGAACTACCAAATTTTATTTGCTCCCAAAGCAAGGGGGCTACCATTACCCTACTACTCGAATAAAAAAGCCTTGAAGTGGAAACTTCAAGGCTGCTTTTTGATTTCTCAAAACGGACTGTGTTACGAAAATATCTTGGTTACGCACACAGAGCAGCCTTCTCCAGTTGGACACTGGGGACAGAAGGTAAACCATGTATGCGTGCGTTGTGCTTTCATAATACAAATATACGAAGATATTTTATAATTTCCAAATTTATTTTCAATTATTTTTTGGGTTTACTACCACCACATCCGCAAGGCTTTCCAAAATGCTTTTTCATATATTGAATTTTTAAAATTAGATAAAAAAGGGCGTAGACACGCCCCTTTAAACTTCTCGGAGAACCAACAACCGAGGTTTTTATATATTTGGATGAATAACAGCTCCTTCAAAGTTAACTACTATCGATTTAGAAGTAGCATTTATGAAAGAAGACTGGAATTCCAAAATTAAGTTCTGAGCAGACATACGAATTACATATCCGTATAACTGAGTATATTGATCAGCACCAACTTGAGGGGCATCAATATAAGTAATTGATTTTAAATCTTTTGTACCTATCATTTCTCCAGCAGTTACGCATGTGATAGGAATATTTCCCATAGGAACTGTAAATTTACGATTAGATGTAGCATATGTTCCAAAAGCTACAGTATAACTTATAGAACCTCTGAATTCAATCGTACCATCATATCTGTAACGATATTCAGGTGCTCCTGATGCATATACAACATTTGCGTTTCCGGATGCAACTAGTGTAATTGGTCTCCATACACTATCAAAGCAAGATCTTACGATTTGGATTGCTGGATTTGTAGATACAATATAAGGATCAGTTGATGTACCTGTACCTGTAACAGTTACACCTGTTCCAGCTATAACTACTGTTTCTGAACCATCTGGTGCACTATAAAGTGTTTTCAGAGCACCATCTGTCCCAAGAGTAAGTTGATTACCTACATCTGATGAAACAAGTGTTGCAGGTACTACCTGCAATCTTAATACTTCATTACCACCAGAGTTAAGAATTGACTTAGTAATATATGTACCACCATCGATTTTGTCATACAGATAACCAGAAGTTGTATCATCCTCTGATACTTTTACATGAATATCAACTGGTACACCACCCTCTGTTGCATGAATAACTAATCTGCGATCACATCCAGTTCCTGTGTAAGAGAAAGTAATATTAGTACCTTCTCCAAGTTTATCTGAAAGATATTCAGGACACTCATCATCAGCGTCTATCATTATCTTACCTGCATCACAAGCTACTTCTTCGATCAAGTCAAGAACATCTTCACCGTTCATACCTGATTCAGTACCAAGACATTCACGAGCTTTACCGGTCGTTACACAACCAAAAGTTGTAGGGTTTACACAACCACAATTATCATATTCATTACATGGGTCGCAAGGGTTTGATTGACTGCAATCTGCCATTTTATTTTTGTTTTATTAGTTAGAAATTAGCATGTACATTGGTCTTCTTCACCAAAGAATGCAGCACTTTCAAATCCGGGGTTTAACCAGTAAATAATTGGTTGTCCTAGTGATTCAGGTATACTGAAAACAAGACATTTTGGGTTTACAGCTGTTCCACCTGATGTTGCAATATCTATAACCAATCCATTAGGAACAGATACGGGAATTGCTTGATAAAGAAAGTTACCACCATTATCATAAGAATTAGCTTCTGATACAGGTGCTCCATTAAGAGTATAAGTTGTATCTCCAATTTTAATGCTTGTAAAATATGCATCATCCATTCCACTGTCACCAGATTGATCTTCCCATTGAAATCTCCAACATTTATAGTCTTCTGGAGTTGGAAGTGGACAATCAGATGTTGCAGATGCTGATCCGTTTACAACAATTGCTGTAACTGTTGCATTAGATGGAAGCACTGCACACTCTCCAGCTTGTATTACTATTGTTTTTAGTGCCATTTAATTAATTTTAAGGAGTAGCTGTTGTAGTTGTTGTTGTAGAAGTGGTTGTAGTTGTATCAAAAACAGTTGCTGTTGAAGCTCCATTTGTTTCATAAACTATTACTACTGAAGAACCATTCGAACCTTCTACACAAATTTCACAGAAAGCACACTGAGCCTTCTTTACTATACGAGACAAACATTTCTGACATGTTAATGAACCAGTACTCATGATAGCTGTGATAGAAATTGTAAGATCTCCTGTTAAATTCAATCCACTTACTAAAATTTCATCTGTTGAATTATTAGCAATTGTAATATTAAAGTCAACAGTATTACCATCAATATCTGTAATTGTTCCATAGGAACCACCATCTGTAAATCCGGCAGGAATTGAAGTACCTGCACCAAATGTGAAACTTACAATAATACCACTTGAATCTTCATTGTAAATAGCAGTGAAACCAAGTTCAATATCATCACAGGTAAGAGCACAACATGTATCTTCGATGGTCTGAACTCTACCCCATACATTACCAAAGGCAATAAGTAGATTGTTATAGTTCTCAGCTAAGTTAGATGGAGCTAGTATCCATCCGGGTAGTAGTCCAAACTCTGCATTCATATCTGCAGGAGTATTAGCTAATGCTGAAGATATATCTGATGGATCCCCAGTTGCATCTTGTAAATCACATAATTCCTGAGCAACGATTACTAATTGAGAAGATACTGGTTTTTCAGTAGCATCAACACAAGTAGCAACCTGAGCTTCTTCCACAACTGGTGGAGGAAGAGTGTCTATTTGATTCTGAAGTTCTATTACTTTTCCCTCCAGAGTTTCAATTCTTAATTTGTGGTCACAAAGAATATTAATAACTAGTTGATCAAGACTATCTCTTGTAATAGAGAGAGGATTACCAAGATTATCAAATTCTGCGTAACATTTAAGATTAACTGTTACTCCTGTATCTTTAAATAATTCTGTAAGTTGTTCAGATAAAGTATCAATAAAATCCTTCAGACAAATCTGATTGGCTTTTAATATATTAAGAATAGACAAGATAGTAACTTCTGTTGGAGCCTTTTGATTACAAATATCCAACAATGAATCAATATCAAATGAAGAAAGATCTTCACCCGCTATATCTTTAAGTTTGTTAATTACTTCCCAAAGTACTGTACATAATGGGTCACCATCGCAGATACCAAGGTACTCAACATCTCCACAGTTCCATGTTAAACATGATACTGGTGTTGGGATACAGTTTTCAACTACACAATTTTGTAATTTCTTCATATTATTCAAAATAACCGTTAATAAATACTGTACCTCTTATTATTTGAGAAGCTGTTGCAGTGGCAATTGGCATTTGTAAAATAATATGTACAAAAGTACCTGCTTCAACATATAATGGAGCATCTAAGTTAACATCTATTACATTAGCTACTGCTCCAATTGCAGCTCCAACTGCAAATGACTGAACTCCTAATGGAATTCTACGTGTTGCTCTTGTACCAGCAGTTGCTGAGTCAGCAGTTGCTAAAGATACAGCAGTTGCTCCAACACCAACACCCCATTCTAATACTGTACCTGTAGTAGCTACAGCAGCACCAGTATTATATGTATCTATTCTAATACCTCTTATTACTAAATTTTTATTTCCACCTACAACAGATGCAGCAGGGACTTGATATGCAAATAAAGCATAATCAGTAGTAGCACCAACTACAGCAGCAAATTGAAATTTACCTCCTAAAGTAGTATAACCAGCAGCAGTGTTTGATAATGTTGCTGATGTTGGAGCTGTAGAGTTTGTAAAGTTTGCTGTTTGTCCAGCAGTAGCCCCTCTTGGTGCAGATATACTATGTAATAATTGACCTGCTTGTGAAGTAGGCCATAATCTATTTGTTGATAAATCTCTAGTTACAATTAACACATCACTAACTTCCATTCTTTGTGCAGAGGAAGTAGCTAATGAATTATATAACCTCATTAATAATGGCATAGCTCTTGAAAAAGAGACAGCAGGATCAGTTGCTGGAGTTACTATTACTCCTTGGAGCTCAGAATCAACATAAAATTCTAATCTATCTTGATCTACTATCATTCTTAAATAATAAACTGTATTTGCAACTGGAGTAAATAATGTTGAAGTTGTCATTTCTACACCATTTCTATTCATTACTCCAACCATACTCCCAGTATTTTCCATTTTAAAATAAACACCATCTGTAGGGGTTACAGTTGTAGCTGCAAAACCTAACCCTAATTCTGCTACATTGTTTGTACTTGCATTAATTGCAAAACGAACTCTGAATCCTACTTCTATAGAAGAAGAACCTAATAACTGAAAAGGTCTGTATGTTTGAACTCTTGCTACAGCATTTGCAGCAATAGAGTTACCAGCATTAAATATTAAATATCCACCAGTTAAAGCTAAAGTTGCTGTTGAAGTAACATGTTGATAAGCTGAAGTATCTTGTATAGTATGATTAAAAGTATCAAGCCATTGTACAGTATCCACTCCTGCTCTAAGTCTACCATCTGTAGAAACTTTTATAGGTCTTCTTACTGGTGTATTATATCCATGTGATCCATCGTGAGATTCTCCTACAGCAGTAACATACCCACTTTGAGTTATATCTGTAGGTGTAACAACTTCTAATTGAAA
>Ga0075163_10009184_pt1 | contig 12995 bp, 9 predicted proteins | sample JI1023141ADNA_FD_71478 | JGI IMG/M metagenome (GOLD analysis project Ga0075163, IMG submission 71478) | Wastewater effluent complex algal communities from Wisconsin, to seasonally profile nutrient transformation and Carbon sequestration -... | ecosystem: Engineered > WWTP > Effluent > Algae...
ATACGCGGCTGGCCCATTTGAAAAACGAGTAACACGCTTGTCATGGCAACCACAGCAATAACGGCAACCAATAACTGCATCCAGCCAATATTCAGGTTCTGCGGTTCAAAAATAAATGCCAGCGGGTCTCCTACCGAATCAAAATTGCGGTAATTAACAGCGCCAGTTAAAACAAGTGTTAATAATATATATATAACTGTACAGATAACCAATGAATAGATCATTCCTCTTGGGAGGTCGCGTTGCGGGTTCTTGCTTTCCTCTGCCAGCACACTTACTGCATCAAAACCAATGTAAGCAAAGAAAACACTTGCAACAGCCATCATCACCCCACTGAAGCCGTTTGGCATGAATGATTTAACACCTTCATCATTGGCAGGAGCCCAGTTTGAAGTAAGTCCGTTTGAAAAAATCAGGTAACCACCTACAATAATGATCAGCCCTACAACAGCAATTTTCAATATCACCATGATGTTACTGAAATTCCTGCTTTCCTTTATGCCCCTGTAAACGAGATAAGTTATCAGAAAATTGATCACCAGTGCTGGCAGATCAAGTATCATTCTCAAACCTCCAACAACCGGGGCATTGTTCCAGGCTGCCAGTTCTTCCTGGTTGGTGCTTCCACGTTCTACCGCATGTTTTGCTTCCATGTAACTGGTAGACAGATATTCAGGCAAATGAATGTGCAGTTTACCAAGTAATGAAGTGAAATAATCGCTCCAGCTATATGCCACATAAATATTTCCTATTGAATATTCCATGATCAGCGCCCAGCCGATCACCCATGCAAACAATTCACCAAAACTGGCATACGCATAAGTATATGCGCTGCCGGCTACCGGTATCCTGCTTGCAAATTCAGAATAACACAGCGCAGTAAAAGCACAGGCTATCCCCGTAATGATAAATAACAGGATCACACCAGGGCCGCCGTGAAATACAGCATATCCCAGGCTGCTGAAACTGCCGGCACCTAAAATAGCCGCAATCCCAAAAAATGTAAGGTCTTTAACTGTCAGTACACGGTGAAGCCCGCCCGAAGCATGTGACTCATCTGAGCCTTCTGCTAAAATACTGGAGATATTCTTTCTTCTGAAAAGTGAATTACTCATGCAAATGTTGGTTTATACTGGTAAAATAGGAAATTATGCTTATGGGAAAAAATTTATATTGATTCTAAGGCTGTTAGCGCTGATTCAATGCAACAGTTATTTCTTGTATATATGGTTAAAATAAATACCTCCTGCACATAAAAATACATTCAGATGAAAAATATAATTACCTGGTAACGATATAAATATCAGTAACCCAACTCAAATATAAATTAATGAAAGGATAAATGCATCTGCAGGATATTGAGTCATTTCGCGAATTTATAAAGGCGTTTTATACAATTACAAATAAATAGAAAAAGTATCTTGCCATATTAACATTACAAATTTTGAATGCTTATAAAGTGACAAAAATAATAATCAGATAACAAAAATATTCTCAGAAAATTTCTGGCTTACGCTTGAACGTTTGCCATTTACTTCTATTACTGTAATTGAATCATACTCCTGCCTTGACAGTATTTTTATTTCATTATTGATCCCCAGGCCAACTTTTACAACATATTGAAGGAAAGAACTTGAATTATCCTTAACAGCAACCATTTTGCACTTGCTGCCTACAGCAATATCTGTTAGCGTTTTCCTGTTCTGTATTTTTAACCTGCCCTGTTTATCTGGTATTGGATCGCCGTGAGGGTCAAATTCCGGGAATTCCAAAAACTTATCTAATTTATCAATCAGTTTCGGAGATTGTATATGTTCCAATTGCTCTGCAACTTCATGCACTTCATCCCAGCTGAAATCTAATTTTTTATATAAAAAAGTTTCCCAGAGCCTGTGCTTACGAATAATATAAACAGCATTTTTTTTCCCTTTGGCTGTTAAATTGATTTTACCATACTTTTGATAATCAACCAACTTTTTCTCCTTTAATTTTTTAAGCATATCATTAACTGTGGCGGGCTTAACAGCCAAAGCCGAGGCTAACTCATTGGTTCCCGCCTCATCCAAGCCACTTTCAAATGATATTTTCAGTAATGCTTTCAGGTAATTTTCTTCTGTATAAGATAACATCGAATTGTATTTAGACTGTGTAACAAAGATAATAAAGTTTATATAACTCAATTTGTTAGATTCGCCTAACTTATATATTTTTGCCACCAGAACATTATCATACAATGAAATCAAGGTTAATCAAACTGCCGGCATTTATTCTATTTACCATTTTTTCGGTACAATCAGTTGCTCAAACAGCTGAAATAAGGGGTAGTATTTTATCTGATGGAAATCCGGTTATGTATGCCAATGTAGTCCTTAAAGGTGAAACCGGCGTTGCAGTTACAGATACAACAGGGAAATTTAATATTAAAAACTTATCAGCAGGAACTTACACTGTCCTGGTTTCCTGTGTTGGTTTTGAGTCATCACAAAAAACAGTAACCGTTAAAAATGGTGAGATTCGCCCCTTGAACTTTAACCTTACAAATTACAGCAGCACCATAAACCAGGTTGTAGTAACCGGTACCATGAAAGCTGTTTCCAAACTGGAAAGTCCTGTTCCGGTTGAAATATACAGCCCGGCATTTTTTAAAAAAAATCCTACACCCAATATTTATGAATCACTTCAAAATATAAATGGAATAAGGCCACAGTTAAATTGCCAGGTTTGCAATACGGGAGATATCCATATAAACGGTTTAGAAGGGCCATATACCATGATTCTTATTGACGGGATGCCCATAGTGAGCAGCCTATCCTCTGTTTACGGTTTATCTGGCATACCCAATTCACTGGTAGAGCGTATTGAAATTGTAAAAGGGCCAGCTTCTTCATTATATGGAAGTGAGGCTGTTGGAGGGTTAATAAATATCATCACAAAAAGGCCTATAAGTGCACCCATATTTTCAGCAGATTTTTTTGGAACCAGCTGGGGAGAATACAATATTGATATCGGGGTTAAATCTCATGCCGGCAAAAAAGCCAGCATATTAACCGGCATAAACTATTTCAATTTTCAAAATAAAAAAGATAATAACAACGACAATTTCACTGATATGACGTTGCAAAACAGAATTTCTTTTTTTCAAAAATGGAATATTAAAAGAAAGAACAATCGTTTGCTGAGTTTTGCAGGCAGGTATATGTATGAAGACCGCTGGGGAGGCGACTTGCGATGGGAAAAGAAATTCAGGGGAGGCGACAGTATTTACGGGGAAAGCATATATACAAAAAGGCTGGAAATAATTGGTAATTACCAGGTTCCTTCAAACGAAAAAATATTATTATCCTTCTCATTCAATCACCATGATCAAAACAGCGTTTATGGAACCACGCTATATTTAGCTACACAGAAAATTGGATTTACACAGTTAACCTGGGATAAAAAACTGGGCCGCAACGACCTCCTGCTGGGTACTTCGGTAAGATATACTGATTATGATGACAACACAACAGCCACGGAAATAACCGGAGTAATGGGTACAGCAAACAAACCACAAAGAACCTGGTTACCCGGCATATTCTTACAGGATGAAATATCCATAAGGGATAACCACAAGTTACTCCTTGGTTTCAGGTATGACTATAATTCATATCACGGTAACATATATACGCCGCGAATAGCCTATAAATGGTCAATAAACAGCCATAATGCCCTCCGGCTTAATGCGGGAACCGGTTTCCGCGTTGTTAACCTCTTTACCGAAGAACATGCCTCTTTAACCGGCGCCAGGATTGTTGAAATAAGAAATGAACTTAAGCCCGAAAAATCTTACAACATCAATTTAAATTTCAATAAGAAATTTTTCAGTAAACAAGGAAATTACATTTCACTGGATGCTTCAATGTTCTATACATATTTCAATAACAGAATTACTGCCGATTATGAAACAGACCCCAATAAAATCATTTACGATAACCTCAGCGGGTATGCTGAAAGCAAAGGAATAAGCTTAAACCTGGACATGGCGTTTACCAACGGCCTGAAAATAATTGCCGGTGGAACGTATATGGAAAACCCGATAACAAGCAGTGGAATTTCCCAACAACAAATACTCACTGAAAAGTTTACGAGCACATGGGCCATTTCCTATAAAATAAAAAGGACACATGTATCAATAGATTATACCGGAAATATTTACAGCCCGATGAGGTTACCTTTATTAGGGCCAACAGACCCACGCGACAGCCAATCGCCCTGGTGGAGTATCCAGAATATCCAGTTTACCTATGACAGATTCAGGAATATAAACATCTACGCAGGTATTAAAAACTTTTTAAACTGGACACCAAACAAAGGCAACCCTTTTATAATAGCCAGAACAAATGATCCATTTGATAAAGATGTACAATTTGATACAAATGGCCATGCCATTGCAACTACCACTAATCCGTATGGGTTAACTTTTGACCCAAGTTATGTTTATGCACCAAACCAGGGAGCAAGGGTATTCTTTGGAGTACGCTATATTTTAAAATAATAAAAACTGTAATAAACATAGCAGAAAAGAAATGTTTGAAGTGGCTACCCCATAAACTTTTCTTTTTGTAAATGGTACCTGTTTGCCGCTATAGTAGATAAAGCATTTAAATGTAAACTCTATTCCATGAAAAACTAATAATTATTTATCACGTTGTAAAAGATATTGAGCCAATACTTCCAGTTCTTTCTTTCGTGTAGTCAACACCGCAATTTCTTCCAGGTGCTTCATCGCCTCTTTATAATATTTTTCTTTTAATGCTGCTGCCCATACATCTACTTTACAATCTCTGAAAACCTGTAATACCTTATTAACTTTATCTTCTTTATCAACGTCCTCAACCGGTACATCTTTCATCAGGTCAGCCAACAGTTTTTTCTGCCCGTCGGTTGCCACATCCATGGCATGAATCATTAAAAAAGTTTTCTTATTTACAATGATATCACCGCCGGGTTGCTTACCAAATTTTTCCGGATCACCAAAAGCATCCAGGTAATCATCCTGTACCTGGAAGGCAATACCAAGATTTTTACCGAATTCATATAAATGTTGTTGATTACCGCTTCCTGCCCCGCCCATTATTGCACCCATTTGCAAACTGGCTGCCAGTAATACTGAAGTCTTCAGTTTTATCATTTGCTCATACTCTTCAAAACTAACCGTATCCTTTTTCTCAAAATCCATATCAAGCTGCTGGCCTTCGCATACTTCCCTTGCAGTTTTATTAAAAAGAGAGATGATCCGTTGCAGGTGCAAAGGTTTTATCCGGTTTATATGGTCGTATGCTGCAACCAGCATTACATCACCTGCGAGTAAAGCCGTTGATTCACCATACTTTGTATGAACCGTTTCCATGCCACGCCTCAAAGGCGCTTTATCCATGATATCATCATGTATCAGGCTGAAATTATGAAACAACTCTATGGCAGCTGCCACTTCATAAGAATCCGGATCAATATCATCAAATAATTCATTGCCCATAAGAACACAAACCGGGCGAACACGCTTTCCTACAAGTTGTAAAATATACTGTGATGCGTCATATAAATTTCGGGGTTCGTCGGGGAAATGTCTTTTATTAAAATGCGCTTCAAAAAGTTGTAAGAGTGTAGTGAAAGGTTGCATATTATATAAATAAGTTTATAGTTTATAGTTTATACATTCTAGGTTACTATAAACTTGTTAACTTATTAACTATTCTTCTTTGCTGTCTTTTTCGCCGTTTTAACCGGCTTTACATTATCGGGAACCCAATGATAATCTAACTGGCGTTTGGTGAGATTTGCAGCAACAACTTTTATTTTTACTTTATCTCCCATCCTGAATTTTTGTCCTGTACGCATACCAACAAGCATATATTCCGTTTCATCGTGCCTGAAATCATCAAATTCACTGAGGTCTCTCAGGCTCACCAAACCTTCACATTTGTGTTCAATCGTTTCAACCCAGAATCCAAATGTTGAAACCCCGCTGATGATGCCATCAAAATCATCGCCAACGAATTGACGCATGTATTGTACCTGTTTGTATTTATTGCCTGCACGTTCACTTTCCATGGCGCTTCTTTCCCTGTCACTGCAATGCTTGCACTTCTCATCCATCTTTTTATCAATCTTCAGGTTCTTCTCCAGGCATTCCTGTAAAATACGGTGAACCATCACATCCGGATATCTTCTGATGGGCGAAGTAAAATGACAATAATTTTCAAATCCCAATCCGTAATGACCAACATTTTGTGACGTATACACCGCTTTGGCCATGGTGCGGATACCCAGTTGTTCCAGCACATGCTGTTCAGGTTTACCCTGTACTTCCTCCAGCAATTTATTAAATGAAGTTGCTATTTCTTTTTCATTATGTATATCAAATTTATACCCAAACTTCCTTGCATAAGCAGCAAAGGCTTTCAATTTTTCCTCGTCGGGTGTATCGTGTATGCGGTAGGGAAAGGGAATGGGTTCTTTGTTGCTTTTTATCCTGGAAACATATTCCGCAACTGTTCGGTTAGCCAGCAGCATGAATTCTTCAATGAGTTTGTGAGCATCTTTGCTTTCCTTAATGACTATTCCTATCGGGTTACCTTTTTCATCCAGTTTGAATTTTACTTCCTGCGAAGAAAAATTTATTGCCCCATTATCAAAACGTTCTTTCCTGAATTTCTTTGCAAGATCGTTTAACAATAAAATAGGTTTATAATGAAGCCCGTCTTTTGTTTCAATGGTTTGCTGCACTTCTTCATAAGTAAACCGGTGATTGCTGTGAATCAATGTTCTGCCGATCCATTTGTGCTTTATTTCAGCCCTGTTTGTAATCTGGAAGATCACAGAAAAAGTGTACTTGTCTTCATTGGGCCTTAATGAACAAAGTTCATTGGAAATACGTTCCGGTAACATCGGGTTTACCCTGTCTGGCAGGTAAACACTGGTAGCCCTTTTATATGCTGCTTTGTCAAGAATACTATCGTGTTTAATAAAATGACTTACATCTGCAATGTGCACGCCGATCTCATAATTTCCATTGTCGAGGTTTCGGATTGAAATAGCGTCATCAAAATCTTTTGCATCAGCCGGATCAATGGTGAAAGTGAGTATATCACGGCAATCTTTTCGTTTACTGATCTCTTCCCTGGTAATTTTTTCAGAAAGTTTTGCTGCTTCCTTTAATACTTCGGTTTCAAACTGCAAGGGAAATCCTGCATCTATCAATATTTCCTTCATGGCCATATCTGCCTCATCTTCTGCATGAATAACGGTAACCACTTCAGCCTGCGGCTTTTTATCAGATTTATCCCATTTAACTAAACGTGCCACTACCCTGTCGCCGTCTGTTGCGCCATTGAGCTTTTCAGTTGGGATAAAAAAATCTGGTATTGTTTTTCCTGAACCTGAAATGAAGAAAGCAACATTTTTATTTACTGCTACATTGCCAATAAATTCAACCTGTTTCCTTTGAATCACATCAACCACTTTTCCTTCCATCCGCTTTCCCCTGCCGGAATCATTTGAAACCTGTACACTAACCATATCGCCATGAAATGCTTTCCCAAAATCATTTGGTTTAACCAATATGTCTTTATCCTGTCCTTCTACAATCACATATCCCATCCCGCTCCGGCTGATATCCAGTTTTCCTTTCACTGTCTTAACCTGTGAAGATTTTTTGTGTTCCGTATTTTTACCTTTTCCCATAATTAATTACTTCTTGCTGTAAATAAGGTATAATAAGCAAAATTTTGTCTTCATAACACCCCAGTTTACCCCTGCAATGTACATAAACTATTTGTTTTGAGAGGCATATGACTTATGATTGAAATGTTTAATTATTCAGATTTTACAAAATATATTTACACAACTATATAATATGCGGGTAATCACTAAAACAGTATGGATTCTATCGCTGGTTAGCTTATTTACAGATATGGCAAGTGAAATGCTGTACCCTATTATGCCATTATTCCTGAAGCAAATTGGTTATTCTGCCATTTTCATTGGTGTTTTAGAAGGTGTTGCAGAGGCCGTTGCCGGGCTTACCAAGAGTTATTTTGGCAAAAGAAGCGATGCCATGGGTAAGCGATTGCCATTTATTCAACTGGGCTATGGCCTTAGTGCCATCAGTAAACCGATGCTCGCCATTTTCATATATCCCTGGTGGGTATTTTTTTCCAGAACAACCGACAGGCTTGGGAAAGGCATCAGAACCGGTGCCAGGGATGCTATGTTAAGTGATGAATGCAACCCGGAAACAAAAGGCCGTGTTTTTGGTTTTCACCGTTCGATGGATACACTGGGTGCTGTATTTGGTCCGGCCATTGCATTGATCTATTTATATTTTAATCCGGAGCATTACCAAATGCTTTTTATCATTGCGGTTGTACCAGGTGTACTTGCAATTATCAGCACACTGTTCATAAAAGAATTTAAAAAGAAGGTAACCCAAAAAAAAGAGATCGTACAGGCTAGCTTATTTGCGTTCACTTCTTACTGGAAAGGAAGCCCGGCAAATTATAAAAAACTGGTAGCGGGTCTTTTATTGTTTGCGCTTATTAACAGTTCAGATATTTTTCTGCTACTTAAAATGAAAGAAAGCGGGCAAAGTGATACCGTAATTATTGGCATTTATATATTCTATAACCTGGTGTATGCTATTTGCGCATACCCATTGGGTATCCTGGCCGATAAGATCGGACTAAAAAGCATTCTAATTACCGGGCTTTGTATATTTAGTATCGTGTACACCGGATTTGCCCTAAATGAAAACATGTATGTCTTCTTCCTTCTTTTTGCTCTTTATGGAATATATGCTGCAGCTACAGAAGGGATCAGCAAAGCATGGATCAGTAACCTGGTTCCAAAGAACGAAACAGCATCTGCATTAGGAACATTCAGTGGTTTTCAAAGTATTTGTGCACTGATTGCAAGTAGTTTATGTGGATTGCTCTGGTATCATTTGGGAGCTGTTTTCACTTTCCTGGTTACAGCTGTTATATCACTTGCAGTGATTATTTATTTATATTTTTTAAAAATAACTGACAGCCCAAAGCCGTAACTTTAGAACAAATACTTTTTATGGAAACATACGACACTGTTGTTTATGCTTTAAATGGTTTAAAGGCCAGGGGCTACACGGTTAATTTTAATATTGCTTTTGATAAGCTGATGTGTACTGATAATAAGATCTGCCTGAACCCGAACGAATTTGAAATTGTGGAAGTGCATCGTTTTGAAGGCGAAACAAATCCAGCTGATGAAGATGTGGTTTATGCTGTTGAATCAAAAGACGGCAGCATCAAAGGTGTAATCACCAGTGCATTTGGCATGTATGCCGACAGTGCATCCACAGCCATGTTGAAAAAGTTATCGATGCATCAATAAACAGATTTTTCAATAAACAATATTTCATGCCTTACAAAATAGACCGGAAAAATTTTATACAAAGATCTGCCATGGCCGGAATGGCAATTATGGTAACTGATCAGTTAAAAGCATTTTCACCTGTAAAAAAAGAAAAAGTCAGGATCGGAATCATTGGCGCAGGATTACGCTCGCAGGAACACCTGGGTAATTTTTTACAACGGGAAGATGTAGAAGTGACCGCTCTCGCTGATCCCCAGCAAAGAAGCATAGACGAAGTTTTGCCAATATTCAAAACTTATAACAGGCCTTTTCCCGCAATATATAAGAACGGCGATTTTGATTATAAAAACCTGTTGAAAAGGGACGACATTGATGCAGTAGTGATCTGTTCGCCCTGGGAATGGCATAGCATACAGGCGATTGATGCCATGAATGCAGGCAAGATCGTGGGTGCAGAAGTTTGTGGTGCTGTAAAACTACAGGAATGCTGGGACGTGGTAAATGCCTCTGAAAAAACAAAGATTCCCCTGATGATGATGGAGAATGTTTGTTACCGCCGGGATGTAATGGCAATCATGAACATGGTTAGAAAAGGTATGTTTGGTGAACTGCTGCATGCCCAGGGCGGTTATGAACACGATCTGCGTGGTGTTTTATTCAATGATGGTAAAACTGCGTACGATAGCGGTGTGGAATTTGGGAAAAACGCATACAGTGAGGCCCAATGGCGAACAGAACACAATAAGAACAGGAACGGGGAATTATATCCAACTCATGGCCTGGGGCCTGTTGCGGTTATGATGGATATCAATAAAGGGAACCGGATGACAAGGCTCTCTTCTGTTGCAACCAAAGCAAGGGGTTTGCATAAATACATTGTAGAACATCCAAAAGGTGGCGCCGCACATCCCAATGCAAATATTTCCTTTAAATGTGGTGATATTGTTAATACACAAATTCAATGTGCCAATGGAGAAACCATTTTGCTAACGCATGATGTTTCTTCGCCAAGACCATATAACCTTGGTTTTAGGGTACAGGGAACCGAAGGTCTGTGGCAGGATTATGGTAGCGGTGGAAATAAACAGGGTTTCATATATTTTCAAAAAGAAATGAAACACAGCCATCGTTGGGATAACACAGAAAAATGGCTGACTGAACATGATCATCCGCTTTGGAAAAAATTTGGTTTACAGGCAGAAGGCGCAGGCCATGGCGGCATGGATTTTTTTGTTGATCACGCATTCATTGAATGTATAAAAAGAGGAACCGAATTCCCCATGGATGTTTATGATTATGCCAGCTGGTATGCCATAACCCCTTTAAGCGAAAAAAGCATCATTGAAGGCGGACAGGTTCAGGACATCCCGGATTTTACAAGAGGAAAATGGAAAACAAGAAAACAGCATTTTGCATTGAATGATGATTATTGATAAACGGAAACTGTTAATACAGCGTATATGCTTAACCGTAGGAAATTTTTAAAACTCTCGGCACTTGCAGCACCGGTGATTTCAACAAAGGATTCTTTGTTAACCGGCATGGGTGTAAATACAAAACCAATTGTTATTTCTACCTGGGACAGTGGAATGCCGGTAAATGCAGCAGCCTGGAAGATATTATCTGCAGGCGGACGTGCGCTGGATGCTGTGGAAGCAGGCGCCATTTATATAGAGAATGAAATCAACTGCTGTGTTGGGCTGGGTGGTTACCCCGACAGGGATGGAATTGTTACCCTGGATAGCTGTATCATGGATGAATTTGCCAACTGTGGCGCTGTAGCAGGACTGGAAAGGATTAAACACCCGGTATCAGTTGCCCGAATGGTAATGGAAAAAACACCGCATGTAATACTGGTTGGAGCCGGCGCCCAGCAATTTGCGCTGGAAAATGGATTTAAACTGGAATCTGCAGAACTTTCAGTAGATGCAAAAAAAGCATATACAGAATGGCTTAAGAACAGTGAGTATAAACCTGTAATTAATATAGAAAACAAAAAAACAAACGGGCCGTTTGCACCTAATTTTTTTGAAGACGGATCTGCCAATCACGATACCATGGGCCTGTTAGCCATGGATGTTAAAGCTAACCTGAGCGGTGCAGTTACAACGAGTGGTATGGCTTTTAAATTACATGGCAGGATTGGCGACTCTCCTGTTATTGGAGCCGGATTATTTGTAGACAATGAGGTTGGTGCTGCTACCAGTAGTGGCACTGGTGAAGAAGTGATCAGGATATGCGGCACACACCTGGTAGTTGAGTTTATGCGCCAGGGTTATTCACCTGAAAATGCCTGTAAAAAAGCGGTTGAGAGAATTGTAAAAAGAGATAAAGAAAAAGCAAAATCATTGCAGGTTGGGTTTTTAGCTATGAACAAAAAAGGACAATACGGCGCTTATGCCATACAGGAAGGTTTTGTATATGCTGTAAAGAGTGAAAAAGAAAACACCATACATCCATCTAAATATCTTATTTAAAAAATAGTTTCATTTTTATCAGCAGAATCTGAAAGTATATAAATAGATAGCATGTCTTTATTATGAACCATGTACTTGAAATAATCGGGTTTAATATTGAAAGCTGTATCATAGCACAGGCTTCCGGCGCACATCGCATCGAATTATGTGCTGGACCTGGCGAAGGCGGCACTACCCCATCATTTGGTTTTATAAAATCAGCCAGGCAGCAATTGCACATACAGCTTTACCCCATCATCAGGCCGCGTGGCGGAGATTTTCTGTATAGTGAAGCAGAATTTGAAATCATGAAAACAGATATCAGCCTTTGTAAAAAACTGGGTTGTGATGGTGTGGTGATTGGTTTACTGAATGAAGACGGAACAGTTGATAAAAACAGGTGCAGCCAGTTGGTAGAACTTGCCTATCCCATGGGGGTTACCTTTCACCGGGCTTTTGACAGAACAATTGATGCATTTGAAGCAATGGAAGACATCATTGAAACGGGATGTGAGCGGATCCTTACAAGTGGGCAAAAACCAATGGCAACAGATGCACTGGATCTGATTGGTTCACTTGTTAATAAAGCTGGCGACAGGATCATCATCATGCCGGGAAGTGCTGTAAGATCTGATAATATCATTGAAATAGCAGGTAAAACAAAGGCTACTGAATTTCATACCTCTGCCAGGAGACTAGTTGAATCAGGCATGAAATTTATTTCTGAAACAATGCAAGAAAAATTACAATCCGTTTCTGTGGATGCCGGAGAAATAATGAAGATACAAGCCTTATTGAATGAATTTAAAATATATGCATAATGAAACCATTGCTGGTGTTTGCACTATCTCTAACTACTTTGTTCAGCTATTCCCAAAAAGCAGAAAATATAATTATTATTACCACAGATGGTCTCAGGTGGCAGGAAGTATTCAATGGGATGGACAGTTCGCTTGCCAATAATAAAAAATACAACCAGGATGACAGCCTGTACCTGTACCGGAAATACTGGGCAGGCAATGAATCAAACAGAAGAAAAAAACTAATGCCATTTCTATGGAGCACTATTGAATCTACCGGGCAGATCTATGGCAACCGGCTTTATCATAACTATGTTGATAATGCAAACCCTTATTGGTTCTCATATCCCGG
>Ga0075163_10009185_pt1 | contig 12993 bp, 15 predicted proteins | sample JI1023141ADNA_FD_71478 | JGI IMG/M metagenome (GOLD analysis project Ga0075163, IMG submission 71478) | Wastewater effluent complex algal communities from Wisconsin, to seasonally profile nutrient transformation and Carbon sequestration -... | ecosystem: Engineered > WWTP > Effluent > Algae...
CTCTCAAAACTTGGCATTGAGGCCCAACCGTTTGGTCCCAACATTTTCAAGATCGACGCCATCCCCACGTTCCTCAAGACTGATGACCCGCTCGACTGGCTCAACGACGTCATCGAAGAACTCTCCGCGCTCAGTTCCAAGTCATCATCGCTCCGTCTCGGCGAAGATATGATCGCCACCACCGCCTGCCGTCACGCCGTGAAGGCAAACGATGTCCTCGCCGGCCCCGAGCTACGCGCACTCCTGCAGGACATGTTCAAATGCGACATGCCCTACTGCTGTCCACACGGCAGACCCACTCTCATCCAAATTTCGTATCCGGAACTCGAGCGAAAATTCGGTCGCCGCGCTCCGTGACGATCCTCAATACCCGCCTGCGCCGATTTTGCCCGCTGACTCACCGCTCTCTCCAGAAGCCTCACGGCGACGGTAGTCGTCCATCATCGTGGCGGTGGCCGTGGCACCGCAGCGACTACCGCCGAGATCACGGACCTTTATCAGGCCGTCGAGGTCACGCACCCCCCCAGCCGCCTTCACCTGCACTTTGTGGCTGCAACTGGCCCGCATGAGCGCCAGATCGTGCTCGGTTGCTCCTTTGTAATTGTAGCTGCCGTCGGCCTGCTTCACAAAGCCGTAGCCCGTGCTCGTTTTGACCCAATCAGATCCGGCGCGCTCGCAGATCTCACAGAGCTTCCGTTTTAAATCGTCGCTGCTGAGGCCAGCGCCGCCAGCAGTGAGGTAGTCGTTTTCAAAGATCACCTTCACCTTCGCGCCGTGCTTGTGTGCCTCATCGCAGACGGCCTTCACATCCATCTCGACGTAGTCGAAATCGCCGCCCAGGGCCTTGCCGAGGTTGATGACCATGTCGATCTCGTTTGCGCCGTCCTTGCAGGCCAATTCGGTCTCGTAGCGCTTCGACTCGGTGGCGCTGTTGCCATGCGGGAAACCGATCACACAGCCAACGAGCACACCGGAACCGCGCAACCACTCGACAGCCTGTTTGACGGCGTAGGGCTTGATGCACACGGAGGCCACCTGATACTTGGCGGCCAGCTCACAGCCCGCTTTGAGGTCCGCGTCTGTCATCGTGGGATGCAGGAGGCTGTGGTCGATCATCTTGGCGAGGTCAGAGTAGCTGTATTTCATGGTTTTCGGATTGGCTAAGCCACTTTCTAAATTGGCTAAGCCACTTGTCAAAGTCAGTTTTTACCACAAAGTCGCCCGCCATGGCCGTCCGCGCGTCATTTCATCAGCAACTCATCGAAAAGCTCCGCCAGCTGCTGCGAAGCCGCCAGTTCGCCCCGGGAGCCAAATTTCTCACCGAACGTGAAATCGCCGACCGCTTCGAAACCAGCCGTCCCACGGCCAACAAGGCTCTGGGCAGCCTCGTTTCCGCCGGACTGCTCGAGATCCGAAAAGGCGCAGGAACCTTCGTCCGAGAGAGCGTGCTCGACTACGATCTGGAGCGCCTCGTGAGTTTCACCGACAAGGCGAAGGCGTCCGGCAAGAAACCCGGCACCGACCTGATCGAATTCCGCAAAATCACCGCCGCCGAGGCCGCGCCTGGAATCGCCGAGCGACTCCGCGTGAACCCTGAAGCCAACCTTTTCTACATGGAGCGCATCCGCCTCGCGGACGGCGCGCCGGTAATTTATGAGCGGCGTCACGTCGTCGCAGCTTCCTGCCCTGCCCTGACTAAAACCGACGCCAAAGGCTCGCTCTACGCCGCCTGGACCACCAAGTGCCTCCTGCAAATCACCGGAGCTGAGGAAACCATCCGCGCCGTAAACGCCACCGCCGCACTGGCCAAACACCTGCAAATCCGCCATGGCACCGCTTGTTTCCAGATCACCGCCACAGGCTTCATCAAAGATGACCAGCCGCTGTGGCACGAGGAGACGCTCTACCGCGCCGATGTCTATGAGTTCCGCAACCGCATCGGTGGCCTCGGAGCCGCAATGGGGCGCATGGTGGGGGCCTGAATGTATTACTTCGCAGGCACATCCAGCACCTGTTTGTCCACCAGCAAACGCTCCGGCAGATTGCCATAGTCCACGCCTTGCACTTCCCTCCCAAATGCGCGCCCCGCGTAAGCGAGTCCGTCCCGGCCCGCAACACACGGCAGACACTTCGGCGACTGGAGTCCGAGGGCTCGTACTTCGACGGACTGTTATGGATCAACCTGTTGCGAGGCGGGACGCGCTCGCCTACGCGAGCGGTGCCGCTCAACGCAGGTGCGAGCCGACGGCGAGACTGTGACCGCGCAACAGGCTCCGCGCTTCCATGCGCTTGCCGCCCTCGGCCTGGACTTCGGTGAGTTCGATCAATCCGCTGCCGCAGGAGACGATGAGGCCTTGCTTTGGATCGGCGGAGACGATGGTGCCGCCGGTGGGGCAGGCTTCACCTTCGGCAATCCGTGCGGCGTGAATCTTCAGATGCGACGGCTTGTCGCCTACCGAAGGCAGGACGCAATAAGAGCCGGGCCACGGATTGTAGGCGCGGATGGTGCGCTCAATCTCGGCGGCACTTTTGCTCCAGTCGATGTGGCCGTGCTCGCGGGTGAGCTTGCCGATGTGTGTGGCGCGTGAGTTGTCCTGTGGTGTGCGCGGCGGATTGCCGGTGGCGATCAGATCGAGCGCGCGCGCGAGTGCGGCGGGTGCGAGCAGGGCGAGCTTGTCGTGCAGGGAACCACCGGTTTCATCGGGTGGGATCGGGACTCGCCCCGTGAGCAGGATGTCGCCGGTGTCGAGGCCTTCATCCATGAACATGATGGTGACGCCGGTCTCGGCATCGCCTGCTCGAATCGCGGCCTGGATCGGCGCGGCACCGCGATAGAGCGGGAGGAGCGAGGTGTGGACATTGAGGCAGCCGAGCTTGGGAACATCGAGAACAGCGCGGGAGAGAATCTGCCCGTAGGCGACGACAACGGCGATGTCGGGCTGAAGCGCGGCGAGTTCATCGACAGCACGGCGAATCTTCTCGGGCTGGAGCACGGGGACACCGACCGCTTGTGCGATGACTTTGACCTTTGGCGGAGTGAGCACCTGCTTGCGACCGACCGGTTTGTCAGGCTGCGCTACGACGCCGACGACCTTGTGCTTCTTCGATTGGAGCAGCCATTCGAGCGCAGGCACACCGATGTCGCCGGTGCCGATGAAGAGGACTCTCATGCAATCACGGAGACCACTTCAGATCACCATTTTGGCGATCTCCTGCCAAGCGGGGAGCTTCATCACGCCATCCAGAATGTCGTAGAGCACCTTGGCCGGTGGCTGGCTGGCGTCGATCTCGGTCACGATGCCTTTGTAGTAGTCGAGGATGGGCTTGGTCTCTTCGTCGTAGGTTTGGAAGCGCTTGAAGATGACCGTGTCGCTGGCGTCGTCGAAGCGGTTGTCCTTCAGCGCACGCTTGCGAAGGCGGCGGGCAAGCTCCGTGCGGTCGGGGCAGGACAGGTGGAAAACCTGGAGCACATCAATGTCGTCGGCCATGAACTTGGCCTGCGCTTCATTGCGCGGGATGCCATCGAGCACGAGGAAATCGATCTCAGGCTTGAAGTTGTGCGACTCCACGCGCTGCTGGATGTTTGCGCGCCAGAGTTGCACAGTGAGATCATCGGGCACGAGTTCGCCACGGCTGGAGTATTCGACGAATTTCTGACCGAGCGCGGTGCGCGTGTCGAGCGAGCGAAACACGTCGCCACACGCCAGATGATGGAATCGCGGCACGGAGCCGAGCACCTTGCCCTGCGTGCCCTTGCCGCTGCCGGGAGCGCCGAGGATGAGCAGTGTGCGAAACTTGGAATACTTTTTCGGTTCAGCCATGATTGGCGACGCTAACACGGCCCGAAAAGCGCCACAAGCACAGGGCTAAAAGAATTTGCTGTCGAGGAAGGCGCGGATCGCAATCCACGCCTCGTCAAAGGCAAGACCAGACAGGTCTCCCTCCCTCGCCTGATGAACGCAGACGCCCGCGTTGCGCGGAGCCCATGTCTCGGGACTCGTGGGACCGAAAAAAAGAAGACACGACGCACCACATGCCGCAGCGAGATGCGAGATGCCGCTGTCGTGCCCGATGAAGGCCCGGCAGGCAGTGAGTTCACGCGCGAGGTCTGGCAAAGTCAGGCTGTCGAGATGGCGATAGCGCAGATCAGCCCAAGCCGTCGTGATCTCCGCCGTGATCCCGCGATCCTGCTCGGCCTCGCCGGTGATAAGTGACAGCTCTAGGGCTGGAAATGCCGATGAGAGTTCACGACCGAGTCTGATCCAGTTCGCAGTCGGCCAATTCTTCCTGATCGATCCGCTGCCGGGATGAAGCGCGATCATAGGCTCCCCTTCGTCTCCATCACTCGCGCGCAGCGAAAGACTCGGCGCTGGGTCGTCGAGGAAGAATGCGAGCTTCTCCAGTGGCTTGGCGAGTTGCTCGGCAGCGTGACCGCAGCCTTCCTCCACCCGGTGCGAGGCCTCAATGAATGTGCGCACACCGATGCGCTCCATGCTGTCGCGGAAGAATCCATCCGGGTCGTAGAGATAGCTGACGACGAGATTGAAGCTGCGAAAGTAATCGCACAGCGATTCATCAAGCGTCGCGCCCTTTGCAAAGAGGAGCGCCATCGTCCGATGCTCTAGGCTCCGCACCGAATCCGCCAAACCAGCGGTGACCGCGAGATCGACGATGCCGGGATAGCCGAGCACTTCGAGATGGCAGCCCGCGATGTTCTCACGCAACAACCGAATCGCTGGCAGCGTGAGCACAAAGTCGCCGATGGCTCCGCCACGGATGACGAGGACGCGCGGCTGTGGTTTCAGCTCCGCCATGCTCGGGAGCTACCAAGCCACCACCGCGACAACCAGCATCAGGATGCCATAGGCCACGCCACCGAGCGCGGCCAGCTTCCAGCGGCCAGCGGTGTTGGTGACCCAATTCACCCAGTCGCGCATCACGAAGGGCATGCCGACGAAGAACATCCCGGCGATGATCCACGCATACGCGAGAATCGGAACCAGAATGCGGCTGGCGGGCGGCTGAAGAAAAGCTGCGGTGAGGACAGGGCCGGAGACGAGAAGCATGAGCGCTCCGAGCGCGCGCACGGCGAGGAACTCCTTCACAAAGAAGAGCACCAACACGAACGATATGGGCAGCACGAGCAGGAACTTGGAGCGCAGCGTGTAGAACTCGCCCATGTCCATGTAGCTCATGAGGAGCATCGCCCACGCAAAGTCGATGGAGAGCAGGATCACGCCCCACTTGTAGTTCCGAGGGAACTGTTTCAGGAAGCTCTGCACCGATTCCGTTTTCAGGAACGCGACCAGATGCAGGGCCAGCAGGAACAACCCGAGCACGATGCCCGTGCCCTTGAGCGGTATGCCGCCTTGTTCGTTCTGATGGTAGAGATAGTCGTAGAGATCCTGAAACATTTGGGGCGGCAAGACTGCCCCAAGCCGAAGTGTTGTGCAAATCATGTTCACGTCTGTTTGGGCGCGGGTCACGATGCGGGCGCTGTCACGTGCGATGGCTGGCGAAATTCTCGCGCCCAATGCCATCCGATGCTTGCGGGTTTTCGGACATGCCCGTAGCGTACCCGCATCAATGGTCATCTGTCTCGAATCCTCCGTGCTCGGCGGTTATCTCTCAAACGAAGTTCCGGGTCTCGTCTCCGGAACCATCCACCTCGCTGGCCAGAAGAAGCCGCTGCAGGTCGAACTGAACGGAAACTTCCTTCGGGACATCGCCGGATGCCGCGTGGATTTCCTGAACCCACTGCCGGACACAGATCCTGAGCTGATCCAGACAGTCGCGCTCGAGCAGCGTGGCCACACGGGTGTCATGACGGCCTCGCATCGCGCGGGTCGGCTTCCGAGAAGAAAGAGCGCACAGGCTGCCGGCTACGCCATGCCTGAACCATCGGGCCTGAAGAATCTGATCTTCTTCGAGTGGTTCAATCAAGAGAACCAGCGCATCCTGATGCAGTCGTGGCACTTGCAATTGAGGGTATCAGCCCCGCAGTGGCACCTCTCAAAGGAGGCCGAGACGGCGCAACTCCGACAGAACCGCGCGCGCAGAAAGCACTTCCTGCTGAATCGCCGAAAAGATCCGCCCACTGGCGGTGGCGTTGCGGCTCCGACTCTGAGTGATCCCTTTGCTCCTACGGATGGCTTGCCTGATCCCTTTGCCTCCGCCGAGGCGAAATCGTCGGGCAAATCATCGCCCACGAACGAGCCCGCGCATCCCGCCCAACGCTCGGCCAGCCTTGCCGAGGATTTGCGCCGCTTTGAGCATCTGCTGATGACGAGCGGCGATGTCGGCTCGCAGCCCGCCGTCACGCGACTGCTCACGACCGTGGGTGATCTCGCCGCGCACCTGAGCCGAGCGCTGCGTGGCTTTTCCGAAGGCAGCCGCACTCAGTGGCACTTCCTCGTGGTCGATCTCGAGCAGTCGCTGCCGATCTTCGGCGCTGGAGTCAATGCGTGTGACCGACTGCTCAAGGAAGCGCCGAGCGGCACCGACACGCAGTGGCTCACGCTGATGTACCGCTGCCTCCTCAGCGTTGAGTTGCGGATGCGCGAGTTGCTGATGATGCTGCGCAACGTGTGATCTGATGCGGCCCGAGGAGGACGCTCCTCACTGCAGGAGTTCCAGCACCTTGGGCTTGATGGCTTCGACCCATTTGTCGTAGCCGACCTCGTTCAGGTGCAGCAGGTCAGGCATGATGTCCTTGGGCAGTGTGCCGTCCGGCTGGAGAAACGTCTTCCTGATGTCCATGAAATGGACGTTCTGGCCGTCGGCCAGCTTGCTGATGATGGCATTCGTCGCGTCGTTCTGTTTGCGCATGGCGTCCTCGGCGCTCGCCCCGCGAGGGAAGATGGCCAGAAGGAGTATCTTCATCTGCGGCTGCTTTTCGCGCAGGGCTTTCACGATGGCGGCCACGCCCTCGGCGGTCTGCTCAGCGTTGCAGTTGTAGATCTCTCCGTTGAGTTCTTTCTGTGGGCGACCCTGGTGGCCAGTGTTGTTGGTGCCGATCATGAGCACGGTCAGCTTCGGCTTGAGTCCGTCGTAGTTGCCGTTCTGGAGGCGCCAGAGCACATGCTCCGTGCGATCACCACCGATGCCGAAATTCGCTGCCTTGAGCGGAGCGAAGTGTGTGGCCCAGGCTGCTTTCCCCTTCCCTTCCCACCCCTGAGTGATCGAGTCGCCGAGAAACACCAACTCCGCCTCGCCCTTCTTGGAGATGACGTTGAATGACTCGTGCCGCTTCATCCATCCGGCATCACGCGGAACCGGCGAGGTGGCCAGATTCTTCCCCGCGTCGGCGGCGAGCGCTTGGAGATTGAAAGCAAAGACGGTTGCAATGGCGAGACGAGAGAGCGTTTTCATAGGCTGTGGTAGCCCGCATTGGAGCAAGTGCGCCCGCGCTCCGCAATCGTTTCTTTGCCTGATCGAGGCTTGCCGCCTGAGAGTCCTCGCCTTTAGTGCGCGTCCATGCGGAATGTCATTCTCGTCTTCATCGGTGGCGGGCTGGGCTCGGTGCTGCGCTACGGCACCGTCGTCGGCATGGCGCGCATTGCGTCGGCCAGTGTGTTTCCCTGGAGCATCCTCGTGGCAAACGTGGTCGGCAGCTTTGTCCTCGGCTTCCTGTTCGGCCTGCCGTCCATGAAGGCGCGCGATTCGGCGGCTTGGTTTTTCTGCGCCACGGGCGTCCTCGGCGGCTACACCACCTTCTCCACGCTGAGCAATGACTCGCTCATCTTGTGGCAGAACGGCCACGGCTGGATGGCACTGGCGAACTCAGTCGGCAGCAGCCTGCTCGGCATCGCGGCTGCGGCGCTCGGCTGGAAGATTGCCACGAGCCTCTGATCGGCTACCCTCCGCGATGCCAGCCTTCAAGCTCCTCTTCGTCTGCATGGGAAACATCTGCCGCTCGCCAGCGGCTGAGGCGGTGATGAAGCACCTCGTCGAGCGCGAGGGCCTCAGTGAGCGCATTCACATCGACTCCGCCGGGACGCTGGGATTGCACGCGGGCAATCAGGCCGACGCCCGAATGCGCACCGCCGGATACAATCGCGGCTACGACCTCACCAGCATCGCACGGCAGGTCAGCCGCTATGACTTTGAGGAGTTCGATCTCATCCTGGTCATGGACCGGCAGAATCGCCGCGACATACGCTCCTTCGAGCCAAAGAACACCAGCACCGAGCAACTCCGGCTCTTCTGTGAGTTCTGCACCGAGCACAAAGAAGCGGAAGTACCCGATCCCTATTACGGAGGGCCACAAGGATTCGAGCAAGTGCTCGATCTGCTCGAAGACGGCTGCGAAGGACTGCTCCGGCACATCCGCGCGGAGATCGGTGCTGACGGAAAGTGAATCAGAGATCGAACCTGCGGGCGGACTCTATTTGGGTTCGGCACCGTTTGGCAATAGATGCGCGCAGAAGTGCCTGTAGCATGTGGGCGAACGTGAAAGCCTCCCCCTCACCCCAGCCCTCTCCCGAGGGAGAGGCAGCATGAGGACGCGCTGCGCGCCAAGCGTGCGGCATCAGATTCGAGCGGCAGCTCGTCAGGCTCCCTCTCCCTTGGGAGAGGGCTGGGGTGAGGGGGAAGGTGTTCGTTGCCCCCAGGTCTTCCGGGTTCTACTCGACCAACTGATTGTTCAACGGCATAGCGGCAGTCGGACTCTTATTTAGGCTCCACTCCTCGCCAACGCAGATTCAGCTTGGCCCCTAGGTTACCGCGCTCGCGCCAGCCGAGATAGGTGGAGCAATGCCGACTCTGGTAGGACACAAACGGCAGCGGCGGGTAGAGGCCGTAAAAGCTCACGGCCCAGTTCAAGCCGCCACCGGGCCTGAAGACATCCTTCGGATGACGACCGATCCGCGTGAACTCCTGATCCGCGACGCCGACGACGTAGAACGTGAAGTTGTGCCCCGGATTCCGCCAGTACCACTTCCGCGCGCGGCGGGGATCGTCCGGCTTGTAGTCCGGCGGCGGCACGGGCGTATCCACATTGCCGATCCACCAGATCGGATTCCATTTCTGCATCTTCCGTTTCACCGGGACAACCTGGGCCACGCTCTTGCCATCGAGCTTCGGGGTCTTCGGAGCCTTGGGCCGATGCACGACCGTGCTGCATGAACTGGCCGCTAGGCCAAGAGCAAGCAATGCCAGAAGACGAATCATGCGCGCATGATGACCACAAGAAGCGCCCTCTGGCAATGGCGGCGACGACGGATCTGCCTGCGGCTCTACACGAACCGCGCGTCCACCCTCATGGCGCGCTCCAGGAGGCGCATGTATTCCTTGCAGGGTATCTCGTGACCTCCGAACTGCGCGAGGTGTGGCGTGGTCCATTGGGTGTCGTGCAGGAGGAAGCCGCGATCCTTCAAACGGCGTTGCAGGCTGACGAGCGCGACCTTTGACGCCTGTGTCTCGCGGCTGAACATGGACTCGCCAAAGAACGCGCCGCCGATGGCAACGCCGTACACGCCACCGACGAGCCGCCCCTCGCGCCAGACTTCGGCGGAGTGCGCGTAGCCCATCTCGTGGAGGCGCTGGTAGCTGTCGAGGATGGCGTCATTGATCCACGTCTCGGCGCGGTCCGCGCAGCCGCGCATCACATCGCCAAAGGCCGTGTTCCAACGCAGCTCAAAGGGGCTGCGCTGGAGGTAGCGCTCGAAGCGTTCGGGCACATGGAAGTCGGCGACAGGAAGAATGCCGCGCCAGTCGGGGCGATACCAACCGATCTTCCCGTCCTCCATGCCCATGGGGAACATGCCCTGACAATAGGCGTTGAGGATGACGGCTGGCTCGAGTTCGGTCATGTGTCGCGCGCGCGATGCGCGGACTCCATACCACAGGTGATTCCGCTTTCCACTGCCGCGATGCGCGATAAGCTTTTCTCGAATTCAACGCGACCCCATGCGCAAGGCAATCTATCCCGGAAGCTTCGACCCCATCACCAACGGCCATCTCGATGTGTTGAACCGGACCGTGGGCATTTTTGACGAACTCGTCATTGGCGTGGCACGCGACAGCACGAAGCAGACGCTCTTCTCGCTCGAGGAGCGCGTGGCGCTGATCAAGGAGGCTACGAAGAAGATCAAGCATGTGCATGTGAAGCCCTTCGAGGGGTTGCTCGTGGATTTTGCGAAGAAAGAGAAGGCCGTGGCGCTCGTGCGTGGCCTGCGCGCCGTTTCGGACTTTGAGTTCGAGTTCCAGCTCGCGCTGATGAACCGGAAGCTGGAGCCAAATCTCGAGACTGTCTTTCTCATGCCGCGCGAGGAGCTGACGTACATCAGCTCGCGTCTGGTAAAGGAGATCGCGAGGCTCGGCGGCGACATTGATCTGTTCGTGCCGCCAAATGTGGCCAAGGCGCTGCGCAGCAAGCTGAAGAACGTTGCATCCTGACCGCGAACCAAGTACCGAAGAACCCATGAACTCGTTGATCATCGAATTGCGAAACCTGCCAGAAGGCGGACTGCATCGCGAGGGCACCATGCCCGTCTCATTCTTTGCGTTGGAAGCGAACGATCCGGTGCGCCCGACATCTCCCCTGACCTACTCGCTCGACATCGAGCGTGACGGCAAGGAGTTGGTCCTGCAGGGGTCGATCAAGGCCACCTTTGACCTGGAGTGCGGGCGTTGCGCCGAGCGCTTTGGCTACCAGCTCGACCTGCCGGATTTCGTGCTGGAAGTGCCCATCGAAAACGCGCTGACGATTGACTTGACGGAACCACTCCGGGAAGACATACTCCTCGCCCTTCCGAGCTACCCGCGCTGTGAAGATGGAAACATCAATCCACGCGCATGTCCCGCCGAAGGCAGGTTTGCAGAGCCAGTCTCAGCAGAGCCGCCGCAGCAGGATGACAAAGGTGTCTGGGATGCCCTCGACAAACTGAACCGTTAAAATTCCCCTCATCACATGGCCAATCCCAAGCGCAGACAATCCAAGAGCAGGCAGAAAATGCGTCGCGGCGCGACACGCTGGAAAGCTCCCACGCTGAAATCCTGCCCCGAGTGCGGCACCACCATCCCTGGACATGTTGCCTGCCCTTCCTGCGGTTACTATCGCGGTCGTCAGGTGCTGAATACCGGTGCAGCCGCGCAGTAGCGCATCGGCCACAACAAGTTTCCAATCAGTCCCCGCTGAGCTTCTAAGCCAGCGGGGATTGTTGTTTATCAATCTGAGATTTGAAATTGGCCGACACTGGCCTTATGTGGCGGGCTATGCGTTCTTGGCCAACCACTGAGAAGGAATGAAAATCGCAATCGACGTGATGGGCGGGGACTTTGCCCCACAGAATCCCGTGGGTGGCATCAAGCTCGCTCTCGCGGAACTCCCACAGATCGAGAAGCTCTACCTCGTGGGCGTGCCGGAGGTGATCCAAAAGGAGCTCGACTTGCAAGGCGTGAGCAGCCAGAAGCTCGAAATCGTGCCCGCCTACCAGATCGTCGAGATGTCCGACTCAGGCCTCGATGCCGTGCGGAAGAAGAAAGACAGCTCGATCAGCCGCTCGGTCGATCTGGTGAAAAACGGCCAAGCGGATGCCGTCGTCAGCGCGGGCCACACGGGCGCGGCTGTCACCGCCTCCCTCATCAAGCTACGCACGCTGCCCGGCGTGGATCGCCCAGCCATCGCGTCGGTGCTGCCATCGCAGACGAAGTATTGGACGCTAATCGACGCGGGCGCGAATCCCGATAGCGAGCCGCATCACCTAGTGCAAAACGCCATCATGGGCGCGGCCTATGCGCGCCATGTGCTCGGCACGCAAAATCCCAAGGTGGGCCTTATGTCGAACGGCACCGAGGAGGAGAAAGGCAATGCGCTGTGCAAGGAAGCGGGCAAGCTCCTCCGCCGCACGCCCGGTATCCAATTCATCGGCAACATCGAGGGCCACGATCTCTGGGAGACGCCGCCCGATGTCGTCGTGTGCGACGGCTTCACCGGGAACATCATTTTGAAGACCAGCGAGGCGCTGGCCGAGGCCATCTTCGGCATGGTGAAGGAAGAGATTCACGCCTCGCTGCGCACCAAGCTCGGCGGCCTCCTCGCCAAGCCCGCCTTCAAGCGCGTCCACAAGAAAACCAACGCTGACGAATACGGCGGCAGTCCCTTGCTCGGGCTGAATGGCATCACCATCATCGCCCACGGCGGCGCATCGCCCTACGCGATGAAGAACGCCATCCGCATGGCGTGCGAGACCATCGCCCACCGGGTGAACCCGCCCATCGAAGAAGCCGTCCGTCACTACTCTCTGACTCATGCCAACTCCTAGTTCCCCGCAGTCCTTCTGCACCTGCAGCATCATCGGCACCGGCAGCTATGTGCCCGAGCGCGTGCTCACCAACGACGACCTCTCAAAGATCGTCGATACCAACGACGAATGGATCACCTCCCGCACCGGCATCAAAGAGCGCCGAATCGCCGCTGAGGGACAAGCCACCAGTGACATGGCCGCCGAGGCCGCGCGACGTGCGCTCGCTTCCGCCGGCATCACCGCTGCGGACGTGGACCTCGTCATCGTCGCTACCGTGACACCCGACATGTTTTTTCCCTCCACCGCCTGTCTGGTGCAAAAGAAGATCGAGGCATGGAACGCGGTCTGTTTCGACATCTCCGCCGCGTGCTCCGGTTTCCTCTACGCGCTGCAGACGGCCCGCCACTTCATCAACACCGGCAATCGCAAAACCGCGCTAATCATCGGTGCCGAGAAACTCAGCAGCCTCATCAACTGGAAGGACCGCAACACCTGCGTGCTCTTTGGCGACGGCGCAGGCGCCGTGGTCGTGCGCCGGATGGATGACGGCGCGACCGATGCGCCGGGCCGCATCCTATCCGCCATCATGGGCTGCGACGGCAGTCTCACCGACCTGCTCAAGGTGCCCGGCGGGGGATCTGCCGTCCCTGTCACAGCCGAGAACGTCGATCAGCGGCTGAACACCATCCACATGGAAGGCCGCGAAACCTTTAAGCACGCCGTCACGCGCATGTGCCAAGCCAGC